>JACKQG010005484.1_pt1 | contig 13921 bp, 13 predicted proteins | sample 8237621 | NCBI WGS metagenome assembly JACKQG01 (sample SAMN15677084, study PRJNA649215) | marine metagenome | biome: marine; feature: Black Sea; material: saline water; isolation source: suspended particulate matter (SPM) from the Black Sea western gyre | collected 2013-06-09/2013-06-10 | depth...
GCGGATGTAGCTCAATGGCAGAGCAGAAGCTTCCCAAGCTTACGACGGGGGTTCGATTCCCCTCATCCGCTCCAGGTTTTGTTTTTTTCGAGTTGTCCCGAGGGTCCGGGCGCGATAGCTTCCCCGTCATGACAGATAAACCTCCCCAGCCAAACGGCGGCGCGCTTTCGGATCTTCGGGTTGTTGACCTGACGCGCATACTGGCCGGTCCGACCAGCACCCAGCTTTTGGGTGATCTTGGCGCCGACATCATCAAAATCGAACGCCCTGGCGCCGGTGACGACACCCGCAAATGGGGACCGCCCTACATCAAGGATAAAAGCGGCGCTGATACCCACGAGAGCGCCTATTACTTAAGCTCCAACCGCAACAAGCGTTCGGTCGGTATTGATTTGGCCAGGCGGGAAGGCCAGCAACTGGTGCGCCGCCTGATTGGTCAGTGCGACATTCTGGTCGAGAATTTTAAAGTCGGAGGCTTGGCCAAATTTGGTCTTTCCTATGATGACTTGAAGGACGAATTTCCCGGCCTGATTTTTTGTTCGATCACCGGTTTTGGCCAAACCGGTCCCTATGCGCCGCGCGCCGGTTATGATTATCTGGCACAAGGGTTGGGCGGTATCATGAGCATTACCGGCGAGCCGGACGGGCCACCGATGAAGGTTGGCGTCGGCATTTCCGACATCATGTGCGGCATGTACGCGGCCGTCTCCATCCTTGCCGCCGTTCGCCATCGCGACCTGACCGGAAAAGGTCAGTTTATTGATTTGGCCCTGCTTGATACCCAGGTTGCGTGGTTGGCCAATGAAGGGTTGAATTATCTGACATCGGGGATCGTTCCCCAGCGCCGCGGCAGCGCCCATCCCAATATCGTTCCCTATCAGTTGTTTGAAACCGCCGATGACCCGTTGATTCTGGCCGTCGGCAATGACGCCCAGTTCAGCCGCTTTTGCGATTTCGCAGGTATTGCCGAAGACCCCCGTTTCAAGACGAACTCGGATCGCATCGCCAACCGCGAAACGCTGATTGAAATCATCAAACCGGTTATCAAAACCAGGCCGCGCCAGTATTGGATGGACGGACTGGAAGCCCTTGGCGTACCGGCCAGCCCGGTAAACGACATCGCCCAGGTCTTTGATGATCCGCAGATCAAACAGCGGCATATGAAAATATCTGTGCCCCACGAAACCGCCGCTTCGGGGGCAGTCGACTTGATCGGAAACCCGATCAATTTGTCTGAAACACCGGTCAGCTACCGGTACGCGCCGCCGACCTTGGGCCAGCATACGGATGAAGTGCTCAAGGAACTGCTGGGCCTTAGTGATGATCAATTGAAGACGCTGCGTGAAGACGGCCTGATTGCCTAAATCGTCGATTGCAACAGCATGTCAAAGGCGATCATGTCTTTGTCGGTTATTTTGACCGTCTTCTTGGCGCTTCTTGAAACCGGGATTTTCTTGGTCGCACAATACCTGATAAATGCCAGAATGAGCTGATCCTCATTGAGGGAAAAGGGAGTTTGCGGGTCTTCGGAAGTCTTGATCTGGACCAGGATAGAGATGGGATCTTTCTTGATGACCTTAAGCTCCGTCACTATTCCCGTCGGTCCGTCAGATTCGCCAGCAGCAATGAAATCATTACTGATTTGCTTCAACTCGTCTTTGCTGACGATCAGTCTGCGAATTTCAATTGCCACCTGTTTACCTCCTGAGAACCATTACTAACCATAAGGGCATATAGCAAAAGATTTGTCATTCTTTCTTGCCGCCGCGCTTATAGTGCTGTAGCAACTACTGCAGTGTGTGGTTCCCGTATAGGCAAAGCCTTCGGGACGAACAGGGAATACGGTTGGTTTACCTATCAAGGAGCCGATGCCGTGGCTGCCCCCGCAACTGTGAAAGGCGTCTTAGCCGCCTAAGCCAGAATACCTGCCACACAGGAACGAAACTCAAGGCTATCGGGTGAGATAGCAATGGAGAAAACGAATGCAGACAAAAACCACCGTCGCTCCCGCCGTAACGCTCGCCATCGACGAAACCATCAAGGCCCGTGTCCTTGCCCTCATTTTTGGCACCGTTATTCTTTTTAGTGTTGGCTTCGCCTATTCGACCCCGGTCCATAACGCGGCCCATGATACCCGCCACGCCCTGGCCTTTCCCTGCCACTAACCGGCTAGGAATTTCCCCATGGTTTTTAGAATTTTTGCCGCGGCGTTAGCCGCCGGTCTGCTTTCGGCTATCCTGATCACAGCATTGCAGTCAGTCACGATAATCCCCCTGATCCATGAGGCTGAAACATTTGAAGTCGCAGCGCCCACGCACGATCACACCGCCACCACAGAACACGACCATTCAGAAAGCGAGTGGATGCCGGCGGAGGGTATGGAGCGGATGCTCTATACGTTATTGGCCAATTTCGGCGCCGCTGTCGGTTTTTCACTGCTGCTGATAGCAGGGCTCACCTTTGACCTGCCTTCGTTAAGTGCCCGACGCGGTGTTTTGTGGGGATTGGCGGGTTTTGGCGTCTTTACCATAAGCCCGGCCTTAGGATTGCCGCCGGGGATTCCCGGTCTGGCCGCCCCTGATGAGCAGGCGGCGCAGCTTTGGTGGCTTGCGACGGTCGTCCTCAGTGCCGCTGGTCTTGGCTGTCTGGTATTTGGAAAAACCATTGCTTTTAAAGCACCAGGACTTGTTCTTCTGGCCTTGCCGCATCTGTGGGGGGCTCCCCCTGTGATCAGTGAAAGCCTGGTGCCTGCCTACATGGCGGCGCGCTTCAGTGCCATGTCAATTGTTCTGGGTGGTGTCTTCTGGGTTTTGATCGGCACTTTCTCAAGCCTGATTTTTGCCCGTCTGGGCGAGGCATCAGGGAGCAATCAAGATACCTGATCGAGCTTGTCCCTGATCATCAACAGGTCATGCCAGGCCTCGCGTTTGTGGTCGGGGGAGCGTAACAGATAGGCCGGGTGGAACAGCGCTGTTGCCTGAACGGGTCGGGATAATTTAGGCGTAGAGTACGTGTACCACTTGCCGCGCAGACGACCGATTCCCGCTGTTTCGGCGAGCATCGCCTTGGCCGCCGGACCGCCCAGGGTAATCAGAATTTCAGGATCAATCAGTTCCATCAGGCGCTCGACAAACGGCAGACACAAGGCTGTTTCGCCGGATGTTGGCGTGCGGTTACCCGGTGGTCTCCAGAACACGGTGTTGGAGATATAAACGCTGTCTCGGTCAAGGCCGATAGAGGCCAGCATTTTATCAAGTAACAGACCACTGGGGCCAACGAAGGGGACGCCTTGACGGTCTTCCTCGGCACCCGGACCTTCACCAATTAAAACGATTTTGGCCTTGGGGTTGCCGTCGCCGAAAACAAGATTTGTCGCGGTTTTCTTTAGCGCGCAACCATCGAACCCGGCTACCGCCGCTTTCAGTTCCTCGATTGTGCCGGCGTTGGCGGCGGCGGCGCAGGCGTCATGCAGAATGTTTTCGGCGCTGGCGCTGGCCTTGACCTTGACAGGCGGTTTTGCAAGCCCCGCCGACGCTTCGGGTTGAGGTGGCGCGGCGAAGTGATTTAGCGGCTCGTCACCGATGGTTTCATCGACCCCGGCGTCCAGTTGCCAGCGCAAAACTTCCATTGTTGAAAGGTTTTCTCTCATCCAGCCAAGACTAGATGACTTTGTTGCAATATTGAACCTTTCAATGTGGGTCGTTCCCCGGTTACATTTTGTCGCTTGCCGGATTTTTAATGGCTGCCGAAGAGTATACAAAGACTAAAGGAGGTCTTTCATGGAACGCGAATCAATGGAATTTGATGTGGTCATCGTCGGCGGTGGCCCGTCCGGCCTGTCGGCGGCGATCCGGCTGCGTCAATTGGCGGCTGAACAAGACCGCGAGGTCAGCGTCTGTGTCGTCGAGAAGGGCTCGGAAATCGGCGCCCATATCCTCTCCGGCGCGGTCTTGGAAACCCGCGCGCTCGATGAGTTGATTCCCGACTGGAAAGAAAAGGGTGCGCCGCTAAACACCCCTGTCAGCGACGAAAAAATTCTCTTCCTTAGCGAGACCGGGGCCATTGCGACGCCCAAACTGTTCCTGCCCCCGGCCATGAAAAACCACGGCAACTATATCATAAGCCTTGGCAATTTCTGTCGCTGGCTGGCCGAGCAGGCCGAGGCGCTGGAGGTCGAAGTCTACCCCGGCTTCGCCGCCGCCGAAGTTTTGTATAACGATGATGGTTCAGTCAAAGGCATCGCCACCGGTGATATGGGGTTGAGTGTTGACGGTACGCCGGGTCCCAATTACGAACCCGGCATGGAGCTGAACGCAAAGTATACATTCTTTGCCGAAGGCTGCCGTGGACATCTGGGCAAGGAGCTGAAAGAAAAATTTGATCTGGGCCGCGACGCCGAACCGCAAACCCATGGTATTGGCATCAAGGAGTTGTGGGAAGTTGACCCGGCCAACCACAAACCGGGTCTGGTCGTTCACACGGCCGGCTGGCCCCTTGATTCCCACACCTACGGCGGCTCGTTCCTGTATCATATGGAAGATAACCAGGTTGCCGTCGGTTTCGTTGTCGGTCTGGATTATAAAAATCCTTACCTGAGCCCGTTTGATGAATTCCAGCGCTTCAAGACACATCCGAAAATCCGCGACACTTTCGCAGGGGGACGGCGCATTTCTTATGGTGCGCGGGCTCTAAACGAAGGTGGTTTTCAGTGTCTGCCAAAGCTGACATTCCCCGGCGGTGTTCTGGTCGGTGACGATGCCGGAACCCTTAATACGCCAAAGATCAAAGGCACCCATACGGCCATGAAGTCTGGCATGCTGGCAGCTGAGGCGGCCTTTGCGGCACTGGCCGAAGAGCAGGCAACGCCTGAACTGGTCAGTTACGGCGCGGCCTTCAATGGGTCATGGGTTTACAAGGAACTGTACGTTGCCCGTAACGTCCGTCCGTCGTTCAAGTGGGGCCTGATGCTGGGCTCGATCTATACCGGCATCGACCAGATGCTGCTTTGCGGGCGGGCTCCGTGGACTTTCAAACACGGCCATGTCGATAACAAGACCCTGGCGAGGAAAGATCAGGCGAAGCCCATTGATTACCCCAAACCTGACGGTGTTCTGACTTTCGATAAGCTGAGTTCGGTATTTATTTCAAACACCAATCACCGCGAGGATGAACCCTGCCACCTGACACTGAAAGACGCTGCGGTGCCGGTAACGGTTAACCTCGCCGATTATGATGGTCCGGAACAGCGCTTCTGCCCGGCCGGTGTTTATGAATTTATCGAGGAAAATGACGCGACGGTTTTGCAAATCAATTCCCAGAATTGCGTTCACTGCAAGACTTGCGACATCAAGGACCCAACCCAGAATATCAACTGGGTCGTTCCCGAAGGTGGTGGTGGCCCGAATTATCCCAATATGTAAAGATTTGGCGGCGGCGGTCGCCTCGGTTACACTCCGGTATTCTAGAACGCCACAAAGCACAGAGATTTGAAACCTTGATACGTCATTGCAGATTCTCCAGGCCCCTTGCCGTCGCATTGCTGGCGCTGCTGCTGCCCGCTGCGTGTGCATCGGATAACCTGGATTTAGACCATACCAAAGATATCAGCGGGCCAACCATCACCGGTGGCGCGTCGTTGTCGGGGAATTTCCTTTCCGGTCGTCATGCCCAGGCCGTGCGTGATATGCCCGAGGCGGTAAAATTTCTTACCAAATCCATCGAACTGTCTCCCGATCTTCCTGATCTGGTCCGCCGCACCTTCGTTCTGCTGGCCAGCGAAGGGCGGATCGCGGAAGCGGTGCCCCTGGCGCGCAGGGTTGCTGAGAAAAATGCTGTCAGTCCCATCGCCAGCCTGACGATCATTGTCGATGATTTCAACAATGGCCGTTTTGAAGAGGCTGTAAAAGCAATCGAGGTTTTGCCCGGTGGTGGCCTGAACGGTTTCATGGCCCCGCTTTTGGCAGCCTGGAGTTCTGTTTCCCAAGGCCAGACGGTGGCTCAGGCGACGGCTTATCTTGAACCGCTTTTGCAGGATGGATCGAAACCGCTTTACTATCTTCACAAGGCCATGATTGAGGATTTCAAGGGCCAGCATGAGGAAGCGGTAAAGACCTATCAGGATGAAATCAAGGAGCAGGGCGGGGTCTCGCTGCGGGTCATCCAGTTGCTTGGCAACCTGTTCAGGCGCATGGGCGAGGATGCCAAGGCTGAACTGCTTTTCAGGAATTTCAGCAAAACCAACCCAAGCTCGCCGATTGCCCGTCACGCCTTGAAAGAACTGGAATCAGGGACTCCGGTAAAACCTCTTATCAGCAGTGCGAAAGAGGGCGCGGCAGAAGGTTTCTTTGGTATCGCGACGACGCTTTCCCAGCAAAATGCAAGTGAGACGGCGTTGATTTTTGCCCGCCTGGGTCTCCATTTGCGGCCTGATTTTCCGGTTATGCAAATCCTGCTTGGCAATATCCTGCAAATGGACGATCAACTGATGAGCGCCAACGCCGTCTATAACGCCATCGACAGGGCTTCACCCTATTCCTGGCCTGCGCGGTTGCGGGCGGCTGAAAATCTCGATGACCTGGATCGCACCCAGGAAGCCATCGATGCCCTCAACGCCCTCGCCGATGAGGAACCGACTCTGGCCGACCCGCTGACCCGTCTGGGTGACACCCTGCGTGCCCACAAGCGCTTTGAGGAGGCTGCGCTCGCCTACGACAGGGCGTTTGAGAGGATCGGCACGCCCGAGCGTCATCACTGGTCTTTGCTCTATGCCCGGGGCATCGTTCTGGAACGCTCAAAACAATGGGACCGGGCCGAGGCTGATTTTCTGAAAGCCCTTGAATTTGAACCCGACCAACCTTTCGTTCTGAATTATCTCGGTTATTCATGGGTTGATCAGGGCAAGAATCTCGATAAGGCCAAGGACATGATCCGCCGGGCCGTCGATTTGCGGCCCAGTGACGGTTATATTATCGACTCACTGGGTTGGGCCCATTTCCGCCTCGGTGAATTTGCCGACTCGGTTAAGGAAATGGAGCGCGCCGTGGAGCTGACCCCCGAAGATCCGGTACTCAATGATCATCTTGGTGACGCCTACTGGCGCGTTGGTCGAAAAACCGAAGCCCGTTTCCAGTGGCAAAAGGCGTTAACCCTGAACCCGGATGACGACCTGCGTGTTCAGGTCGAGGCCAAACAGATCAATGGCCTGCCGGATCTTTAGTACCCTCTATCATAAAAGGATGATACGTATGACGACCTTACAAGCTCATTGCGAAACCGTTCGATGGGCTTGTAAGGTCGCCCGCTGGGTCGCCTATCCGGCTTTCCGGAGGTCGTCGGTGGCGCTCAACGATGCGCCCACATCGCCCTCACGCCACCTCCTACCCGGAAAGCCGGATAGGCGATCATACGTGTCGTCCTTTTATGATAGAGGGTACTAGGCCGGGATGACCACCCCTCACGCCTTCAGTATTGCCGCTCCGGCCAAGATCAACCTGTATCTGCACGTCACCGGCAGAAGGGATGACGGCTTTCATCATCTCGACAGCCTGGTCGCTTTCGCCGGTATTCAGGATACGCTTAAATTTACCCCTGCCGATGATCTGAGTCTGGATGCGGAAGGGCCTTTTGCGCCTGAACTGGCAGTTGTGCCTGATAATCTGGTATTACAGGCAGCCCGCGCCCTGGCCAAGATGGCGGGGGTTGCCGGTGGTGCCCATATTGGGCTGACAAAACGGCTGCCGCTGGCATCGGGTATTGGTGGTGGTTCTGCAGACGCGGCGGCGACATTAAAGGGCCTCGTGCGATTATGGGATATCAAACCTGAGCCGCAGGATTTGCAAAAACTGGCGCTGACGCTGGGTGCGGACGTGCCGGTCTGTCTGAACGGGCGGGCGGTTTTCATGGCTGGCATCGGTGAAGAGCTGACCCCGGCACCGACCCTGCCTGCGGCCTCGCTGGTCCTGGTCAATCCCGGCGTCGCGCTTTCTACGCCTGCTGTCTTTAAGGAGAGGGCAAAAATGGAGGTGCAGGATTCCGCACCCGGTCGCTTTGATTACAGCCCAAAGGATTCGGCCGAACTGGTCGCTATTCTTAAAACCCGTCGCAATGACCTGGCCCCTGCGGCCACCCGGATGGCGCCGGTGATTGCCCAGGTGCTGGCCGAACTTGAGGGCTGTTCGGGGGCGCTTTTGGCGCGCATGAGCGGCAGCGGGGCGACCTGTTTTTGCCTTTTTGAATATCCCGGCGAGGCCGCTGCTGCGACCCTGAAGCTGTCAAGCGAGCGACCAGACTGGTGGGTTCGGGCGGGCTCTCTGGAAGCTGATATCAATCGCCTGAATTAATATCAAAAGAGCGGTTGCGGGGTCTTGCGGCTTTGCTTGATTGGCCTTATGTTCTGCGCCAACCGTCGTCTTGATGGGGCGTAGCCAAGTGGTAAGGCAGCGGCTTTTGATGCCGCCATTCGCAGGTTCGATCCCTGCCGCCCCAGCCACATTCTTAACAGCTCTGAACCACAAGTTCAGGGCTGTTTTTCTTTTTTCGGCAAAAAATCTGTCAAAATTTTTTGTTTTCGACCCCTTGACGACAATTTCCAGTAAAACTATTTGTGCTTTACCGGGGGCTGCCTTGCGGACCCGGTTATGTAGAGGCTCATGGAGAGCCACTTGTTGTGATCACATTGCTTCAAAAGGAGGATGTCGTTATGACCCGTTATGATCTATCTCCCCTGTTCAGCTCCACCGTTGGTTTCGACCGCTTTGCCCGGTTGCTGGATTCACTTCCCGACACCTTGGAAACCGTACACACCTATCCGCCCTATAACATCGAGGCGGATGGCGAGGACCGTTACCGCATTTCCATGGCTGTTGCCGGATTTACCGAGGATATGCTCAATATTGAGGTAAAGGAAAACCTCCTGAGCGTGTCCGGGGAATCTCAGGAAACCAATACCGAATCCAAGTATCTGTACCGAGGCATTGCCGGACGGGATTTTGTTCGCAAGTTCCAGCTTGATGACCATGTCAAGGTCACCGGGGCCAATCTGGCGAACGGATTGCTGACCATTGATTTGTTGCGCGAGGTACCTGAAGAAATGAAACCCCGCACAATCGAAATCAAGAACTCAGTTCCAAAAACCCTGCTTGGTAAAGCCAAAAAGCTGATCGAAGGGGACTCTTCGAAAGCTGCCTAACGGCAAGGAGGCGCCGGGAGCATGTCCCGGCGCCCACCGCTGCTGTTTTTTATCTTCACCGGCCTATCCAACGATGAAAGCAGTGACGCCAATCTCCGCCGGACCTTTCTCACGGCAATGGTGATGATGGTGCTGGATTTTACATTTTATAAATTGCTAAGGCGATACAAGAAGACGTCTACATTACATTGTGGCACGCTTACGCGTTACGTAGCCAATCGCGACCCCTTGTAAATATTATGCAGACATTCTGATTGTCGAAGATAATGAATTGAGCATGAGATTGTTCGATGACCTTCTTCGTGCCCACGGATAAGAGACACTAAAATCGGTTGATGGTATGGACGTAATGGAGTTGGCGAAAGAACACCATCCCGAGCTAATCCTAATGGATATTCAGTTGCCGGTACTATCTGGTATTGAATTGACAGTGATGTTGAAGGCAGATGACGACCGAGCATAAAAAAAAGGGTTCCCGAAAGGGGGCCTTCTTTTGCCCGGTATGATCGATCTTGACAGTCCGATAATAAAAGGATTTCTAGTTCACATGAACGCACATCCAAATCCGCCCGCGCGGGGCTTCCCGCCATCTGAATTTGAAAAGCGGCTGGTCCGCGCGCAAACTATGATGGCGCAAGAGGGCCTTGATGCCCTGCTTTTGTGCAGCGAGCCGGAAGTGCGTTACTTCACCGGTTTCCTGACCCAGTTCTGGCAAAGCCCGACCCGTCCCTGGTTCGTGGTTGTGCCGGCGGGGGCAAAGCCGATTGCCGTGATTCCGGAAATTGGTGCCGCCTGCATGGGCCGCACCTGGGTTGACGATATCCGCACCTGGTCCTCGCCGGATATGGAAGACGACGGCGTTTCGCTTCTCGCTGAAACCCTGCGGGAAGTTGCCGGCCGGGACGGCAAGGTCGGCCTTCCCATGGGTCACGAAACCCATTTACGGATGCCGCTGGCCGATTACGCTCGTCTTCGCGAGCTGCTTGGCGACCTGGAATTCGGCGACGCCACGGCCATCGTGCGGGCCCTGCGGATGGTTAAGTCAGAGGCGGAAATCGCCAAAATCGCCTACGCCTGCCAGTTGGTTTCAAACGCCTTTGAGCAGGCTGGCACGTTGTTTCATGTTGGCCAAAGCGAGACCGATGTTTTCCGCGCCTTCAAGATCGAATGCTTGAAGCAGGGGGTGGACGATGTCTCCTATCTTGTTGGTGGCGCGGGGGCTGGCGGTTACGGTGATATCATCTCACCGCCGTCCGGGCGTGCCCTCGAGGGCGGCGATGTTCTGATCCTTGATACAGGTTGTACCTTTGATGGCTATTTCTGCGATTTCGACCGTAACTTTGGTTTTGGCGATGTCGACGACGGGGCCCGGCAGGCCTACGAGACGGTCTACCGGGCGACGGAGGCTGGACTTAAGGTTGTGCGCCCCGGTGCCACCTGCGTGGATGTCTATGAGGCCATGCAGAAAGTGATGAGCGCCGCTGGTGCCCTTGGCAACGCGGTCGGTCGTCTGGGTCACGGCCTGGGCATGCAGTTGACCGAGTGGCCATCCCATACCCCGCAGGACAAAACGGTGCTTGAAGCCGGCATGGTGATCACTCTGGAGCCGGGCATGACCTTCGCGCCGGGCAAGGTCATGGTGCATGAGGAAAATCTGGTTGTCCGTGAGGACGGACCCGAACTTTTGAGCAGGCGGGCAGCGCCCGAACTTCCGGTGATCGGCTGATGGCGCTTTCTTTTGAAACAGACCAGGGCTTAAGTTCGCGAGCCGCACTGGGACTGATTGTCCTGCAAACCGATGAAACCATCGAGTCTGAATTCAAATGGATGATCGATCTTGATGATGTCTGCCTGTATCACAGCCGGGTGCCCAGTGGCGAAGAAGTAACACAGCAAACCCTGGCCCGCATGGAAGCTGAAATACCCCGTGCGGTTAATCTCCTGCCCTCAGGCACCCCTCTTTCCGTAATTGGTTATGCCTGTACCTCAGGTTCCGCAGTCATTGGCGAGGACAGGGTCGCCAAGGCCATCACCAGCGCCCGACCCGGTGTCGCCACCACCAACCCGATCAGTGCCGCCAAAGCAGCCCTTCAGGCCCTTGGTGTGAAACGACCAGGCTTCATCACGCCTTACGTGGCTGATGTTTCATTGGCGCTTCGCGATAATCTTGAACAGGCCGGCTTTGTAATATCCGGCTTTTCCTCGTTTGAGCAAATCGAGGAGAAAGTTGTCACCCGCATTTCCCCACACTCCGTGCTTGATGGAATTCTCGATATCGGGGCCGGGCAGGACTGTGACGGGGTTTTCGTTTCCTGCACCAATTTACGGGTCGGCAGCATTATCGAAGAAGCCGAAAAAAGGCTCTCAAAACCGGTGATTTCCAGCAATCAGGCCCTCGCCTGGCATATGCTGCGCCTGGCGGGCATTAACGACCCCATTGCTGGCAAGGGCAGCTTGCTGAAAACTCTCCTTTAAGCCCCGGTTGCCCGCGATTCCGCAATGCTCTATAAGGGTGCGGACAGATTCTGGTGGTTTGACGGGGTTATCGATCATTTGACTATTCAATGTGACTGGCGATTACTGACCCGGACGGTGCCTTTATTTGTACTGGCGTTGTTGTTTACCCTCGCCATGGTGCCTTTGCAGGCTGCCGCTGATGATCCCGATATTCCCGAACCTTTGAGCATTGAAGATGTTGAGCGCTATCAGCGTATTTTCGAGCTTCAGGAAGACGGCCATTGGCAAAAGGCCGACAAGCTGATCAAGCAACTGGATGACCGTATGCTTCTTGGCCATGTGCTGGCCCAGCGTTATCTGCATCCGACAAAATACCGCTCCAAATACAAGGAACTGAAGGACTGGATGGCAGCTTATGCTGATCATCCTGACGCCCGCCGTCTTTACAAACTGGCGCTCAGGCGCAAACCCGCCAACTGGCGCGCCCCCAAACGTCCTGTCCCGGGTTATCTTGGCGGTGGCGCAGATGTTGCCAGGGGTGAGCAACCGGCGAAGAAAAAACTGTCGGGTGCCCAGCGCCGTCAAGTCAGCGCCTATAAACGCCAGATCCGAAGTAATCTGCGCCAGGGCTGGACCAAGGCGGTCAAACGCCTGATCGCCAGCAAGGACGTCAAACGGTTGTTTTCCGATTTTGACATGGACGAAGCGAAAGCCCGTCTTGGCGCCGGATATTTCGCCGCCGGACGGGATGAATGGGCGGTTACGTGGGCCGGAGAAGCGGCTCACCGTTCGGGACGTTTCCTGCCGGAAGCCAACTGGACGGCCGGACTGGCATCGTGGCGTCTTGGTCATCGCAGACAGGCGGCAAGTTATTTCGAGGCCGCGTCGATGGCTGAGAATACCTCGGGCTGGATGACCTCGGCAGCGGCTTTTTGGGCGGCCCGGGCTTATCTTGTCGGCGGCGAGCCCAAGCGGGTCAATGCCTTGCTGGGCCGGGCGGCGGCTTATCCACGTACCTTCTATGGTTTTCTCGCCCGCAAAATGCTCGGCCTTCCAAGTACATTCAGTTGGCAGACACCGGGCCTTGAAAAATCGGCCCTCGATGCCTTTGCCACTGTTCCTGCTGGACGGCGAGCCCTGGGGTTGTTGCAAGTCGGTGAAGGCCGACGCGCCGAACGTGATCTGCGGAGCCTGGCCGGACGCTCCACGCCAGGTGTTGCCAGGGGAATTCTGGCGCTGGCGGCGGGCGCTAATATGCCAGCCCTTGCGGTCCGTCTTAACAACACGTTGTATCCCGGTGGTGGTGGTTTTGACGGGGCCGCCTATCCCCTGCCGACCTGGCAGCCCGAAGGCGGCTACAGGGTCGACAAGGCCTTGGTTTTCGCCCTGATCCGTCAGGAATCGAAATTTAATCCGAAGGCGAAAAGCTGGGCAGGGGCGCGCGGCCTGATGCAGTTGATGCCGCGCACAGCAAGCTTCGTCGCCCGTGACCGACGCTTCCACCGCCATGATTCGACCCGCCGAAAACTGTTCAAGCCTGAAATCAATATGAAACTGGGACAGAAATATATCGAGATGCTGCTGGGCGATAAAAAGATCAACGGTGATCTGTTCCTGATGGCGACGGCCTGGAACGGGGGTCCGGGAAATTTGAACAAATGGCGGCGCAAGACCAACCACATGGATGACCCGTTGTTCTTTATCGAAAGCATCCCGTCGCGCGAGACCCGCATTTTTATCGAACGGGTGTTGACAAATCTATGGATTTACCGTGATCGTCTGGGCCAGCCGACGCCGTCCCTGGACGCCATTGCCGCAGGCGACTGGCCGGTCTACAAGGCCCTGGATAACCAACCAACCATGCTGGCAGGTAATTAAGCACTATGTCGAAAATCGAAGGCGAGCGGGATTTTTTGTCTGTCAACATCGCGGTTCTGACAGTCTCGGACTCGCGCACACTGGAGGACGACAAGTCCGGCATGACACTGGTCCAACGTATCGAAGACGCCGGTCACACCGTTGCTGCGCGTGATATTGTCAAAGATGAAGTCGCCCTGATTGTCGCCAAGCTGAATGGCTGGATTGCTGACGAGAACGTTGATGTGGGGATTGCCACCGGTGCCACCGGGGGGACCGGTCGCGACATCACGCCGGAAGCCCTCGCGCATGGTTGCGAGAAGCGGACTCCTGGGTTCGGCGAGTGGCTCCGCTGGCGCAGTTTTCAGCAGATGGCGACATCGACGATACAGTCCCGCGCCCCCTCCGGGGGCGCCGGGC
>JACKQG010005485.1_pt1 | contig 13920 bp, 11 predicted proteins | sample 8237621 | NCBI WGS metagenome assembly JACKQG01 (sample SAMN15677084, study PRJNA649215) | marine metagenome | biome: marine; feature: Black Sea; material: saline water; isolation source: suspended particulate matter (SPM) from the Black Sea western gyre | collected 2013-06-09/2013-06-10 | depth...
TAGGTTCCTTTTTCTTTGGGTCGTGGCACTGACTGCACCGTTTCGTCTCTCCCCACGGAACCCAGACATTCTCACCGTCTTTGTAGACGTGGTGACAATCCCAGCAGAAAATTCTGTATTCGTACGCATGCCTTTTATGGGGGAATTCGACCGGTCCTTTTCGTTCCTTTTTATACCCTGGGTTATTCAGCAAGATCAGATTGAGATTTCCTGGGTCTTCTTTTGTTCCTCTATCACCGGATGAAATTCCCGCAACCTTAGTCGTTTCAGCTTCAACCGTCGTCATTTGCCACCCGGTAAAGAGCAGAACGGTCAATACCGATATAAATAACACCTTCCAAAATGTTTTCCGACCCATTGCTGCCTCCTCCTTATGATTTGTGGGTTGCATTATGAAATCCTTATAGCTGGTTTGGAAGTGTTTTTCAAGCATACGGCCAATTTGCTCTATCAGATAAAAAAGTCGGGACTTTTTTGTTCAGTGAAATAAAGTGGCCGACGTAAAGATCCGGGAGGATCAGGGACATACTTGGCCGTTATCCGTATAACGCAGTAAGTTCCTTGACCCCCATACGTGTATTCTTTATACTAACTAACCAAATGGACCTGATGTTTTAGCGCAAAACATTCAGATCATAATATCACGCAAAGCTATCAAATCAGGAACAGGGGCTAAGTATTGCCCGGGAACTCTGAGACGGCCTTTACGTGAGACCTTATTTAATTCCCGGTCTATCCGGCTAAAAAATCCAGGAGGCAGTTATGAACGGAAGAGAAATTACAAAGATGGCCTTTGACTTGAAGGAACCCGAAAGGACCCCTGTTACCCTTATTGGGGGCGGTGCATGGCTTGTGGATATGGCAGGAGAAACGTTTGCGGGGATTAAGGAGAATCCGGAAAAAATGGCTGATGTTTTTATTCAGGGCTTTAGAAAGGTAGGACACGATCTTTTCTGGACGGGCTCTAATTTCATCAACTACCCCGTCCATTTTTTAGGCTGCCCCATAGAAGACAGCTCCTCAGACGGACCGGCCCTCCCCAAACCTGTTATCCAAAGCTTAGATGAGCTCAATGAACTGAAAATTGAAAAGGTTCTTGATAATCCGGTCATGCAGGGGATTATTCGTTCACAGCTCATTGTTGCCGATGCCATCGGTAAGGAGACCTTGGCCATGCCGACCCAATGGGCCCCGTTTACCCTGGCGGCCCGGATCTTAGGTATGGAAGCGGTAGCCCTTGCGTCAATCGAGGAACCCGACAGACTGCTACAGCTTGTCCAGTTTTCAACAGATCTGATCTGGTCGATCATCGAACCCATCCTTGAGCATGAGGATATCCTGGGAGCCAACCTATCTGACCCTGTTGCTTCCGGAGATTTGATTTCACCGGAATCGTTCAGGAAATTTGCGGCCCCGTTCCTGAAGGATCTTGTGGGCAGAATCAAGGAGAAAGGGAAGTACGCGATGATACACATCTGTGGCGATACGACACGGGTGCTGGAAGATATCGCTGATATTGCCCCGACCTGCTTCAGCCTTGAATCCAAGGTGGATCTGCGGCATGCGAAGAAAATTCTTGGGGGCAAGGTCTGCGTGGCCGGGAATGTGCCACCGGCAGGAGCATTCCTTTCCGGAACACCGGAAGAGGTAGTGGCTGAGGCGAGGGCATGTATTGAGGCCTGGGGCGAAGGAGGGGGACATGTTCTGACTTTAGGATGCGACTATCCAAAGAATGTCCCTTTTGAGAATGCCATGGCCCTGATGTCATTAAAGGAGAAGAGAGAAACCAGATAAGAGTTAAATGCATGTCTGATTTGGAAACACAGGTACTTATCATAGGAGGTGGCGCCACGGGAACCGGTCTGGCCCGTGACCTGGCCTTGCGTGGTGTCCAGTGCATTCTTGTGGAAATGGAGGATATTAATGCCGGTGCATCAGGTGGAAACCACGGTTTATTACACAGCGGTGCCCGCTATGTTTCTAATGATCCCATATCTGCTCAAGAATGTCGTTTAGAGGCAAACCTGCTTAGACAACTTGCTCCGGAATGCATAGAAGACACAGGGGGGTTGTTTGTGGCTGTAGAAGGGGATGATGAAAATTATATTGCAGATTTCCCTCTGTTATGCTCGAAATACGGAATTCCGGTCCAGGAGATCTCCCGCGATGAGGCCTTTGAGAGAGAACCGGGCATTTCTGAAAAATTGATTGCAGCCTATCTGACTGAAGATGGCGCAATTGACCCATTCAAACTTTCCCTTGAAAATCTGGCTCAGGCACAAAGCCTCGGGTCCACATTCCTGCAGCACGTGAAAGTCATTGGATTTGAGATGGGGAAAAATCGCATCGAGGCCGTTCATGTACTGAACGCTGAATCAGGTCAAGAGCGACTTATCAAGATCGATCAGGTGGTAAACGCTTCAGGAGCGTGGGCTGCCGAAATCGCTGCCCTCGCAAATATCCCCATCAACATTCTTTATTCCAAGGGGAGCCTCCTCGTTAGCGCTTACAGGTTATCACAGCGGGTGATTAACCGTTTGCGGCCCCCTTCAGACGGCGATATCCTGGTGCCGGGTGGGACGGTGTCGATTCTTGGTACCACATCGGTAAGGGTTGATTTGCTGGATGATGTACGTCCCACCATTCCGGAGGTGGACTTGATAGTTGACGAACTTGGCGAGGTGGTCCCGGGTCTCCGGGAAGCCCGATATGTTCGTGCATATTCCGGTGTGAGACCGCTCATTCAGAGTCAAGAAGCCGGCGATGACCGGGCAGTGAGCAGAGGTTTTGCTGTATTTGACCATACCCATGATGGCCTGGAGAATTTCACCACCATTACCGGGGGAAAGCTCACCACTTACCGGCTTATGGCAGAAAAGGTGGCTGACCTCGTTTGTGAGAAATTAGGCGTTTCCTCTCCTTGCCTGACCCTGACGGAGCCTTTTCCTTCCGCCAAAAAGGGCAAATGGACAGAGCCGGGATTGAGCTCACGGGTATGGCTGAAAGAACATGCCTCGCGAAAACCGATCCTTTGTGAGTGCGAAATGATCCCCGAAAATGTCATTGACGATATTGTCGGGAACATCAGAAAAGAAAATATAACCCCGAGTCTCAAGGCGGTTGCAGCGCGAAGCCGAATGGGTAAAGGTCTCTGCCAGGGGACGGTCTGCGGAACGAGGGTCACCTCATATTTATATGAACAGGGTATATTCCACTCAGATCAAGGCCTGGCAAATATCAAGGAGTTTCTTGATGAACGCTGGAAAGGGGAACGTACTATTCTCTGGGGCGAACAGCTCATTCAGACCGGTTTTAAGGAAGCGCTGTACTGCGGGCTCCTGGATCTTGAACTTTGACGGCTTCGTAAAAAGTCGGAAAGCACCCGTTATTGTCATTCCCGTGAAAACGGGAATCCAGGAAAATCATCCCGCCACGGGACTGGACTCCCGCGTTCGCGGGAGTGACGGCCCTGGAGACTTTTTACATGGGCATCAACTTTAGTGCGGATTAAAAAAGGAAAATGGTCATTGGAATGTCCAACTCAGATCCTCTAAAATGCGATTTACTGGTTATCGGCAGGGGTATGGCTGGTATGGCGTCTGCTCTTTTCGCTGTGAACAGAGGACTTTCTACTGTACAGGTGGGAATGACCGGTGAGATCGTTTTTGCCAGCGGCCTGCTTGACCTGATGGGTGTCCATCCCATTGAAGAAAAGAAAGTCTGGCAAGATCCCTGGGCGGCCATCGATTCAGTGGTGGGGGATCTGCCCGGTCACCCGTACGCACATCTGACGCAAGATGATATAAGGGCCTCTTTTGACGAAGTCCTTTCTTTCTTAGAAAAAGAGGGCCTCACTTATTGCAGGGAAGAAAATTATAACTCCAGAATGATAAACCCCCTGGGCAAAACGAAAACGACTTATTGTGTGCCCGGGAGTATGTGGGGTGGTGTAAAGGCCCTTCAGAAAAAGTCTCCCTGCCTGATTGCCGGATTTCGCGGCTTAGGTGATTTCAGTGCACGCCAAATCGTTGAAACATTGCAGCATCAATGGTCTGACCTTCGCGCAGCCCAAATCCCTTTTCCGGACACCGACCACGTGAATGAGCTTTTTACCGGAGACATCCTTGCACAATCTTTGGAGTTGTCTATAAATCGGAAAAAACTTATCGAATCGTTAAGGAAACATAGGGAAGATGCTGAAGTCATAGGGCTGCCGGCAGTTCTGGGAATGCATCACGTTGGTGAAATCATTTCAGAGATGGAGGAAGAGATCGGAGTCCCGGTGTTTGAAATACCCACCCCCCCTGTTTCGGTACCCGGTCTTCGTCTTAATGACGCATTCGTACGGGGGCTTTCAGCCAAAGGGGTTAAACACTTCCCGCAGAGCCAGGTTGTGAAGGTCCATCGGGAAAAGGCGGAAGAATTTGTGGCTATCATCGGCCACAAGCCTGCTCAACACACCATTTTGACAAAGGGGATCATCCTTGCAAGTGGCAGGTTCTGGGGGAGGGGGTTATATGCAGACAGACACCGCATTCGGGAAACGATTTTTGATCTTCCCGTGTACCAGCCTGAGAACAGGGATAAATGGCACGCGGATGATCTGCTTGACCCCGGTGGGCATCCTGTTAACCAGGCAGGTGTAGAAACGGATCACCTCTTCCGGCCCTTAGACAGTTCCGGGAAACCTCTCTTTCGTACACTTTTCGCTGCCGGATCTATCCTTGCACACCAAGATTGGATGCGGATGAAATGCGGTTCAGGTGTTGCAATTACCTCTGCTTACGGAGCAGTGAAGGCTTCTCTACAATTGGAATGACAGAGAATTACGTATAAGACAGTTAGCAATTGGATCTTTCGCAAATCTGCCAGAGGCAGACAAGAAGCAAAAGAAATGTTTTATGATGCTCGAAAAGGCAGTGGTGGAAAAAGATGAACATCGAACATCGAACGTCGAATGAAAAAAGAAAAATCAACTTTAGGTACTTTTCTGGTTTATCCAGGTTAAGAATATGGAATCAATAAACAACCGATTTTTTCTGATAAGAGGTGATTTTGATAGAAGATGTAACCCATAATCGGGCAGACCTGCAGTTTGGTCAGGGGTTTGCCGAGCAATTGGGCGACGTAAGGCTGTCCGCATGTTTTATGTGCAGGGCATGCACGTCGGTTTGCCCCATTACAAGGTTAAATGACAGCTTTAACCCGTTCCGGTTTGTTCGCCTGGCTCTGTTCGGGTATATAGAGGAGGTGCTGGAGAGCGGTTTGATATGGTTTTGTACCAACTGTTATGCCTGTCAGGAAAAATGCCCCCATGGGGTGAGAATTCCTGATCTAATGACCGCGTTAAAAAATCTGGCCATCAAGACGGGCTATGCGCCGCGGGAGGTGCTGCTGCAGATGAATATTGTCAAGGATCAGGGTCGTATTTACCCCATTGACGAATTTGACAACAAGAAACGCGGAAAGCTCAATTTACCATCACTCCCTGTTTCGTGCGAAGCAGTATCGACGCTATTTAACGAAAACAGTGAGTAGAAGTCCTGTTTTTTGAAATTTCTTACGCTTCTCTAATTCTGATGGTCTCGTAAAAAATTTCCAAGGCCGTCACTCCCGCGAACGCGGGAGTCCAGTCCAGCTAAAGACGGAATCCCTGGATTCCCGCGTTCGCGGGAATGACAATAACGGGTCAGTGATTTTTTACGAGGTCATCAATTCTTGTTAAGGACAGATTAATGACATACGCGTTTTTTTTGGGCTGTACCATTCCGGCAAGATCCAGGGGCTACGAAATGTCCTCCAGAAAAGTAGCTGAAAAACTGGATTTCGAACTCCGGGATATGAAAGAATTTATCTGCTGCGGTTATCCTATGAAGGCAAGTGACAAGGTATCTTCTGAACTCATGGGTGCCTATAATCTTTCATTGGCTGAACGGAATGGTTTAGATGTATGTACTTTATGCAGTTCGTGTGCATCTTATTTGACAGAGGTGGCCTATCATTTGGCGGAGGAGGGGCCTAAACGAGACGAGGTCAATAAGCAATTATCGAGGCTCGGACTGGAATATAAAGGTGGTGTAAAAGTAAGACATTTTGTACGCGTTTTATATGAAGAGGTAGAGCCTAAAGAAATTAAGAAGCATTTCAAGAGGGATCTCGAGGATCTTAAGATTGCCATTCATTACGGGTGTCATTACCTCAAACCGTCAGGGATTTATGAGAATTTTGATTCGGCAGACTATCCAAAATCCATCGAAAAACTGGTCTCAATGACTGGAGCCCGGGTCATAAATTATGCCGGAGAACAAAATTGCTGCGGTGGCCCCTTGCTTCCCATTGACGAAAAGACAGCACTGTCTCTGGCAAAAGAAAAACTTGATGCCGTTTTTGATGTTGGTGCAGATGCACTATGTGTGGTCTGCCCCTTTTGTTCGGTCATGTACGATAGCAACCAGAAGACTATGTTATCCGGATCGGGCACGAATTTTGGGTTGCCTGTTTTATACCTGACCCAGCTCTTAGGGTTAGCGATGGGATTTGGGAAAAAAGAATTGGGGCTGAATATGAATGTGGTCAAGACCAAGGAACTCCTCAAGAAATATTTCATTTAATTATGATGGTCTCGTAAAAAGTCTCCAAGGCCGTCACTCCCGCGAATGCGGGAGTCCAGTCCCACTGCGGCGGGATGATTTTCCTGGATTCCCGCTTTCGCGGGAATGACAAAAACAGGTGAGTGACTTTTTACGAATTCATCAGTTATGAGTATCGAAAAAATAGATTTCGATGTTTTGCGAGACCATCAGAACTGGAGCCCGGGATACTCTCGAGACAGATAGAGATGTTTAAACTGACAAAATGGCTTTTCTATGTCTTTCTTTTCCAAACGCTCCTCTTTTGTTCATCTGCTCTTGGAGAAACCTCTCAGCCGGCTATCCTCTCAGAATCCCTGATTTCATCCCTGAAACTCGCCGCGCCTCACGATTTTTGTGGGGAAACGGTGCCGATTGATAGTATGGAGGTCAAAGAACGCTTTGAAAAGGAGTTTCTTCTATCTCTCTGGGATCGAGCTCAGGTAGTCCTGTGGCTGAAACGCTCTAAACGTTATCTGCCATATATTGAAAAGATGCTTAAAAAGAACGGCCTGCCGGACGATCTCAAATATGTTGCAGTTGCCGAGAGCGCCCTCAGGCCACATGCAGGCTCAAATAAGGGGGCCATGGGATTCTGGCAATTCATGAGGCAGACCGGTCGACAATACGGGTTAACCATTAACAGCCGGATTGATGAGCGACGTAATCTCTTTGCATCAACCGGTGCTGCGATCAAATATTTTAAAGATCTCCATGAGGAATTCGGGTCTTGGACCCTTGCAGCCGCTGCATATAATATGGGCGAAAAGGGGCTTATGTCTGAGATACTGGAACAGCAGACCGATGATTATTACCAGCTTTATCTCCCCCTTGAAACGCAGCGGTTTCTGTTCCGAATTCTCTCCATAAAGATAATCCTTTCAGAACCTGAAAAGTTCGGGTTTAAACTGCAAAAAGATGACTACTACCGCCCCCTTGCATTTGATAAGGTTCGTATAAAATCTGTTGGGGAGGTGCCTATATGGATTGTGGCACAGGCGGCCAGGACCCGCTTTAAGGTAATCAAGGACCTCAACCCGGAAATAAGGGGCCACTATCTCGCCTCTGGAACCCATGAGATACTTGTCCCCGAAGGGGCATCTGCGGGGTTCCAAAAACGATATAAACTGCTTGTCAAGAGATCCTCTTTAGGCAAAAATGAGCGGATCTACGTGGTGAGGAAGGGAGACAATCTCTCCTCCATTGCCGAGAAATTCAATATTCCCCTGGCTGTCCTTATTATCTGGAACCGAATTGATCTTAAGCAATCTATTCATCCCGGGGATCGTATCATCGTACATCCGGGAAAGTAGTTAGTGCCTGAACGAAAACTGTCTTTTTCGCCCATATCTGCGTCAGACTCAAATTTTGATCCTCGAAATACTCAATGTATTCCTGTGGTTAAAATTTTCGCCTTCCTTGTTCTGAACAAAAAATCCTAGTTTTCGTTCGGACACTAGTTATTATGAATCCTGCCCCGCTTTAGCGGGGCTCAAATCCTGCTCAAGGGTCTTGATCATCCTGTTCAGCTCACCCTGTTTGGTTTTGAATTCCTGATTCAGCACCTTTTCCCTTTTTCGCAGTTCCTCCAATCGAGTTTCCTGCTGGTTAAGTCGTTTGACATACCGGTTCCTGAGGCCTTTTTCTTCTGTTGTCTGCCTTAAGCCCCTCAGATTTTCCCTGAGCCTTTTCTGATCCTCGAATATTTGCCCCCGTTCTTTTTGAATTGCCTTGAGGCCCCTGTTAATGTTGCTGATTTCAGATTTAAGGGCGACGATTTGCTCCAATTTTTTCTGTGTGCTCTCGCTAAGATATTCCTTACGGGCCAGGATAATTATTTGATCCGGCGTCAGGTTGCTTATCATTATCCGTTCCCAACTTTCCCTCATCTCCCTGACGCTGAACTTTGTTATTTTCAGTTCGGGTACCTTGACTTCAAAACGTAGGTAGTTATCGGTTATTTCAATCGGTTTTTCTTTATTAAGAAGTTTCCAATTTGCGTGAAAAGGATGCTCTATGACAACGGTCTTTGAGCGGGGGTTCTTGTTGTCAAGGTTGTATGTCTTCGTCTCAATGATCCCCCTCCTCATGCGGATAACCCCACGATTGATAATCACCCGGTCAACCTGCTCACTCTTGGTTCCCATTTTTGTATTGACGCGGAGACCCAGATCAACGGCATAGGTTATGTAACGCTTTTCATCCGGTTTAAAGGTCTTGACCAAAGCATCCCCTGCATAGCTGCCTCCCTGGAAAACGGTCAATGGCCCCCCCTCCAATGTCAAACCTGTGGTGTTTTTCAGCCTTACCGCTGCGAGGGGGTTTTTCGCCCGTATTTTCTCGTTGTAGAGATCGACTGCCTGACCCTTGATCTCTGTTGCCACAATCGGTACCAGGGCCGAGCGATTTCGTGCTATTGTAACGGGGTGGTCAATCCTGTATTCGAACATCTCTCCCTTGTCACTGGTAATTGTCGCCGCCTTTAATTGCCGCATCCTCTCATAAAGATTAGCTCCTTCAAGACTCCTATCCTTCATCTCTTTCTCTGCGACAAAGGATTTCATTCGTCTTTGTTTAGGCTTAGCCATTGGGGCTGCGGCTGCCACCATCCGGTCCGCACGCATGCCTGCCTCAGGGACAACCGGCGCCACCGGGGCGTCTTGTTCCAGTTTAACGAGCGGTCGTTTTTTGAATTGAGGGTCATAAAGATTCTGGATAAAAGATATGGGCAACCCGCTGATTAGGGAAAGTTGCACGTTTTTCCAGTCTTTTCCGGTCACATTATCAATAATGGCCCATCCCTGCAGGAACGGTTTAACACCTTTTTTCCCCTCCGGGATTATAATGCGATAAGTAGCTTTCCATACCGGAACCTCTGTCACATAACTTATTAGAAGCTCCTGCCGCCCTTCCCCCATTGGCGTTATGAGAACGGTTTTTTCATCTTTTCGGTGTTTCTGAAAGAGAATCGTAAGATATCTTTTTATGTCCTGATTAAGTCTTTGATCAAGGAATTTTACTCCGCTGATTTCATTGGTGTCGAAACTGCGCAGTTGACCATTGCTGTCCATGATGCTTAGATAAAAACGTGGAATCTTGATTTGATTTTCCATGGTGATCCGCGTTTCCACCCCGACGATGGTCCCCGTTACGGCCACGCCTTCGGCGTGGCTTCCGATTATCAGTTCAATCTTGCTGCCCTGCAATTGTTTCAGCACCTGTGGCAGGCCATCGCCCTTTCGGAGATCAAAGGCGTAATCGCTCAACTGCTGCTTTGCGGTTTTTGTGCTGTCATAAACCACGCTTGTAGCGTGGCCGACCTGTCCCCCGCTCAAGTCGAGTATGGTAAGGCTTTTGAGCAGGTCATTCATCTGCTCACGCTTAAAATGGAGTTCAATCCCCTTTCCCGCCTCCACACTTGCCCGCAGTTCAAAATAACCCACACCGCTTTTGAACAGCGCTACCTTTTTAAGGTTAATACGACTCCCGGCCGAGTGAATCTCTGCATTGACACCCGAGGGTATGATTAGGCTGAACAGAAATGCGATAAATACGGACTGAAGCAAAAAATTCCGATTTTTCATATTGAGCCTCCTTTCACGATCTTGCTTTCCTTAGCTGTATATTTCGTAACCGTTCACTGGTTCAGGGGTTCAAAGGTTATATTCTCATTACCATACACCATTTTGTAAACGTTTTGTATGGGAAAACCGACTGATTCCACATCCCCACAATTCTGGAACATGGTACCCGGCAATCATGTGGCAAAACCAGTAATTTTTTCGATGACTTCGGGTCTTCAATTTTGTCCTTGTCCTTAACCTTGAACGTTGAACCCTGAACCTGTTAACAGTTACAGTGAAAGATTCCATCAAGCTTCATTAAAGTTTGACACTCAACCCCGATTTGCCTATACTCTCTAACTCAAAAATGGTTTTATCGATCAGTTTCCCCTGATTAGAGGGCGAAACTCCTATTTGAAAGGAGGAGGTTATCAGGTATGAAATGTCCACATTGTGAAAAAGAGCTCCCGGGTTCCCCCTGTCCCAAGTGCGGGGAGATGGTTCTTGAGGATGCAAATTATTGTATGGCGTGCGGAGCCCCTTTGAAGGAAGGTCTGGAAGAGATCCCCCGGGATGAGGATTTTCTTGAATATGATGACGATTTTGATCTTGACGACCGGGTCTTATGCCCAAATGGGGCCTGCACAGGGATCATAGTTGACGGTAAATGTACCGAGTGCGGGAAGACCGAGAAAGAAGCGGCTGCAGTAGAAGATGAAGAAGAAACAGCTGCGGTAGAAGATCAAGAAGAAGCCCCGGCAGTGGAAGCGGAGAAAACGGATGAAGAAAAAAAGGAAGAGAAGAGTAAGTGAGGGATAAAACGCATGTACGAACTGAAAATATCCACCCAGTTTGCTGCGGCACACCAATTGAGAGGACTTGAGGGCGGATGTGAGAACCTGCATGGACATAACTGGAAGATAGAGGTGTGCGTGCAAGGCAACACCTTGGGAAACGACGGTCTGCTGATCGATTTCAGGGTGATAAAAGGCGAGACAAAAAAGGTAATAGATGAACTGGATCATAAATTTTTAAATGAACTGGCGTCTTTCGAGAATATCGAACCATCCTCAGAAAACATTGCCCGCCATATATTTGAATCAATTTCGCGGAAACTGAATGTCCCGGGGGTCAAGATAAGCAGGGTCACAGCGTGGGAGTCTGAATCGGCCTGCGCAAGCTATTGGGTTGATGAATGAAAGCAAATTCCTCAATCCCTCAATTATTCCGTCTATGAAAATATTTGCTTTTATACCTGCAAGATTCGATTCGAGTCGTTTTCCCGGGAAACCCTTAGCCTTAATTTCCGGCAAACCGATGATTCAACACACCTATGAGCGCGCCCTTTCATGCCCAGAACTTTCAGCAGTCTACGTTGCAACGGACGATGACCGGATCGCTGACTGCGTTAATAAGTTCGGGGGCAAGTCTGTTATTACTGCTAAAACACATCGGTCCGGCACAGACCGTATTGGTGAAGCAGCCCTCAAGATGGGATTGCACGATGATGATCTCGTTGTGAATATCCAGGGCGATCAGCCGTCATTTCATCCATCTGTTGTTACAGATCTTGTCGAACCACTTATAGATGACAGGTCTGTACCTATGAGCACCTTGAAATATAAGATCAGGGACAAGATGGATATTCAGAATCCTAATCATGTCAAGGTTGTTACAGACAGCGCTGGATTCGCAATATATTTTTCCCGCTGTTCCATCCCTTTTTGCCGCGATGGAAGACCCGATGGGGTTTATTACAAGCATCTTGGGTTCTACTGTTTCCGTATGGATTTTCTGATGCGGTTCACCTCCCTTGCTGAAGGAACGCTCGAACGCCTGGAAAAGCTTGAACAGTTGCGGGCTCTGGAGCACGGATATAAGATCAGGGTCTTAGACACTATTCATGACTCCATTGAAGTTGATATTCCCGAAGATGTGGAAGCCATAGAAAAGGTGCTGGAAACCCTGCCGTGTCTTTAAATAAGATCTGGAAACTAAAACCCGCATCTCCTGATGCTTCTCAACTTGCCCGCAGGACCGGCATTACCCCCTTACAGGCGCAACTGCTAATCAACCGTGGTATTACGGAGAGCATAGTTGCGCAATCTTTCCTCTCACCCCGCTTATCCCAGATGGCTGATCCGATGCTCATGAAGGGGATGGACAGTGCGGTAAAAACCATACTTGCTGCCATGGAGACCCGTGACAAAATTACCATATATGGAGATTATGATGCGGACGGACTCACTGCAACGGCAGTTCTTGTACATTTTTTTTCGGATCTCGGCATACCTGTGACATCTTACGTCCCCAACCGGTTGGAAGAGGGTTATGGCCTTAACAGGGAGGCCGTTGAGCAGATCGGAAGGAACGGGACAGGGCTCATCATCACAGTGGACTGCGGCATCTCCGGTGCAAGAGAAATCGATCTGGCAAAAGACCTGGGGCTAAAGGTGGTTGTTACGGATCATCACCAGATGTCAGGGGAGTTGCGGCTTAACTGTCCGGTAATCAACCCTCACCAACCTGACTGCCCCTTTCCCTTCAAAGATCTTGCAGGAGTGGGCCTGGCCTTCTTCTTAGCTGTTGCAATCAGGGCTGCCTTGAGGGGCCAGGGTTGGTTCAAGGGGCGGGCTGAGCCTGATCTAAGGGAATATCTTGATCTGGTTGCCCTGGGAACCGTTGCGGACAGGGTCCCGCTGTTAGGCCAGAACAGGATGCTTGTTAAGGGCGGCATGAGGTGCATGACCGACTCAAGATGGCCCGGGATAAATGCTATGATGGATGTGGCGAGTGTTAAGAGTTCGGAGATATCTTCTGATGATCTGGCGTTCAGGCTTGCCCCCCGTCTGAACGCCCCGGGGCGGCTGGGTGATTCCGATGTGGGACTCCAAATCCTGACCGTTACCGAAGGCCAGGAGGCCAAGGAGCTCGCCCAGCAGGTGAATATTGCAAACGGCCGGCGCCAGAGGTTGGAACAAAGTATCCTTGATCGGATAGAGGAAATTATCCGAAGCGAGAGGCAGATCCACGACCGCAGGACACTTCTCCTCTGGGGAGAAAACTGGCATCAGGGGGTTCTCGGTATAGTTGCATCAAGGCTGGTGGAAAGATACCATCGGCCTTCACTCGTTGTTGGTGTCAAAGATGGGGTTGCCACCGGATCGGGGAGGAGCATCGACGGTTTTAATCTCTATAAGGCCTTGAGCCGGCTTACACCCCTTTTTCAAAAGTTTGGCGGACACGCCCATGCAGCCGGGTTCAGGTTAGATGAAGGGAATCTTGAGATCCTAAGAGATGAGCTTGAAGGGCTTGCCCAAAAAGAGATGATTAGCGGAGATCTTGTCCCCACCATTGATGTGGATGCCGATCTCCTTCTTAAAGACATAGACCGTGAAATGATACATCAAATAACGGCCCTCTCCCCTTTTGGTCAGGATAACCCTGAGCCGGTTTTCCGGGCACGGTCACTCCATGTATCAGGATCACGTGTTGTGGGGGAGCGTCATCTAAAACTCAGGTTACGCCAGGGAGAGACGATTTTGGAGGCAATCGCCTTCGGCTTTGGCCTTCGTCATCCCCTTAATGGGAAGAGGGTTGATATAATTTTCACCCCAGGATTGAACAAATGGCAGGGATCTGAGAAGATTCAGCTCAAAATCGTTGATCTTAAAGAGTGTTCGGCATAAGGACTAAGTTGTTTTGTAAGATGAACGTCCAACATCGAA
>JACKQG010005486.1_pt1 | contig 13920 bp, 10 predicted proteins | sample 8237621 | NCBI WGS metagenome assembly JACKQG01 (sample SAMN15677084, study PRJNA649215) | marine metagenome | biome: marine; feature: Black Sea; material: saline water; isolation source: suspended particulate matter (SPM) from the Black Sea western gyre | collected 2013-06-09/2013-06-10 | depth...
GGAAAAACATGCGGATTCTCAAACTCGTGGAACTGGAAGGCATGACGCCTGATCTGGCCGCGGCGCTGGAAGCCGAGGGCATCGTGGATGCCGCGGCGCTGTTGGCCGCCGCGGGCCCCAAGGAAGGCCGCGAAGCTCTGGCCGCCAAGCTGGGCGTGGAGGCGCGCAAGCTCTTGGAGCTGTGCAACCGCGCCGACCTGTCCCGCATCAAGGGCATCGGCACGGTCTACTCGGACCTGTTGGAGTTCGCCGGTGTGGACACGGTCATGGAGTTAGCCCAGCGCAATGCTGACAACCTGTACGCCAAGATCGTGGAGGAAGCTGGCGCGCACCACGTGAAGCGCACCCCCACGGCCACGGACGTGGCCAATTGGGTGGGCCAGGCCCAGGCGCTGGAGCGGAAGGTCTTCTACTAGACCGCTCGCAGGACGCTACGTAACACGCCAGCCGCGCGTGCTACGTGCAGTGTGAAACGTAAAACGTGAAACGTGGGGAAAACCACGTTTCACGTTTTGCGTTTTGTACCTACTCCTGCTCTTGCCTTTTCATCTCACATCTGGTAAAATCGGCCGCACGGATTGGTGAGCGAAATTATGACTGCCCAAGTTCACGATACAGAACACCCGCGGCGGCGCTGGCCCAACGCGCTGCTCCTGCTGTCCATACTGCTATGGCTGGTGGCCCTGGCCCTGGTGGCCAGCGTCGCTGCCTGCCAGTCGCATTACGCCGAGCGCATCTACCCCGGCGTCTGGGTGTACGGTGTGAATCTCAGCAATCTGACACGAGCCGAAGCCGAGGCCGCCGTGGCGGCGGCCGAGATCCCGCTGCCCGCGGCGCCGGTGGCGGTGCGCTACGACGGCGAGACCTGGATCGTGCGCCCCGACGATCTGGGCGTGGCGCTGGACGTGGAGGCTTCGGTCGCCCGCGCCTACGAGGTGGGGCGAGGGGGTTCGCCGCAGCAGGATCTGCGGGAGCAGGCGCTGACCTTCTTCTACGGACGTTTCCTCCAGCCGGTCTTCACCCTCCACGATGAGGGGTTGCTGGCCTACGCCGTGGCCCGCATGGCTCAGGAGGTCAACCAGCCCACCCGCGAGGCGACGCTGCAGGTGCAGGGGCTGCAGGTGCTGGCGACGGCAGGCGAGAGCGGTCGCCAGGTGGATCAGGCAGCCACTCTGGCGGCCCTGGAGGAGCGCATCCGCACCGGCGGTGGCGGCGAGGTGGCCTTGGTTGTCCGCATCACGCAGCCGGCGCTGGCCGACGTGAGCGAGGCCGCGGCGCTGGCCCAGCGCATCATCGGCAGCCCGCTGACGCTGGCGTACGAGGACGAGCAGGAGGGGAAGCTGAGCTTCGCCATTGACCAGGCGACGCTGTCGGACTGGCTGAAGATCGGCATGGAAACGGGAAGCAGTGGCCAGCCGCGCCTCACGGCGACGCTGGACGAGGCTGGTACACGCGCCTGGGCGGGGGAGGTGGCGGCACAACTGGCCCGTCCCGCCCGCAATGCCCGCCTGGACTTCGATCCCGCCGACGGCACGCTGACCCCCATCGTGCCCAGCGTGTGGGGGCGGGAACTGGACGTCGAGGAGACGGTGCGGCACGTTGTCGCCCAGGCGGTCAGCGAAGATCGCACGGCGGCCTTGCCGCTGCTGCTCATCAAGCCGGCGGTGGCCATGGAAGACGCGCCGCAGATGGGCATTGTGGAGCTGGTCGCCGAGGCCACGACTCGCTTCAAGGGCTCCAGCGCGGCGCGCGTGCACAACATCGCCCAGGCCGCTTCGCAGTTCCACGGCGTGGTCATCCCGCCAGGCGGCGTCTTTTCCTTCAACGAGCACCTGGGCGAGGTCGCGGCGGAGACGGGGTACGAAGAATCGTTGATCATCTGGGGCGACCGCACGCAGATGGGCTACGGCGGCGGCGTCTGCCAGGTCTCGACGACGGCCTTCCGCGCCGCGCTGCTGGGCGGCTTCCCCATCGTCGAGCGCTACGCGCACGGCTACATGGTGAGCTGGTACGGCGAGCCGGGGATGGACGCCACCGTCTACGCGCCGCAGGTGGACCTCAGGTTCCGCAACGACAGCGATCACTACCTGCTCATCGAGACGGAGACGGACACGCAGGCGGGCATGCTGACCTTCCGCTTCTACGGCACCGACACTGGCCGCGCCGTGGAGATCGTTGCCTCGCCGCCGGAAAACGTCACTGACCCACCTCTGCCGGTCTATGCGGAGGATCCGGACCTGCCCAAGGGGACGATCAAGCAGGTGGACTGGGCTGTCAAGGGCATGGATGTCACCGTGCAGCGTATCGTCCGGCAGGAGGATGAGGTGCTGTGGGAGGACACGTTCATCAGCCGCTATTACCCCTGGGCAGCGAAGTACCGCTACGGCCCGGGCACAACTTTGCCCCCTGGTGCTGTGCCTGAGGAGGCCGAGGAGGAAAATGGCTGAACATCAACCACCTCCTTTCCTCTCCTCCCTCCCTCCCCTATCCCCCCCTTCCGCCACCAACCTCCACTCTCCAACTTCAAACCTCCAATCCCAGATTTGACATAGAACAGGTGTTCGTGGTATAATGTCATCGCTGCAATGGCCAGACATCAGGGCGTGGTGATCAGAAGTCCCCTGATCGCCGAGCCCTGGGACCCGATCACGGACAAGGGGGTATGATCATGCCGCAGAAGCTATCCGAACGCCAAGATAAGATGCTGAAGTTCATCCAGAGGTACGTGCGGGAGCACGGCTATCCGCCTTCCATTCGTGAGATTGGCAAGGCGACGGCCACCTCCTCCACTTCCGTGGTGAAATACAATCTGGATAAGCTGCAGGCCCTGGGGTTGCTGAGACGCACGGAAGAAGTGTCCCGCGGGCTGCGGCTGGCTGGCGGGGCTCTACTGCCAGGTCAGAACGTCGTCGAGGTGCCGTTGCTGGGCTACATCCGGGCCAGCGCTCCCCTGCCCTCCTACGATGAGTTCTCCGACGAGGTGGTGGAGCTGACGCTGGACATCGTCCGGGAGCCAGAACTGGTGTATGCTCTGCGTGTGCAGGGGGAGTCGATGCGCGACGCGTCCGTGCACGACGGCGACCTGGTGGTGCTCCGGCATCAGCAGACCGCCGACCCGGGGGAGATGGTGGCAGCCTGGCTGGGGCCGGAAGAGGGCTTGACGCTGAAGCGCTACTTCCCGGAGGGGAGGTACGTGCGGCTGCAGCCGGCCAACGAAGCCTACGAGCCGATCGTGGTCCCCGCCGAACAGGTGGAAATCCAGGGCAAGGTGATCGCCGTCATCCGCCGCTTGAGCTGAGCGCCGTTGGGATTGAAGACCCTCCTGGCCTGCGGCCGGCGAGTGGCCCGCGTGAAACGAAAAGCCCCCGCCACTGAGGCGGGGGCCTTTCGCGTCCGCTATGCGCTAGAGTTTGAGCTTTGAAGTTTGGAGTTTGCGGTTCGCTGGAGTGCTGCTTCGATATGCGCCGAAAGCTGTTCTACACGCGCCTCCCAGGTGTGCTGCGCCGCCAGCCGGCGGAAGCCCTCCCGTTGTGCGTCGTCGGTCTCGACCAGCGCGGCCTCGACCTGGCGCACGAAGCTGGGGACGTCGTGCGCCAGGCGCAGGGGCGGGGCGAAGGCCTGGGCGCTGGGAATGGCCGTGGACACCACCGGCCGGCCGGCGGCCAGGTACTCGTACATTTTCAGGGGGTCAATGTGCCGCGTCCACTCGTTGATCTTGTAGGGCATCAGGCACACTTGGCAGGCGGCGACGTAGCGGGGAAGCTCAGTCACGGGCTTGAGGCCCAGGAAATGCACGTTGGGCAGCTCCAGCCAGGCTAGCTGCTCCCGGTGGAAACGCTGCGTGACCGGGCCGATCAGCGCCAGGGACCAGTCCGGGTGTGCCTGAGCCACGTCGCGCAGCAGCCCCAGGTCAATCTTCTCGTTGATCACCCCCACATAGCCGATCACCGGCTGCGGCAGGGCGGCGATGTCCTCTGGCGGCGGGGAGGGATCGGCCAGCGCGGCGCTGAAGGCAGCGTAGTCCACGCCGTTGCGCACCAGGTAGGTGTGGGGATTGAAGGGGCGCTTGGCCTCCAGCAGCGCCGGCGAGGTGACGATCACCAGGTCGGCCCGGCGCAGTATTTTCCTCTCCAGGGCCACGATCGCCTCCCTCCGCGCCGTGCCCACCTCGTTCACGAATTCCATCTCGTAGGCGGCGTACTCGTCCACGGCGTGATAGAGCAGCAGTCGCTCGCCGTAGCGTCCGATCACGTCGGCCTGTTCGGGGCGGAAGAGCCACAGGATCGGCTCGCGCATTCCCAGACGGGCCATTCCCCGCGACAACGAGCGGCGGCGCAGCGCGGCGCTCAGCACTTTGAGCGGCTGGCGACCGATGAGGGGAGCCCAGCGGGGCGGACGGTAGACGTAGAGGCCCTCGCCGATGTGGTGCAGTCGCTGCCGATCACTCGGCGGCTGTGCGGTGCTCCCTGGCCTGAGCCCCAGCGCCTGGCGCAGGTAGGGGCGAGGTTCGACGAAGAGCACGCGGTTGCGCCGCGCCAGTCGGGACATGATCTGGTGGCGGTTGTGCCAGACCCCCTCCCAGCGCTCCACGGCGAAGCAGAGGATGTCCTGTCCTTCCAGCATCGAAACTCCCCTCAAGGGCAACCGCAAGGGTTGCCCCTACACCACACCTCCGGGGCGACCGCAAGGGGTGCTCCTACACCTCGGTGATTTGCCGGTACAGCGCGGCGAATTGCCGGCCGATGGGGCCCCAGTCCAGGCTGCGGGCCATCTCCTGGGCGCTGCGCCGCGCCGCAGCCAGGTCCATCTGCCGGGCCGCACGCAACGCCTCGGCCAGAGCCTGCGGTGGCTGCGGGTCGTAGAGGAGGCCCGCCCCCTGGCCCAGCAGCGGCGGGAAGGGGCCCAGCGCCGGGGCCACTACCGGCAGGCCGAAGGAGAGGGCCAGGATCGCCGCTCCCGAGGTGGTCGTCTGGCGATAAGGCAGCACGGCCACGTCGGCCCCGTTCATGAAAACCTGCACCTCGTCGTCGGGCACGTAGTCCAGATGCAGCCGCACGCGGCGGTCGCCGGCGGCCAGCGCTCGCACCTGCTGGCCGTACTCCGGCGGCTGGGCACGGCCGGCGATCAGCAGGACGAGTTCCTGGCCCGCCAGGTCAGCGAAGGCCTGCAGCAGCTCCTCCACGCCCTTGTAGGGGCGCACCTGTCCCAGGGAAAGGTAGACGAAAGCGTCCGGTGGCAGCCCCAGCCGCTGGCGGGCGGCCTGGCGTGAACACTCGTTGGCATACCAGGTCACGTAATTGCCGTGGGGGATGACCACCACGGGCCCGCGGCAGCGGAAGCTGCGCAGCAGCTCCTCTCGTGCCGGTTCGCTGTGCACGTGCACACCATCGGCGATACGCAGCACGAAGCGGCTGGCCAGCCGGTAGAGCACGCGGCCCTGCGGCTCGTGCTGCCAGACGTTGTGCACCGTGTAGACGACCTTGACGCCCAGGAGCCGCGCCGCGCCGATGGCCAGCATCGTGTTCGTCCAATGGAACAGCCGTGTGCGCCACGGGGCATCGTGGCGATAGAGCAGTTCCAGCCAGTGCAGGTGCAGGACGTGCGGCCGCTGCGGGCTCAAGAGCTTCCGCCAGGAAAGCCCCCAGCGCCACAGCGCACAGTCCAGGGCAGGGTCGGCCTGTTGCACCGCCTGATGGAAGAGGACAGGGTAGGGATTCAACTGCGCGGGCGCGGCGATGATCACGCGCATTTGAGACAGGGAGACAAGGGGACAAGGGGACAAGGAGACCTCACCCCCTCTCCTTGTCTCCCCCTCTCCTTGTCTCCTCTGCTCCCTTGCTCCCCAGCTCCTCTGCCCAGATGGGGCGGAACGGCGTCTGGCTGCCAGTCGCCTCATCAGTCTCCTGACCTGATCGCGGAGATCCGGCTGCGTGAGCCAACTCAGGGCAGCGTAGGCGACGATCATCGCGCCGCCGCCGAGAAGCAGCACCAACGCGCCGGTCTCCAGCGCGGTCAGTTGGGGCACCGCCCAGCCCAGCGCGCCGGCGACCACGCTGCAGCCGAGGATGGGCAACAGCACACGCCCGTAGTCGGCCCAGGAGGAGTGGATCACGCGGTTGGCCAGCGTGCCGGAGATGAAGAAATCCACGATGGCCACGGCCGCCGAAAGTCCCGCCACGCCGTCAATGCCCCAGGTGCGCGTGACCGGATACAGCAGCAGGGCCATGGTCGTCAGCCGCCAGAGGGCGATTCCGGTCAGCCACTTGGGTCTGCCGCCGCTCTTGAAGACGTTGCCCATGTTGGCGGCCACTGCCCGCAGCAAGCCGTAGATGCCCAACAATTGCAGGGGCAGCACGGCCCCGGCCCACTTCTCGGCATCAATGGTGGCGATGATGTCGGGAGCGAAGAGCATGGTGCCCACGGCCACAGGAATGGCCAGCAGCGAGACGTAGCGCAGGGCCTGGAAATAGGTGCGGCGGAAGGTGTCCGGATCGTCCTGCAGCCTGGCCAGGGCGGGGAACATCACCTGGTTCACCAGGCCGGTGATCTGTGTGGCGGGCATGTTGCTGGTGCGGTAGGCGAGATCGTAAACCCCCTCGGCGGCCAGGCCACGCATGCGCAGGACGAAACCGTCGTCAATGTTGGTGATGCCGAAGATGAGGATCTGGCTGGCGACGATGTGTTTGCCGTAGTCGAACAGCTCCCGCGCCAGCCGGGGCACGAACCGCCAGCGGGGCCGCCATCCCGTCACCCACCAGGCCAGGATCACCCGCAGCAGTGTGGAGGCCAGGCGGGCGTAGACGATGCTCCAGACTCGGAAGCCGGCCACGGCCAGCAGCACGGCGGTCAGCGCGTAGACGAAATTGGGCAACACGTCCGGCACCAGGCGGCGGCGGAAGTCCAGTTCCTTGGCCAGCAGCACCAGGGGCACGCGCCCCATAGAGCCGACGACCAGGTTGAGGGCCAGCACGCGCAGCACGGCGGCGATGCGCGGATCGGGTTGTTTGGCGATCTGCGCCACCCATGGCGCGGCAGCGTAGGCGATGGCGTAGGAGAGCAGTGATGTGCAAAGGATGATGATGAAGGTCGTGTCGGCTGCCTCTTCCACCTCTCGCTGGCGATAGATGAGCGCCGAGCCAAAGCCCATCTCCTCGAAGAGTTGCAGAGCATCAATGGCCAGGTATGCCCCGGCCACCAGGCCGAAATCCTCGGGCATGAGCCGCTTGGCCAGGACGAAGGTGGCGGCGAAGCTCAGCAGCCGCACGCTCACGGTGGAGACGGCGACCCAGAGGACGCCGCGCTTGATCTGATGTGTAAGGCTCATGGGCAAGTCAGCAAGTCAGCAAATCGGCAAGCGGCACAGCGGCAGCCTGGTGGGCCAGGGCGCTATCCCCCGCTTTGCTTTTTGCCGATCAGGATGAAATCACGGGCGAACAGGCTGGGCCAGTGCCGTGCCAGCCAGGTGTAGACGTCCCGCACGATGGGCCAGCGCAGGTAGAAGGGGTAGAACTGCCAGGCCCGCAGGCTGGCCGTGCCGTCGGTGGCCTCGATCTTCATGCCCCGCGCTCGGAGCAACGTGATCCCCTCTCGCATGGTGAAGAAGCGCAGATGGGTCCAGTCGGTGGGTGAGTCGGGCACGTAGGGAAAGCGTCCCCGCAGCAGCCAGAGGCGGCAGCGCCAGTGGCCGAGGTTAGGCAAGGAGAGGATGAGCTTGCCGCCGGGGCGCAGCACGCGCACGGCCTCGTCCAGGGCGCGCCCCACGTGGAAGCGGTGCTCCAGGCCCGAATCGCTGAGCACGGTGTCGAAGCTGGCATCGGGAAAGGGCAACGGGTCCACGTCCAGGTCCACCTGGTAGGCTTCGATGCCTTTCTCCCGCGCCCGCGTCACAGCCACGCGTGACATGTCCACGCCGATCACCTCGGCCCCTTTGTCCGCCAGTTTGCGAGCCATGACCCCCGCGCCGCAGTCCAGGGCCAGGACCCGCTCCCCCAGCTGGACGTGGACGGCGAGGCGGTCCAGCCGGGGGCGGTTGGCCCGATCTCCTTTCTCTTTCCAGTAGACATCGTAGTAGTCAACTAAGTCCAATTTCTGATCTCCAACTTCCTGATCAACGGCAGGTAGAGTCGCCACAGCACCGGCGTGGCCGTGGGCGTGAGCGTCGGCGTCGACATGGGCGTGTCTGTTGGCGTGCCGGTGGGCGTCGGTGTGAGCGTAGGCGTGGCGGTTGCTGTCGGTGTGGGCGTGGCCGTCGGTTTGCTGGTGGGCGTCGGCGTCGGTGTGGCCGTCGGTGTGCTGGTCGGCGTCGGCGTGGCTGTCGGTGTGTTTGTCGGCGTGCTCGTCGGCGTCGCCGTAGCCGTCGCCGTCGGCGTCGGCGTGGGCGTGTGCGTCGGCGTGCTCGTCGGCGTCGGCGTGAGTGTCGGCGTGGCTGTGGGTGTGCTGGTGGGCGTCGGTGCCGGCGTGGGCGTGTCCGTCGGTGTGCTGGTCGGCGTCGGCGTGAGTGTGGGCGTGTCCGTCGGCGTGCTCGTCGGCGTACTGGTCGGCGTTGGAGGCATAGCCACCAGGCCCAGGCTGTGCTCCCCCGCGGGGACGTTCACCGTTAACCTGCCCCCCGAGGGAATCATGACGGTGGTGATCGGATCGCCACCGCCCATGTTCTGCACACGCACCGTGTACGGCAGGTCCGGCGGCAAACCCGCGCCGGCCAGGTCAAAGGTCAGGCTCACGGGATGGGGGTCGCCCACCAGTCCGCTCAGCGTCTGCGTCTCCGCCATCGCCGCCGCCTGTATCTCCGTCCAGTGATCGCCCCCCGTCTGCGCGATATCCAGCCAGAAGTAGGGCTTGCTCTCGTCGCTTTGGATGCCCAGGTGAACCGGGGCTGCGCCGCGCACGTGTTCCTCTAGCCAGTCCACCTGCCAGGTGGCATCGTACTCACCGGCGTCGTGGCCCTCCTGGTGCCAGTAGAGTTCGATGAGCTGACCGCCCCGCGCCTGCACGGCGTTGTAAAGGTCCTGCGCGTGGTGCGGAAGCACTTTGTCGTCGGCTTGACCATGCACTACTGCCAGGGGCAGCGGCACCAGGTTGCCCGGCATGCGCAGGCTGGAACGGCGCTGGTACTCGAAGGGGTTCTCGGCGGGCGTGCCGCCGCACTCCTCGGCGATCTGCTCCTGTTTGTACCAGTTGTTGGATTCGTCGTACCAGGCGGCCAGGTCGGTGATGCCGGCGACGTCAACGACGGCAGCGAAGTTGTCCGGGTACTTGGCGGCGGTGGTGGCGGCGATCATGCCGCCCATGGATTCCCCGACCAGATAGACGCGGTCGGCGTCCACGCCGTAGCCGGTAACCACGTAGGCCTGCGTGTCCAGGACGTCGTGTTGCGAGGCGCGGGAGGCCAGCGCGCGGCGGCCCGGCGGCGTATCCGGTTGTTCACCGTGCATCTCCGGCGCAGCCAACAGCCATCCTTGTTCCGCCACCGCGCCACCCCACAGGTCGAGCGGCTGCCAGCGGGTCTCGCCCCAGCCGTGCAGTCCGATGACCAGAGGCAGAGGCCCGCCGCCATAGCCCGGCGGCAATTGCAGCACCGCCTGCTGGGGGGTGCTGTCGTAGCTGCTGGTGAAGGAAAAATCCACCAGCGTCGCGGCGGCGACGTCCCCTTCCATCTCGATGTGGCCGCGTACGGCGTACCAGGTATCGTTGGGCCAGGCGCTGTTGGTGATGGTGATGGTGTTGAGGCCCTTGCGAACCCAGCCCGGGTCCGCCAGCGGCCACTGCACGGGCTGGGGATTGGTGTTGCAGTCCCTGTCCCCCAAGTTAGGTTCCACCTGTCCCACCAGATGATCGTTCAGGTAGACGCTGTGGGCGGCGTTGGCGCTGGCGATCTCCATGTGCAGGGTCGCCTGGGTCGGCGTGCCTGTCCACACCAGGTAAACCTCTTCCGCCGCTTCGTGGATATCCCCGTTCACCCCCAGACAGCTGGTCATCGTGGAGTTGATGATGACATGGGGGGCCAGGTCGGGGGCGTGGGGACGCGCGGCGGCAAGCTCTGCACCCGCCACGGGTGAAACCAACAGCAGCAAGACAACGAGGGCCAGCAGTGCGGATGCTGCAGGCAACCTCAAGTCTGTGGTACGCGTCCTTGTGAAACGCGACACAGGAAACCGCTTCCCATGCGTCATGGACAGCTGAGCAGAGGAGCAAGGGAGCAGGGGAGCAAGGGAGCGGGGGAGACAAGGGAACTGCTCCTCCGCACCCCAGCACCTCCGCACCTCTGCACCGCATGGCCTGTCAGCACAGGCGGCATCTCAGTCGCCGGGCACCTGGAAGCGGTTCGGAAGGGTGGACAGGGACACGAAATACACGCCCAGATAAGCGCGCTTGGGGTCCTCTGGGTTCTCGCCGAGCCTCACCTTGACCGTGTTCTCTTCCTCCCCGCGCCGGTAGGTGATCTCCACGCCGTCCCCCGGCTCGTGCTCGCCGATGAGTTCCTGCAACGGATGTTCATCGTCCACCTGCTGGCCGTCCACAGCGACGATGAGATCGCCTTCTTGCAGACCGGCTTGGTCGGCAGGGGTGTCGGGTACCACCTCCCGGATCCAGGCTCCGCTCAACTGCTCGCCGGGGCGCATTGGGAAGGGCAGCAGTCCCTCAGGTAATTCAGGCGGCAGCGGGGAAGGCGCTTCCTCCTCGGGCAGGAAGCGGGGCGGATTGAAGCGCTCCCCTGGCTCCAGCAGCTCGCGCTGCTCGTTCACGGCTTTGACCTGGCGGCGGGCGACCACGTAGCCCACTGCGCCGCCGACCACGCAGGCCCCGATCAGGCTGACCAGGACGCCGACGATAACGATGATGCTGACGATCAAAATGGTGCGGTCTTTCTTCTCGTTCATGTTCATGGTGCCTCCGTCATTCATCGCTTCTGGCAAGGTTTGTGCTTGCTGTGCAAAGTATACACCAGGTGGCCGGAATCGCAAAGAATGGCCTCGTGCGTTTCTTCAATGTCTGCCGCGGCCTGGGCCCAGGTGTAGTGGGCCATGGCTCGCTGGCGCAGCGCCCGGCCGCGGCGGGCCGCGTCCTGGGGATCGTTCAGCAGCGCGGCCAGCGCCGCCGCCAGCCCGGCCGCGTCGCCCGGCGGCGCGTAGACGCCCAGATCGCCCAGGTATTCGCGGTGCACTGGCGTGTCGAAGGCGGCCACGGGCAGCGCGGTGGCCATGTAAGTGAGCAGCTTGCCACTGCCTTCCGTGGCCGAGAGCTTGGGGGCCGCGGCCACGTCGCCCAGCGCCAGATAGCGCGGAGCGTCCTCGTAGGGGAGCTTGCCGGTGAAGGTGACCTGCTCCGCCAGCCCCAGCGCGGCAGCCAGGCGGCGGTAGTGAGCGACGAAGGGGAAGCCCATGACGAGGAAGTGGGGATCGAGATGGGGGTAGTCGTCGGCCAAGATGCGGGCGGCATGCAGCAGCAGGTCAATGCCCTGGTATTCCGCCAGCAGCCCCAGGTAGACGACCAGCCGCCGCTCAGCGGGAATGGACAGGGAGCGGCGCAGGGCCGCTAGCGCCGGTGGATCGTGTTCGTCGGGCGGGCGGAAGTGGGCCGGGTCCACGCTGTCCGGCAGCCCGCGCACGCGGCTGGCGGGCACGCCGTATTCCTCGGCCAACAAATCGGCGGCGTGGTGCGAGCTGACCAGCACGGCGGCGGGCCAGCGGTTGATGTGACGTTCCAGCCAGCGCAGCGGCCGCAGGAAGGGGGAGCGCTGGGAGATGAAGCGGTGGTCGAGCATCTCCGCCGTGAGGCTACCCTGGTAGTCGAAGATCAGCGGGCGGCGCAGCAACCGGGCCAGCGCCGCGCCGATGAGAGCGCCTTCGTGCAGGAAGGCGTGGATCAGGTGGGGATGGAAGCGCAGGGCGGCGACGAGGGCGGTGGGAGCCAGCGCGGCGTCGAGGGCCAGCTTGAGCCACGAGGAGCCAACGGGCATCTCCCGGCCACGCGGCCAGAGCGGCGGACGCACGGTGGGCAGGCCGGGCAGATCGCGGCCGCCGGGGTAGGTGCAGATGAGCACCTCGTGTCCGCGAGCCTGCAGCGCTTCGGCCTGGCCGCGGATGCGCACGTGGCAGCCGTAGTCGGCGAAGAAACCGGTGGGGGCGAGAAAGAGAATCCGATAGCGTGATCTCATTGGTCGCCTGGTCTCGTTGGTCGCCTGGTCGTTTGGTCTCGTTCGTCGCCTGGCCGCCTGGTCAGTCAGTCCTACCATCGGCAGACCACCCGACCACCCGACTACTCAACCTTCCCTGTGCGCAGAAAGCGACTGAGCACGCTCTTGCGGTAAAGCTTCCTGTCGGCGATCACCCCTACCAGCAGGGCAAGACCAACAGCTTCAAGAGCCACGAGCTTGGGCTCGGAGCGGATGATGTCGGCGTAGGCTCGCAGGAAGGCCTCAGGAGAGCCGACGTCTTTCCACTGGTGAAACTGGCGCCCGCGCAGCGGCCAGAGCAACGTGTGGGCGAAGCCCCACATGCGATCAGCAGCCAGATGTCCCGAAAAGGCCAACAGGTAGGGCCACCAGCGACGCAACCGCCCCGTGGCTGTTGCGCCTCCCCACACCGCCAGGTGCAAGAGGAGCGTGTGGCCATAGAGCAGCGCGGCTTTGGAATCACGGAGGGCGAAGACCGCCAGGGGCTTGTCTATCAGGTCGGGCAGGAGGGCGGCCAGCGCCAGCAGCCGGTAGTCGAGGTCTTGTTGGGCCGTGCCGTGCCGCGAACGTTGCAGCGCGTTGGCCGCAGCCCAGGTGAATTCCACGTGCGCGGAGGGCAGCATGTCAGCTTGCTTTTGGCCTCGTGATCAGCGTGCGGTAGATCTTCGTCTCGTGGGCGCCAAAGCGATACTTGTAGACTTCGTCCCCCTGCAGGAAGTCGAACTGCGCCCGCCCTAGCTCGATGGCGTGGCGGATGCAGTAGGCCAGCAGGACGATGCCCGGGCTGAGGGTACCGTAGCGCTGCGGGTCGTAGCCGGAGTTGTAGACCAGGATGCTGTCGGCGTAGTCGAAGCAGAACATCGCCGCCGCCTTCTCGCCGTTCACTTCCAGGAAGGAAAGCTGCAGCCAGCCGACGTCCAGGACCGCTTGTGCGGCGGCGTGGAAAAAGGCTTGCATCTGCGGCTCCATGAACTGGTCCTTCTCCGTCTGGCTCAGGCGGTGCAGTTCGATGAAATCGTCCATCTCCGCTGCCAGGTCGTGGGTGTGGTCTACGATGTACCAGCTCACGTCGCCGGCGCCTTGGGCGCGCCGCAGCTTGCGCCGCACTTCGTGGCGCTGTTTTTTGTCCAACATGGCCAGGTACTCTTCCCACGAATCGGGCAGGTCAATGATGGGGCAGACGTCCTCTTGGAAGGTGGTGACGGCGTAGCCGCGCGCCCGCGCCAGGTCGGGCAGCAACCGGTGGCTCGGCGAGCTTGCAGGGAGATTGCAGAGGTCAAGCACATCCCAGGCCGGCGCTTCGTCACTGCCCAGCCAGTCCAGCAAGGCCGCGTAGACCTCCGGCTCGCGGTCGGTGGCCACGATCACGTCCAGGTAGTCGGAGACCTCCAGGCAACCGACCACTGTGAACTGCCGCTCGCTGCTGTCTGCCGTTTGCAGATACAGCGGGGCAATGGCGATGAGAGTGTCCCGATCGTCTCGCCAGGCCAGCAGCCACAGATCGCCGCTGCCCAGGTGCGTCCACCAGGTGGATTGCCATTCCCAGGTGAGGAAGAGGGTGTCGAAGCGGCTGCGGGCCAGCAGAGCGTTCCACTCCTCGCGCAGCGCGGTGAAACCCCTCTCGTCTCGGTAGATGGTAAGGTGCATTTACTGTTCCCTGGCGTCCTTTGGCCCTGTGGCTGAGGGCAATTCTTCCTCCTCTGCTTCCTCGGCGGGCGGCTCTGCTGCTTCGGACTCCTCGGCGG
>JACKQG010005487.1_pt1 | contig 13918 bp, 15 predicted proteins | sample 8237621 | NCBI WGS metagenome assembly JACKQG01 (sample SAMN15677084, study PRJNA649215) | marine metagenome | biome: marine; feature: Black Sea; material: saline water; isolation source: suspended particulate matter (SPM) from the Black Sea western gyre | collected 2013-06-09/2013-06-10 | depth...
GGCCGGGTCCGGGGTGGGGGTCGCAGCCCCCGGCCCGCCCCCGCGGCGCACGGGCCCCCGGGAGGCCGGGCGGAGGGCGGCCGGGGGGCACCCCGCCGGGTCGAGGCGCTTCAGGGTGCGGGGGGGGGCGTTGCGCGGTTTGGGGAGGGGGGGCTCGCCCGCCTCCAGCAGGGCCTGGTTGACCCGCTCGAACGCCGGCAGCGGCTGCAGGACCTCGCCGCGGACCTCGAGCAGCTCCGGCGCCTGGCCGCGCAGGCGCAGGGGCACGCCGCCGACCGCGCGCAGGTTCGAGCTGATGTCCTCGCCAGTGGCGCCGTCGCCGCGGGAGAGGCCGCGGACGAAGCCGCCGCGCTCATAGAGGAGCGAGGCCGACACTCCGTCCCACTTGGGCTCGCAGACGTAGCGCCAGCCGGGCGGCTCGCCGGCCAGCCCGCGGCGCACCCGGTCGTGGAAGTCGGCCACCTCGGCCTCGCCGAACAGGCTCTCGATCGAGACCATCGGCACGGCGTGGCCGACGCGATCGAACTTGCTGCCCTCGGGCAGCGGCGCGCCGACCCGCTGGCTCGGGGAGTCCGGCCGGACCCACCCGGGGTGGGCCGCCTCCAGCGCCAGGAGCTCCTGGAGCAGGCGGTCGTACTGGGCGTCCGAGACGGTCGGCCGGGCCAGCACGTAGTAGGCGTGGTCGTGCTCCGCGAGCTCGCGGATCAGCTGCTCGTGGCGCTGGCGCTCGGCGCTCACCCGATCCCGGCTTCGGCCATCAGCTCACCGAGCTCCTTCTCGACCTGGTCCCCCGAACCCGGCGAGAAGATCACCACCAGGCCGGGGGCTGCGAGCTCGGCCAGGCGGCGCAGGGTGGCGGCCGGCAAGACCGGGAGCCGGCCGCCGGTCGGGCTGTAGTAGCCGATCCGGGCCGCGCGCCGCATGCCGTTCACCCGGCCGTTGGCGAGCCCGTTGTCGATCGGGTCCTGGTCGAGGGCGGGGTCGCCGTACTCCAGCCGGCAGCCGAGGAAGACCCGGCCGTCGTCGGCCTTGACGGTGCAGCCGGCGATCGGGCCCCGGATCACGCGCGAGGTGGCGGCCGCCTGCTCGGCCACGGCGACGAGGTTGCGGTCGTCCATGAGGCCCGAAGGATAACCTCCCTCCGGACGCCGGGCCTCATGCCGAGCGCCGGCGTCGGCGTGCCCCGCGCCGCGGCGGCTTGCGCATGGCGCGCAGCGCGTCCTCGAGCTCGATGGGGCGGTCGGTGCCGATCCAGACCGTCTCGCCGTCGTACAGGTTGACGGTCAGGCCGGGACCTTCGCCTCCCTGCCAGACGGTGACGCCGGGCGCCCTCCGGAGGCCCCAACCGGTCCGTCCCCACGGATAGGCCATGTGGACGTGCCAGTCCTGGAGTTCGGCGCGCGGGTAGAGCCGGGGCTTGAAGGGGGACAGCCGGACCTGCAGGCCGTCCTTGCGGACCTCGGTGGTCAGTCGGCTGAGCCGGAACCACAGGGCCATCAAGGCCAGCCCCGTAGCCAGCCAGACCCCGGTGGCGAAGGACACCGGCTCGAGCAAGACGGCGGCGCCCAGGATCAGCACCGCCAGGCCCCAGACGAACTGCTGCAGACGCCGCGAGGGGTCACGCTGCTCGCGGAACAGCGGCAATTCGTCGGCGCACTCCTCGCTCATGGCGACCGATTCTAATGCCTGCGGCCCCGGTTTTCTCCTCCGCCGTCGGCTTCAAGCGTCGCCGTTGCGGTCCGGCGCGGGCTTGTAGCCGGCGAAGGGCACGCGGTTCATCAGCCGCCGGATCCCGGTGACCGGGTCCTCCCGCTCCTCTCCGGCACAGGTGACCAGCGCCAGGCGGTCCTCCAGGTCCCGCGGGTCGACCTCGACCTCGCCGGTGGCCTCCAGACCGAGCACCTGGAGCACGTACTTGGCCCGCGGCAGGCCGCGCTCGGACCAGTGCAGGGAGTCCCAGCAGGCGGTCCGGCCGACGAAATCGCCCCGGACCACCTCCCAGCGCATGCCCCAGCGCCGATGCCCCGCCGGGCTGTCGCTCTCGCGCACCTCGGCGACGCGGCACAGGTATTCGCCCGCCGGCACCGACCGCAGGTCCTCGATGTTGTCCACTCCACTGAAGTCCACTTGCATTCCCGTTCCTCCGTTCCCCAAGGCAGACGGCTCCGGCCACCTGGGGATACACCGGAATTCCATCGGCAGAGGCCGGTTTGCCGATTCGCCCCGCTGCCGCCACAATCGCCGGGCCGCCATGCGGGTCGCTCGACCCGTGGACCGCCGCGATGAAGCTCCCGCTCCGCCTGCTCCCCTTGCTCCTGCTCCTCATCAGCGCCCCGCTGCTGGCCCAGGACACCGCTGAATCCGCCGTTCCCGCCGCGGTGGACGCCTCCGGCGGCTTCAGCACGACCATCGACCAGGCCGCCGGCTGGGTGGTCGCCCAGCTGACCGCCGTGTTCTTCGTCGACATCTGGCCGGGAGAGGGCAGCGTGCCGCTGGTGGTGGCCTGGCTGGTCCTCGGAGCGATCTACTTCACCCTGAGGATGGGCTTCATCAACCTCAAGGGCTTCAAGCACGCCATCGACGTCACCCGGGGCCGCTACGACAACCCCAACGACGAGGGGGAGGTCAGCCACTTCCAGGCCCTGGCCTCGGCGCTCTCCGCCACCGTCGGGCTCGGCAACATCGCCGGGGTGGCGATCGCGGTGAGCCTGGGCGGCCCTGGCGCCATCCTGTGGATGATCATCGCCGGCTTCCTCGGCATGTCCTCCAAGTTCGTCGAGTGCACGCTCGGCCAGAAGTACCGCGAGGTCCGGCCCGACGGCCGGGTCATGGGCGGGGCGATGTTCTACCTGTCCAAGGGCCTGGCGGAGCTCGGCCTGGCGCCGCTCGGCAAGGTCCTGGCGGTGATGTTCGCGGTCATCTGCATCGGCGCCTCCTTCGGCGGCGGCAACACCTTCCAGGTCAACCAGTCGCTCAACGCGGTCAAGGAGACGGTGCCCTTCCTGGCCGAGAACCGCTGGGTCTACGGCTTGATCATGGCCGGCCTCACCGGGGTCGTGATCATCGGCGGGATTAAGCGCATCGCCCAGACCGCGGAGAAGATCGTGCCGGCGATGTGCCTGATCTACGTCGCCGCCTGCCTCTACGTGCTCTTCAAGTTCTCCGCCCAGATCCCGGCCGCCTTCGGCTCGATCATCGATGGCGCATTCAATCCGTCCGCCGCCTACGGCGGGTTCATCGGGGTCCTGGTCCAGGGCTTCAAGCGCGCCGCCTTCTCCAACGAGGCCGGGGTCGGCTCGGCCGCCATCGCCCACTCCGCGGCGCGCACCGAGTTCCCGGTCCGCGAAGGGATCGTGGCCCTGCTCGAGCCCTTCATCGACACCATCGTCGTCTGCACCATGACCGGCCTGGTGATCGTGATCACCGGGGTCTACGACACGGCCGCCCACCCGGAATTGCTCCACTACGTCACCGACAACGACGGCGCCGGGCTCACCTCGCAGGCCTTCGGCCAGACGCTGAGCTGGTTCCCCTACGTCCTGTCCGTGGCGGTCGCCCTGTTCGCCTTCTCGACCATGATCTCGTGGAGCTACTACGGGGAGCGCTGCTGGGCCTGGCTGTTCGGCGACCGCAGCTCGATGATTTACCGGGTCCTGTTCCTGGTGTTCGTGTTCCTCGGCTCGATCATCACCTCGAAGAACGTCCTCGACTTCGGCGACCTGATGATCCTCACCATGGCCTTCCCGAACGTGCTCGGCGTGCTGTTCCTGAGCGGCGGAGTGAAGCGCGACCTGAATGTTTACCTGTCTAAGTTGAAAAACGGGGAGTTCACCGTTTACAAGTAACGGCGTGCTCGCGTCGGCCGCCCTCCCCCACTTCATCGGCCTCGCGCTCGTCGGTCTCCGCCTGGCCGGCGGCGCCGACGGAGCGGCGGCGGCCGACGCCGGCTCGGTCGTCGCCATGAACCCCTTCGGGGCTGCCTTCGTGGCCGTGACCTGGGCCGTGCTGGTCGGGCTCAATTTCTGGTGCCTGCGCAAGCTGCTGAAGCACCGAAATCCGTCCTGAGGACCGCAAAGGCTTGCTGGTCAATCGCTTATACAAAGGGGGGCGGCGTAAAGGCGGACGCCGTTGTGGCCGATAAGGACCACAGATCCTGATTGGGATCGACACTCCCCCTCAAGAAATGAGCTCTCCCATCCAGTCCACGCCGGTCGACGCCAGCCGCCTCCACGAGCTTCGAGACCTCTTCGGTGACGACGCCGAGATCGCCTCGCTCTACCAGGAATTCTTCGTCGAACTCCCCGACCGAATGAGCTTCCTCACCACCTCCCTGCGGAACGGCATGCCCGAAGGCATCGAACGCACCGCCCACGCCATCTCCGGCAGCAGCGGCAGCCTGGGCGCGATGTGCGTCCACCGCGCCGCCAAATCGCTGGAGGAGAAGGCCCGCATGGGCGAGGTCGACCACCTGGAGGACCTGATGGTGCTGCTCCAGACCGAGCTGGACCGGCTCCGCAGCTACCTCAAGCAGGAAGGCCTGCTCGGCGAGTAGAAGGACGCCATCGCGCCCACCACCGCGACCCGCATCTCGGCGTCGACGCCGGGGTGGATCGGCAGGGCCAGCACCTCGCGCGCGGCCCGCTCGCTCTCCGCCAGGTCGCCCTCGGCGTAGCCGAGCGCGGCGAAGCACGGCTGCCGGTGCAGCGGCACCGGGTAGTAGATCGCGCTGCCGATCCCGGCCTCTTGCAAGGCGGCGCGGAGCTCCTCGCGGCGCGGGACCCGCAGCACGTACTGGTGGAAGACGTGCCCGGGGGTGACGGTCGGAGCCGTGACCCGGTCGTCCAGGCCGTGATCGGAGAGCAGCCGGCCGTAGTGCTCGGCGGCCTCCCGCCTGGCGGCGTTGTACTCCAGCAGGTGGTCGAGCCTCTCGAGCAGTGCGGCGGCCTGGAGGCTGTCCTGGCGGAAATTGAAGCCCACCTCGTCATGGTGGTACTGCGTGCCTCCGCCGTGCTCGCGCAGCCGCCGCATCCGCTCCGCCAGCGCCGGGTCGCGGGTGGTGACGAAGCCGGCGTCCCCGCACGCCCCGAGGTTCTTGGTCGGGAAGCAGGAGAAGCCGGCCACCGCCCCGAGGCCGCCGCACGGGCCTTCCGGGCTCACCGCCCCGACCGCCTGGGCGGCGTCCTCCACGATCACCACCTCGTGGCCGGCGGCCTGCTCGACGGCGCGGCGGATGGCCCCGACCTCGGCCGGCTGGCCATAGAGGTGGACCGGGATCACCGCCTTGGTCCGCCGTCCGGCCTTGGCCGCGGCGGACTCGGGATCCAGGCAGTAGCTGACCGGGTCGATGTCGGCGAAGACCGGGACCGCCCCCAGCCGCGCGACCGCACCCGCGGTGGCGAAGAAGGTGAAGGAAGGAACGATGACCTCGTCCCCGGCCTCCACGCCCACCGCCTTCAGGGCCAGGACCAGGGCGTCCGAGCCGTTGGAGCAGGCCAGCGCGTGCTCGACCCCCAGGAAGCGGCACAGGTGGTCCTCGAGCTCGGCGACCTCGGGGCCGTTGATGAAGCGGCCATGATCGAGGATGGCAGCCCAGCGCCGGAGCAAGGCCTCGCGCTCCCCAGGCCCGAGGTTGTAGCGGATGTCGAAGAACGGGACGCCCATCGAGGCAGATTCTAGGACCGCGCCGGGATCGAGGATCAGCTCTGGCGCAGACCTTCGGCGTCGATCTTCCGGCTCTCGGCCTCGCGGTAGCGTCTCCGCATCACCGGGTAGAGGCCGAAGCCGAGGCCGAGGCACAAGCCGCCGATCATGGTCAAGGGATACCAGACGGCGTAGGCCTGCTCGAGGAGGAGGCCGGCGATCCCGAAGAGGGCCAACCCGGCGCCGAGCACACCCTGGACCAGGAGCAGGCCGAGGACCAGCCGTCTGCCCTTGCCGCGGGGGGCGAGCAGGCCGCCCGCGACGCCGATGAAGGCGCCCAGGACGCCGACGGCGGCGCCGCCGAAGGCGCCGACCAGGGTCCCGGTCTGGCTGCTGAACCAGGGGTCCGAGAGGGAACTGAGCAGTCCGAACATCAAGTTGACTCCTGCGGTTGTCCGTCCAGCAGCCGCCGGTTGAGGCAGCGGATCCGTTGGGCGGCGGGAAGGGTGATCTCGCCGTTCTCGACGAAGCGGGCCAGCAGCTCGCTCATGGCATCGGTCGGCTCGCCGTCCCGAAGCCGGGCCAGGCGATCGATCAGGCGGTCGAGGCGACCGCGGATGGTCGGGTAGCTGACTCCGTAGAGGCCTGCCAGCTCCTTGAGCGAGCCCGAGGCCAGGACCAGGCGCAGGACGAGCTCCTGGTCGGTCTCCTCGAGCTGCCGGAAGAGGCGTTCGGGTCGGGAATCGGGGGGAGCCATGGGCGAGGGCGGCGGGCGCCAGGATCAATATTATTCATCTCACATCAATTTTATTCAGAAATGGCTGCGAACTCCTTCCCAACAACCGCCTATGGATTTCACCGCCCTCGACGTCGCAACCCTCCAGTCCATCGATCCGGGCTATTTCATCGGCTGGGGCACCCTGAGCCTGCTCGTGGCCGGCATCGCCCAGGGGAAGGGGCGTAGCGGTTTCGGTTGGTGGATCGGCGCGCTGCTGCTCGGCCCGGTGGCGCTGTTCTTCCTGGTCCTGACGGATCGGAAGGAGGGCGCGGCCAAGGGCGATTGAGAGGAATCCGGCCCCCTTTCGTGGACCTGGGTGTGGTCGAACTGGGCCGGCTCACCAGGGTCCGACCACCGCGAGCCTCAGCAGGATCCCCACCAACACCGCCCATACCAGGTTGACCAGCGTGCCTCCCAGGTAGTAGCCGGGCTTCTTGCGGATGTCCTCCGACCGGACCAGGGACTTGGCCGCGAAGATCAGGGCGATCCCGGTCACCTCGCCGGCGAGCAGGAAGCTCAGGACCAGCAGGTTCTCGCACTTGCCGATGACGGTGGATGCCTCGAAGCGCGGCTGGTCGGGCGTCTTCTCCGGGCGTAGCGGGACCTGCCTCGGCAGGACGAACCAGCGCACGAGCCGGCCGCTCAAGGCCAGGGTCAGGGCGTACCCGGCGGCGATGACCGCTGCCTTCAGCCACAGGGGCTCCACCAGGGGGAAGGGGCTCGTGGTCATGATCCGGAGCCTAAGTGGACCGGAGAAGGCGACGCCAGGAATCCTCGCAGGGCGGCTTCGGCCGACGCCATCTCCGCGAACTGGGCCGCGCGCAGGGCCTCGGAGATGGACTGCTGGGTCACGCCCAGAGCGGCCGCCGCTTCTCGCTGGGTCGCGGCCCGGCGCATGGCGGTCACGGCGCGGAATCGGGACGGCTTCCAGCTCCGAAGGACCGCCCCGTGCAGCCGCGCCATGGCCTCCAGCAGGTCCTGCCCGCGACGGTCGAGGTGCGCCAAGTCGAAGGCGCAGGGCAGGCCGTCGCGCCGGCCCCGCGCTAGAGTGCCGACGGCCCGGCTGAGCGACCCGGTGACCACGGCCGCCTGGAAGCGCCGCGGCCAAACCGCCTCGTTCAAGGCGACGCAGACGTCGAAGGCATGGAGCGGCCGGCGCAGGACTCCGCAGACCCCGCCCGGCCCAGGCCTGGTCACGGGCCGGGCGATCCACTCCTCAGGCCAGCGCTCGTGGACCTGGACCAGCGCCTCCTCGACCTGGCTGGCCAGCCGGTCGCGGCGGGGCCTGGTCCTGGCCTCCGCCAGCTCGGCGACGAGCACGGTCGAGACCCCTGCCATCCCTCGACCATAACAGGTGGCTCAACCTGCTTCTCCCCCTTCCCGGCCCACCACACGGGAGACACCGGCGTCCCGCAGAAGAAGGCGCCGACCGCTCCGAGAGCCACCCCCTGCGGCTCATCGAGGCGGCCGGCACCCCGTGGGAAACCCCACGAACCTAGAACGGCACCGCCGCCCCGACCGTCAAGTTCATCCCGATGCCGTCGGCGCGGCTGTGCGCGGCGCGGTAATCGACCCCGCCCGCGTTGTCGATGACGGCGAAGAGTTCGACGCCGTTGTCGAGCGTGTAGCCGCCGCGCAGGTGCACCAGGGTGTAGCCCGGCAGGCCCCACGGCCGGATCTGGCCGGAGGTCGGATCCTGCGGATCGCTCAGGTAGCCGACGTCGCTGCCGAGCCGGGCCGGGTCGATGCGGGTGAAGGCGTTGACCATCTCGACGTCGAGCCCGCAGTAGAGGCCGTTGCGGCTGTCACGCGGCTCCCACAGCACTGACACCACGCCGCGCACCGGCACCGTGTGGCGCAGCGGCACTTCGTTGGTCTCGTCCTGGCCGATGTTCCACATGAAGCTGCCACCGAGCCACCAGTCGCAGGCCGCGGCCGAGTCGAAGAAGCGGTCGAGCCGGGCCTGACCGGCCAATTCGACGCCGTGGACGAAGGCGTCGCCGTTGGCGGTGGTGCGGTAGACGCGCTCGTCGGCCTCGAAGGTGCCGTTGTTGTTGAAGTCGTAGAACTTCGAACCCTGGTAGCTGCCGGCGACGATGTTCTGGAAATTCGAGAAGTCGGTGCGGTAGAGGATGGCCTCCGCCGTGAGGGTCTCCTCCTCGAATTTTGCGCCGAGCTCGTAGGTGTCCGAGCTGACGGGCTCGAGCAGGCCGTTGGGCACCAGCACTCCCCATCCGTGCTGGCGGATGCCGAAGTTGGGCGCGAACTGGCGGAAGCCCCGGTACCACGAGGTGTAGAGGTGGAAGCTCTCGCCGAACCACCGGGTCAGCGCCAGGCCGCCGGTCAGGGCCCCCTCGGTCGAGCGGATGTCGTCCAGCCGCTTGGGCGAGCCGGCCGGCGGCGTGTACCACTTGTCCGGCGTCGAGCGGAACAGGAAGTGGTCGTAACGAGCGGCGGCGAGCAGGCTCCAGTCCTCGGCGAAGTCCCACTCGTCCTGGACGAAGGCGCCCAGGTTCCACCAGTCCGAATCCGGGGCGGCCTTGACCGCCGGCCCGCCGCCGCCGGGGTACATGGTGAACTGCTCGTCGTCGGGGCTCTCGCCGCGGTCGAGGTGGAAGGCCAGGCCGTAGGTCAGCTCGTGGTCGCCGAACTCGGCCTCGGCCTGGGCGTCCGCGGTCCAGGTCCGCCAGCGGGCCACGCCCTCGTCGCCGTTGGTCCAGTAGCGCCAGTCCTCCTTGTCCTGGTGATAGAGGCGCACGAAGGCGCTCTCCCACAGCGCGGTCTCGCGGCTGGAGTGCAGCTCGAGGTTCACGCCCTGGCGGTCGTTGGAGTTCCACTGGGTGGTGCGGTAGTGGCGGTAGACCGGATCCCGGTGGACCTTCTGGACATCCAGCACCAGCCACTCCTCGTCGCTGAGGCGGAACTCCGAGTTCCAGTCCAGGTTGCCCTCGCGGCCGCCGGTGTGGCTCAGAGTGCGGCCGGACCCGTCCTGATAATCGTCGTAGGCGCCGAGGCTGCCTCCGACCCGCCAGCGCATGAACGGGTTGGCGCCCCACAGGTCCACCCGCTCCCGGCGGGCGTTGTTGTTGAAGCCGTAGCTGAGGCGCAGCTCGCCGCCCCAGACGCTGCCGCCCTCGGTGTAGTCGAGCGGCGGCTTGCGGGTGATGAAGTTGACCACGCCGCCGAGGGCGTTGGAGCCGTAGAGCACCGAGGCCGGTCCGCGCACCACCTCGATGCGCTCGAGCGACCAGGGATCGACCTTGCCGTACATGTCGTCGCCGGCGAAGCCGCCCTCGCCCCAGAAGGTCGACAGGGTGTTGCCGTCCACCAGGGCCAGGAGGTTGCCGCCCGAGAGCCCGCGGATCACCAGGTCGCCGGAGGTGCCGCTGCGGTGCTCGACCCAGATCCCGGGCTCCAGCCGCAGGGCGTCCACCGCCACCGCCTGGTGCCGGCGCCGCAGCTCCTGCTCGCTGACGACGTTCACGCCGCGGGGCACTTCGAGCGGCGTCTCCTCGTGCCGGCTCGCAGTGACCAGGATCTCGGAGACTGTCCTGGCGGGGGCCAGGTCCGGGTCCTGAGGAGCAGGGGCCGGGGCCTGGAGGGAAGGAAGGAGCAACAGGGGCAGCAACAGGGAGGGCATGATGGGCCGGAGCAGGCAACTGCCGTGCCTCCACCAGTTAATGCCGAATCGGTGTCGATTTCGTTACGGCGAGGGAACGCCGTCCGACGCCCTCAACGCCCGCCGCGCCCGCCCTCGATCTGGAAACGGAACTGGATCGGCACCTGGCCATCGACCGGCAGGCCGTCGCGCATCGCCGGCCGGAAGGCGCCGGGGGCCCAATTCCGCACCGCCTCCAGGGCGGCGCCATCGAGGATCCCGCGCCCGGAGGACCGGGTGACGACCAGATCGAGCAGCCGTCCGTCGGCGCTCACGGTGGCGGTGAGCACCACTGTGCCTTCCCAGCCCCGGCTGATGGCGATGCCGGGGTAGCGCGGCGGCGGACTCAGCGCCGGATCGGGGTCGTAGCTGGCCTCCACCTGGGACGCCGTGCTGGCGGTCACCGTCGCCGACTCCGGTTCGGCGGCCGCCGGCTCCTCAGGCGGCGGGACGGGTTCGACCACCTCGGGCGGATCTGCGTCGGGCTCGACGGGCCGCAGCACGGCGTAGAGGTCAGCCCGCCGCGGGTGGGCAGGAGGACGGAGCATCCAGTCGACCGGGAAGACCTCCTCGTCCTCCTCGAAGACCGGCCTCAGCTCCGGCTCGGGGATCTCGGCCACCTCGAACTCGAGCGGTGGGCGCGGCTCGGCGACCGGCACGACGGCGATCCGGCTCTCCACCGAGATCTCGGGAGGGACCCTGAGGTCCGGGCCACCGAGCAGGGCCATCCCCAGCCAAGCCAGACCGCCGAGGACCAAGGCCCCGTGGAGGCCGATCGAGGCCGCGAGCGCCTTCCCCAGCACCGGCGCCGAGAACACCTGGCCCGGACCCATGCCGCGCAACGGCCGGGTGACCGGCCGAAAGGGCTCGTGGGTGGGCGGAGGCATGCTCATCGAGGAAGGGACGGAGGGGGGCTGCAAGCTCCGTGCCGGGCGCGACCGGGCGCCTCGAACTCAGAATCGTAGCTCGAGGGTAACGATCAGGCTGCGGCCAGGGCCGTTGAGCCCCGAGCCGTGGACCCGGTAGTCCTTGTCGCCCAGGTTCTCCAGGGTCAGGCCGAGGTCGAGGTTCCGGTCCAGCGGAACTCCTGCGCTGAGGCCGAAGACCGCGAAGCCTGGCGTGCCTCCGGGAGGGATCCGGCTGGTGTCGGCCTCGTCCCGAAGCGCCAGGGAGTCCTGGTCGTCGACCAACCAGGCCCAGCCCTCGACCCACCACCCCGCCGGCGCGGGCTGGTACCGGCTGTCGACCACCGCCTGGAAGGGCATCAGGCGATCGACCGGCCGCCGGACCACCACCGCTGCCGGCTCCTTGAGCTGGTCGACCTCGCCGTCCATCCAGGAGACCAGGACGCCGCTCGACCAGCGGTCGGTCCAGGACCTCCGGAGGTCGAGCTCGACCCCGTGGATCCAGCCGTCGCCGACGTTGTCCTTGCGGACGATCGGGGTCCCGCCCGGGTCGGCGGCGCCGGTGGGAGAGCGCACGATCATGTCGGCGATCCAGGTCCGGTAGACCGAGCCCTGCCAGGTCCAGCCGTCCTGGCCGCCCTTCGCGCCCAGCTCGAGCTGGAGGAAGCTCTCCGGCTCCAGGCCCAGGGTCGGCAATTCGACCACGCTGGTGGTCTCGAAGGCGGTGGTGTCCGACAGGTTCGGCGCCCGGAATCCCTGCGAGAGGCCGGCGTAGAGGTTCGACTCCGGCCCCAGCCACCAGACTCCCCGCAGGCTCCCGACCAAAGCGTTCCAATCGTCGCTGACCGAGGTGCGTCCGCCGGTGCCGGGATCGTAGACCCGCCCGGCGTCCATCGACACCCGGGTGAAGCGGACGCCCGGGATGAGGCTCCAGGAGTCGCCGGCGATCTCGTCCTGGAGGTAGGCGGCCAGGCTGGAGTAGGTGGCGTCGTCGGCCACCGGCCCCTGGATCGCCGAACCGGTGTGCACCCCGCCGGTGTAGTCGTCGCGGAAGGAGCCGACCTCTTCGCGGTGCCCCTCGAGCCCCCAGGACCAATGGCCGACGTCGGACTCGCTCTCGAAGCGCGCCAGCAGGCCGAGATCACTCACCTCGAAGCCCTGGATGTCGCGCCGCCCGCCGGTGCGGCGCCGGTCCCGCTCCTCGGCGTGGCGCTGCCAGCTCAGGGTGAGGCTGCCGGCGTCCCACAAGCCGCTGGCGTCGCTCCACCGCGCCCTGCCGAAGATCAGGTCCCGGACCTGGTCGTACTCCCGGCGCAGCTCGTTGCCGATGGTGGTCCCGGCGTAGGGCTGGGAGTAGATCGTCTTGTGGGTCCGGGGGACGTCGATCTGGCGCACCGTCTGCGCCGCCAGGGTGAGCTCGAGGCCGCTGTCCAGGTAGCGGTCGAAGCGGAGGTCGCCGTCGCGCTCCTCGTAACCGGTGGCCTCCTGGCGGCCGGTGTCGGCGCCGCCTTCCAGGTCGTTGAAGTCCTTGCCGGAATACCCCGCGAGCAGGCCCCAGTCGTCACCGGAGTGGAGATCCAGCTCGGCGCGGCCGACCCAGGAGTCCTCCGCGGAGGCGTAGCGACCGTACCAGGCGCCGCCGAGCTCCAGCCCTCCCCCGTCGGGGCCCAGGCTGGCGCGACGGGACACCGCGTTGACCGTGCCGCCGATGGCATCGCTGCCGTAGAGCACGCTGCTCGGGCCGCGAACCAGCTCGAGGCGCTCGACCGTCAAGGGATCGACGGTGCTCCAGTACTGGTTCGGGCCGTCCCGGAAGGCGCTGTGGTTGAGCCGGATGCCGTCTACCAACAGCAGGTTGCGGAAGCCGGTGAAGCCGCGGATGTAGGGGGAGGACTGGCCGTAGGAGGTCTTCTGCACCATCACCGAAGCCTGGCGGCCGAGGGCTTCCGGCAGGCTGCGGAAGCGGGAGGTCAACTCCTGGCGACCCACCAGGGCGGCGGACCAAGGCGCCTCGAGCGGCGCCTGCTCGCGGCTGCTGGCGGTGACCAGGATCTCCGCCGGCGGCGGGGTGGCGGGGTCCTGGGCCAGGACCAAGGGAGGGAAACCGAGCCAGATCAGCGCCCACCTGGAGGCGAAGGACACGCGGTGGGTTTTCATGGACCTGTGCCAACGGCAAGCCCGGCGGCTCGGTTCAAGGAAACCGGGTCAGAGCGATGCCCCCGAGGGGGAGCCGCCGTCGAGCGACCAGCAGGCCAGCCGGTAGAGGGGGGCGAGCCGCAGCAGATCGGCCACCACGGCGTCGCCGAAGTCCTCGCCGGCGGCGGCGACCGCGGCGGCCGGCGTCCGCTTGACCACCTCCAGGCTGCTCTCCCCCGGACGCAGCAGGCCTGCCAGGTCGCGCCAGTCGCGGCAGCTCATCGGGGCCAGGGGCCGGGCGCCGCCGCCGTCGACCTCGAGCTGGAAGCCAGGGGTGGCGGAGACCGCAGTTCGCAGCGCCTCCTGTCCCTCCTGCTCCTCCGCCCGCTTCAACAGGACGTTGAGGTCGTACCAGGCTCCGGCGTCGATCCGCATGCCCCAGTAGGCGCCGGCGAGATCGAGCCCGAGTTGGAAGTGGACGTTGTTCATGGCCGAGTCCAGGTCCTTGCCGAGCTCCTTGCCCAAGAATCGCTGCAGGGCCTGGCGAGACCGCTTGTCCCGGAACAGCATGGTCCGCTGTCGGAGGACCCGCTTGCGGTTGGTGTGGTGCGGGTGGTGCAGGCTCTCGCGCCGGTCGAGAGGGATGGCCTCGCTGGCGAACGCCGCCTTGGCCTGGTCGCCGATGGCCTGGAGGCGGTGGCGGATCTCCCACCGCCCGCCGTTCCCTTCCGGGTCGCCCTGGAAACGGGCCCGGTAGCGCTCGAAGTCCGCGGCAGCGCACATGGCCGGCAGCCGGCAGGG
>JACKQG010005488.1_pt1 | contig 13915 bp, 15 predicted proteins | sample 8237621 | NCBI WGS metagenome assembly JACKQG01 (sample SAMN15677084, study PRJNA649215) | marine metagenome | biome: marine; feature: Black Sea; material: saline water; isolation source: suspended particulate matter (SPM) from the Black Sea western gyre | collected 2013-06-09/2013-06-10 | depth...
CTGGATACTGGATGCTGGATACTGGATGCTGGATGCTGGATGCTGGATACTGGATACTGGATACTGGATTTCCATTGAGTTCCTTATGCCTTGCGCCTTGCGCCCTACGCCTACGACACTGGATACTGGATGCTGGATGCTGGATACTGGATGCTTGATTTCCATTGAGTTCCTTATGCCTTGCGCCTTGCGCCCTACGCCTACGACACTGGATACTGGATGCTGGATGCTGGATACTGGATGCTTGATTTCCATTGAGTTCCTTATGCCTTGCGCCTTGCGCCCTACGCCTACGACACTGGATACTGGATGCTGGATGCTGGATACACAAACTCGTAACAAAAAAAACCTCTTAGCGATCTTCGCGCCTTTGCGGTTCAATATTTTCTTTGTCTTTCAATCAACAATCATCAATCCAGAAGCCCGCAACCCGTAACTCGCAACTCGTAACATGATAGTTCACCGTTAGAACATCTTGCTTGTGTAACATCGACAATAAATTGTAAATGTGGTCCTGTTAAGCGCCTATAGGAGGGCATTTATGGATAGGACAGATTTTTTATCGAAGGTTTCCATCTTTTCCCATATGAAAAGTGAAGATCTGAAGCGAATTGCGGAACAGGCGCAGTACCAGGAATTTAATGAGGGAGAAGTGATCTCATTCTCGGCCAGCCTCCGAGTCGCTGCGCATTTCACGCATGGCGGCCCGCTCGATGGCTAAGCAGGCCAGCTTTCCGAGGCTGTTCAGGAATTGTATTTCGTCGTGAGTAGGGACTTTTTTGGAGGTAAAATAGATCCTCAAGATAGCGTAGGTCGTCTCATTTACGGTAAACGGAATACCAATAACCGATCTCAGGCCCTCTTTCTTGGCCGCCTCCAGGTTCTCAATTCGGGAATCTTTCTCAAAATCATTGATAATAATGATATCCCCCTGCATGATCTCGGTGATGCTCCTACCGGAATCAATGGCCCCTGAGTTAAGGTACCTTTTGCTGAGGCCACACGCCGAGACGACTTTGAGGTTGAAGGTCCCGTGTTCCAGAACACGGATGGTGCTCCCTTTTGCTCCGGTAAGCTCTGTAGCCAGGGATACAATGAAATAAAGGGTATCGCTGACATCCTCCTCGTCACTGTAAATCACGTCTATGACCCTGCTAAGGGCGAAAAAAGAGAGATCTAAAAAGCTTTCTGCCATATAAGCGCCTCCTCGAGGCCGATGGTCTCTTAAAAAATATTATTCGGGACAGATAGGCTTTTTGCCATGAACTATTGTTTCATATTTCCGGGTTGAATGCAACCTTTAAGTTGAAAATGGAAACTCGAGTTTCAAAACCCGTCTTCTTTGTCCCAGGAGAATTGCAACAACAAAAATATGTGATGACGCGAGCCTGATTTTGTGGTACGCGTTCCAAAATGCAGTTTTTAATAAACAGATGCCTGCTTCGGCCAACAGCCGAAATTGTGTCTGAGATGGACAGAACTCCTTAACTTTAGGCACTCCAAACTCCAAACTTGGCTCACTTTAGGCACTTTTATCTTTAGATCCCAATGGCCAATTCATCCTTACATCCTTTCATCCCTTCGCTAAACGCCGCGCCGCAAAAAATCCCCCTAAAGCGGATTATCATTCTAAGTGTCATTTTACTCCTCTCCGCAATTCTCTTGTCTCCCGCCCGGGCCGAGCGTCCTATCCCAAAGCGAACGGGCCTTGTCAACGACTTTGCCAATGTGGTTTCTCCGGCATATAAGCAAAAGATAGCGGCTGTCACAGGAGAGCTCCTTCAAAAGACGGGGATACCTGTAGTAGTTGTCACCATGCCGGATATCGGAGGCGCGGAGTACAACGAGTATGCGAATCGCCTTTACAACGCCTGGGGGATCGGCAAAAAGGGAGATGACAAAGGGGTCCTGATATTCGTAAGCGTAAAAGAGAGAAAGATGCGGATTGAGACCGGGTATGGGGTAGAGGGGATACTTCCTGACGGCAGGGTTGGGGAGATACGCGACCGCTACATGATCCCCTACCTCAAGCACGACAAATTCAGCGAAGGGTTATATGCCGGCGCCTTAGCCGTAGCCCAGGTTATTGGCAAAGCTGCAGGGATCCAGATAGCCGGTCAGTTGCCGAAAAAAGCGGATAAAGAAGAGACCGTTGGTTTTTCCCTGTTCCCAATTCTCATCATACTCATCATACTGATGCTGGTAGGGAAAAGACGCGGCTGGCTCTTTTTTCTGCCCTTCCTTTTTGGCCTCAGTGGCGGAGGAAGCGGCAGTTCAAGATATGGCAGTGGTGGGTTCGGTGGAAGTTTTGGCAGTTTCGGGGGTGGTTTTGGCGGATTTGGGGGTGGCATGAGCGGCGGCGGCGGCGCTGGAGGAGGCTTTTGATAAGGGCATGCCCTGAGGAGTCATTATGGCAAAAAATCCAAAAGATCCAAAAACGATATTTCCGGAAATCACAGATGACTACAAGGCCCTTTTTGGCGATGACCTTGTGAGCATTATCCTCTATGGCAGCGCAACAGGGAAGGATTTCCGGCCTGGGACATCTGACATCAACCTGATGATTGTGCTTACGGAAGACGGCATAGACGATGTTGACCGCTCGTTCGAAGTCGTGGGAAAATGGCGGAAAAGAGGCGTGGCGGTGCCGCTTTTTCTAACCGAAGTGTACATAAAGAGTTCTTTAGATGTTTTTCCTATCGAATATCTCAATTTCCAGCGTAACCATGTGCAGGTTTTTGGAAAGGACATCCTCGAAGACATGAAATTTAACCCGGAATTTCTCCGGCTCCAGTGTGAAAGGGAGATCAAGGGCAAACTGCTCCTGTTGAGAGAGGCGTTCATCGAGACATCAGGAAAGGGGAAGGCCCTGAGAGGAGTGATCGGACAGGCCATCCCTTCGCTGATCGCGATTTTTGAAGCCCTCTTGCATCTCAAGGAGGTCTCACCGCCAGGAGACAGACGTGGGATTATCAGGGCGGCAACCGAGGCATTCAATATAGATGGTGGTGTATTTGAAGGCCTCCTTGATATCAAGGAGGGGACGTCCAAGATAAATGATAAAGAATGTTTTACGCTGTTTAAGGGCTGCCTGCAGGAGATGCGAAGGCTTTCTAAACTGGTAGATTCGTTAGAGGTATAAGGAGGGTAATATGAGCAAAGGACTCAAGATCCTGCTGGTCGTTCTCGGCGTACTGCTACTGATCGTTATAGGGATTTATTCATATCTGAAGGGGACATATAATAGCCTTGTGACGCTGGATGAGGGCGTCAAGGGGGCCTGGGCCCAGGTGGAAAACCAGCTTCAGCGCCGCTATGACCTGATCCCCAACTACGTGGAAACAGTGAAGGGCTATGCCACGCATGAAAAAGAGGTTTTCGTGAAGGTAGCCGAGGCCCGCTCAAGGGTGGGGGGCGCCACTACTGTAAGTGATAAGATCCAGGCCAACAATGAACTTGCATCTGCACTCGGACGTTTGTTGCTGGTGGTTGAACGTTATCCTGAACTTAAAGCCAACACAAATTTTATCCGTTTGCAGGATGAACTGGCAGGAACTGAAAATCGTATTGCGGTTGAACGCAGGCGGTTCAATGAAATGGTCAAGGTCTACAACATAAAGATACGCAGTTTCCCCACGAATATCATCGCCGGCATGTTCGGCTTTGAAAAGGCGACCTTCTTCGAGGTCCCCAAGGAACGTCAGGAAGCGCCAAAGGTGAAATTCTAATCCGCAGACCCGCCTGCCACTGCGAGGCACAAGCGGGCAGGTTACGCAGATTACGCGGATGAAAACCGAATCGCCGGTATTACGCCGGACGCGATGGACGCGTGAGGGGTCGGCGGCAGGGGAGCTTTCTATCAGCGCCTTTGCAGGTAGTAATTTTCAATTCTGGTCAACGTGTTGATATATTCATTCTGGAATTCAAGATCGGGATAGCGGCTCAACTCCTTTCTTAACGGTTTGATGTACGGGAATACGTTTATCCCGTAACGGTTTTTCCCCAATCTGTCGGCCTGGTAAACGATCAGAAGGCAGTAATAACTTCCCAGAAGCCTGAATGTCGCGGATCGCCGGAACAGGTAGGCCCTCCCGCCGGTACTATTTAGAAAAAAGCCCGCATAGCGATACATTTCCTCAAAGGTAGGCCGTACTTTTCCCTGATTCGGACAGCGCTTTCCTAACATAAACCATCTGTAGAACATCTCCAGATTGAATTCCAGGGTGTCTTGCTCGTTTGACGCCACTTCTTTAAACAGACGCAGGTCCTTTCGGTCTAAGGTTCGGGAGAAGTAAAATATATTCTTCACCATCACCATAGGGTTGATCCCCTCGCCGGCCGGAACCGGAGGGCTGGCCGCCAGACGTTTAATGATCTGCTTGAAATATGTGTAGGTGTCTGTTTCGAGACTTAATTGCCTGATATAGTCTTTTTTATCCAGGTAATGAAAGAAGTCCGCCACACGCTGTTCTACCTGGGTACAATAATCTTCGGACACGGTGGTTTTTTGGTCGGAAACTTCTTTACCCGCCTCAAAAAGATGCTCTATCGGGGCTCCGGCATTTTTTTCTAACTGATGTGAACGTTCCGCTTTATCGATCGGAAAGGTTTTTACATCCGAACCCTCTTTTCTCACATCTTTTTCAGTGACCGGTTCCCGTGGTCCGGCCGCAGGAACCGGGGACACCTCTTTTGCCACCAACACTTCTTTCGTTTCGGGTCCGGTTCTTGTATACCAGTAATAGCCGAGTGCCGCCAATATCACTACGGCAAGAACCAGCCACCAGATACGGCCCTTTACATTTTTTTTCATGAGATTGTCCCCCCGTGCCGGATATGGTTTCAGATAAAGGTCTCAATTTATCCGATATTGCTTTTGCCCCTCAATGTAAAGATCGTTTCCAAGGGTATCATTGACGACAATGACAGGCAGATTTTCCACCCGTAGCTCTCTAATCGCCTCCGGGCCTAAATCCTCGTAGGCCACCACTCTCGCCTCCTTGATAGCCCTTGCCATGAGCGCACCGGCGCCTCCTATGGCGGCCATGTAAACACCCTTATACCTGACCATGGCCTCTATGACCTCTCTTGAACGTTTCCCTTTGCCTATCATTCCTTTTAGACCCAATTCAAGCAATTTTGGGGCGAACGGGTCCATCCGATAGCTTGTAGTGGGCCCGGCAGCCCCGATTACCCTCCCAGGTGGGGCAGGAGACGGCCCCACATAGTAGATGACCTGTCCCATGATCGGCATAGGTAAATCCTTTCCCGCTTCGATCAGTTCCAGGAGCCTGCGGTGCGCAGCATCTCTGGCCGTGTAAACGATTCCGCTCACTGTGACTCTATCCCCGGACCGAAGCGGTTCTATGTCTCCGGCAGATAACGGGGTCTTTAAATGATATGCTTCTCCCATTGTCCCCTCCTTCAGGCCGCGTCCTTTGATGAACCCCTTGACTGCTCAACCATTTGACCAACCCCAACTTTTAAAGAACTATCTCCACGTGCCGGCTTGCATGGCACTGGATGTTAACGGCCAAGGGGAGGCTGGCGATGTGGCAATGCATCATCAGGATATGGACCGCAAGTGACGTTACCCTGCCGCCCAATCCCTGGGGACCAATCCCCGTCCGAGTGATCTCTTCCAACAGTTCCCTTTCCATTTCACCTAACTCGGAGTCAGGGTTCGGTGATCCCAACGGCCGAAGGAGTGATTTCTTGGCCAAGAGGGCAGACTGCTCGAAATTGCCCCCGATCCCCACACCCACAATGGTGGGCGGACACGGGTTAGGGCCTGCCTCCACCACTGTTTGAACGACCTTATCTTTTACCCCGCCCCACCCTGCTGAAGGCGAGAGCATGAAAAGACGGCTCATGTTTTCGCTGCCACCCCCCTTCGGCACCACCCAGATCTTGAGCGAATCTCCTGAAACCAGGTCGAGATGCACAATGATCGGCGTATTGTCTCCCGTATTCTTTCTGGTGAATGGGTGGCAGACGGAGTTACGAAGGAACCCTTCTTTGTAGCCCTGCCGGACACCCTCTTCAAGGGCCTGGTGCAGACCGCCCCCCTTTAATGAGACATCCTGGCCAAGCTCCACAAAGAGGACCGCTAATCCGGTGTCCTGGCATATGGGAATCCTTTCATCCCGAGCTATCCTCGCATTCTCCAGGAGTTTTTCTATGATTTCCTTGCCCACCTGGGATTCTTCATATTCCAATGAACCCCTGAGCGCTTGAACAACATCCTCACCCAATTCAAAATTGGCCTGTATTGAGGCATCCTTGACCGCATCGACAATGGCCTGGGTTGAAATCTGTCGCATAAAATCCTCCGGGTTAGGTTTAACGTAACACTTTAGCGGGCTGAAAGAAAGCTTTGGACCATGAGGGTCTCTTTCCCAAAGGACGTAAATACGGGGATCGTTTCATAGGAACGGCAGCGAGGCCTTCAAATTCGTCACTGGACAGCCCCAGAAAAAGGTATTCATTTAAACGGACATCGCCTCTGCCTGCCCGGAATCTGTATTGAACGTCAAGGGGGCGTTCCATACGCTCCGGAGAATTTTTGTTACGGCCTTTGGGAAAGAGACCCTCATGGTCCGGCCTGCCCGCCAATGCCTTTCGCCGCGCATTGCTGGTTCAACCCTTCAGGACGTGTGGCACCTCCCATCAGCAACACGTCCAAGAGAGGCGATGGCAGGCGGGCAATCTCATCATGACCGTTTTCAAAACTGATACGGTTTGACATTCTCTCAGCGGACGATCTAAAATAGGGCATGAGTGAGAAAAAGCCGCCGTGAGGATTATATATACAAAAGATCCCCGTGAGAAGCAATGAAGAAAGTTGAAACCCTGTCCCGGACAGACCCGGTGGATCGGCAGCGGCACTGACCAATTGGCCCCGTGAAAGGTAAAATGAAAATTCTCCTGACCAACGACGATGGTATCCATGCCCCGGGCCTCTTCGCCCTTTACGAAGTGCTGAAATCTGACCATGAGGTCTTTATTGTGGCGCCTGAATCGGAGATGAGCGCTGTGGGACACGCCATCACCCTGACCTCGCCGATCAGGGTTCAGGAGGTTCGCAAAAATGGCATAATTTACGGTTATGCCGTGAAGGGGACGCCAGCCGACTGTGTAAAAATCGCTGTACAGGAGCTGTTTGACAGTCCCCCGGATATTGTACTGTCCGGGATAAATGTGGGCGCCAATGTGGGCGTCAATATCCTCTACTCCGGCACGGTCTCCGCGGCCACTGAAGGGGCGTTCTTAGGTATCCGGTCTGCGGCCATATCCCTCGCTACGTTGAAGGACCCGGACTTCCGGTTTGCCGCCCGTTTCAGCAAAGAGATCATCCGGTTCATGCTGGAGAGCGGTTTGAGTGATGGAACCGCCCTGAATGTGAATATTCCAGCGCTACCACCTGAAGAAATCACGGGTGTATGTCTAACAAGGCAGGGGACCTCTAGATTTGAAGAGCACTTTGAAAGACGCAATGATCCGCGTGGGAATGTGTACTACTGGCTCACGGGTGAGAAATTTATCGAAAACGGGAACCCTGACAACGATTCCGTTGCCCTTAGACAGAACAGGATTACCATTACACCCATTCATTACGATCTCACCTGCGAAAGAGAATTGAAGAGACTGAAATCCTTTCCCCTCCCAGCGAAACCATGATGTCAGCCTCCTTATTTGACTTGACGCATTTTATGTTGACATCCATATATTGTCTGTGCTAAAGAAATTCTATTAAAGATTTAAATAACTAAATTTGGGATGGGTTTTATTAATTCTTCTAAGTTAACAATATGGAAAGGAGGTGTAAAGAACTAAAATATTCAGGGCGGCGTAAGTCGCCAATTACTGCATTTTTGTCAATTTCAGAAGTTTTTTATCATCTATTCCAACCGGCCTGAGCCCGCAACTACGGGGGGCATTTTCCACTCAACTATTTTACGAACCCTTGCAGGACTGAATATCTGACTTGAAAAACATTAATGCAGATCCAAGACGTGCTATTCCGGTCAATGTGTTCCCGATCGGGGTGTGCGCCATGCGAGCCGTTACATTGCTGTCCCATCGGTTTCGGCTAACATGTTAGGAGGAAAACTATGAATTCATTATGGGTTTTATTATGGTGGGTAGTGATTGTCGTTTTGGGGTACTGGGTATATGCTAAGCATGTTGCCAAGACTGTCTTTGACGTCGATGGCGGAAGGGCAACGCCGGCAAAGATGTATATGGACGGCGTTGACTTCATGCCCACGAACAAAAACGTCTTATACGGGTTCCAGCTCAACTCCATAGCCGGGGCCGCACCGATCATCGGCCCGATCGTGGCCCTTCAGTGGGGGTGGCTGCCGGCCCTCCTCTGGTTGGGATTGGGGGTCTTCTTCATCGGGTGGCTGCATGATTTTTCCAGCACCATGATCTCCATTAGAAACGACGGACAGACCTTCGGGGCCATCAGCTACAAGTTGATTTCACCCCGGGCAAGGAAGATACTCCTTACCTTCGTCTATTTTTACCTGCTCCTGATCGCATGCGCCTTCGGCCACGTCATTACAAAAGGTGTCAGCGGGAACCCCGCGCTCCCCCTGCCCCTGTTAGTGGTCATCGGCGTCGCCTTCTTAGTGGGGCATATGATCTACAAGGCAAAGACCAATATCATTGTAACGACGGTTGTCGCCATCGTTCTTATCTTTTTTTCAATCTGGCTGGGTACTGCCTTGAACATGTCATTTTCTTATAACACCATACTGGTCTGCGTCCTGATTTTCGGCTATTTCAGCTCCATTCTCCCGGTATGGCGTTTCATCCAGCCTTATAACTACGCAACGGTATATGTGGTTTATTTCGGGATCATTGCAGGGGTTATCGGCATCATTATCGGTCACAAGCCCATGACGCTCCCTGCCTTTACCAGTTGGGGGACGGCTATGGGACCCTTGTGGCCCCTTCTTTTCGTGACCATTGCGTGCGGCGCCATATCGGGTTGGCACAGCCTGGTATCCAGTACCGCCACGTCGAGACAGATCGAAAACGAGCTGGACGTCCGGCCGGTGGCAGGAGGCGCAATGTTTGCGGAGTTTACCATCTCTATCATCGCGGTGATCGTCTGCGCAACGGCATTCAGCGATTCAGCGGCCTATATGGCCAATGTCAAAAACCCTGTCGGGATCTTTGTGGGGGGGCTTGGGGGCGCCATCACCTCCATCGGATTCTCCGTGAGTTATGCCAAGGCCACGGCAGGCATGATGATCATCATCTTGGCCCTGACCATTGTAAACCTGGTATTCCGTTTCATGAAGGTCGCAACGGCGGAACTTATGGGAGATGTGATCAGCATTGCCAAGAACCCTCACGTGGCCACCATTGTTGCCCTGGTAATAACATTCATCCTCGTCAAGACCGGGACCTGGCTGTATATATGGATTCTTTTTGGCGGCGCGAATCAGCTCATGGCATCCTTTGCGCTGCTCCTGGTAACCCTGTTTCTGGTTCAGAAATCCAAGAACTACAAGGTGGCGATCTACCCCATGTTCTTCATGTACGCCACCACCGTATGTGCCTTGCTCTACATGGCGTTTTTCAAGCTTATCCCGGGTGCGTTAGCCGGGAAGAAGGTATTCGGGAATTCTTTTGCCGCGGCAATCGCCATCCTGCTCGTCGTGTTGGCGCTTATTCTTGCCTATGACGGCTGGAAGGCCTTTAAGAAATACAAATCAGCTGCGGCGGCAGTGCCCGCTGAGGCGGCTGAGGCCAATGCATAACTGAACCCCGACACCTCGGGTTCAGAAACCAAGGGGACATATTTCCCGTTACGATCACCTTTTTTGCGGGAAATGTGTCCCCGCATATTTGTGGGGATATGGAAATCGTTCTTTCCTGGGTAAAGGCGGCAAAGGATTACCTGAAGGGATTTTTCCTTTATGGGATCATCAAAGGAGTATACGACGAAAAACGTTGTTTGCATAACCTGTTCATGCTATACGTATTTGGTAAGACAATTGGATTCCCCCACCTCTTTAATTATTACCACCTGAGGCTCATGCCATTTTATATGAGAGGTTTTGACCGGTGGAAAAAGGATGTTTTGAGGGAGAGGGATTTCTTTGACCGGATCAATGAATGACGTCTTAAGAAAGGCTTAATCATGACAGAAAAGGAAAAAGAAAAAAAGAAGAAGAAAAAATCAGGGGGTGTCATCGGCTTTGTGAGGGACTTCACTTATGGTATGGCCACACATGGTATGGCGCGGCACGCCCTGAAGACACGTTCCAGCATGGAGCATCTCTTCATTCTTATCACCATGGGCGACATGTTGGGTGTTCCCATACTCCCCCCCTATTATTCACTCCGGCTTCTCCCGCATGTGGTGCCTCAAATCACCACCTGGAAGCGAAGAATGCTGAGAGAAAAGGATTTTGTGGAGAGCATGTATTGAGATCTTGACCAAAATTGGGCATTTTTCAAAGGTCTCATATTGAACTTCTCAGGCAGATCTATTTGACACTCTCTTCGCTTAAATTAAGGAGGAACTATGTTGCTTTCTGATATCTTTGAAAAGTACCCTGACAGGCAGTATCTGATGTTTGGGGGAAAGGGAGGTCTTGGCAAGACCACTTTTTCGGCAGCAACAGCCTATTACCTGGCAAAAAAGGGAAAAAGGGTGCTGGTTTTCTCGGTTGATCCCCAGGCCTCGCTCAGTGACATCTTTGAGAAGGATATTTTTGGACAGGGAAATGTCGAGATCATTCCCAACCTGTTTGCCTGTGAGGTGGATGCAGATCAGCGGGTCAAGAACTATCAGGACGAGATCCGTCAGAAAATCATCGACATGTACGGGATGAAAAAGATCCCGGAAGAGATTGAGAGTTATATCCAGGCGTCTTCGGCAGAGCCCGCAATGGAGGAAAGTGCCATTTTTGATGCGGTGGTTGACATCGTCGTGAAGGGGGATTTCGACTATTATATTTATGATCTGGTCCCCCTTGGCCATGCCCTCTACTATTTAAGTATGGCATCCATATATGACGCCTGGTTGGAGAAGATCACCGGTCTCAGAGAACAGATGCGCGAGTACGACAAGGCGATCGCCGCCATGACACGAGAAGACGATACCGCGCAGGATGAGATATACAATGAGCTGATGTACATCAAGAACCGTATCGGGGCCTCATCCAAGATCATGACCGACACCAAGAAGACCGCTTTCTTCTTTGTGCTCACCCCCGAAGAAATGATCATTGCCGATACCGAAAATGCAGCAAAGCTTTTCGCCAAGTATGACGTTCCCCTTGCAGGATATTTGGTCAACCGCGTCATAGACAGGGCGCTCTTAAAGGAAAACATCCCTCCCTATCTCAAAAACAGGATTGCAATGCAGGCGGGCGCACTGGACACCATAAACAAGAGGTTGGGGTCCTCCGTCCTCTCCTGGGTACCGGAGTTCGATTCCGAAATAAAAGGCCTTAAATCGATCAGAGATCTTGCGGAAGTGATGTTTGAGGAGAAGTTGTCATGAAAAATACGATGGCGGATTTTTTTAAGGAATACCCCGATATGCGGTATATATATTTTGGGGGAAAGGGCGGTGTTGGTAAGACGGTTGTGGCGGCCGCAGCAGCGCTCTGGATGGCCAAACAGGGGAAGCGGACGCTCCTTGCGTCCACCAATCCTGTCCACAGTCTCTCGAATCTATTTCAGCTGGATGTCTTCGGAAAACCGGTGTTGATGCCAGGGACAGAAAACTTTTATGTCCAGGAGATAGATACAAAAGAAACCATCGAAAAATCCAAGACCGAGATTCGTGAGAAAATAAGCTGGTTTTTGAAGTTTGCCGATATCCCGACCAAGGCCGAGGATTTTATCGAGTCCGCCACCATGAATCCCGCTTTTGAAGAATCGGCAATGTTTGAAAACATGGTCAATATTATATTTGAAGGCGCCTTTGAGTTTTACGTTTTTGACACCGCGCCCACCGCAAATGCCAGAAGACTTTTGGGCATGTCCAAGGTGTACGGCCTCTGGGTGGACAAAATGATGAAAAGCCGCGAGGATGCAAAAAGCATGCGGTTGAGCCTGTCATTCAGGAAAAAAAAGGTGGAGGAGGAAGCAGATCCCCTGCTGGACTACCTGACGACTTTCCGGGACCGGATCGAGCAGATGCGGGTCATCCTGACCGACAAGGAAAGGAGTGCTTTCTTTTTTGTTACCCTCCTCGAATCTCTGCCTATTGCCGTGATTCGCCGTTTTATAGGCTGGTTCGAAGACTTCGGGATACCGATTGGCGGCGTAATAGTTAACCAGGCCATAGACAAATCCGATGTCGGAGCCGACTCGGCGGAATTCGTCCGAAACCGCGTCAAGATGCAGGACCGCTACAGAGAGGAAGTTTATAAAGGATTCGAAAATGTCCGTGGAGAGATCCCGCTCTTTGAAAAAGAGGTGAGGGGCATGGAGATGGTGGGGAAACTGTCAGAGGCGCTTTTCCCGGTGTGAGGTAGAAGGCGGTGGGCAGTGATCAGGCGTCATTCAATCGTCATTAGGCCTTCGGTCGTCATTCAGTAGTCATTCGGTGGTCCTTCGTCAATCGTCCTTCGTCAATCGTCCTTGCTTACCACTCGTTATGGATGCGGCCGTCAATAATGGCCTCTAAATCCTGGTAATCCCATCCGATGTAGGTCTTTTTCCTGTCAACAATAAATGCCGGAAACCGGAAGACCCGATGCCGTATCTGCTTCCAGAAGCCTAAAGGGGACTGGGCATCGATCACCCTGATCTTTACGCGATGCCGGTACAGATGAGAAATCTGCTTCACCCACCTTGACAGATAGTCCACTGCCTCCTTCCAATCGCCCGGATATTCATTCACGCAAGCGCTGCGGTATTTCCCCCTTAATCCCAAAGAACCAAAGATAAGGCCGCATCCCCGGCAATTCATCTCCGAAGTGGAAAGCATCGGCGCCACGATTTCAACGAGTATGGTTTTCATATATCATCTTTCTTACCGTGCATTTTTGCTGCCGCGTATGCAGACAAGCATCTTACAGAAGCCACCAGGGGGTCATGGTTAATTCTCCCAGCAAGGAACTGCTGAGAGCCAGTCAGCACATAACAGGCTGGAGATTCCTCAATTGGTCTTTTTATCATAGGTCAAATCTCAACTCACATTTGGGATTTGTCAAGTTATATCTTTTGATTTGTCGTTTTGCCTCATCCCGCTCGAACTTCATGGTTGGATTGTTGTTACGATTTGTCTCAGGGGGTGTTGTTCCGTGACAGGCTTAGGGGTGAGGCCAAAATATCTTCCTCTTTTTCCTGTCGCTTCCACTAAGGAAGCTTATACCATGTACCTTTACCCACCCCAACCATTTTTAGCTGGCCTACCCTCACTAATTCTTTAATATGGACTTTAATTGTGTTCCTATTAGCTCCTGTAATACTGCGAACATCACGTACCGTGATTTTACCGTGCTTTCTTACTATTTGGATGATGTTCTGAGAGAGGGGTGGCAATTGGGTAATTAACTTTTCAGCCTCGATCTTCGATTCCAGAACGGAGATCTGTTTCCTTAACGATGACAGAAAGAAGAGTATCCAATCATTAATCCTGCTGTTATCGGTGTAAAGGGTCGATTGCGCTCTCCTAAGGGCTAAGTAGTATTGTTCCTTGTTGTCCTCTATAACTCTCTCTAATGAAGAGTAAGGGACATAGAAATATGCGGATTTCAATAGCAGTAAGTTTGTCAATATACGTGACAACCTTCCATTCCCATCCTGAAACGGGTGGATGGCTAAAAGGTGAATCAGAAATATGGCGATAAGCAGGAGACGATGGAGCTCCTTTTTTTTCCATTCCATATTGAACCATTCTACCAACTCAGCCATTTTGAACGGCGTTTCAAAA
>JACKQG010005489.1_pt1 | contig 13914 bp, 9 predicted proteins | sample 8237621 | NCBI WGS metagenome assembly JACKQG01 (sample SAMN15677084, study PRJNA649215) | marine metagenome | biome: marine; feature: Black Sea; material: saline water; isolation source: suspended particulate matter (SPM) from the Black Sea western gyre | collected 2013-06-09/2013-06-10 | depth...
AGGAAAAAGTCAATCTGCCAAATATCGATGCAGAACTTCTGGGTCGGGGCACTAGGCGGGCACGTTGGCAGTTATGGAGTTCTAGGTCTTTTTAAGGCGACCGCCTCAATGGCCGCGAGAGGAATTCGCCGTTTGTATTGCCTGTTGGCGTTGGCTCGGAGCCAAACGCCAGTTGGTCGGCCCATCGACCTTGACTCGTAGCGGTCGTCGAGACAAAATTCTAGTGGACAAACCAGTTTTTCGGTCAAGGAACCGCACCCCGCTTTCTATCGCGTGATGTCTATCTGATCAGTTGCCGATAAGAATTCAGAAGCGTATTTAATCGAGTTAATCTGAGGTCAACCATGTTTTGCACAGCATCTAGCGTGATCGCCAGTCGCATTAGCGTCTGGCTTGCCACGGGGATGCTGGTGTTTCCGTTCGTTCCACCGACGACCTGCCATTGTTCGGGCGCGAATGCTACTGAACAGCGTGACATCAGTGCCGATTCGCAGAGCGAAAGCAAGCCGACGGTCGCCCGGAGTTGCTGTGCGTCTGCTAAAAAGCAGGATATCTCGGACTGTTGTCGCAAACGCCAGTTGGCCTCGGTGCCCGCTGGCAACCCGCCGTGCCACTGCAGCCCGACATGCAACTGCCATCTTTCGCGCCGCTCCGATCCGCAGCCGGCGACTCCAACGCAGCCGACGCGAAACGGCGACGAACGTGTCCAACTGGGGGTATTCGCACATGCTTCGGTAGCGACGATTGTTGTCGAAGCTTGTTCTCCTTTCGCCGTCGACGAATCGAGCGAATCTATCGTCACGACGGCTCTGGATCGCTGCATCACGCTCTCTCGCTTCCTGTGTTAGCAGCTTCTTCTGCGGAGATACTGCGCGCGGACCGATAGCCTTCTTCCGCCAAGTGTCTCGTTCTCCTGTGCTGTGTTGCGCCACCTGTTCGCCACACGCATCTTGGTAGGTCCCGCTTGCCGAGCGGGACCTGATGATGGCTGAACCTCCGAGTCCGAGGTCCCGCTCGGCAAGCGGGACCTACTCCGAAGCCGATGGCAACTTGAACAACCTTTCAAGAAAAATCGGCCACGAGGTGAATAATGAGCGACCCAAAAGCATCCAACGAGAATATGAAGAAGCCAAAATTGAAACGTTGGTGGATCAAAACATTCTTGACGCCTCTGTTGTTTCTCGCGGTCGGAGCGCTGCTGATTTTCGGATTGGGGCTGGCTCAGCGTCTCGGCTGGATCTCCGCAGGCGGCGGTGGGACGACCCAGCAGGCCGTCGGCAGTAGCGACACGCGTTACATCTGCCCGATGATGTGCACCCCGCCGCAAACGGAACCGGGACGGTGTCCCGTCTGCGCCATGGAGTTGGTGCCGGTGACCTCGAGCGGCGATGACACGGATGAATTGTCCATCCAAGTGAGCCCGGTTGCGCGACGGATCGCGAATATCCAAACGGTAGCCGTCCAGTCGGTGCCGTTCGCCCGGAAAATCCGCGCAATCGGCGCGATTACCTACAACGAAGGGACGCTGGCGACCATCTCGGCCTACGTCGACGGGCGGCTTGATCGTCTGTTCGCCGACTACACGGGCGTCCTTGTGAACAAGGGCGATCAACTGGCTTGGCTCTACTCGCCCCAATTGTACACGACCCAAGTCGAATTGCTCCGGATGAAACGAGGGCTGGAGGAACTAGAAGCATCTTCGGCGTCAACCCCCGCCATCGAGTCGCAACAAAGGCTCTACCAGAGTGCGCGGCAGAGGCTGATCGAACTGGGGACGACCGAGGAGCAGATCCAGGAATTGGAGCAAATCGGCCGAGCCAACAGTAGTATGCACATTTACTCGCCGATCAGCGGCACGGTGATCGAAAAGCTGGCGGACAAAGGTCGTTATGTCAAGACCGGCCAACCGATCTACCGTGTCGCCGACTTGTCCACTGTTTGGCTGATGCTGGAACTGTTTCCCGATGATGCGGCCGTCATTCGATACGGGCAGAAGGTCCAAGCCGAAGTTCAATCTCTGCCGGGCCGCCAGTTTCCCGGACGCGTGGCCTTTATCGACCGCAACGTGGACCCGAAGACCCGAACCGTTGGCGTCCGCGTGGTAGTACCCAACGAGGAAGGTTTGCTGCGCATCGGTGATTATGCCAAGGCTACCATCGAAGTCCCAGGTGCGTCGGACAGCGATGCGCCGCAGCTAGTCTACGACTCGGAACTTGCCAACAAGTGGATCAGCCCGCGGCATCCGCACGTCGTTGAATCAGCGCCGGGCAAATGCCGCGAATGCGGAGTCGAATTGGTACCGGCCGCCACCTTTGGCTTCGCCGCCGAGTCGGTCCCGTCGCACGAGGCGCTGATCGTGCCTCGCAACGCGGTCTTGATGGCCGGTGACAACAGTGTCGTGTTCGTGGAAACCGAGCCCGGGCGCTTTGAAATCCGGTGGGTCGTACTCGGACCAAGCACGGACGGTCAGATCGTTCTGTTGAAGGGAGTGAAGAAAGGCGAACAGATTGCCACGTCCGGGAACTTCCTGCTCGATGCGGCAATGCAAATGGCCGGCAAACCTTCGCTGATCGACCCTACCAAAGCTAAACCAATTGAGGTGGACGAGGGCAAATCCGAGAAGATCGTTGCAGCCCTCTCCAAACTCTCGGACGAGGATCGCGCGTTGGCGGAGAAGCAGAAGATATGCCCTGTCACGAAGCAGCCGCTGGGCTCGATGGGCACGCCGGTGAAGGTCGATGTCGACGGCCGTCCGATCTTTATTTGCTGCAAGGGCTGCGAAAAGAGGCTTCTGGACGCCCCAGACAAGTATCTGGCGAATCTTGGCGAGAGTGCACCAGAGGAGGCCTCCAACGAGGAACTTCCGCAGATGGATCTTCCGCCGGTCAGTGCACCGCAGATCGTGGCGGAACCGGTGCTTCCTGCAATGGAAGTTCCTCAGGACGTGGAGTCGCCGGAAACGGAGGATGACGAGGCAACTGCAATCGCCGAAGCGCTTGCCAAACTGTCGCCTGCGGATCGAGCGTTGGCGGAAAAGCAGAAGAACTGCCCCGTGGCCGATATGCCGCTGGGTTCCATGGGCACACCGATCAAAGTTGACGTGGACGACCGGCATGTCTTTATCTGCTGTGAGGGGTGTCGCGAAGACTTGCTCGCCGAACCGGCAAAGTACCTCGCCAAACTGCGCAAGGAGGCCGCCCAATGATCAACAAGATTCTTGATTTTTCAATCCGCGAGCGGTTGGTCATCGTGGTGGGAATCATTGTGGTGATCGCCTACGGCTGGTACTCGACCCAGAAAGTGCCGCTGGACGCAATTCCGAACGTGGGCGAGAACCAGGTGATCGTGCTCGTCGAATGGATGGGCCGCTCGCCGAAGGACATGGAAGACCAGATCACCTATCCGCTCTCGATCGCCCTGCAGTCCGTGCCCGGTGCTAAAAGCGTGCGTGGCAAGAGCATGTTCGGTTTCAGCTTCGTGCAGGTGACGTTTGGCGACGAGGTGGATTTTTATTGGGCGCGTTCCCGGGTGGCCGAGCAACTGACGACCGTCTCGAACACCCTGCCCGAAGGCGTCACGCCGGTGCTCGCACCCGACGCCACGGCGCTCGGGCAGATCTACTACTACGTGCTTGAACCGCCGGAAGGGATGGACCTGGCCGAACTGCGCTCAAAGCAGGACTTCTTCGTCAAGTACGCCTTGCAGTCCGTGGACGGCGTAGCCGAGGTGGCATCGATTGGCGGCTACGTACGCCAGTATCAAATCGAAGTCGATCCCGACAAGCTGCGATACCACAATATCCCGCTCAGCAAGGTCATCGACGCGACGAAAGCGTCGAATATCGACGTTGGTGCCAAAACGGTCGAAGTCGGCGGCATGGAATTCCTGGTCCGCGGCAAGGGGTTCATCGGATCAGGCAAGACCGAATCGGAAACGCTCGAGCAAATCGAAAACACGGTCGTGCTGACTCGCGATGGGATTCCGGTCCGCGTCCGTGATTTGGCCCAAGTGCAAATCGGCCCTTCGTTTCGGCGTGGGGCGCTCGATTTCAACGGCCACGAAGCGGTCGGCGGCGTGGTCGTGATGCGTTACGGCGAGAACCCGCGCGACGTCATCGGGCGAGTTAAGGAAAAGATCGCAGCCCTGGAGTCCGAGTTGGACGGAATCAAGATCCGCGCGGTCTACGACCGTACGGTCTTGATCGACGAAACGATCGCTACGCTGTCCGATGCCTTGGGCCATGAACTCGTGATCACCATCATGGTGATTGTCTTGTTCCTGCTGCACGTGCGGGCCAGCATCGTCATTGCCATTACGTTGCCAATGGCTGTGCTGATGTCGTTTATCGCCATGAAGGTGTTCGGGGTGGATGCCAATATCATGTCGCTGGCAGGCATCGTCATCGCCATCGGCACGATGGTGGACATGGGCATCATTATTCTGGAGAACATCTACGGCGGTCTGTCCGATTGGGAAGCGGAGGGCTCGCTAGGCGGGTCCGAGCGGCGGATGGAAGTCATTCGCAAGTCGGCCGCCGAAGTCGTGCCGGCCGTAATCACGGCGGTCAGCACGACAGTCGTGAGCTTCTTGCCCGTGTTTCTACTGACCGGCCGCGACCACCGACTGTTCACGCCACTGGCCTGGACGAAGACCTTTGCCCTGGCCGCCAGTTTGATCGTAGCCGTGACGGTCGTACCGATGCTCTGTCGCGTTTTCCTGAAGAGTTCACGCGTGCCGCGGTGGGCAAGCATCGTGGCGGCGTTGGCATTTGCCGGTTTGAGCGCGGGCCTGTGTTTCGTCTGGCGTGACCACATCGAGGGCCTGACTTCACTGAGCTTCCCCTGGGCGACCACCATTGCCGCGGGAGTCGGTTTTCTGGCCGGCTGGTGGATGACTCGCGAGAGGATTCGGCCCATGGAGGAAAACCCAGCCAGCCGGTTCGTGCGGTGGGTCTATGCCGGCCGGTTGCGCCTTGCGCTGCGGCGCAAGATGCTGATGCTGTCGTTTCCCGCAGTGATCATCGTTTTGGGGCTGGGAGCCTGGATCGGTTTGCCGACAGTACTACTTCCGGTCGAGAGACTGGTCGCCATGCTGGGGGCGGACCTAAACGAGGTGCCCGGCTATGTGACAGCGAAGCACACGTTCACGGGGCTGAAGAGCGACGACTGGATCGCGCTGGATGAAGGGAGTTGGTTCTACATGCCCAGCTTGTATCCGGCGGCCAGTTTTTCCCAGGCCATGCAGGTGCTGCAAACGCAAGACGTGATGATCAAGGAGATTCCCGAGGTCAAAGACGTGCTCGGCAAGATCGGCCGCATCGAATCGGCGCTGGATCCCGCGCCGGCAGCCATGGTTGAAACGTACGTCATGCTCAAACCTCGCGACCAGTGGCGCCCCGGCATGACCGAAAAGAAGATCTGGGACGAAATCAACTCGGTGGCCACGCTGCTGGGTATCACACCCGCATCAGAGCTGCAGCCCATCGAGGGCCGAGTGGTCATGCTGCAAAGCGGCATCAAGGCGCCGATGGCCGTGCGCATCTACGGCGACAGCCTGGAAGGACTGGGCGAGGCGTCGCTGGCCGTGGCCGAACACATCAAGAAGCTCCACCACGTCAAAGCCGGGACCGTCAATCCCGATATCGTGATGGGCAAGCCGTACTTCGAGTTCGAGGTGGACCGCGAGGAAGCGGCCCGCTACGGCATGACGACGATGAATGTCAACCAGATCGTGTCGGCCGGACTGGGCGGCCTGGACGTGACCACGACCGTCGAAGGCCGTGAGCGCTATCCGATCCAAATCCGCTACCAACGCGACATTCGCGAGCGGATCGACGAGCTAGGTCAAGTGCCGGTCGTCACCCAAACCGGCGATGTCGTCCCGTTGGAGCGACTTGCCCAGGTGGCCACGACATGGGGTCCGGGCGCGATTAACAGCGAGGACGCCCGCTTGGTAGCACACGTCTCCTTTTCGCCGTCCGGCGCTGCGGGCGACTTGGAGACCGTCGAAGCGGTGGAGGCGTCGATACGAAAAGCGCGCAAGATCGCCCGCGAAAACCCGGACAAGAAAAGAAGCGATGGCCTTTATTTCCCGAAAGGAAACTTCGAGCCTAAGCTAGTCGGATCATTTCAAAATCAAATCGAAGCAAACGAGAGGCTAATGTGGATCGTACCGACCGTGATGTTGGTCAACTTGCTGTTGATCTATCTCACGTTCCGCGATTTCCCCATCTCGCTTGTGGTTTTCTCGGCCATTCCCGTGTCCTTCTCCGGCGGTATGATGGCCGTGGCGATCATGGGCGTCGACATGAACACGGCGATTTGGGTGGGCTTCATCGCGCTATTTGGCATCGCGGTGGATGACGGCGTTGTCATGGCCACCTACATCCAGCAGATACTGAAACGCAGCACGATACGTAGCGTCGAGGACCTTCGCAACGCGATTTACGAAGCCGGCTTGAGACGCATACGACCCTGTACGATGACAACCGTCACGACCTTAGTGGCGCTGGTGCCGGTCCTGATATCGACGGGCCGCGGCGCGGACGTGGCCCGGGCAATGGCCTTGCCGGTTTTCGGAGGCATGCTGGTCGAGCCGCTCACATCGTTCATCGTCCCGACCCTGTACTGCGGCTATCTGGAGATCAAGATGCGGCTCGGATTGAGAGATCCGCACTGGGCGGGAGCGGAGGAAGGATCAAGCGAGAGTGCAGTGCAAGCAGCGTGACAGGAACGGAGGACGAGTGTCGGGTGTCAGGTGTCGGGTAAGAAGGACTTTGGTACGGGAAACGGAGAGTATAGACAATTGAGCAGATTAGCCTGACGCCTGACACCCGAAACCTGACACCCGAAACCTGACACCTGACACCCAACACTCGACCCCCGTACGAGGCATCGCTTCGACACACTTTTTGTGGCTCGGATTGGAAGTGGTTTCCACCGATGAGCCGTTAACCCTTTTTCTCATTTTTAGGAGAAACAAAGATGAAGTACGTTGCGTCTCTTATGCTGGTCGTTCTGACAAGCCTGCCGTCGCTCGGTGCCGAGCAGGAATCTGCTAAGAGCGACCAGAATCGCGCTGCGGTCCAGAAGATCTGCCCTGTTTCCGGTCAGCAGCTTGGGGCACATGGAGCGCCCGTCAAGGCGAAGATCGGCGAGGAGGTCATATTCCTCTGCTGCAAGGGGTGCCTGAAGGGCAAGGTGAGTACCGAGCATTGGGCCACGATCCACGCCAACTTCGCCAAAGCGCAAGGGAAGTGCCCGGTGATGAACAAGGCGTTGCCGAAGAGTCCGAAATGGACGGTGGTGAACGGGCGGATCGTCTACGTCTGCTGCCCGCCCTGTACGAAGAAGATTGCGGCGGCCCCCGCAAAGTACTTGCAGGTTGTCGACGAGTTTTACGCGGCCCATCTGAAGTCGCAGCAACCTCAGGGTCAGTAGAGCGCCCACTCAGGAACGATTCGGCTGTCGCCATGGTGTCCGCCGGTCGTTAGACGCTTGGTGTTATCGCCCTGCTCGCCGTTGCCGCGGGTAGGGCCTGACGTGGGGCACGTTTCCAACGTGCCTGCAACCGAAGAGGCACGTTGGAAACGTGCCCCACGAGCTGAGCGCACGCCGCGAGGGTCGTACCGAGCTAGACTGTAACGGACTGCAGTGGCCCCGATGATGGGTCTTGAGTAACGGAGAATCGAGAATCATGGCGAGATCAAATGTTTTCCGGCGCATTGGCAAATCGCGTTCACCGAACCACTGTTTCACGCCATGGTTGGAGCGTCTGGAATCGCGGTTGCTGATGGACGGCGATGGCTTATCGGTCGCCGGACCGGCAGACGCGGCTGAAGCGGAGGACGCCTCGGTGCCCAATTTCGCTTTGGTGGATGTCAATCCGGCGTCTGCGACGTACAACCACGCCGTTTCGCCGCGAGACTATCTCCAGCAGGTCTCGGTGTGGATGTTCGGCTATTCGACGTGAGGGACCTGCCGTGTCCAAGTTGGACACTTGGATGAGATGCAAACGGAGCTGGAAACCGAGTATCCGTTGTTGGACATCCACTTCGTGGGCGTCAACCGGTTTGGCCTGGAATCAGGCAACGCCGAAATGACCGAAGGCAAGAGCATTCCGTGGCTGCAGGACATGGATCACAACAGCGACGGTTCGTCGGATGTCTGGGCCGGTTGGGGGGCGGGCCATTTGGATCTGGTCGTGCTGGACGGCAATAACGAACTGCTGGCCAGGACGAATCTGAGTGCCCATCCCTTGGAGGATCAGGAGAATCATGATGCCTTGCGCGAAACTCTGATCGACGCGGCGATGCACGGACAGAAACCTTGGCACAATGCCGAGAACCCGCTCGACGTCGACGGCAGCGGCGCGGTTATCCCGTTGGATGTCCTGATTATGGTCAATCGGCTCAACGCCACCGGGAGCCACAAGCTCCCACCGCCAGTGGTCGATCATTCTCCACCGCCCTATTACGACGCGAGCGGTGACGGCAACTCGACACCGTTGGATGTCCTGATGGTGATCAGTTTCCTGAACGCACGGTCGGCGTCTGCAGCCGGAGAAGGCGAATCGTCCGCGCGTCCGCAGCAGCTTTCTGCAGAAGACGCCGGAACGCCCGTCCCGTGGCAGGACTGGACGCTGGCCGAGCCTTCGACCAGCGATCTTTCCGCGGAAAGCCCCACCCTGGCCGCCGACGGGCTATCGACAGAAACCCAGCTCGGCGAACCGTCAAGCGATCCGGCGCGGCCATCGAACACCGATCACATGTTTGGCGCGGATCTTCCGGATTGGTTGAGGTTCGATTCAATAACATTGGACGCCGAAATCGACCTCGATCTGCTGGCCCGGATCAGCACCGTCTGACAACGTGGAACTTCAGTTATTTTTGGCTCAGCGAATCATATCCTCGGTGGTCAGCCGTGTCGTACGTTTCGGCTCGTCGAGCGGCCTCGGCTGCCACGCGCATCGCCAGGGCGATTTCCTGCGGTGCGAAGTACTTCTCGGCATAACCGCTGCGCAACCGGATTCTGTCTTTATGCGCCAACTCAGGCCAACTCAAACCGTTTGCCAAATGCCAAACCGTTGCCTGGGCCGTGTTTCGCGGGACCTCACCGCGGCCAAGCATCTTGACCACTTCGATCACCTTCTGATCCTTGGTGAACGATTCGATCGGGCGAATTTCGTAGGGCACTCGCGGGTTGGGATCACTCTTGCCGTGCTCCAAGCAGACCGTGGCGACTTTGAGCTTGCCAACTCTGCCGGGGGCCACATTGAACATGCCGCCGCCACCTAAGCCGCCGCCCCCGAAGCCTCCTCCGCCGCCGAGCCCGCCACCGCCAAACCCGCCGCCAAAGCCTTGCTGGCCGCCGCCGCCGCCACCGCCAAGCCCACCACCACCGAGGCCACCGCCGCCTAGGCCGCCACCACCGAAGCCGCCGCCGATCTGGGCCAAAACGGGGACGCCGGCAAACGCTTCGGGCAGCTTGATTGTTAGTGGCCTTTTCGCCTTGTTCTCGATCAGCAGATTTGCCTCCTTTACATCCTTCGGAATCAGCTTGACGGCAATATCGCCAGCTTTGATTGCAGCGAACAGCTCGACTGTTTCTCCCGCTTTCGCTTCGCCCCCGCGTCGCTTGGCTGCGAATGCCGGGGCCGACGCCAACAATATCAACAGAATCAATAACAGCGTTTTGTAGCCAGAAGCAGTACGTCTCATTTGTGACTCCTCATATCGCGTGTTCGGACACCAAGATCTGTAGTGATCCAACCATCATTCTTTCGATGCATGTTGGTCTCGGTTTCTTCACGCCGTCGCTAACTTTCTTGCAGGCACCCAAGTAGGTCCCGGCTGCCGGACGGGACCTGGAATCGAATCTAGCCCCCACCCGAGCCGCAGGTCCCGTCCGGCAGTCGGGACCTACTGAAGCACGCCCACCGAAAAAAACGGCGGCATCACGAAGAAAGCGTTCCCCGCGTGCATCTAAGAAACCGTCGCGTCTTTTTTCAGGTTCTTGATGCCAACGATGTAAGCGTCCCTTGCGATTGGGTCCACCATGACGACAACCGATGTCGCTAGCGTGATTCGCACATTCCTGGGAAGTGAATTTCTGGGCAGACAGTTTGGGAAATATGGCGAGCTGGTTCTCTCGGCCGGCCTGCATGCGGGTGCCTTGTTTGTCATGGCATTCTGCGTGTTGCCATCGGGTACTTCGCGCAAATTGGAATTGAATGCCGTGTTCGACACAGGCGAAGGAGATGGATCGGACGAATTCGTGATGCAAGACGAGGTTGCACCGGTTTTGCCTCCTGCTGAATCTTCTGCCTCGCTTTCGATTCCGGAATCGAATTCGTCACTACCCGACCTCAATGTCACTCTGGCCCGATTCGACCTGCCGACTACGAATGAAACTCAGCCGCCCGCGCCATCCACGGCGGCGCCCAGCCGAAGGACCGAATCCCCGTCTGCCGCGGGCTCGGTCGAAGAGGCCGTCGACCGGGTGACAAGTAGCATGCAAGGCAAACTGCAGAAGGGCGATTTGCTGGTCGTATGGCTGATGGACGCATCGTACAGTTGGCTTGACGACCGCCAACGCATGATCACACGAGTCGACTCGTTTCTCCGAAGATTCGGTGGGGGAACAGCCTCGCAACATCAATTGCTGAACGCTGTCGTTTCCTTTGGCGCTGGGATGAAAGAGCATGCCGCGCCGACGGAAGCCAGTGAACTTGTCTTGAAATCACTCAGAGAGGTGCCCGTCGACGCCTCCGGCAAGGAAAACGTCTTTGCGGCCGTCCAACATTGCGTGGCGCTGTATCGCGAGAACTGGCGCGATCGGCAACTGATGATCGTGGTCTGGACGGACGAGTCGGGCGACGACGCGGCGAAGCTGGAAGACACGATTCGGATTTGTCGAGACCAAAATGCGTCGGTTTCGGTGGTTGGACCTTCAGCGGTCTTGGGGGCCGAGATGGGGCTGCATTCGTTTGTGGATTCTCAATCGCGGCAGGTTCGTCCGTTGCCGATCAAACGAGGGCCCGATTCGCCGGTGCCAGAGCGTTTGGAGTTGGACTACTGGTTCTTGACACAACAGCCAGCGACCGCTTTGGCGTCGCCGTCAGGTTTCCTCGGGGCCGACATGCCTTCCTGGTACGGAGGTCCCGACCCGAACGTTACTGACCACAGATGTCTCGCCGCCACGCAAGTCGCTCTGCCTTCCTGGTACGGGGGCCGCGACCTCAAGGGCCTCGTGTCGGGCTTCAGCCCTTACGCACTGACACGCCTGTCGCGGCGAACGGGCGGTACGTTCACCCTCTTTGATCGAGACAAAGACCGCGCTCCGTTCGGCGAGGTCGCAATACAGGCGTATCAGCCAGATTATCGGTCGATCGAGGAGTATCTGGTCGACGTGCAATCACACCCACTTCGACAGGCCGTAATGGAGGCCGTCAAGGTCACGCAGAACAGAGAACTCGGCCCTCCGCCAACGATGCTGTTTGGCCAATGGTCCGAAACGCCGCCGTACGGATTCATGCGAAACTACATTGCTCCGGCGAAGTTCGGCGGCAAGTTGCGAATGATGCGTCGCTGGCTGAAGGCAAAAGCTGATCGCACGACCCGAATCGTCGAGCAGGCGTTGGTCCACGTGAGTCAACCGGACGTTGTGGGTAACGGATTGGAAGCCGAGTACGGGAGTGAGACGTCGCCTCGCTGGCGAGCCTGGTACGACTTGACTCGCGGCCGTTTGTTAGCCACGAGCGTTCGGCTAGAAGAGTATCGTCTGACTTGCGACGCCGTGGTCCAACCCGGATTCCTCGACGAGACGACCAACCATCTGATTCTCGTTCCGACGCTGGAAATGATGTCGGATTCCCGTTTTCGTCAGCGCGCCGAAAAGGCCGAGCGTCTGTTGGTGCGCTGCGTACGAGAAAACCCGGGCACTCCCTGGGCTCTGCTCGCTCAGCGCGAGTTGGACTATGGCCTGGGAATTTCGGTCCGCCAATATGCAATCGGGCACGTCGTTATGGCATCGAGCAGCACCGGACAGTCCGTAATTCCCGATTTTTGAGACTGAGCACTTCCATGATTTGGAGGCCCCTAACATGACCAAGCACAATCACGTGATTCTCCTTGTTTCGTCCATGTCGATGCTTCTGATGACAGCGGCCACGGTTGCTGGCCAGCCAGGCAGCGGATTACTCGGCGAATTCATGGAAGACGAGGGGGCGTTCCTCAACTCGGTCCAGAACACCGAAGAGGTTATGAGGCAGAAGATCCAAGCCGAAGTCGAGGAGGAATTGAGTGACGCGCGCGATCGACTGGGGGCGAACCCGGAAGGAGCCCAGGGCGACTTGAAACTACTGTTGGAGACGGTGGAGAACTCGACCGATTTGGATCCGGACTCGCGAGCGAAGTTGCGCGATCAAGTCCAATCGGCGATCCGTGAAGCCGGACGACAGGCTTACGAATTCCAGGCACGTCGTGCGTTGGCCGAAGAGAACCGGGCGGCTGCCGAAGACCGCGAGCAATTGGTCAAAGAATTGGCGGACAAACGCCAGAAGATCAAGCAAATGATGGTTAAGTTTAACTCGATGATGGACGAAGGACGCTACCGGGACGCCGAGGACATCATTGCCGAAAATGTGCGGGAACTGGATCCCCAAGGTACTACGCCGGTCACCGCGACTTGGGCGGCACGTTTCGGCGGACATGTGTCCACACTGGAGCGTCTGCGCGAAGTGCGTCACAAGAACTTTGCCTTGACTCTACTCGAGGTCGAAAAGGCCCTCGTGCCGTTCCCAGGCGATCCCCCCATCCTGTACCCAGAACCGCAGGTATGGGCTGACTTGACGCTGCGTCGAAAGAAGTATGCCTCCATCGACTTGGCTCAAACCGGCAGTGCCGAACAAAAAATCTTTGACGCGTTGGACGACGACACGCGTCTTGAGTTCATCGAAACGCCGTTGGACCAGGTCGTCGATTTTCTCAAGGACCAACACGGCATCAACATCGAACTCGACGCCGGCGAACTGGATAACGTGGGCATCGGAACTGACGTTCCGATCACACGGAATCTGAAGGGCATCACGCTTCGTTCTGCTCTGCGTCTGATGCTCAAGGACCTGGAACTGACCTATGTAATCCGCGACGAAGTGTTGCTGATCACCACGCCCGAGGAAGCCGAAAGCGAACTCGTTACGAAGGTCTATCCTGTCGGCGACCTTGTGTTGCCGATTCAGAGCGGCATCGGACTCGGCGGCGGTTTGGGCGGCGGCGGCGGCTTCGGTGGCGGAGGAGGAGGCTTCGGGGGAGGTGGCGGAGGCTTCGGCGGTGGCGGTTTCGGTGGCGGCGGTCAGGGCGGTTTCGGCGGCGGCGGTCAGGGCGGTTTTGGCGGCGGCGGCGGTTTCTTCGCCGTGGAAGACGACTTGAGGATGGGAGTAAAGTGAGGAGGAGCCGCGTTCAACGAGGCTGTCCTCAATAGGCCAGCCACAGGGCGAGCGGAAAAGGTTCTCGAGAAAGGACTCTTAGGAGAAAGGTTTGAGCAATGAGGCTTTCAACTGTAACTTGGTTTGTTTTCCTTTTGCTAACGATTACTGGTTGTGCAAGTCCGTCACGTTTCCCGTGGCTGGCGAAAGGTGATGACCCCGAGCCGACGGTGGCTCGACCGTCACAGTACGCCGTGCCTTCCCCGGCGGTTCCCCTGAGTAACGAGGAAATCGACCTAGCCGCCGTGCGAAGGCAGCGAGAGGCCGCCCGCGAGCAGCGTTCGACGGGAGGCGGGGCGAGGCCGTCCTCTGGGGCAAGTTGCCACTGAATTACCCACCGCGGCCGCATGCGGGAAAACGGGCTGATTTGAACAAGATAGGGGTAGGGAAGACCGGTCACCCGGTCTCCCCTCCCTCCGAACCGCACGT
>JACKQG010005490.1_pt1 | contig 13914 bp, 11 predicted proteins | sample 8237621 | NCBI WGS metagenome assembly JACKQG01 (sample SAMN15677084, study PRJNA649215) | marine metagenome | biome: marine; feature: Black Sea; material: saline water; isolation source: suspended particulate matter (SPM) from the Black Sea western gyre | collected 2013-06-09/2013-06-10 | depth...
TGTATTTTAATATCGTAATTATATGACCGGGATTGATTACTACATTATATTCATGGAGAGATTGGAAAAAATAAATTGTGGAAAAAATATAGTTGATATATTACTATTTAATGGTTTGATTATTTTGCTAATCGCAAATTTATTGTTTATACAAGAAGACATATCTAATCGCATTGCTGGCCTGATAGTATCCGTGATAATATATTTAATTCTGACCTATGATAAATGGGGAATTTGTGGGTTATCAGGGTTAAAAATTTTAGCTTGGCCGTCAATAATCTTTGTTTCGTATACGCTGATTATTGCAATTCCTTCTATATATATTACTATAATAAATTCTGGCGTTGAGAGAGAATATTATTACTTCTCAATTCTATTGTTTTATTTAATAATTCCCATTGGATATAAATTATCAAATAAAATATCTTATATTGATATGGATAGAATCAAGTCAATGTCATTCAGACCATTTAGTGTTTATAAAGGTGATGGTTTATATACTGAATTAATTAAAATACTTTTTATCACCTGCCTTTTTATATTTATTAATTATTTAATAAGAACGCCCCATATTCCTATTATTGAAATGATTAAGCACCCAGGCGAAGGTAGTATTTTGTCATTACTTCGTGAAGAATCAATGAAACTATTAAATGTGACTTTTATTGAAAAGTATATGTTTGCCTGGCTTAGAGAACTGTTCATTCCAATAGGTGTTGCTGCATGTTTATTTTTGGTTTACACTCAGAAAAATACGAGCTATAAAATCTTATTTGTATTATTTTTAGTATTTGGTGTTATTAATAATTCCCTTGTATTAACTAAAAGTCCTGTTGCAGCTTTATTTTTAGCTTTGTTCGGGGTTATTTTTCTAAAAAAGGGTAAGATTACTGTCAAATTTTTACTTTTCTCAACTATTGTTATTTTTATGTTTCCCCTGCTAGTGTATATGTTCGTTTCTCCAGAAGATTCTCAGATGAGGAATGTCTTCCATGTGATGTGGATGATTTCAGTACGGTTATTTATTGTCCCAGCAGAAGTTCTTTATCAATATTTTGATATCTTCCCCAGAATCCACAACTTTCTTTACGGTAGAAGCACTAATTTATTCTCATGGCTTCATCATGATGGTCATTTCAATGCTCCTAACTATGTGGCTAAATTATGGTGGAATGAGCCTGATACAACAGGCAGCGCAAATGCAATATTTTTAGGGAACTTCTGGGCTGATTTCGGTATAGTTGGTATAATACTTTCTATGTTAGTGATAGGACTAATAGTGCATATTCTTTATTATAACCTAGTAAAGGCAACTAGTTATAGGAAAAATATTATTTATATTTCGCTAACTGCCGGATTATTACCAGTTTTTACTTTTAGTTTCATTTCATCAAATTTTACTACACTCATATTAACAAGGGGTCTTCTAATAATATGGTTTGTATTAAAAATAGTACAGCTAAGAAATAGAACCAATAAAGATAAAACAGTCTCTAATACAATTAATACAAAGTAGTATCATTTGAGTACAATGAGCATTCGAAAGGATTTCCTAATTACTTTTAGCAATGCTATTGCGGTTATATTTGGTGTATTTATCATCAACTGGTATATAGCGAGAAATCATGGTATGGAAATTCTTGGTCATTACCTGTATTTTCGAAGAGTTTTTACCTCTCTTATTGGTTTCAGTTTGGTTGGTATGAATATCGGTTTACCCTATTTTCTTCCTCGATCAAAGAACACAGGAATTATAAACTCTGCAAAAAAAATATTTACTCTTATAAGTATACCAATTATAGTTATTTTATCCTTGTTTATTAGCAGTAGCACCTCATTGAATGATAATCAATTAAATATTATTGTTTATATTATTTATGGTATAGGTCTTAACTCCCAAGCGATTACTTATGCCTTATATAGAGGTAAATTAAAAATGTTTAAGGCCAGTATAATACAATTCACTTGTGTTGCTCTCGTCCCATTTGCCATGTTTTATTTTTATCTTGATTTTAGTACTATACTGTTATCAATTGGTCTTTTAACAATAGGAATTTCTAGTTTCGGTTGGATACAACCTGCACCAAATTCAAGTTCTTATAATGAAGTTAAAATAAAACTTAAACTTTTTAAATTTGGGATTGTACGTATAGTTGGATTTATCGGTCAAGCAGCTTTGCTAACAGGAATTCCAATAATTTTAGCTAACACTGTGCACATTAACAATATAGCCTATTTTAATTCGAGTCTTAGTGTATTCAGATTGATTTTATTAATTCTTGGACCAATTAGTATTATCCTTTTACCCAGAATTTCTAAAGCCTTTGAGGATGGGATTAACAATGCTGTTATAATGAATTTGGAAATGTTGATTTATTGGACAATTATATTTTCCTGGGTAATAAGTTTCCCCCTTTTTATTATAGGTCCCAAATTGTTGATTCTATGGTTAGGTGGTGAAATGACCAATAATATCAATATAATAGGCCGTATATTTATTACTATGCCACTCTATGCAATTACAATAATACTTAGAAGTCCTATTGATGCAGTTTCTAAACGGGGTTATAATACAATAATATATGCCATTTCAGCTATTTTCATGTTTATTAGCTATATAATACTTGTTAGCTTACTTGATAACTATATTGTGTCAGCAGTAATTTCTTTTTTTATAGGCTATTCTGTCGCAGCTCTTCTTAGCATATATTTTGCTAAGAAATTAATTGGAATCAATATAGATAAATTAAATATACTTGTCCTATTAATATCTTTTTCAATTATAAATATTTTATTTATTACTATAATTAAATTGATCTTCGACCAATTTATACCACAGTTAGTATCTTATTGGTTAGTTAATTTAACATTAGTCTCGGCTTACGTGTTTAAGTCTAATGAAAAACACGTTACTCAATTTCGAAATTTGATATTTAATAAAGGCAATGTATAAACATATCCTTTATATTCTGCCAAAAAACTATTTTTTCAAATATGGCTGGCGAGGTCGTGTAACACATGCCATAGGTGTGATTACCGGTATTGGCGATAATACTACAAATATCACCGTTGTATCCGGTTCAGGTATATCAAATTATACTAATAGCGTATCTCCAATGGTGAACCTCATTGAAATAAAGAAGCAGAATAACGGAATTATAAGAAATTCAGAAATTATATGGCAAAAAAAATTATTTAAACGTGTACAAAAACTAATAACACAAACGAGATATGATGCTGTTATCATCAGGTATGCTGTTGGAAATATAATATTAAATTTGTCTTTCCAAAGATTATTTAAAAATAGATTAAGATCTGTTGTTGAAATAAATAGTTTAGCATATCATCAGCTGGGATATTTGCCTGTTTCAATTAGAAAATTAATAATCCGCCTTGAAATACTGCTTTTGAAAAATTTTAATTCTTTTTATGTGGTATCTGATCAGATAAGGAAAGATTTAATAAAATTTGGATGCAATAATCGAATTCATGTTGTACCAAATGGCTCTAATGTTCAGTATCTGCTAAATCTGATTCCTGATGTAGGTGATATCACCAGATTGGTATATTTCGGCAAATTCCAACCATATTATGATTTTATTAGTTTAATAAACAATTTTATTTCATTGTCAAAGAAGATTGACAATATTGAATTACACTTTTGGGGCAATGATAAAGCTTTAGATTTGAGTAAAATTAATGATAGTGAGTTGAAAAATATTCATTTCCATGGTTCTTATCTCAAAGATGAAATGAAAAACAATTTATTATCCACAACGGATATACTTATACTGCCCGTTAAACCAGGTGCCATGGCCTCGATTGGTTCTCCAACAAAATTATATGAATACATGTCTTATGGTTTGCCGATTATTGCTGCTAAAATTGGACAAGTAGGTGAAGTCCTATCCCAGGGATATACTGGTTATTATTATGACCCAGAGCAAAGTGGTTCCCTCCAAAAAACGTTGTATTATTTATTGAATAATAAAAAAGAACGAATTGAAGTAGGGGCTAATTGTAAAAATGAATTTTTACAGCAACATACTTGGAAAATGAGAATGAAATCATTACTAAATGCGATCGGATCAACCGATGTATATTAGTATATTTTTATACTTTTAGGGCTCATATTGGATATGATTTTCATAATTGGCGTCGGTCGCTCGGGTACATCACTCGTCCAGAGCATGCTTAATGCTCATTCCCAAGTTTCCTTCATTCCGGAGATCAGTTATATCAGGAGGTTTTTAAAAAGAAATCCCATTGTCTCTAAAGAAATGGCAATAAAGTTACTATTAGCCGATCCAAGACTCAAACGTTTGGATGTACCGTTGGCTGAAATCCTATCAGATACGCCCGGAACAGAGATCAATCTTTATCAGGTATATCTTGATATTGTTGCGAATTACCGCAAAAAGCAGGGGAAACCAATCATTGGTGACAAGGATCCACGTTGCATCGAATTTATACCAAGATTATACCGATACTTTCCTGGAGCTTATATAGTGCATGTTGTACGCGATCCACGTGATGTTATAGTTTCAAAGACAAAGGCCGCTTGGTCTAAAAACCGCTCCATACATAATTATATTTTCGCGAATCTGGTACAGATGCAGTTAGCAAATAGGCATGCTCCGTTATTTGGAAGTAACTATTTAATAGTTCAGTATGAAAAACTGTTGCAAAATCCAATAGAGATACTATCTCAACTATGTCAGAAACTGGAGCTTGAATTTGAGCCAAGTATGTTGTCTTTTAATAAATCAGCGCAGGAGTTAATGGCTGAAGAAGAATATCAGTGGAAGAAGGAGACTTTGGGTCCATTAATGCAGGATAACATTGATAAATGGCTAGGATCGTTGACGCCCCTGCAGGTCGGATTAATTGAAGATGTACTAGATCATATCTTTAAGACATATGACTATAAAAAATCAAATCCAAAACTGTTTATATATCAGAAGATATTTATTAAGTTTTTAAAAATGTTTTATTACACGCTCGACGTTGTTTACCGGTATGGAAGAATTCGCAATCAGTAAACAATTCAGGGGGTACACGATCCATTATGTAGATCAAGATGGTAATGGCTACTTATCACGCTTTAATCAAGTATTTCAGGTAAACAATGAAGGGCATTTAAAGCTGTTGGTAACTCTTCCTTATACAAAATCAATTTATCGTTTTATTAAAAATAATTTAGTTGAGCGATTAACCAGGACTAATATATCCCATATATTGCCATTAAATGATGAATCATTACTTGTATTTTTTGACCATAAAATATATAAACTTGATCCTACGGGGGCATTAAGTGAATATTATATAAAAACATGTCGAAGACCAGTAAATATATATTATAATAATATTACCGAAAGAATCCTTTGGGGTGATTACCTGGCAAGTTATAATAATGTAATTAATATATACGAATCGCGAGATTTAGGAAAAAGTTGGGATATTCTTTATACTTTTCCCCGTGGTACAATCAGACACATTCATAACATTGTTTATGACAAATATAGCCAACATTTTTGGGTCTTAACCGGTGACAGCGATGAAGAATCGGGTATCTGGAAAACAAAGGATTTTAAAGACTTTAAACCGTTCCTTGTGGGTAGTCAATCCTATCGGTCGATGTCTATAATCCCAACAGCGGATGGATTATTAATTCCCACCGATACTGAGTATAATGAGAATTATATCCAGTTCTATTCATATAAATCATCACGATTGAAACGAATCCAGAAATTGGATGGTAGTGCATTTTTCGCTCAAAGGATTAATGATAATTATTTTATTAGCACTGTATGTGAACCAAGTAAAACCAATAAAATAAAATACACAGATTTATGGATTAGTAAGGATATAAATAATTGGAATAGAATCTTGCATTTAAAGGGTGATATATTTGCAGGTAGAGTATTTCGTTACCCCAGTATTAAATTACCATACTATTCAGATAACTATTTCAAGGATTTTATTTATTTATCCGCCAGATCAGTCAAAGGTGGAACATATACAATAAAGATCAATATTTAAATAAATGAGCATCCATGCGATCTATTGAGCGCTATATATACAATCTTGTTCGATTTCACCCTGGATTAAAAAATCTGGTAAAAAACTTATACCAGGGCTTATTTACATTATTACCATCACCATCTTTGAATACAAAGTATGACCTATTAACCTTAGATGACTATTTTTATGGTTTCCACGACAAATGTCCCTGGTCACCAGATAATACAAAATTGTTAGCTCATAAATATACAAATCCCCTGAAGATGCCTGCTGCTGCTGACGAAATCCAGGTGGGTTATTTTACTGCCCCGGATTATGAATCATTTCATCAGATTGGCACTACGAAAACCTGGAACTGGCAGATGGGGGCAATGCTGCAATGGGTGGGGAAGTCTGAGCTAATAATATTTAATGATTTAATTGAGGAACAGCTTAGAGCAATTATAGTGAACATCAACGGAGAGGAAATTCAACAGCTTGATCGCCCGATAGCGACACTAAGCAAAGATGGGAAGTGGGCAATCAGCCACAGTTTTGTTAGGTTAAGGAAGTACGCCCGCGCTTATTGCTATCCGAATGGAGATGAAGCATCAGCAAGTGATCCTTGTCCAGATGATGATGGATTATATTTAATCAATCTTAAAAATGGCGAGATTCGATTGTTGTTTACAGTTGAGGAGTTAGCCCGGTTCAGGCCAGATAATAAAATGGCTGAATGTTATCATTATTTTACTCACCCACTGTTTGCGCCAAATGGAAATAGATTTGTGTTTTACCATCGCTGGGTGGAATCGTCCGGACGAACGTGGACTAGGATGTTATCCTGTAATTGTGATGGATCAGACCTGCACTTGTTTAAAACATCCGGTGTGTTAACGCATGTAGCCTGGAAAGATGATAATACAATACTGGCATATGCCTATAAAAAGGAAGTGGGTGATCATTACTACCTTTTTAAAGATAAATCAGATCAATTTGAAATTCTAGGAAAGCAATATTTCTCATCCGATGGTCATCCGCAGTTTTCCCCTGACGGCGAATCAATTATTACCGATACCTACCCTGATCGGAAGCGTGTACAGCGGTTGATCAGGTATAACTTACGTGATAATTGTCGTGAAGACTTGGCAGCACTCAAATCTCCTTTACGTTATCGTGGCGATGTCCGTTGTGACCTACATCCCCGCTGGAATCGGAATGGAACAGCGGTTTGTTTTGATTCCTCCCATACCGGTAAAAGAGCGCTTTGTATTATGAACTTGAATTAATTTCATTTGTGAGTAAAAGAGCAAATAGCGATAATCCTTTGAAAATTCTTTTTTTGGCACATTTTTATCCTCCTGAAATGGGTGGGGCAGCGGCGCGGATCAGCGGATTAGCCGGATGGTTTCATAAGCTGGGCAATGATGTTACGGTTATTACCGGTTTTCCCAATTATCCCGGCGGTCAAATTTATAAAGGTTATACACCGGGATTACTTCGGAAAGAAATACTTGATGCTGTTACTATCATTCGCACCTGGGTATATTTTACCAGGAAAAAGTCTCCAGTGCTGCGAATCCTTAATTATATTTCATTCATGGTTTCGTCGGTAATTGCCGGAATCAAATTAAAAAACCAATTTGATATAATCATTGTAAGCTCACCACCTTTATTCATAGGAATATCTGGTTGGTTATTATCAAAAATTTGGCATACTCCCTGGATTTTTGATATCCGTGATATCTGGCCTGATGTAGCGGTTGAGGCGGGTGAATACAAGGAATCGGCATTGATTGTTCGGATTGGCAGCTTAGTGACCAAATTAATCTATAATTCGGCTAATCATCTTACGCCGGTAACTGAAAGTAAATGTAAAAAAATTATTGAGCAGGGAATTGATAAAAATAAGATTTCTATAGTACCCAACGGCATTGATATGCAATATATTTCTTTTGACGATCAGATAGATTGGCGAAAAGAACTTAATCTGCAGAATAAATTTATCTTTATTTATGCCGGATTGATAGGCATTGCTCAGGGATTAGATATTATTATTGAATCAGCCAGTAATCTGACCGAAAATGATGAGATACATTTCTTAATTGTTGGTGATGGTGTTCAAAAGAAGCAATTACAATTACGTGCTAAACAATTAAATTTATCAAACATAACATTTCTTAATAGTCAGAAAAGAGAAAATATCGCACCTTTACTTAAAACATCCGATGTGGCGGTAATTCCTTTGGTTAATGCTGCTATTTCGGATGCCGTACCTTCTAAATTATTAGAAGCATGGGGGTGTAAGAAACCTGTGATATTAATTGCCAGTGGTGAATCAAATATGATTGTGAAAAATGTTGATGGAGGATTAACGGTGAATCCAGGTGATATTCCTGGTTTGGTCAAGAATATATTGGATATGTATCAAAATAAATCCAGGTTGCAACATTATGGAAATAATGGTTATAAATATGTGACTAAATCATTTACCAGGGAAATTTTAGCACGGCAGATGGTAAATGTTATTAAAAAATATGTCTTGACTGACGCATCAATCACAAAGGTTATGCCTTAATATTTTGATTATGATGATGTATTAATACTTTATAGAAATGAATGTATTACTATTTCCTGCTCCAGGTTCTCCTGAAGATAATTCTGGACTAATTCCATCAAAAACTCTGGATTATCTATCTGGTTCTTTGTATTCTGGCAGAGATCATGGTTTTTCCCCTTCTTATCTAATCATGTTGAAAAGATAATTTAGAAGACCATGACCCCTATTTCAAAAGTACTGAAAATTATGGACACAACTTCCTTGGCATATAACTTTCTAATCATGCATTAAGCCCCTCAGCGCTTGCCTGAATACTAATTATGCTGTAAATTAGCGCGAATTATAGGAGATGATGTACTAGAAAAACCGCTACCAGTTATCAATAACCTAACAAGGGGACAAATTAATGGTTAAACTGGATTGCGCAGGTAAATTTTAAATTTGTGATCTGAAACATCACAACTAATCCGGATTTAATTTACAATTCACCATGTCTAATCGCACTGTCCATAGGATAAAGACCCACCTGTCTGTGTGGCTGACAGCCTGGTTTATTTTTATACTTGATAGTGTTGCGGGCTTTTTTGCCTACCAGTCCAGCCTGCGACCGGCAATAATTGATCTTGGTTTTTCAATCAGCAGTCAAGTTCTGGTTTTTGTATTAATTCAGGTTGTCTGGGGTATCGTCCTGTTTATTGGCGGATTATACTCCGGTGAACCTACAACTTCCAGGTTTGGTGAAGTTCAGAATCTATTGCGAATCACTTTTTCTGTGATAGTTTTAGTGGTTTTCGCCGATGCCTTATTTCCAACAGTCTATTCAATACGGGCCGGACTGCTTTTCAAGTACTGGTTGATTTTTATCATAATATCGATCCCATTAAGAATAAGCTTCCGGACCTTCCAAAAATATCTATTACGGGTAGGTATCGGCCGGCGTCGGACGATAATCGTTGGTATAAATCAGCGCGGTATTCGGGCTGAACAGGAGATACTCGATCATGATCAGCAAGGTTTTGATGTAATTGGTTTTGTTCAGTCGGATGATGATCCCAATCCGTTTCCTTCCGCACCCATTAACATCCTTGGACCAGAAAAGGATATAAAACAAATTATTATCAAGCATCAGGTAAGTGACGTGGTTTTGGCATTGGAAAAGCCTGAACACAACCGCTTGATGTCAGTCATCAATCAAATTAACGGTGCGCCGATTTCAATAAAAATTGTGCCAGATTTATATGAAGTAATCAGTGGATTAGCCCGGACGCAACAATTATATGGTTTACCATTATTGGATGTCAATCCCAATCTGGATACGCTGTACTATCGGGCTATTAAACGAATATTTGATGTGCTGGTTGCCTCCATTTCCCTGTTAGTTATCACACCATTGTGGGCACTGATTGCCCTATTGATAAAATTAGATTCAAGGGGAGCGGTTTTATTCAAACAAATAAGGGTCGGACATAATAACAATCAATTTACGATTTATAAGTTCCGTTCCATGATTGATAATGCCGAAGCAACCACCGGTCCGGTATGGGCGGCTGAAGAAGATGAGCGTATAACCAGAGTCGGAAAGTGGCTGAGACGATTCCGATTGGATGAAATCCCCCAATTAATTAATGTTATTAAAGGCGACATGAGTTTGGTGGGGCCACGCCCGGAACGACCATATTTTGTGGATAAACTGTTACATGAATATCCTTTTTATTACCGGCGGCATAAGGTACTACCCGGTGTTTCAGGTTGGTCACAGATCAAACACCCCTATGACAGCGATCTGGAAGATGTACGTCAAAAGCTGAAATATGATTTCTTTTATATTGAAAGTTTAAGTTTTACGATGGATTTCATGATTATTTTAAATACAATCTGGGTGGTTCTGTCCGGCAAAGGACGTTAACTCAAATTAATTTCAGTTTTTGGCCAGGTCCTGCTATCGGTCAGCATCATTTCTTGTTTATCATATTTTAAAACTATACTTTTTAGCATAAAATATCAGGAAAATTATAGTGTTACCGCTTACGATATTTAGAAATAATCCGGAATTAGTCAAGAATGGTTTACTGGCAAAAGGTGAAACAACCGGATTTGAGGCTCTGATTGAGGTGGACAACCGCCATCGTGCGATGGTTACAAAGCTGAATGCAATGCGGTCAGAGCGCAATAAAACTTCCGAGCTGATTGCCAAATCGAAACGAACCGGTCAGGATGTTGTTAAATTGATTACGGCAATGCGCGATTTGTCAGAACAGATTAAAACACTGGAATCTGACTCGGCGGAATTGCACAAAAAAATTAATGCCAAATTGGAATATATACCAAATTTGCCGCATGAATCCGTTCCACAGGGAAGTAATGCAGAAGATAATATGGTCGTTCGTGTGTGGGGCGAAAAACCGGAATTTGATTTTGAAATTGATAATCATTTGGATTTGGGTGCCAAACTTGATCTTTTCGATTTTAATCGTGGAGCCAAGATTGCCGGAAGCGGATTCCCGTTGTATACCGGACAGGGTGCCCGTCTGGAAAGAGCGCTGATCAATTTTATGCTGGACTATCATATAGAAAATTATGGATTCACAGAAATTTTTCCACCGTTTATGACCAATAGTGATGCCAGCCGGACTACGGGCCAATTGCCTAAATTTGCCGAGGACATGTATCGAACGGATATTGACGGTTTGTATTTGATTCCCACTGCTGAAGTACCAGTTACCAATATCCACCGCGATGAAATTATACCAGAGCATGATCTGCCAATATTTTATGTGGCTTATTCGGCCTGCTTTAGAAGGGAAGCCGGGTCATACGGCAAGGACACGCGGGGTTTTTTACGATTGCATCAGTTTAACAAGGTCGAACTGGTAAAATTTGTAAACCCGGAAACATCCTATGCTGAGTTGGAAGCACTTACCAAACAAGCGGAATCAATTCTCCAGGCTTTGGGGCTGCACTACCGGGTGGTGGAATTATGCAGCGGAGATTTGAGCTTTGCGTCAGCAAAATGTTATGACCTGGAAGTTTGGTCACCGGGCGAAGAAAAATGGCTGGAGGTGTCATCCTGCAGTAACTTTGAAGCTTTTCAAGCCCGTCGCGGCAATATACGGTACCGACGTGATAATGACCGCAAAGTAGATTTTGTGCATACATTAAATGGCTCCGGAGTAGCGACACCAAGATTACTAGTAGCATTGCTTGAGACCTACCAGACCGAAGATGGTACAATTATACTACCGCCCGTACTACAAGAATATATGGGTAGAAGAGAATTGAAATAAATGCGCCTGATCTGGCTGATTATTAATATAGTGCTATGGACAATAATCCTTAGTATACTGGCGATCGTGGTTGGTCTGGTGGATTGGAGCGGGCGGGGAGTTCGTTGGGTCGCTCGTTTTTGGTCCCAAATACTTTTGGCAGCCGCAGGCGTGCGCTACAGTCTAACCGGGGCCGAATTACTGGACCTGGATAAACATTATATCTTTGCCGGTAACCATGAATCAGCTTTTGATATTTCCTTGTGTTTTGCCGCCATTCCCCATCATATCGTTTCTATTGCAAAAATTGAATTAAAGCGTATTCCCGTATTTGGCTGGGCGATATTTATGGCTGGACATATTTTTGTTGATCGGAAAAACCGGGACAGTGCGGTCGAATCGATGGAAAAAGCCCGTCGTTCGATTGAGCGTAATCCACGCTCGATTCTGATTTTTCCTGAAGGAACTCGTTCTCTGGATGGTGAAATCCATGAATTTAAGAAAGGTGCTGCTGTTTTAGGACTGTCACTGGGTTTGCCAATTGTACCGATGGCCATGTGCGGTACCGGTGATGTGATTCGCAAGCATTCTTGGACTTTGCGACCAAGACCAATCGAATTACGCTTGGGCCAGCCGATAGAGGTTGCTGGTCTTGAATACAAGGATCGTAACCGATTAACAGTTGAGTTAAGAGAACAGGTTATAAAATTGAAACGGAAATGGCAAGCTGAACAAGCCAATTAACTTACACGGTAAATGAAATATAGTCTACCAGTTAAACAATTTAACACCACTATGAATATAGGCTACGGGGACCCAGAAAAAGAAGCAGCCCTGGTAAATGACTGGTTGCGATACAAACCTGGTCAACGATTACATTCTGTCGATGGACAACCAATTATGATAATCGACCCGGGCCACAGGAACAATCATGAAGGACCTGATATATCAGATGCCTGTCTGTTTATTAATGGCAGGATTCATAAAGGACCAGTTGAGTGTCATCTTAAAGCCCAGAATTGGTTTCAGCATGGACATGATCATGACCCCAATTACCAGACGGTAATATTACAGGTACTGCGCCATTTTCCGACTAGAATTGCAGTTAGGTCTTTTCCGATGATTGTGATTCAAGCACGGGATCATTTTCGTAGTTCGTGCCTTCAAGATACGAATTGCTTGGTTCCTGAACCTGAAACAGTGCTGCGTAGGCTGGGATATCGACGCTGGCGTGTAAAAATTACGGACTTTCAGACTGTGCTTGCCTCCACTGCGAAGTTTTTACCCAAATTACACCAATCAGTATTTGAGGTTCTGGGATATGGTGGTAATCGCCCTGCATTTGCACGTCTCGCTGGTTTGGTCAATCCCAATGCCATCCCTGGTAAATCAATAAAGTCGATTCATGATCATCTTGCTACCCAGATGAAGTCCGAGGGTTTGATCTGGCATCGTTGCGGTGTCAGGCCGGCTAATCATCCGGAAAATCGTTTACCATTGGCGGCTCGGTTATTAAAATTTATCGCAGATTGGGAAAAAGCAAATTGGGAAGGAACGGAAGTATTCGATCAATTATGGCTCACCCGAATCAAACCTCATTCCGGTCTTGGGATTCAAATCGAATTATTGGGTAATGTATTCTACCCGGTTTTAGCGGCTCGGGCGCGGGAAAAAATGGACTTGGAAGAAGTACAAATCTACCGTGAGCGCTGGAGTAAATTATATCTACCTTATATTTACGGATTCATTTCGCGGCGCTTTAGGATTTTAATGCCCGTCAAACAGTTGCGAAATTTCCTGGTCACTCAGGGTATAATCGAGTTGAACAATCAATTCTGCAAACCGGAACATTGTCTGGTATGTCCTTTGAAAGTTATCCATGGCAATACTTGACAGTAGTGTAGCCCAACAGCAGGTAAGAAATTGGCAACAGGCGGGGAAAACAATAGTTTTTACGAATGGCTGTTTTGATTTACTACACGCCGGCCATATTGATCTATTTAACCAGGCGCGAGCTTTAGGGGATTTTTTAATTATCGGGTTGAATAGTGATCATTCCATCCGTCGCCTGAAAGGGATCAATCGACC
>JACKQG010005491.1_pt1 | contig 13912 bp, 10 predicted proteins | sample 8237621 | NCBI WGS metagenome assembly JACKQG01 (sample SAMN15677084, study PRJNA649215) | marine metagenome | biome: marine; feature: Black Sea; material: saline water; isolation source: suspended particulate matter (SPM) from the Black Sea western gyre | collected 2013-06-09/2013-06-10 | depth...
GCATCCTACCCGCAACCCGGCCCTTTGCCCATCCAACCCTATGGGACGTCAGTGAAGAAGAATAATGACTTCCTCAGCATTTCCGACCCTGGCTGCTTCAGCCAAAGGGGATGATGCTTTCATGATCATGTCACCGCTTATATGCCCCCGTCGTTACTGGCACACCCCACCAGCACCACGGCTGCGATTGTTGTGATCAGCGATCTCCTCATAGGCCTGAATGCGACCCGACGGTAGCGGCCCGGTGAAGGTCAGGCAATGTCACATTTCCCCACACCAGCGGCAGCGGCTAGAGTCCGTCTTGCCAATCATTCCCGCTTGGCCACGCGGGCGGTTCGCGATTGAGGCAGCATGGGCTGTGACAGCCATTAGCCGGTGGTTGAGCGTCAGCGACACCACCGGTTCGCGGCCAGCCGGGGAAAATCCTTCACTCTTGTTCCATCTTGAGTTTGATGAATTCCAGTGTTTGGGCGTCTCGATGATTCACCAAAAGGGTTTCGGAGTTGAGCCGGGCCAAATCCTGCAATTCAAATTCCGCTTGGCCTGTAATTAACGAGTCGCGCTCGAAGCGGCTGTTGATCCGATAAAACGTCTTGCCGTGAGAATGGACTTGGAACTGTTCGGTGTTTGGTAGGTATTCCAAGCCTTGGATTCCAAACGGAGATTTGAAGTCAATGGTATGGGTCTTGATGTGTCGAAAGGATGAGTCAAACTTCACGACTCGATCCAGATGTTCATCGTCGAAAAAGGCCTCTGCCACAAAAAAGTGACCTTTCCGGTATGCAATTCCACCGGCACAAACGGTGAAGTGCGCTCCTATATTGTGCCTCTCGATGTATTCCAGTGAGTGAGCGTCATAGATATGCACGTGATGTTGGGTTGACCCCGTCGGTTCACAACTGCTGACGGCTGCGTAAACACGGCCATTGACATAAACGATGCCTCCGTGATGCAGCTTCAGTTTGGGCCCCGCTTTAACGAATGTGCCGTCCAGTTGGTACTTGAACAATTGCTGCGTATTTTGAACGTAGGCATGTTTTCCATCCGTCGCGACTCCCTGCTGGCCATCGTCGCTCGGTGTCCCAAATCGACTGGTGATCTGGAACCGAAGCGGTTCTTTCGCCTGGCTGCCCGACGGTGATACGGGTGGCTGCGTAATCGAACATCCCAACGACGCGATGGCCGCGATTGTTGTGATGAGGAGGCTTTTCATGGGTCGATCAGTATCATCGATCCCCATACTTTTGATGCCACTTTAATGACCAAAGATCATTCAATTGGGTGAGTTGAGCATGGCCGTCTGAAAACACGACATTGATGGCACCCGGCAATTTTTTGGTTTTACTTGTTGCTCGAAACTCCTCCCCTGACGAGACGCTTCCATGCCTGGTGAGGGTGATTCTGGAAAACCCAACATTTTCTGTGCTGCCTCTGGACAGGCTTGAAGCCGGTCTCTGTTTGATCATGGGCCATTGGTTGCGCCACATGGCATCACAGAATAGTGGCGTGTGTGAGGAAGCCCGGACGTCGCTCTCCTTGAGGTAGGCCAAATCTCTGGCCATCCCGTGCTGTGTCACCCAGCTTTGAGGCCAATCCCCCGCATAAGTCCATCCATTCAACCCGTAGCTCCCGGCCCATGGGTTGCCCGTGCGTCCGTTTATACCCTTGTTCGACCATGCTCTTGTCGCTGTTCCCTCGGTTCCGAGTTTTGACGGATCGAGGGGAGCCACGGGGCAAATTCGTATCTCGTCCACCTTGGAGTAGTTTTTGCTCAACTGATCCAGCCAGACGTATTGGCGGGTGGGTGATTCAAACGGCAGCATACTTCCCGTATCATTGGTGTATAATTTGTGAGCCAGGCCAAGCTGCTTGAGATTCGAGACACATTTGATTCCCTTGACCTTTAGCTTGGCGCGACTCAGGGCTGGCAATAACAGGGAAGCCAGAATCGCAATGATGGCGATCACGACCAATAGTTCAATAAGAGTAAACCCTGGGTTTGGTTTTGTTTTCATTTCCCGAAGATTCGGGTGATCGGTTTGCCGGCGTTTGGGTTTTGTTCGCTGTAGTTTAGTCCCACAAAACGGCAGAGCGTTGCGGCGATTTGATCCATCACGACCGGTTCTCCACCGATCCACTCGCCGCGCAGAGGACTGTCCGGGCTGATGATAGCCAGCCAGGTGTTTTTGGCGTCCTTGATTTTTGCGTTGTGGGTGTGCCAGTTCAGCGCGATGTCGCCTCGGCCGTGGTCGGTGGTGATCAGCAGGGTGGTCTTGCCCCGGTATTGCGCGTCGGCCTGCAGCCAGTCCCAAAGCTCGTTGAAAAAGGAATCAAACCGGGCGATGGCGGCGAGCACGCGGTCGTATCGTTTTTCGTGCGCCCAGTCGTCGGTCTCGCCGAGGCTCAGGTACAACACGCGGGGCCGGTGGGTCTTGAGGTGCGCCATGGCAAACCGGAAGGTGATCTCGTCATGCCGCACGGTGTCCCACGGCGTCAGCATTTCGAACTGCAGCCGGCTCATGGACTGGATGGCCGGGGCCGGGTGCGCGTACGCCTCGTACCCGGCGTTGGTGAACACCGCGCCGGCCTCCTGCTGCACCGCCACGCCAATCACGTCCCACGAGGCGAACGCGGCGACTTGTTTTTGCGGCAGGCCCAATTTGCGCCGGAGAAACTCGAGCACGGTGGGGTTGGGGTTCAGGACTTTGTCATTGCTGGTGATGAGGTCGTCCCGCGCCTGGCCGGTGAGGATTTCCGAGTAGCCGGGGTAGGAAAAATGCAGCCGATTGGCCAGGCGCACCGAGCTTCCTTTTTGCGGATTGCCGGCGACGGAGCCGTGGTGCCGCATCCATTCGCCCCAGAAAAACGGCATAAGCTTTTCGCGGCGTGCCTTCGGCGTGTCGGCCCAAAAACGCCGGTACGTTTTGGTGTCCTCCAGTTTGCCATCCTTGAGCGTCGCCTTGAGAATCTCGAGGTCGAGTCCGCCGAACAGTTCCTGGTACCGCACACCGTCGAGCGTGATCAAAATCAGGTTCTCCGTCCTGCGCTCGGCGGCTTGGCCGCCGCCGATCAGCAGCAGCGCAGCGGCCAGGACGGCCAAGCGCTTGGCCAAGCGACACAGATGCGTCGCGGGAGGGGCAAGTTCCACCTTGCCCCATTTTATATTTCGTTTGGGGCGAGGTGGAACTCGCCCCTCCCGGGATTTCGGGTGCGATCCAATGCGGTACAGAAGGAGGGAATGCAGTAAACTATTAAATCGCCAAATTAACAAACAAGCCAAGCGCTTGGCCAAGTGGATGGGTGTTTTTTCCGTCATGTCAGAGTCGTTTCACGTAGACGTAGTAGGCACCGCAGATGGGGTTGGCGCGGCCCTCGGCGAACCAGGTGTGCAGGCGCGCCGGGCCAAGCGGGAGGGTCACGGTGAACGTGGCGGCCTTGTCGCCTGGCTTCACCGGCTGGGTTGTCAATTCGCGGTTGATGAACACCCGCGCCTGCGTGATCGGCAGCGCGCCCTGGCCGTTGTGTGCCGCGTCCAGCGGGAGGTCGGCCTCGCGCGGCCAACGCCGCAGCTCGAATGCGTACCGGCCGGCTTGGGCGACGTTGAGTTCCCAGTAGCCGTTTTTCTGGTCGCCGCGCCGAATCTGCCCCTGCTGGTCGATGAACACGTCGAGCCACTCGCAGGCGGTGAGCATCATCGGGTTTTCCGCGTCGCTGCCGATGGTCACCCGCTGCGGCTCGTTGGCGATGTCGCCGACGGAGGCCCACCAGTTGTCAAGGTGGGCCCGCATTTTCGCCGCCACTTCCGGGTGGTCGCCGATCACGTTTTTTTTCTGCAACGGATCAGTCTCGAGATTGTAAAGTTCACTGTCGCGCAGCATGCGCCACCGTTTCCAAAGCACCGCGCCGCCTTCGCGCCGGAGGATCGAGGGCGAGTCGGGCGTGGGAAAATCGAGGCTGCCGGGCATGCGGCTGTAGTTGATCACGAGCATGCGCTCGGCCGGCACCTCGGCTTCGTCGCGAAGGGCGGGGGCGAGGCTGATGCCGTCGAACTTGCGAGTCGACTCAGCTCCGCACAGGTCGAGCAGCGTCGGGAGCAGATCCTGCGTCTGGGTCAGGCCGCTGATGTCGCGCGGTTGGCCAAGGCCGCCGCCGGGCCAGCGGACGAAGCACGGCACACGGTGGCCACCCTCCCACAGCTGGGTTTTGCGGCCGCGCATGCCGGCGGGAAAGTAGGCGTGGCCGAATGTGCTGCCGTTGTCGGTCATGAAAAGCAGGATGGTGTTTTTCGCCAGGCCGGCCTCGTCGAGGAACGCCATGAGCCGGCCCATGTTGGTGTCGACGTTGCGGATCATCGCGAGGTAGCGCACGAGATTGCTTTTGCTCCGGGGTGCCATGCGCGGCAGCTTCGCGTTGGCCACCATTTCCTCCATCACCTCGATGTCCTCGTCCGGTGCGTAAAACGGCCCGTGCGGCGTGTTGGTCGGCAGGTAGGCGAAGAACGGTTCCCCGGCCGCGGCACGGCGCTTGATCCAGTCGATGGCGTGGTCGAAGAAAATGTCGGTGCAGTAGCCGGTAAATTTTTTGCGTTTGCCGTTCCAGCGGTAGGTGTCGTCGAAGTAGTTGTTGCCCCAGTGATCCGGCACGGAGCCGATGTGCGAGGAGGGGAACCAGAGCGTCTCCTCAAAGCCGCGATCCTGTGGGCGGTACGGGTAATTGTCGCCGAGGTGCCACTTGCCGAAGATGCCGGTGCGGTAGCCGTGTTCGCGGAGCAGGTTGGCCATCGTCGGGAGGTTCGCTCGCAGGAGCGTGCGGCCGCTGCTGACGTTGATCGCGCCGTGGCGTGCGGGATCGAGTCCGGTCATGAGCGAGCCGCGCGTCGGCGTGCACATCGGCGAGGCGTGGTAATCGGTGAAACGCACGCTCTGCCCGTGCAGCTTGTCGAGGAACGGCGTGTTGAGCACCGGATTGCCGTGCGCGGAGAATTCGGGATACCCCTGGTCATCCGTCATCACGACGATCACATTCGGCCGGGCCGCCTGGCCAAGCGGAAGGGCCGCCGCCGCCGACGCCCACAGGAAAAGGGCAGGGAGAAATCGCATGGATGGATTGTAGCGGCACCGGCCTCCATCGCGCAACCCGCCAGTGCGCCGCTTGGCCAAGCTTGCTGGTCGATTGGTTTTGTGGATTGATGGTCGCCCCCGGAATGGCGCAGTTCGGCACATGGCAACCGAAGAGTCGCGGCAGGCTGTTTTACAACTGGCCGCCAGGCGCGTGTGAGGAGGCACTGCGTTTCACGAGCGCCGGGCAGCTTGGCGGCGAGCCGTACGACGTGGTCATCGTCGGCGCGGGCGTGGTTGGCTGCGGGCTGGCGCACCGACTGTCGATGTATGACTTGCGCGTGCTGTTGGTCGATCGCCTGCACGATGTCGGCGAAGGCACGAGCAAGGCCAACAGCGCGCTCATCCACTCCGGCTACGATGCCAAGCCGGGCACGCTCGAGTCGGAGCTGCTGCACGAGGCCGAGGCCGACTGGCCCGGCCTGGCGGCTCGGCTGAAAATCCCGCTCGACCCCGTCGGCGGCATCATGATGGCGGTGACCGATGAGCAGGAATGCCAGCTCGAGGCCGCCGAGAAAAACGCCCACGCCAATCGCGTCGCCGACGTGCGCATCCTCAGCGCCGACGAGATTCGCGAACGCGAACCCAACGCCTCGTCCAGCGTGCGCGGCGGGTTGCTCGTGCCGGGCGAGTCGCTGGCCGATCCGTTCATGGCATCGATCGCCTTCGCCGAGATCGCCCTGGCCAACGGCGTGGACATCCTGCTCGGCGTGGAGATCGCCGGCGTGGAGCTTGGCCAAGCGCGGCATCACCTCGTCACCGCTGACGGCCACCGTCTCCCGGCCCGCCGCATCGTCAATGCCGCCGGGCTGGGCAGCCGCCGTCTGGCGGACGGCTACGGCGGTGGCGCGTTCGACATCAACCCGCGCCGCGGCCAGTTTTTGTTGTTCGACAAATCCGCGCGGCCGCTCGTGCAACACATCCTGCTGCCGGTGCCCACTGCGCACACAAAAGGCGTGCTCGTGTCGCCGACCATTTTCGGAAATTTGCTCGCCGGGCCGACCGCCGAGGATCTGCCACTCGACGATCCCGCCGCCACGCACACCACCGTCGATGGCATTCGGCGAGTGTTGGAGGGCGGCTCGCGGCTCGTGGACGGCTTGGCCCGGCAGCCGGTCATTGCCACTTATGCCGGGGCTCGATGTGCCTGCAGTCAGGGGAGTTACGTGATCCGATACAACGACGGCGCGCCCGGCGTCGTCACGCTCACCGGCGTTCGCTCGACCGGGCTGACCACGTCCATCTCACTGGCGCGCCACTTGGTTGACGGCATGCAAAAAGAGCTTGGCCTCGAGTTGTCGCCGGACAGCGCCGCGCTCGATGCCCGGCCGGAGAGCGCCTGGCCCGGCTGGTGGCGGCGGCCGTTCGAAAACGGGGCGACCGATGCCCGCGCCGACCACGGTTGCGCGGTTTGTTTTTGCGAAGTCATCAGCGAGGGCGAAATCCGCGACGCACTCGACTCGCCGCTCCGGCCCCGCACGATGGACGCGCTGAAGCGGCGCACGCGGGCGTTGACCGGCCGCTGTCAAGGTTTCGACTGCCAAGTGTCGCTCGCGGAAATCGTGTCCGGTCACACCGGCATCGGCATCGCGCAACTCACCAAAAACGGCCCCGGCAGCGAACTGGTCGCGCCTGGCCAAGCGGAGGTTCCGGCATGAGCGACGCGCAGCATTTCAAGGTGGTGATCATCGGCGGCGGGCCGGCCGGCATCGGCGCGGCTGTCGGCTTGGCCAAGCGCGGCGTCGGGCCGGTCGTGTTGATCGAGCGACGCGCCGAGCTTGGCGGCACACCGATGGGGTACCGCAAAAAACCGGGCGGCGTGCCGACGTTCGTCGAGTGGACGCGCGGCCGGGTGGTCTTTGGCGAGGAACTGGCCGGGCGAATGGCCAAGCGCTTGGCCAAGACCGACACCGCGATTCGGCTGGGCACGCAGGTGACAAAGATTGATCCCGCCGAAAAACGGCTGACGCTGCTTGGGCCGGACGGCGTGCGCGAACTCACCGCCGATGCCGCCGTGCTGGCGGCCGGCGCGCGCGAGCAGACGCCGGCCGAGAAAGGGTGGCTTGCCGGAGCGCGAACGGCGCGGGTCGGTTTCACGCGGCACGTGACCGGCTGGCTCGACCGCCACGGGCTGCTCCCCGCGCGCAAGCCGGTGGTGGTGGGTTCGGATCTGATCGCCTACTCGGCGGCGGCCAAGCTGCGGGCGGCCGGCAGCGACGAGCCGGTGATGATCGATCGGCGGCAAAGCCCAAGCGCCGGTTTTTTCGAGCGACTGTTTTTCTGGCGCTGGACGCGGCCCGACTGGTCGGGCGGCGTGACGGCTGCCGGGATGAAAGGCGATCGCGCGGCCACCGGCGTTCAGTCGAGCGACGGCAAAGAGTGGCCCGGCGACGGCGTGATGGTTTGCGGGGAACTGGTGCCGAACAGCGAATTGGCGCTGCTGGGCGGCTTGGCCGTTGAGCTGCCGTCGCGGCAATTGCAATTGGCTCGCGGCCAAGCGATGTCAGAGCCGGGTTGGTTCGCCGCCGGAAACGTGCTCGGCGGTTTTCACGGCGCGCAGTGGTGTTACTTTAATGGCCGCCGCTTGGCCAAGCGCATCGCAACGTTTTTGGAGTAATCGCACTGAGTGCGCGAACGCTCCCCGATCGCATCAGTATCCGAAGGCCGGTCGATAGCAGGCGTTGTCGCGGGCGGCGTGGGTGTCTTCGGCTTTTCCCGAGGGGCCGTCAGCCAGTCCGAAATGCCATGCGCGCAGCATGGATGCTTTGCGATACTCGGCGTGGCCGTCGGACATGACGAGATTGCCGCCCTTGAAATGCACGGAGGCGTACCAGTCGACGCCTGGGCTTCGCGAGTGGTGCCAGTAGGTGTACATGCCCTTCCCGCAGCCGCCGAACGAAGGGCCGTAGGAGGGCCGCAACGCCGTGTAGCTCACGAGCCGGATGGTTTCCTGGATGATGGCCACCTCGGAGGGGTTGCGGACGCGATCCATCGACAAATCCATCACAACGCCGTTGGGCAGGTAGCTGGTGGCACTCGTCTCGGTGGCGTCCGAGGCGTCTCCCGGTTTTTTCGCGTCGGGACAGGTGTACACCTCGGTGCTGGGGCGGTCCTGTCTTTGGAGGTAGGGCGCGATGGCGTAGAGGCAGTTGTTGCGCCAGTAGGAATTTTGCCTGTTCATAAAGTCGGGCACCTGCGACGCCTTGGGCGGGTACTTCTCGAAATCACCCTCGTAAAGCACGAGCGCGATGCCGATCTGTTTCATGTTGCCGAGGCATTGTGTCTGCTTGGCCTTCCCCTTCGCCTTGGCCAGGGCCGGGAGCAACAGCCCCGCGAGGATGGCGAGGATGGCGATCACCACCAGCAACTCAATAAGCGTGAACGCCCGCCTGGTCTTTGTTTTCATTTTGCCGCCCCGGCTTTCAGTTCAGCCGCCGTGCCTGCGGAGCAGGGCAGCTATTTCTTCTTGGGAGAAGTTGTTCGCACAATCGAGCGGCGTTTCACCGTCGAAGTTGACTGCGTTCACGTTGGCCTTGGCTGCGAGAATCAACTCCATGATATCGGAGTGTCCGCACCATGCCGCCCAGTGAAGGGAGGTTGCGCCGTAACGTTCGTCCCGAGTGTCCGCATCGGTTCCAGCTGCCAAATGCCGCAGGACAACTTCCCTGTTCCCCGCCTCTGCTGCCGCCCAGATGGGTATCTCAGGCGTTGGGATGGCGGTCGGCTCCGGAACTGCGCACCCCGCCCACAGCACGGCCGCGATGGTGCTTTGCAGGAGTACCCTCATGACACTGATGAGGGGGGAAACCTAGAAAAGCGGGCGGAAATTAACAACCCCAATTCTTTCGAGCCAAGTTTGGCATCAGGGCTAGTGCTGGGTGCACGACCTCGCTCGCTCGTTCTATGAAGAAGCGTTTTCTTGATTGTTTGGCCGGCTTGAGTGCATGATCACCTCACGGCCCATGACTCTCTCGAGCGAACTCTCCCGGCAACACCTCGAGGTGACGCGGCGTTACTTCCTGCAAATGGGTGCGGTTGGATTTGCCGCGCTAAAGCCTCTGCAGGCTTGGGCCGATTCCGACCAATCCCTCCTCGACAAGGCGACGGCTGACCTCGAGTATTTCACGCTTCAGGAGGATTTCGGCACTGTCGAGCGGGGCGATCCACTACCATACACGATGCCCTTGGCGAAGCGGCTTGAGGTCGGTTTGGAACGGGAAACCTGGAAGCTCGATGTCGTACCGGATCCCGGGAGCAATCCGCAGTTGGGCAACCCGCTTTCGAGGGCGAAGGGGAATGCGCTGGATTTCAACGGGCTGATGAAGCTCGCCGGGGAACATGCGGTGCGGTTTCTCAAGATCATGACATGCAACAACATTGGCGCGCCGCTGGGCATGGGCTTGTGGGAGGGGGTGCCGTTGCGCAACGTCATCTGGGCCACGAAACCGACGGCGAACATCCGGCGCGTGTTTTACCATGGCCATCACAACAACGACCCCAAGCAGATGTTCCAAAGTTCACTGCCAATCGGCCGGGTGCTCGAGGATCCGCCGGGCGACAACCCGGTCATCCTCTGCTACAAGCTCAACGGTCAATGGCTTACCGGCAAACGGGGTGGCCCGGTGCGGATGCTGGTGCCGGATGCCTACGGCTTTAAATCGGTCAAGTGGCTCAAGAGCGTTGTGCTTACCAACAATTACCAAGCCAACGACACCTATGCCGGTGGCAACAACGACATCGACAGCTGGATGAAAACCATGAGCCGGTTTCACTTCAAGCCGGAAACGGCCAGGGCCGGGGAGCCGATCCCAGTGACCGGATGGGCACAGGTCGGCGTGGGCGGCTTGAGCAAGGTGCAGATCTGGATCAACCCAAAGGAGAACGAGTGGCCCGAGGACGATCCGTACTTCACCACGGCACCTTGGCGGGACGCGACGATTCTGCCGCCGCCCACCCGATGGGGTGGTGACCTGCCCGGCGGCAGGCTGCCGGACAACGTGCAGTTTTTTGACGGGAACGGCCAACCGAAACATTGGCCGATGCGCTACACCCTGGCACACTGGGCCACGTTGCTAAAGGGGATCGCTCCCGGCAATTACGATGTGCGCTGCCGAACCATTGACCTAAAAGGGATTGCCCAGCCGATGCCGCGTCCGTTCCGCAAGTCTGGCCGCAACACCATCCAGAGGTTCTCGCTCAAGGTTGAGGGTTGATTTTTTGCAGCCTGCCACACTTGAGGCTTGCCCGGCGTGTCGCTGGATTGGAGCATCCCCACCGCCTGAAATTTTCGTGAGTCTTTTGTTTCCAGTGAATTGCCGCAGCTTGGCCGGGCTGACCGTCTTGGTTGGCGCGTTGGCTGTGGGCTTGGCCAAGCCGGGGGCGGCGGGGATCGATTTTAACCGGGACATCCGGCCGGTGCTTTCCGATACCTGTTTCCAATGCCACGGGCCGGACGCGGCCAAGCGCAAGGCCGGCCTGCGGCTCGATACGCGCAGCGGTGCCACCGAGGCGCGCGACGGCGTGCGCGCGATCGACCCGGCGCGCTTGGCCAACAGCGAGCTGTTGGCGCGCATCACGGCCACCGATCCCGACAAACGAATGCCGCCGCCGGAGGCGAACCGTCAATTGACTGCGGGGCAGGTGAAGTTGTTGACCGACTGGGTCGTGGCGGGTGGCGAGTATGACCGGCATTGGGCGTTTAAAAAACCGGTTCGTCAACCGCTGCCCAGCTTGGCGGCCGACCGGCGCGTGTGGGCTAATAACGGGGTCGATTTTTTTGTCGCCGCCAGACAGGCGGAGGCGGGGGTCACGCCGTCGCCGCAGGCGGCCAAGGCGACACTGCTGCGCCGTGTGAGCCTCGACCTCACCGGCCTCCCGCCGTCTCCGGCCCAACTCGCGATGTTCGTCGCAGACACCAGCCCGGGCGCATACGAAAGGGCGGTGGATGAACTGCTGCAGTCGCCGCACTATGGCGAGCGTTGGGGGCGCCACTGGCTGGACATGGCGCGCTACGCCGACTCCGACGGCTACAGCCATGATGCCGGGCGCTCGATGTGGCCATACCGCGATTGGGTGATTGACGCGACGAACCGCGACTTGTCGTTCGACCGGTTTGTCGTCGAGCAGCTCGCCGGCGACATGCTGCCCGGCGCCACGCTGGCCCAGCGCATCGCCACCGGGTTTCATCGCAACACACAGATCAACACCGAGGGCGGCGTGGACAAGGAACAATTCCGCATCGACTCGATTTTTGACCGCATTGCCACGACGGGCGAGGTGATGTTTGGCCTGACTCTTGGCTGCGCGCAGTGTCACGACCACAAATTCGACCCCATTTCGCAGATTGAGTATTACCGGTTGTTTGCTTTTTTCAACAACGCCGACGAGCCGCGCATCGAGGCGCCGACGGCCGATGTTCTGGCCAAGCGCGCCGGGCACGGCATCCGCGTGAAACGGCTCGAGGCTCAGTTGAGTGCCTTGGCCAAGGAGGATGCCAAGCGCAAGCCGCTCGAGGCCAGCTTGGCCAGGCTGAAAAAGGCGCGGCCCGGCGCAGCGACGACCTTGGTGATGGCCAAGCGAGCCAAGCCGCGCATGACGCGCCGGTTTGTGCAGGGCGATTTCACCCGCCCGGCTGAGGAGATGCAACCGGGGACGCCGGCCGTGCTGCACGGCCTGGCCAAGACGGACGAGGGTCGGCTCGACTTTGCCCGCTGGGTGGCCGATCGCGGCAATCCGCTGTTGGCGCGCGTCACCGTCAACCGCACTTGGCAGCATTTTTTTGGGCGCGGCATCGTGCAGACGGAGAACGACTTCGGCTCGCAGGGCATCCCGCCGACGCACCCGGCACTGCTCGACTGGTTGGCGGTGGATTTCATGGAGAACGACTGGAGCCGGAAATGGATCCACCGGCTGATTGTCACCTCGGCGACGTACCGGCAGGCGTCACTGCGCCGTGCGGACTTGGAGCGTGTTGACCCGTACAACAAGTGGCTCGGCCGACAGGCGCGGTTCCGGCTGGACGCCGAGGTGGTGCGCGATTTGGCCTTGGCCTCAAGCGGGTTGCTCAGCGCGAAAATGGGCGGGCCGGGAGTGTTCCCGCCGCAGCCGGACGGCTGCATGGATCTTGGCCAGCACCGTAAAACGTGGAAGGCCAGTAGCGGCGAGGACCGGTTTCGCCGCGCCGCCTATACGCATCGCTGGCGTAACACCCCTCACCCAGCGCTGAAGGTTTTCGACGCCCCGGACGGGCTGGCTGCCTGCACGCGCCGCATCCGCTCGAACACGCCGTTGCAGGCGCTGACGCTGATGAACGACCCGGCGTTCGTCGAGTTGGCGATCGGCTTGGCCCGGCGGCTGATGACAGAGGCCGACAGTGCAGCGGACCGCATCCGTCTCGGTTTCAGGCTGTGCCTCGGGCGCGAGCCGGACACGGAGGAACTGCGACTGCTCACCGGAATGGTCGAGAGCCAGCGCAGCGAGTTTGCCGCGCAATCCGCCGAAGCCAAGGCGGTCGTGGCCAAGGCCAAGCCGCTTGGCCAAGCGACGCAGCCGGCCGGCGGCGATGTAGAGTTGGCGGCGTGGACGATGGCGGCGCGCGTGTTGCTCAACCTTGACGAAACGATCACCCGCGAATGATGAATCTGCAACAATCCACACGACGCCACTTTTTCAGCCAATGCTCGATGGGCCTGGGCTCGGTCGCGCTCGGTTCGCTGCTGGGCGACGGCTTGGCCAAGGCGGCGGCCGCGAACCCGTTTCAGCCTGGCAAACCGCACCATTGGCCAAGGGCGAAGAATGTCATTTACATGTTCATGGCTGGCGGGCCGTCACAGTTGGAGTTGTTCGACTGGAAGCCGGAACTGGCCCGGCGCAACGGTGGCGACATTCCCGAGTCGTTCGTCAAGGGCAAGCGGTTTGCCTTCATGAACAGCACGTTCAAGGACCAGAAAAAACTGCTTGGCCCGGTGAAACAATTCAGCCAGCACGGCCAGTCGGGCATGTGGTTCAGCGCCAACATCCCACACATCGCCGGCATCGCCGACGAGATGACGATGTTCCGCACCTGCAAGACCAACCTGTTCAACCACGCGCCGGCCAAGCTGTTCATGAACACCGGCACCGGGATCTTCGGGCGGCCGAGCATGGGCTCCTGGGTGACGTACGGCATCGGCAGCGAGTCGCAAAACCTGCCGGGGTTCGTGGTGCTGCACTCCGGTTCGCGCGGCCCGCGCGGCGGGGCGGCCAACTGGTCGAGCGGTTTTTTGCCCACCACCTACCAAGGCGTGCCGCTGCGCGGCTCGGGCGACCCGATCCTGAACCTGGCCAACCCGGCCGGCGTCACCGCCGGACGCCAGCGCGCCTCAATCGACGTCATCAACCGGCTCAACCTGAAGCGGCTGGTGGCCACCGGTGACCCGGAGATCAACACCCGCATTGCCTCGTATGAGATGGCGTACCGCATGCAGTCCAGCGCGCCGGAGTTGATGGATCTCTCCGGCGAATCCCAAGCGACGCTCGACCTGTACGGCATCGAGGCGGGCAAACCGAGCTACGCCAACAACTGCCTCCTGGCGCGGCGCCTCGTGCAGCGCGGCACGCGGTTCGTGCAGTTGTACCACGCGAACTGGGACAGCCACGGCGGCCCGGGTGAAACCCTCACCAAGGACTTTGACAAGGTGACACACGAGGTCGACCAGGCCAGCGCGGCGTTGGTGAAGGATCTCAAGGCGCACGGGATGCTCGACGACACGCTGGTGATCTGGGGCGGTGAGTTTGGCCGCACGCCGATGAGCGAG
>JACKQG010005492.1_pt1 | contig 13909 bp, 13 predicted proteins | sample 8237621 | NCBI WGS metagenome assembly JACKQG01 (sample SAMN15677084, study PRJNA649215) | marine metagenome | biome: marine; feature: Black Sea; material: saline water; isolation source: suspended particulate matter (SPM) from the Black Sea western gyre | collected 2013-06-09/2013-06-10 | depth...
TCAGGCACCTCTCCAATTTTAAAATCTTATAAGAACTATTTTTTTAGGATTGCAAATGTATACTAATATCAATTTGTAGCAAACAAAATTTTAAATTTATTTGAAATGTAATATGCTAATTTATTTGAGTCAAATGTTATATTTGCAGACCTATTAAATTAGATTATGACTAAAAAAATATTATTAACACTCTTTATATCAGCTATATTAACTTCTTGCGTTAAAAAAAGAGATCTCTCACAAAACACCGTTATTGCCCATTTGACAGCTCAGCCTGATGGATTGCACCCTTTTAATGACAACTCTGTTATGAGAAGTTATATATTTAATTACACCCAGAAAACACTCATAAAATTAGATCTAAGAACACTAGATTACATTCCAGATCTAGTTAAAGAAATGCCTATTGTATCAGAAGACAATTTGTCCTTTAACTATGAACTAAAAAAAGGTGTACTGTGGGATGATGGATCAGAATTAACTGCTGAAGATGTGGCATTTTCGGTAAAATTAATGCTTTGCCCTCTTACTGATAACGCACAAATCAGAAGTAATTATTCTACTGTAATTAAAAGTATTGAAATAGATCCTACAAATCCAATGAAATTTACCATGCATGCTCAAAAAATACATTGGGAGAATAAGTATATTTTCTCTGACCTTTATATGGTTCAAAAATCACTTTGGGATCCAAAAGGTGTGTTAGATAATGTAACTTTTGCGGATTTATTATCAGAAAATTTTAAAGAAACTGAAGTTTTGTCTGATTTTTTTAATAGCTATAACAATGCCGATAATGGAATTAAACCAGATTTATTAGTTGGGCTTGGAGCCTATAAAGTAACAGAGTGGGTAGTTAGCCAATATATAACAATTGAGAAGAAAAAGAATTGGTGGGGAGCTAATGATACCTCAGTATATAATAGAGCATACCCTGATAAAATAATTTTTAAAATTATCAGTGATGACGCCTCTACTTATCTTGCACTTAAAAATCAAGAAATTGATGTGACAACTGAAATTGGCACTATCAAACTGCTGAAATTACAGGAAAGAGAATATTTCAACGATAACTACGAATCTGACTTTTTAGATCAATATTCGTTTGGTTACATGGGCCTTAATATGAAACCAGATGGCATAAAACAAAAACCATTCTTTACCGATCAAAAAGTAAGAAGAGCAATGGCTTATATGATACCAGTTGATGAAATAATAGAGGTAATGATGCATGGAAAAGCAAGCAGGCAAGCATCATTGATTTCTCCACTACAAAAGGCATATAACGATACTTTGAAACTTATTCCTCTAGATATTGAAAAAGCAAAAGAGCTTTTAACTCAGGCAGGTTGGGTAGATACTGATGGAGATAATATTCGTGATAAAATGATAAATGGAGTCAAAACTCCTTTTTCTTTTAAACTAAGTTACATGAGTTCTCCAATCTCAACAGAAATAGTACTTATGATGAAAGCTAGCATGTACAAAGCGGGAGTAGTTGCTGAGCCAACTCCTATGGATTTTACACTCTTTTATAAAAATGCTGAGGACCATAACTTTGATGCTATGCTTGGTGGTTGGGGAGGTAGCGCTTCTTACTCTAATCCTATGCAATTATGGCATACATCTTCTTGGGTTACCAAAGGATCTAATTTTTGTGGTTTTGGAGATGCTGAGAGTGATGCATTAATTGAAGAAGCAAATCATACACTAGATCCTGAAATAAATCGCAATGCACTTTTAAAACTCCAAGCAAAAGTATATAACGATCAACCTTATGTATTTCTTTACGCCACAAAAAAGAAATTTGCATTACACAAAAGATTTAACAACATAGATAGGTACTTAGAACGACCGGGAGTTATGCTTCAAAATTTAGATTTAAAACCAGCATTTGCTGCCAAAAATATGGTGCCAACTAATAACTAAAGAATAATTAGCAATAAAGAAATATGTTTAAATACGTAATCAAAAGAGTACTAACATTTATGCCTATGCTAATAGCGATTTCTCTATTATCATTCATAATTAGTATCAATGCTCCTGGAGATCCTGTTGAACGCTTATCCAAAGCAGCAGGAAGTGAAGGTTCAGCTGAACAACAATCAGGAGCCTCCAAAAAGATAAAAGAAGAACTGCGAAAAAAATTAGGATTGGATTTACCTATCTTTTACTTTAGCATTACTGATCTGGCATCTTCTGACACACTTTACAAAGTACAAGATAAATACCATAAAGTAAACCTTGAAGAGCTAACACATCAAAGTGGAAACTGGCAAGAAGTATCTGATTATTACTTTTCTTTATTACAGTTGCAAAAATCTCATTTAAAGATAAATGCAAAAGAAATTGTTGCAAATGATTCAACTTTAGATTTAAACACTGTAACTGAAGTTACGAATCAATTTGGTATTGAAATAGGAAGTCTATTAGAGACATCCAATGAAGAACTCATTGCAGGAAAATTCGAGAAAATGAATGGCCTGGTTGTTAAACATTCGTTTCTCAAATTTTTAAGCAATCCCTTATTGGAGACACAAAATTGTAGAGCTGATTTGCTTGCAAACCAAACAAGATGGAAAACATATATTCCTGCAATAAATTTTTATGGAACTACAAATCAATATCATTTATGGCTTTTTGGAAATGGAAAAGAAAGAAAGGGGCTTTTAAGAGGAGATTTTGGTATATCGTATATTGATAGTCAACCAATACAAGATAAAATTTGGGGAAAAGTTGGAATCTCGTTTACTCTATCATTAATTTCAATCTTCTTAGCTTATCTAATTAGTATTCCTATTGGTATTTATTCAGCTTACAGAAAAGATTCAGTAGCTGACAAAGGAATGTCACTAGTACTTTTTATCCTGTATTCTATGCCTTCATTCTTTGTTGGTACACTTTTATTATTACAATTTGCAAACCCTGATAATTTGAGTTGGTTCCCAGTTTCAGGAATTCAAGACCCTACTATATTTAATCCAGAGTGGGGCTTTTGGGAAAAAATAAAACATAGGATGCCGTACTTAGTTTTACCAATTATTACTTACACTTATGGTTCATTTGCTTTTTTAAGTAGAATTATGAGAGTTGGTATGATTGATATAGTAAATCAAGATTATATAAGAACTGCCAGAGCCAAAGGATTAGGAGAAAAGAAAGTAATTCTTAAACATGCATTACGAAACTCTTTACTACCTGTAATTACAGTTTTTGCTGCTATCTTCCCAATGGCTATTGGAGGCAGTATTATTATTGAAGTTATTTTCTCCATCCCTGGAATGGGAGTTGAAGTTTTTAACGCTATATTAAACTACGATTACCCAATGATTATTACAGTCTTTACTCTTTCAGGATTTTTAACCATGATTGGATACTTAGTATCTGATATACTTTATGCTCTGGTTGACCCAAGAATTTCATACAAATAGAATTATGCAAAATACAAACGAAAATTTTTCATTTAAGAAGTATGCTTGGACTCAATTCAAGAAAAATAAAATTGCATTAGTTTGTTTATATTTACTATTTGGACTAATAATTCTTGCTGTTTTTGCTCCATATATTGCTAATGATAGGCCTCTTTATGCAGAATTTGAAGGAAATATCCTTTATCCTGCATTTGCTAGTGAAACAAGAATCGATTCTATTTATAATCCTAAAGGGGAATTTATTCAAGTATTGCAATATGATATTACGGATTGGAGACAATTGAATCTCACCTCAGTAGTATGGGCTCCAATTCCTTATTCTCCTTCAAGTATGGATATGTATAATAGAGAATATGCTTCACCTTTAGGCAAACAAAGATTCAAGAATAGTGAAGGAGAAATCATAGATATTCCATCAAAATTCAGACACAAATTAGGAACAGACGGAATTGGTAGAGATTTAGCATCAGGGTTAATTCATGGAACAAGAATCTCCTTAATGGTAGGTTTAGTTTCTATGGGTATTGCTTCTTTAATAGGCATAATTTTAGGAGCTCTAGCGGGATTCTTTGGTGATACAAAATTAAAAATGCCTAGAATAAAATATTGGCTAACACTTTTTGGAATATTTATGGGTCTATTCTATGGTTTTGGACAAAGAAAATATGTTTTAGCAGAAGCTTTTGGAGAAAGTATCTCAAGTGGAATATTACAAATGCTAATAAGTATTGCTCTTATAATCGGGATTGTATTTTTATTCAGACAACTAAGTAGATTGTTTCAATTTGGCTATTTAAAAACCGAAACAAATGTACCTATAGACACATTTGTATCTAGAGGTATTGAGCTTCTAGACTCTATTCCAAGATTACTTTTAATTATTACAATCACTGCTATTGTTGACAGAAGTATATGGATTGTTATGATCATAATAGGTATTACAGGATGGAGTGGTATTGCAAGATTTACTAGAGCTGAGTTCTTGCGTATTCGTTCCTTAGAGTTTGTACAAGCAGCTGAATCATTAGGATTTTCATCAATTAGAACCATTTTTAAACATGCACTACCTAATGCATTAGCTCCTGTATTTGTAAGTATTGCCTTTGGTATTGCTTCAGCAATTTTAATTGAAAGTGGACTTTCATTTTTAGGAATAGGAGTACCAACAGACATTGTTACTTGGGGCTCTTTACTGAACCTTGGTAGACAAAACTTAGAAGCTTGGTGGTTGATTATTTACCCAGGTATAGCAATATTTATAACCATTACAATTTATAATATGATTGCTGAAGCCTCTCGTGATGCTTTAGACCCTAAATTAAAAAGTTAAAATTTTAAGAAAATAGTATAAAAAAAGCCGAGTAATTTATTTGGCTTTCGTTTTTATAATAATCTCTTACATCTCATCAAAATCAATGACTACATTTTCTGATGCTGGATGTGATTGACAAGCTAATACATATCCTTGAGCAACTTCCTCTTCCGATAAGGAATAGTTGGCATCCATAGTAACTTTACCTTCCATTACTTTAGCTTTACAAGTACAACAAACAGCCCCTTTACATGAAAAAGGCACATCAGCACCATGCTTCATTGCAGCATCTAAAATTGTTTGGCCTTTATTTGATAAAGTAAACTGAAAGTCTTCTCCATCTACACAAACCCTAACATTAGAGATAATTTCTGCAGCATCACTAATACCATCCTCCTTTTTAACAGCAGTAAACCTCTCAAAATGTATATGAGATTGATTTACTTGATTAAGTAATAATAACTCATTAGTATTGTCAATTACTTCTCCGGGACCACAAATAAAAAAATCATCAGCTTGTTTTAAATCCCTAAAAGTGTTTATGAGGTGTTGTAAGGTATTTTTATCAATCCTGCCATTTACACAAGACTGAACTTTCTCTTGAGAAAAAAACCAATGTATTTTTAACTTTTCAGGGTTTTTACTTGCTAAATCTTTCAACTCATTATAAAACATCACGGATTCTTGTGTTTTATTGCCATAGATAAGTGTAAATTTTGAATCTTTTGAATTTTCCATTTTTGATTTAATCATTGACAAAATTGGGGTTACTCCACTTCCAGCACAAATACCTACAATATGATTCTTATCTCCCTTCATAATAAAATTTCCACTTGGAGGCATTACTTCTAAAATATCTCCAATTTTTACTTTAGTGGTTAAAAATGATGACATCTTACCTCCTGCTACTAATTTCACCCCAATTGAAAGCCCTTCTGATAGTGAGGAGCATATTGAATACGCTCTTCTAACTTCTTCCCCATTAATTTGGTGTTTAATGGTAATGTATTGTCCTGGAGTAAAATTAAACTCAGGTGATTTTGAGATCTCAAAACTTATCTCAACTGCATCTTTTGTTAATTGATTGATGTTTTTAATGGCTAAAAAATGAAATGAACTCATAGTATTTTAAAAAATTTGTGCAAAAATATCATTTTAGATATAAGGGTTAAAGATATTATGACAAATATCATATTTATAGAAACAGAAATTCATAAATTTGCAAAACAAAATTTACACCATGACAGAAGAAAGATTTCAAAACAAAATTGATAGAGAAGAAAAAATTGAACCTAAAGATTGGATGCCTGAGGCTTACAGGCAGCATTTAATTCGACAAATTTCTCAACATGCTCATTCTGAAATTATAGGTATGCAACCTGAAGGAAATTGGATCTCAAGAGCACCATCACTTAGGGCAAAAATGATACTACTTGCTAAAGTGCAAGATGAAGCTGGACATGGTCTCTATCTTTATTCTGCCTGTGAAACTTTAGGAATAAGTCGTGAAGAATTAATACAGCAACTTCATGATGGAGAAGCAAAATACTCTTCAATTTTCAATTATCCTACCCTTAGCTGGGCAGATATGGGAGCAATTGGCTGGCTCGTTGATGGTGCTGCTATTGTTAATCAAGTTTCCTTGCAGAGAACCTCTTACGGCCCTTACTCAAGAGGAATGGTGAAAATATGTAAAGAAGAAAGTTTTCATCAAAGGCAGGGCTATGAAATTATGGCAGAAATGGCAAAAGGAACACCCGAACAAAAAGCAATGGCACAAGATGCTTTAAATCGTTTTTGGTGGCCATCTATTATGATGTTTGGGCCCAATGATTCTGATTCTCCAAGAACCGGAAATGCAATGAAATGGAAAATAAAAAGACAAACTAATGATGAGTTAAGGCAAGATTTTATTGATAAAACTGTTGGGCAAGCTCAAGTAATTGGACTTACTATTCCTGATAAAGATTTAAAATGGAATGAAGAAAAAGGACATTATGATTTTGGAGCAATGGACTGGGATGAATTTTGGAATGTAGTAAATGGAAATGGTCCCTGTAATAAACAAAGATTAGCCCATCATAAAAAAGCACATGATGAGGGAAAATGGGTTCGTGATGCTGCAAAGACATATGCTAAAAAACAAGAATTAGCACTAAATTAAATTACTATGACAGAGAATGCAACAGTTTGGGAAGTATTTATTCAAAGTAAAAATGGATTACCACACAAACATGCAGGAAATGTGCATGCTGATGATAAAGTAATGGCTTTAGAAAATGCCAGAGAATTATATACAAGAAGAAATGAAGGATCGTGTATCTGGGTGGTAAAAGCAAGTGAAATTGTTTCTTCAGAATCGGAAGATAGTGAAGCGTTTTTTGATCCATCAAATGATAAAATGTACCGTCATCCTACTTTTTATACTATGCCTCAAGGATCAAAACATATTTAAAAATGAGCGCTTTATTTACATACACTTTGCGTATTGCTGATAGTTCCTTAATTTTAGGCCAAAGAATGAGTGAATGGTGCGCAAAAGGCCCTACTTTAGAAGAAGACATAGCACTCTCAAATATATCACTAGATCTATTTGGACAAGCTAATGGATTTTATGAATATGCTTCTCAATTAGAGGGAGTAAGATCAGCTGATGATTTGGCTTTCTTAAGAAATGAAAGAGAGTTTTTTAATCATCAAATAGTAGAAATAGAGAATGGTCATTTTGGAAATACCACAGTTCGTAATTTTTTACATGATGTTTTTAGTTTTTTATTTTATACTGAGCTTTCAAATAGTAGGGATGAAACCTTAGCAGCTTTAGGGGCAAAATCATTAAAAGAAGTAAAATACCATTTACGCCATTCTACAAATTGGCTCATTCGTTTGGGTGATGGAACTCAGGAATCAAATACAAAAGTGCAAGAAGCATTAGATACTATTTGGCAATTTACTGACGAACTTTTTGAGATGGACGAAATTGATAAAGAACTGCTAAATAAAGGAATTGGGGTTAATAATACTGAGTTAAGAAATCAGTGGAATGAAATCGTTAATAGTACACTCCAAAAAGCAAAACTAAAGCGCCCAGAAGATGGTTATATGGCAACTGGAGGTAAAAAGGGAATCCACACCGAATACCTTGGTTTGCTATTGGCTGAAATGCAGTTTTTGCAAAGAGCATATCCTGATGCAAAATGGTAATACAAAATACATCTGGGAACTTTTAAACACCGTTCCTGATCCAGAAATTCCAGTGATTTCTGTAGTTGAATTAGGCGTTATTCGTGATATTACTTTTACAGATAATTGCTATGAAATTTCAATTACTCCGACATATTCAGGTTGCCCTGCTGTAAAAGCATTTATGGATGATATAAAAAGTTGTCTTAAAGAAAATGAGATCCTTAATTTTAACTTAAAACTTGTCTATGCTCCTGCTTGGACTACAGATTGGATGACAGAAGAAACCAAAGAGAAACTCAAAAAATACGGAATTTCCCCACCATCAAATACAGTGGTTTGCCCACTTTGTAATTCCCAAAAAACGACTCTAGTAAGTGAATTTGGAGCAACAGCCTGTAAATCACTTCACAAATGTATTGATTGCTTAGAACCATTCGAACATTTTAAATGTATCTAGAGTAAAAACTTCTTGATTTTTCGTTTCTGTGCTCATAAATATAAGTTCAATAAGAAATTAGTATTTTAGCCATCTAATCTTATCTTAAGATGATAAAATACGAAATTATAGATGGTGTAGGAAAAATCACCTTAAATCGACCAGATAAATACCATTCTTTTATAAGAGAAATGGCTTTGCAATTACAAAAAGCACTAGATAAATGCAATGAAAATAATGAAGTGAGAGCTATTTTAATTACTGCAAATGGAAAAGCCTTTTGTGCTGGCCAAGATCTAGGGGAAGCAACGGATCCAAATGGACCTAATTTAACACAAATTATTCAAGAGCACTATAATCCCATCATCCGAAAAATAAGAAACATTGAAAAACCAGTTGTGGCTGCTGTAAATGGAGTTGCTGCTGGAGCTGGAGCAAGTATTGCCCTTTGTTGCGATATTGTTGTTGCAACTCAAAGCGCCTCATTCATTCAAGCATTTAGTAAAATAGGCTTAATACCTGATAGTGGAGGAACTTTCTTTCTACCAAGATTAGTAGGCATGCAAAGAGCTACTGCTCTAATGATGACTGCTGATCCTGTTTCAGCTACTGCTGCGATGGAAATGGGTATGATATACCAAGTATTTTCAGATGAAACTTTTGAAGAGGAAAGTTGGAAATTAGTAAGTAAACTAGCCAAAATGCCAACCAAAGGATTAGGACTTACCAAAAGATTATTAAATGCCTCTTACACCAATAATTTTGAAGAACAAATGGAAATGGAAGAAAAATGCCAAACTATTGCAGGAAAAACTAGTGATTTTAAAGAAGGAACAACAGCCTTCTTTGAAAAAAGAAAACCAAACTTTAAAGGGGAATAAATGAAAGTAAGTGTAATTGGTGCTGGAACAATGGGAGTAGGAATTGCTCAAATAGCTGCAACAAATGGCTATGAAGTTTGTCTTTTTGATGCATTTGATGGAGCCATTAAAAATGCCCAGCAGCAACTAACAAATATACTTAACCGATTAGTTGAAAAAGAAAAAATAACAGAAACTAAAAAAATTGAAATATTAGCCAGAATTAATTTTTCTAAAGATTTGAAAGATATAAAAGGAAGTGGATTAGTAATTGAAGCTATTATTGAAGATTTGAAAATAAAACAAAAGCTATTTTCAGATATCGAAAAATTGGTAGATGAAAATTGCATTATCGCATCCAACACCTCTTCCCTATCCATTGCATCTATTGGCTCAGCTTGTAAAAAAGCCGAAAGAGTAATTGGTATTCACTTTTTTAACCCTGCCCCTTTAATGCCACTTGTAGAAATTATCCCTGCTGTACAAACAACAGAAGAAACATTAAAGAATGCCAAAGCTATGATTGATAGTTGGGGAAAAGTTACGGTTGTAGTAAAAGACACTCCAGGATTTATTGTCAATCGAGTAGCTCGACCATTTTATGGAGAATCGCTTAGAATTTATGAAGAAGGAATTGCTGATTTCGCAACAATCGATTGGGCTCTTAAAGAAATTGGAGGATTCAAAATGGGACCTTTTGAATTGATGGATTACATAGGTAATGACATCAACTATACCGTAACAGAAACTGTATTTACTAGCTTTTATTTTGATCAAAGATACAAACCCTCTTTCACCCAAAAAAGAATGATGGAGGCAGGATTTTTAGGTAGAAAATCTGGTAGAGGATATTACGATTACTCATTAGAAAATTTACCAAAAGCCAATGAAGACAGGGAATTAGGGAAAAAAATATTATGGAGAGTTTTATCCATGCTCATCAATGAAGCGGCTGATGCATTATTTTTAAAAATTGCAAGTCGTGAGGCTATTGATTTAGCCATGACAAAAGGGGTGAATTACCCAAAAGGACTACTTGCTTGGGCTGATGAAATAGGAATAAATAATGTGCTAAAACAATTGGAAGATTTACAAAAAGAATATGGGGAGGATAGGTACAGACCCTCACCTTTACTAAAAAACATGGTTAAAGAGAATAAAACTTTTTACTAATGGAATTGGCAAGAAAAGTAGTGGAAAAAATGATAACTGGAGATGCTTTTAGCCAATGGCTAGGCATAGAAATTTTGGAAATTACTAAGGGATATTGCAAATTAAAAATGATTGTAAGAAAAGAAATGACCAATGGCTTTGATATTGCCCATGGTGGCATTTCTTATTCTCTAGCAGATAGTGCATTAGCATTTGCTGCAAATTCAGATGGTATTCAGTCTTTATCTGTTGAAACTTCCATTGCGCATACCAAAAAGGTAATGAGTGGAGATACCCTAATTGCAGAAACCCAAGAAGTAAGTAAAAATGATAAATCTGCAATTTATAACATTAACATAACCAACCAAGATAATATAGAAGTTGCTCATTTTAAAGGTAAAGTTTACCGAACTAAAAGGGAGTGGTTTCCAAATAACTAAAAACAAAAACAATGATAAAAAAATTACTTATTTTACTTTTCATTCCATTTATCGGATTAGGACAGAACCCTAATTATTCCGAACATGTTGCCCCAATAATCTATAATAAGTGCCTAAAATGCCATCACAATGGAGGAATAGCTACTTTATCACTAGAAACATATGCTAATACAGTCTCTAATGCTGGAATGATACAGCATGTCACAAGTACTGGAGAAATGCCACCATGGCCTCCAGACACATTATATCAAAATTATGCCTATCAGAATACATTAAGTTTAAGTGAAATCACCACAATTATCGATTGGATCTCAAATGGCTCTCCACTTGGAAATACTGCATTATTACCAACAATGCCAACATTTTCTAATGCCTCACCATTTGGAACGCCTGATTTAGAGTTACAAATGCCCACATACGCAAGTACAGCAACTGCAAACTCAGATGATTATGTATGTTTCTCAATTCCAACTGGTTTATTACAAAACCGAAAATTAAGAGCTATTGAAGTCATTCCAGGAAATTTGCAGACTGTACATCATGTATTAGTTTCAATAGATCTATTTCCAAATTCTTCTATTATCACCACAGCTAACTGTATGGGTCCACAAGGAGATATGATTTATACTTATGCACCTGGAGCATTGCCATTAATTTTTCCTAATCTTGCTAATAATTCTTTTGGAGTAGAATTACCTGCAAACAGTAGCGTTTCACTTGCAATGCATTACCCTGAAGGAAGTCTTGGACAGTTAGACAGTACTAAAGTTAGATTCTATTTTTATCCTCAAAGCACAGTAATTAGAGAAATTTCAAGTGATTTTTTAATTAATGAAGGTTTGTTTGGACCACCATTTTATTTACCTCCAAATCAGATTACAGAAATTACAGGTTCTTATGGCCCAATACCAGGAGATGTTTCTTTGATGTCAGTATTTCCACACATGCACCTTTTAGGAAAAGACATAATTTGTTATGCAGTTACGCCTACCAATGACACCATAAATTTAATAAAAATAAATCATTGGGATTTTGAGTGGCAAGGAACTTATTTATTTGAGAAATTTATTAAAATACCATCTGGAAGTATGATATACGCTAAAGGAAATTATGATAACAATACTCCTTTGATGGTACAATCAGGATTCAACACCACAAATGAGATGTTTATTGTTGGTTTTCAATATCTTCCATACCAATTTGGTGATGAGAATATCTCCATTGAAACTCCATCAATTCCTACAAACACCAATTCAGTAATAGTAAATTCATCAAGAAAAAAGCTGCTTAAAATATCAGATGTTACTGGTAAAGAAGTGTACTACAAAAAAAATACACCTCTATTGTACATTTATGATGATGGTACAGTAGAAAAAAGACTAACCATAGAATAATTATGAGTACATACATAATAGATGCAATTCGAACTCCAATTGGTAATTTTGGTGGTAGCCTAAAAGATGTACGAGCTGATGATTTAGGAGCAATTCCAATAAAAGAACTTTTAAAAAGAACAGGAATTGATGCTTCTAAAATTGATGATGTAATTTTAGGCTGTGCCAATCAAGCTGGAGAAGATAACCGAAATGTAGCTCGTATGTCTTTACTACTTGCTGGCTTACCATTTTCAGTACCTGGAGAAACCGTTAACCGCTTATGTGCTTCAGGAATGTCGGCAGTTATACATGCTCATAGAGCTATTGCAGCTGGTGATGGCGATTTATTTATAGCTGGTGGGGTTGAAAACATGACAAGAGGACCTTGGGTAATCTCAAAAGCCTCTAAACCTTTTGCTAGAGATATGCAGATGTATGATTCCTCTTTTGGTTGGAGATTCATAAACCCAAAAATGAAAGCCCTTTATGGAGTTGAGGGGATGGGAAATACGGCTGAGAATTTAGCAGAAAAATACAATATCTCTCGTGAGGATCAAGATATGTTTGCTTACCACTCACAAAAAAAAGCTGCTAAAGCACAAAGTGAAGGTAGATTTAATACTGAGATTGTTGCTGTAGAGATTCCACAAAGAAAGGGCGATCCAATTATTTTCAATCAGGATGAGTTTATAAAAGGGAATACTTCATTAGAAGTTCTAGCCAAATTACGCCCAGCATTTAAAACAGAAGGAGGTAGTGTTACTGCAGGAAATGCCTCAGGCCTTAATGATGGAGCTGCTGCAATGTTATTAGCATCTGACAAAGGGGTAAAAGAAAACAACCTCACTCCTATTGCAAAAATTATAAGCTCAGCAGTTGTAGGTGTGGAGCCACGAATTATGGGCATAGGACCTGTAAAAGCAGCTAATAAAGCACTTGAAAAAGCAGGATTAAAAATGGAAGATATGGATGTTATTGAATTAAATGAAGCTTTTTCAGCTCAAGCCCTGGCTTGCATCAGAGAATGGGGACTTGAAGATAACGACCCAAGAATTAACCCAAATGGTGGAGCAATTGCTCTTGGGCATCCACTTGGGGTAAGTGGAACAAGAATTTTACAAACTGCTGCTATTGAACTTCAAAAGCAACATAAAAAATATGCCTTAGTAACTATGTGTATAGGTGTTGGGCAAGGCTATGCAACTATAATTGAAAGCGTGTAATGATTTATCAATTTAACGGATATAAACCAGTTATCGATCCTAGTGCTTTTGTACATAAGGAGGCAACTATTATTGGCAATGTAATTATCGGAAAAAATGTATATATTGGTCCTGGAGCATCTCTTAGAGGAGATTGGGGACAAATTACTATTAAAGATGGTTGCAATGTTCAGGACAATTGTATTATTCATATTTTTCCTGGAAAAGATGTGGTATTACATGAAAATGCTCATATTGGCCATGGTGCTATTATTCATGGAGCAAATATTGGTAAAAATGCTATGATTGGGATGAATGCGGTAGTAATGGATGATGCCAATGTTGGGGATGAGTGTATTGTTGGGGCTTTATGTTTTGTAAAAGCAGAAATGCAGATTCCTAGCAGGAAGATTGTGGTGGGCAATCCTGCTCAAATAAAAGGGGATGTTTCTGATGATATGATAAACTGGAAAAGTAAAGGAACTCAGTTGTATCAGCAATTACCCAAAGAATG
>JACKQG010005493.1_pt1 | contig 13909 bp, 12 predicted proteins | sample 8237621 | NCBI WGS metagenome assembly JACKQG01 (sample SAMN15677084, study PRJNA649215) | marine metagenome | biome: marine; feature: Black Sea; material: saline water; isolation source: suspended particulate matter (SPM) from the Black Sea western gyre | collected 2013-06-09/2013-06-10 | depth...
AAAACGTTTGTGTTTACACTTCTCTTGATGATTACAGAAAAGCATAAAAATCTCCGCGATCTCAGCGTACTCCGCGGTAAATATCCAACCAAGTGCAACTTTAAGAAAGCCCTGGCAGAAAGCTTCAGAAGTCTGTGATTTCGCGTCAAATTCGAGTACAATTGTTCTAATAGCCAGGTGAGAGAAAATTGGCACTGCACCGAGCGGGATTCGCCCGGAAACGACAAGACAGGCCACTCACCCATACTCAAAAGGAGAAACGCATGTACCAAAAAATCATTATCGTCGGCAATTTGGGGAACGACCCGGAAATGCGCTATACCCCTAGCGGCCAGGCTGTGACGAATTTCTCAGTGGCGACGAACAACCGCTATACAGGGAAAGACGGTCAGCGCGTGGATGAGACTATCTGGTTTCGGGTATCCGCATGGGGCCGTCAAGCCGAAACTTGCAATCAGTATTTAAAACGCGGAAGGAAAGTACTCGTCGAAGGCCGCATGACAGCAGATCGTCAAACCGGCGGCCCGCGCGTTTTTCAGCGTAACGACGGCTCTTACGGTGCTTCCTATGAGATCACCGCACAAAGCGTTCAATTTCTATCCAGTCAAGGAGACGATCAATCCTTCCAGGCATCAGACGGGATGTCATCTGCTCCTGAAGCAGACGACGATATTCCATTCTAACGACCCATCGCTACCAGGGGCGTCTGCACAAGCAGATGCCCTTTTTCGAAACAGGAGTCTTTCCATGACAGATAAATCTGAACAACCGGATAAGCGAATTCTCTCGCTAAAAATCGCCGAAAATGTGGAACCGGCCTATGTAAATTTAGCGCGCATCACGCACTCTCCCTCTGAAATCGTGTTGGATTTTGCCCTGATGGTTCCCGGCGGCCCACCGGCAGAGATTCAAACGCGTGTTTTAATGAGTCCACTGAGCGCCAAACTTTTTTGCAACGCGTTGGGCGAAAATCTCGCCAAATACGAAGCCAAGTTCGGCCAGATCAATCTCCCCGGCGGAACTTCGCTGGCGGAACATCTATTCCGTCCACCACAGAAATAGCCATGCATAAATTTAATTCCATCATCGAGCAAGTTCACGAGTCTTTTGAAACACGCACCAAAGTGCGGGATGAAATGCTAAAACAGGCACGTTTTCTTACGCGGCATTGCGCTAACGCCATCCGGGCTGTACACCGCATGGAACACGAAACCGCGCAACAGCATATTGCTGAGGCGCGCACGCTAGCCACATCGCTTTCACAAAATCAAGATGAGCATCCTGATTTTTTCTATGCAGGGTATACACAAGATGCCCTCAAAGAATATGCAGAAGCTCATCTCACCTATGCCTTTGTCAATCACCAACCTATTCCAACGCCCGAAGCGATTAACCTTGAACCAGTTGCCTACTTGAAAGGCATGGCAGAAGCCGCGGGAGAATTGCGCCGACGCAGTCTGGATGTACTCCGCCAGGGCGATTCGGATGAAGCCATTTATCTTTTGGACACGATGGATGAAATCTACACCGCGCTGGTGACGATGGATTACCCCAATGCGATCACCGGAGGGCTGCGCCGCATGACGGATATTCTGCGCAGTATCGTCGAGCGAACCCGCGGCGACCTGACCATGAGTCTGCGCCAAGAACGACTCGAAGCGCGTTTGCGCGTCTTCGAGGAAAAACTGGCTAAACGCTCTGCTGCATAAATAACCCATCATGCGAAAAATACGCGCTTCGGATATTAGTTCCTTTCTTTATTGTCAACGGGCCTGGTGGTACCGGCAGCAAGGTATCACTTCTGAAAATGTTGAGCAACTTGCCGGAGGGCGCGATCTGCATGAACGCCACGGGCGCGCCGTCCTCGCCAGCGGGATCATCCGCTCTCTGGCATATTTGTTGTTACTCGCCGGGTTGATAATGCTCGCAATCACCTTCACACTCAAGGCCATTTAGCCGTCACTGGTAAAGTTTTCCGGCTTCAAAATTTTGATTATGTCTCTCCTTGCGGTGGTTCTATTCATCTTTGGGTTGATATTGCTCTGGTGGGCAAATAGCCAGCGCAAAGTCAGCGGACTCCCTGGAGGGGAAGTCATCTACAGCGATACCCATAGCTGGGTCCCCGTTGAAGAAGCGCTTTATGACAACGCCCTGGGCCTGACTGGTCGGCCCGATTATTTGATTCAGCAAGGCAAGCAGATCATTCCTGTCGAAGTCAAATCTACCCGCGTGGCCGAAGCGCCTTATGATTCACATATCTTCCAATTGGCTGCGTACTGCTATCTGGTTGGGAAGCATTATCGCGTGCGTCCGGCCTATGGCGTTTTGCATTACCCTAACCGCACCTATCGTATTGATTACACCCCAGAGCTAGAAACCCAATTGATTGAACTGATTACTGAAATACGCACCAAAGGCCATTTACGTAAAATCAATCGCACGCACCAGTCCCCTCAGCGCTGCCAGCGTTGTGGCTATCGTTCAATGTGCGATCAGAGACTATAATCGGCTTCTCGTATACAGTTCACTGAATGCCAACTTACCGCTATAATTGACCTCATGAGCAGCCATACAGCACCTTTTCAGCATATTGTCGTCGCCGCACACCCAGATATTCCAACAGCGTTTGAAGAAGCTGAAAAAATTTCTTTATTTCTACGCGCCCAGGGGCGGAGCGCCTGCCACGATTACCTGTATGATGAAAATTTACAAGCGCAGGTCGCCGCTGGCGATGTTGATCTACTCATCGCCCTCGGTGGTGATGGAACCATGTTGCGCGCTGGGCGTTTGTGCGCCCCTTATGGTGTCCCTATTCTGGGCATCAACATGGGGAAATTTGGCTTCCTGATGGAAATCAAACATCCCGAATGGCAAAACACGCTCTCAAAGGTATTAGCAGATGCATCCTGGTTAGAAAAACGTATGTTGCTGCGTGCAGAACAATGGCGCAACGGAAAGAATATCAGACAGTGGCAAGCGTTGAACGAAATCGTCGTTAGCCGGGGAGAAACCGTACGCCCGGTACACCTGGATACCAGCGTTGATGAACGCTTTTTAACCACCTACGTCGCCGACGGCCTGATTGCCGCCACATCCACCGGCTCCACCGCGTATGCGCTGGCAGCAGGCGGCCCGATTTTACCCCCGGAGTTGCGCAATATCCTCCTGGTTCCCGTCGCCCCACACCTTTCCATTGACCGAGCTATCGTCCTCGCGGAGGGATCAACCGTCGCAATTACTGTGCATACCGATCATCAGGCAGTCATCAGCATTGATGGACAAAGCCCGGTCCCATTACAAGATGGCGACAGCATCCACGCCCGCGCCAGCGAATATAGCGTTCAATTTGTGCGCATTCAGGACCCTGGTTATTTCTACCGCAACCTTACTCCGCACATGTACAACAATCCTGCCATCAAAAAAACACCATGACCGAAACAGCGACCGAAACAGCGCTTTACTGCGCTAACCACCCCAAGAAAGAAACCAGCCTACGCTGCAATCGCTGCGAGAAGTTGATCTGCGGCAAGTGCGCCATACATACCCCCACCGGCTATCGCTGCCGAGATTGCATCCGCGGTCACCAAAAGAGTTTCGACACCGCGCTCTGGTACGACTATCTCAGCGGATTCATCCTTACGAGCCTGCTATCCTTTCTGGGAAGCTGGATCATTCCCAATTTGGGATTTTTCGTCATCTTCCTGGCGCCGCTGGCCGGAGCAGGAATCGCCGAAGCTGTGCGCCTTGTCACCCAGAAGCGCCGCTCGAAACATCTCTTCCGCACAATTTCCGCCGCCGCCCTTTTGGGCAGCCTGCCAATTGCCCTATTTGAACTCGTTATGATGCTCATCACAATCCCTGAATACGGGCTGGATTTGAGCCTCTTATACAGCCTGATCTGGCAAGGCGCGTACGCCATTATGATTACCAGTACAATCTACTACCGGGTTAGCGGCCTGGTTTTCAATCGTTAAATCATCACCACGGAAACACAAAGAACACAGAGTTTTCTTGCCCTTCTTCGTGCCCTTCATGTCGCCTGTGCCCATTAGGGTATTGTGGTGAAATAGGTTATCAAACGCAAATTATATATTATGCTAACAGAACTTCACATCGAAAATTTCGCCATTATCGACCAGCTACAGCTACGCTTTCAGGCCGGTCTGATCACCTTTACCGGAGAAACTGGCGCGGGCAAATCCATCATCATGGATGCGCTGAATACTCTTTTGGGTAGCCGCGCCGACAGTTCGTTCATCCGCAGCGGCGCCGAAGGGGCACTGGTCGAAGCCACCTTTAAAATTCCCGAACGCACCCGTAGCAGCATTCACGCCACGTTGGACCGCGAAGCGCTGCTCGATCATCCCGATTTCGTCACCCTGGGACGCGAAATCCGCCGCGACAGCCGCAATGTCGTGCGCATCAATGGGCGCATGAGCAATGTTGGCGTGTTGCGCGAATTGGGCGAACAACTTGTGGATATTCACGGGCAGTCAGAACATCTTTCACTGCTACGCGTGCGCGAACACTTGCATCTGCTCGATCGCTATATCGATTTGCAAGCCGTCTTTGACCAATATAAAACCACCTATCGCGAGCTGACCAAAATCCGCCAGGAACTCAGGGAACTACAACAAAATGAGCGTCAGGCCGCGCAACGCGCCGACATGCTCACCTACCAAATCAGCGAAATCGAAACTGCCAAACTCAAACCGGGCGAAGAAGCTGATCTCATCGAAGAACGCAACCGCCTGGCAAATGCCGAAAAACTCTCGGCACAAGGGCAAAAAGCGCTGCTACTTCTCGATGAGAGTACTCCCGAAGACCCCTCCATCAGCGATCGTTTCGGTGAAGCCCTGCAAGCATTGGCAGCTCTGGCCCAGGCCGATAGCACACAAAGCCCACTCCACGAACAGGCCAGCGGCATCTTTGAAGAACTTACCGACCTCAGCCATACCCTGCGCGATTACCTGGAAAATATTGAGTTCAATCCCCGCCGTCTCGATCAGGTTGAAGACCGCATTGACCTGATCAACGCGCTCAAACGCAAATACGGCGACAGCATTGCAGAGATTATTGCTTTTGGAAAAAATGCGCAAAAAGAACTGGATGCCATCACACACGCCAGCGAACGCATCAGCGAATTGCAAAACGAAGAAACTGCCCAATTGTCCGAACTTGGCAAGCGCGCCGCGGCATTATCGACAAAACGCCACGCGGCGGCAGATTTATTGCAAAATTCGATTGAAGGCGAATTGGCCGATCTACGCATGTCGGGGGCGCGCTTCGCCGTGGATTTTCAGGTTGATCCAGACCCCAATGGGATTCCAATGCCCGATGGCTCGCGCGTGGCTTTCACCCCTGATGGGCACGAGCGCGTCGAATTCCTGATCGAAACCAACCCCGGTGAGGGTTTAAAGCCCTTGGCAAAAGTGGCCTCCGGCGGCGAAACCTCGCGCCTGATGCTGGCAATGAAGAACGTCCTCGCCCGCGCCGACCACATTCCCACCCTGATTTTCGATGAAATTGATCAGGGTATTGGCGGGCGCGTGGGTATGATCGTGGGCGAAAAACTCTGGCTGCTCGCCCAGGAGCATCAGGTTTTGTGCATTACCCACCTGCCACAACTGGCCGCATTTGGGCATCAGCACTTTCGCGTACAGAAACATCTTGAAGAAGGTCGCACCACCACGCAGGCCGAAGCGATAGATGGGGACAAGCGCCTGCAAGAACTTGCCCAAATGCTCGGCGAAGTCAGCGAGAGCACCCTCCGCTCGGCATTCGAAATTTTGCAAATCGCGCAGCAAAAACAGGTGGTTAGAGATTAGGTAATTAAGTACTCAGGGGCCAGGATACGCCTAATTCCCAAGTCCTAATCACCTACCTCCATTTCTGTTGTACAATGTTCCCATGTCGAATATCTCAGGGATTTTGCGCGCTCGCCATCGCCGCAAAAAAAAATACAATAACACCCCCCATCGCCGCACCGGTTTAGGCATTGCGATTCTAATCAGCATCGTAATCGCGCTATTCGCCATTCTCGGCACAGCGCTTTACGCTTCTCTAACCCGCGACCTGCCCCCACTGGCAACCCTGCCGCTGTTGCTGGAACCCCCCGACGGCCTGCTCTTGCAGCCTACCCGCTTTTATGATCGCAGCGGCGAACACATCTTGCTCGAGATGGACAACCCCGCGCTCTCAGCACGCAACTACACCCCCATCGACAAACTCCCGGAAGAACTCATCAAAGCCACGCTTGCCACCCGCGACCCAGATTTCTGGCAACATCCCGGTTTCACTGTGCTGGACCCGCGTATCGGTACAGAAAAAACCATCACCCAACAACTCGTTTCTGACTTGTTGCTATGGGACGAGCCGGATAGCGTCTGGCGGGGGGCACGCGAACGCCTGTTGGCTGCTCAAATCACCGCCAACTTTGGACGCACCAAAATACTCGAGTGGTATCTCAACAGCGCCTATTATGGCAATCGCGTCTACGGCGCGGCTGCGGCCGCCGAAGTATACCTGGGCAAAGAAATCGCCGAACTCGAACTCAGCGATGCCGCCATTCTGGCCGCAATTGCGCAATCGCCCAGCCTCAACCCCTTTAACGCACCCGATACAATCCTCGATGCCGGGCACACAGTACTCGAAACTATGCACGCGCAGGGTTATCTCTCTACAATAGAAGTGACCGAGGCACAAACCATTTCGCCGCGTTTTCAAACTGCACCAGTGCAACAAACGCAACTCGCCCCGGCGTTCATCAATCTGGTTTGGGAACAGCTCACTCCCTATATCCCCGCGCAACGTCTGGAGCGCGGCGGCTTTGATATCATCACCACCATCGATTACGACTTGCAGCAACAGGCCGTTTGCGCAACCCAGAATCATTTACAGCAGCTCGCTGGCGCGGTTATCGCCACCGAAAATTGCGCCGCAGCCCGCCTGTTGCCCGCTCTGGCTTTGGAAAACACCTTTTCCGTCGGGGCGCTGGATGCCAATATCGTTGTGCTGGATCCGCTCACGGGGCAGGTGTTGGCTATGGTCGGTGAAACCACCCCCGGGAGCGACCCCGCTCACCTCCCCGGCCACGCGCCCGGCTCACTGCTCACACCTTTCGTCTATCTGACTGCGTTTACGCGCGGTTTCACACCCGCCAGTCTGCTATGGGATATTCCTACCACCTTCTCCAGCGAACTCAACCAGCTCGTCCAACCCGACAACGCCTATCAGGGGCCGGTGCGCCTGCGCCTGGCAATGGTCAACGACTATCTCATCCCCGCCCTGGCCACTATGAACCAGATCGGTCCCGAAAATGTGTGGCGCACGATCGATCAGTTTGGAATCTCGGCTCAATTTGAAACCAGCGCCAATAACCTGCCCGAGTGCCCGGGCTGCGCGTATCTGCTAGACGAAGGCGAAGTGACCCTGCTTGAAATGACGCAAGCCTACGGCATTTTGGCGCATGAGGGCAATTTTGCGGGGCAGATTCAGCCCGGCAATGACGGCCCTGAACTTACCGCGCTCACTTTCACGCAAGTGGCCGATGCGCACGGGAAAATCTGGTTCAGTAATTCGCAGGCCAATACCCAGCCAGTGACCGGCACGCAATTGGCCTACCTGATAAACCACATGCTCAGCGATGAAGCCGCGCGCTGGCCGAGTCTGGGGCATCCCAATTCGCTGGAAATCGGACGACCCACGGCAGCCAAAATGGGGATCACGGCGCAAGGAACCGATAGCTGGACGATTGGCTATACGCCGCAACTCGTGGTGGGCGTCTGGCTGGGGGCAGATGCAGCGGACTCCCCCAATGGTGGCGCGCCAACCCCACAGATGAGCGCAGCCCTGTGGCGCGCCGTGATGCAATATGCTACCCGCGACCTACCCAGCGAAAGTTGGCAAGCGCCCCTGGGAATCAACACCCTGACGGTCTGCGACCCATCGGGGATGCTGCCCACCGCGGAATGTCCCAGTCTGGTTAGCGAAGTATTCCTCAGCGGACACGAACCCACTCAGGCCGACACTCTTTTCCGTGTCTACGAAGTCAATCGCGAAACCGGGCGGCTGGCAACAGTGTTTACACCCCCGGAACTCATCGAGGCCCGCGTCTACATGCTTGTACCCCCCGAGGCCAGTAGTTGGGCTGCTCAAAGCGCCATCCCTGCCCCGCCCAGCGCCTACGATGTCATCCACATGCCTGACCCATCAACAGAGGCGGAAATTATTGCGCCGCAAATTTTCACCACCATCACCGGCAATGTGGAAATTCAGGGCAGCGCAACTGGAACAGATTTCACATCCTATCGTTTACAAGTTGGGCAGGGCCTCAACCCCCAAAGCTGGCTGGCGATCACTGATGATATCACCGCCCCGGTTCGTAACCAGTTGCTCGGCAGTTGGGATACCCGCGATTTAAACGGGCTATATGCCATCCAGTTGATCGTCCTGCGCAGCGGACAACGCGTGGATACGCACACTATCCAGGTAACGGTGGATAATTTACCCCCCGATACCGCGATTATTTACCCCGAAGAAGGCCAGATTTTCGAATATCAGCCTGCCACGCCCATCACCTTCCAGGTGCAGGCCAGCGATAATTTAGGCTTGCAGCAAATTGAATATCTGCTGGATGACCAGACGCTCGACATACAAATTCAACCACCCTTCGCGCTGCCCTGGCTGCCCCGAATTGGCGAACACACTCTGACGATCCAGGCCATTGATCTCGCCGGGAATGAATACAGCCAAAGTGTTGCATTCAGCGTGCAGCGCTCCAGCGAATAAAAACACTTTTACCTGTAAAGGAATCCTCCATGGCAAGCTATTCTGAAGCAATGCAAATGCTCGAACTCACCAGCCGCACATTTTATCTACCCATTGTCAAATTACCCGCCGGGCTGCGTGATGCTGTCGCCGCGGGGTATCTTTGTTTGAGGGCGATTGATGAAATTGAAGACCATCCTACACTGGATGGGCAGGCCAAGGCGGTGTTGCTTCACGGCATTAGCCGCCTTTTGCAGGCACAGACATCGGTTGAAACATTTGCCCACGCCGAGTTTGCCCAACTCTTCAGTGAACACCGCGACGAACTGCCTGAAGTCACACTGCGAATTGGAGAATGGGCCTGTTATGCGCCTACATTCATCGCCCCGCGCGTGTGGGAGGCCACTGCCACCATGTCTGATCGCATGGCACAGTGGGCAGTGGATAACTGGCGGGTAGATAATCAATCAGACCTGGATCGCTATACTTACAGTGTGGCTGGAGCAGTTGGCCTGCTGCTGTGTGATATTTGGGCCTGGTTTGAAAAAGTACAAATTCACCGCACACATGCCATCCAATTTGGGCGCGGGCTGCAAACGGTGAATATTCTCCGCAATCGGGTTGAAGACCTGGCCCGCGGTGTCGATTATTTTCCGGATGGCTGGAGTTTTGAGCAGATGTTTACCTACGCACGCGAAAATCTGGATGGGTTCAGCAGCTACGCCAAAACATTGCCGCGCACAACATTTATGCATTTTGTTGAGATTCCACGCTCGCTTGCGTATGCCACCCTTGAAGCGCTAGAACGCGGGGAAGAAAAACTCTCGCGCCAGGCGGTACTCAATATTGTTGGCGCGTTTGAGCAAGGTTAGTGATTTGGCAGCCCCCATGTCATCTCCAAAACACGATATTGCCATCATCGGCGCGGGCCCGGGTGGGTCGTCCGCGGCTTATTTCTTGGCGAAACAGGGATTCAACGTACTATTGCTCGATAAAGCCGAATTCCCGCGGCATAAAACTTGCGGCGACGGGCTTACTCCGCGTGCGCTGGATATACTCAGCGAAATGGGTCTTCTGGAGGATGTCCACCGGGAGGGTTTCCGCATTGATGGCATCCATCTCTTTGCACCGCGGCAACAACACCTGCACATGTCCATCCCCCAAAAGGAGAATCTGCCCAATTATCTGCTGACCATCCCGCGGTTTAAACTGGACCAAATCATTTTCGAACGGGCCATCCAGGCCGGGGCAGCCTTTCAGGGTAAGACCAATATCCACAATATCGAGAAAACAACACAGGGAATTTTCATCTCAGGCAAGCACAATCAACAGAATATCGAATTTGAAGCACGGATGGGGATTATCGCGACCGGCGCAAATTTAAAACTGCTCAAAAACACAAAGATTCTCACAAAACAACCCCCGATGATTATGGCCGCGCGCCAGTACCTGGATGGTGTCAGCGGGCTGAGTCGAAACGTAGCCGCTTATTTTGATGGGATTCCCTTGCCAGGCTATGGCTGGGTATTTCCCATCTCAGATACCATTGCCAATATTGGCGTTGGTTATTGGCCGCACGGAATTGCGCGCCACTGGAAACCAAAAAACGCCCATCAGGTTTTCAATCATTTTGTTGCGCAAGAAACAGTACGCGAAATGTTGAAAAACGCTGTCGCCCTGGAGCCGGTGAAAGGCTTTCCGATCCGGATGGATTTCCCAACCGCGCCAACATTTGGGCAGGGTTGCCTGCTCGTTGGAGAAGCCGCCGGGTTAGTCAATCCCCTCACCGGCGAGGGGATTGATTTTGCGCTGGAAAGCGGGAGGCTGGCTGCTGAACATATTCAAGGTATGTTTGAGCGCGGCGGTTTTTTGTCCGAAGATTTTGTGAGTTACAATGCCTTCTTGCGTCGTCATTTTCAACGCCTGTTTGTGATGCTGGCGCGCATTCGCAAGCTCTATATCAACCCCTTATTGATTTCACGTTTTATTGAGTCGGCTCAGAATATTCCTGATTTACAATTAATGTTAGCCAATATTATCTTAGGCCATGAAGATGCCGCCGCCGGAGTTTCGCCCAAAACGATTCGACAGGTGTTGTTGGGCAAATAAGAACCGGTTTTGTTTTTTTAGGAGAAAAAAAGATGAATACCCTACGCCCCAAGCGAATATATCCCCTGTTATTTTTCGCGTTGCCCGTTCTCTTTATCCTTGTGGTTGGTCTGGCCTGCAATACGCCGACAACGGAAAGCAGCAACCAGACACAAGTATCCATCAACGTACAGGCAACCCAATTTGCGCAAAATCAAACCCTGACCGCACAGTCCGAAGACGATCAAACGTCAGCCGATGAAGCCGATGCAGAACAATCGGCGCGTGATGCTCAAGAAACACAAATTGCCCAAAGCGCAACTCAGATGGCGCTGGATGTGCAGGCAACGGTTAATGCACAGCCATCGAATACGCCTCTACCGACCAACACCCCTCTGCCAACAAATACAGCACAACCGGCCGATTCGCAGGATCAAACCGCTCAACAACCTCCCCAAGACACCCAGCCTACAATTAATCAGGCAGATTTTGAAGCCTGGATGCGGACGGCTAATATCTTACTCTTTGAAGATATGGCTGTTTTCGGGTTCGTTCAACCAGCCCTGGATGCAATGAGCCTAAGTTATGTAGATGTTAATGATGCGATGGGACATTTTAAAACACAACTGCTTTCGGGCGGCCCCGGCGGACAAGGGTGGGATTTAATTATTTCTGCCAAGGAAGCCAGAGAAAATATTTCGGGGGAGTTTTATGTTTACCTCAACGATTCGCTAAATGCGGGCAGTTCAATCATTATCGAAGAGTGGGATATTGATGATATTGCATCCGGAAAGATTGCCGCAATTCTAGGTCGCTGCGGCGTTAAATTTCAACAAGATTGGATCAATGTGCCCGTCGACAAACAACTACTTTTCCCGATCAACGGTGCGCATCCCATTCATCATTTCCCCAACGAGGGGATTGCCCTGACCAACCCGTCGAATTTTTGGGTGTGGGATATCTTTGACCTGGGCGATCTGATGAAATTGTCACCAGGAAGTGACGCCCAATTATTGTGGGGCGCGCGCTCAGCCATCAAGGACAGCTACGCAACGGCGGTGGTCTGTGTTGATGGACGGCTGATTATTCAAACGTATGGCAGCCACAGCTATGGGCAAAACCGTGTGATTATGATGTGGCAAAATTATATCTATAACGCGCTGCAAGCCCGTTATGTATACCTGCAATCGCATTAACACCCCCACAAAGGTGTGACACCATCAAAAAAGAGAGCGCCGTTTTTTCTGGCGCTCTCTTTTTTGTTCGGAGGAAATACAAACACGCAACTATGGGAGTGTATTCACAACATCAAAGGTATCGCTGATACGACCTTCAATTGTGCCATCCGAATCACCCCAATCTTCGCCCAATTGGATTTGTAACAATACCAGATAGGCAAATTTATCGGCAATCGGGCGCGCACCCAGCACAATAACATCCGCATCAATCCCGCAATCCCAAACATCAAAGCGGCCTTCATATTTCGGGTCTTCATAAGTATAACGTCCGGTTTTCTCACACGAATCTACATACCATGTATATCCAGCATCATCCAGTATCTGAACATAACCGCCAATTTTGCCCCAATCAGTTGAAGCAGAAAAGTTCACGCCCGGCGCGCTCCAGTAGGAATAGAAATCATCGAGGCTTGGTGCAGCAACAATACTTGCAGCCTGAAACGGAATATCACCCGAAGATGTACCCCAGGTGGCTTCCCACATGCGTCCATCAATTTCGCTCCACCAAGAAGGAATTTCAACATACAGCACATCCAGGTTGTCAACCACAGCCATGAAATCGCCAGAGACTGTACTTGTATTCCCACTCGAAGTGGATCCCGATGATGTGCTACTCGATGTTCCGCTAGAACCCGTAGCAGTAACGGTTAGGGCGCTGCCATTAAGCTGGCCTGCCAGAGTTTCATCCGTATCATAGCGATAAACTTCAATATCCATTACATCGCTGGCATTATGCGTGCGAATAATATCGCAATAATCGGCCATAACCGCATTCGCGCCAACAGGATGTCCCTGCAAACCCATAAGAATATCGCCGCCAATAATGCCAGCGCGATCTGCAGGCGATCCCGATTCAACTGATGAAACCCAAATACCCGAAATCGTACCATCATCCGAGACAATTGCCTGACCATTGATACCAAGAGAATCTACGTCGCGGCCAGCTTTCAATTCATCGATAATGGGAAGCGCTTTCTCGCGTCCAATCGCAAAGTATTGATTCACATCAGCCGCAGCCGCGTAATTCACACCAACAATTTTGCCGTCGGCGGTAACTAACGGGCCACCAGAGTTGCCCGGATTAATGGTGGCGTCGTGCATAATAACGGAATCAACTGATGCCCAGTCTGATTCTCCACTGGTACTTTCTTTGGAGACAATGCCCTTGGTCAAGGTATATTCCGTTTCGCCGAGGGGGAAACCTACAGAATAGACTTCAAGCCCAACAGCTATCGGATCGGAATACCACTCCAAATATGGGAAACCGTCGCCATCAATATCAATCACGGCAAGGTCAGAACATTCGGAAACCGCTACAACGCGAGCATTATACGATTTCGTGGTATCGCCGCCAATCCATACTTTTAGTAACGCAGCGCCGGTAACAACGTGGTTATTGGTTACAGCCAAACCCGATGAATCGATAATGAAACCTGATCCGCGACCTGCGCCAACATACGCGCCATCAAAATCGACAAAAGTACCTTCTGCCTGAATTTGAATCGCGGCATTACGCACGTCGGTCAGGCTGGAAACCGCGCCCGACGCAACAGCTTGGGCGGGTTGGGCGGGTTCTGCCGGTTGTGCCGGTTGTGCCGGTTCAACTGCCTTGGTTTGCACAGGTTCCGCTGGCGCCTGTACAGGCGCTTCTGTCGGAGCGGGGCTGGGAGTGCTGCAAGCCAGCGTAACCAACACGAATAAGGCGCCAATCAGCATCAGTGGTTTGATAAATGGGTACTTCATTTCATCCTCCTTAACTTAGAACAACGGGTAGGGTTTCGTGTAGGTAAAGAATTCTCATAAGTTTTGAAATT
>JACKQG010005494.1_pt1 | contig 13905 bp, 9 predicted proteins | sample 8237621 | NCBI WGS metagenome assembly JACKQG01 (sample SAMN15677084, study PRJNA649215) | marine metagenome | biome: marine; feature: Black Sea; material: saline water; isolation source: suspended particulate matter (SPM) from the Black Sea western gyre | collected 2013-06-09/2013-06-10 | depth...
AGCGATGCTTGGCATCAGCAGAAAAAATCTGTGGGAAAAAATAAAGGCTTACCAGATACAAGAGACATGACAATTATGGATTGTCTTCTTGAACTTCAAATTCAGAGAATCTAAACCTCCTGCCAATCTGACCCACGCCATTATTCATGGTGATGCCCAGAGATTAATGTATTGATCAATCTTATTAACAGCGCTCGGCTAACTACGGAGCATCAACTGCGTTACGATAAGGTAACACCTCTTTTTATAAAATGGCCGGCAAAGAACAGGCATGGGGATTAACTAATTTATTTTCCTTTATCTTTCACTCAGTTTATGGTAATGCATATGTACAGGCACCCAAATTGCACTAATAAGCAATAACCTTTAAAAAGACCTGCGTTTATATTACAGGACGGGAGTAAACCAGTGAGTCTCATTCGTTGTTGTACACGGATATGGTCGTTTTCAGCCCTTCTGGCAATCCTTCTGTTTATTTCTGCTGCACCTTCAGAGGGCGCAGAGTTTCCACTGCCCGAGATGGACCCTAAAGGTTTTCCAGCGCCCGGTACCGGATGCATCGCTTCGGGGAAATGTCATGCCGGTATAGAACCAATACGCTCACATAAATCCGCGATGGCAAAACAGATTTACATGAAGGGAAAAAGACTTGGCGATCCCAACGGCTGCGTAATATGTCACGGTGGCAATCCAAAAGAAGAGAACAGCCCTGACAAAGCACATACAGGCGCCCCGGAAGGCAGCCGTCTTAAGGTCTTCACCCGTCACGCCGCATCTATGGGTATTAACGAAAAGACCTGCGGTTTATGCCACAAGAAATGGGTTTACGCTGCAAACCGTTCTGTGATGCAGACAGAGGCAGGTAAGATCCAGGGAGCTCTCTGGGGTTGGGGGGCAGCAGGAACCGGTTACGATACAAAGTACGGAAATTACGATATCGATGATCCCGATGGTCCCGTCCCTATTTTTGGAACTGACGCATACAAACAATACACTCAGGGACTTATGCAGAAATATCCCGGCAACTTTCCCTCATCCCTGCAAAGACTGCCTGAAGTGAACCTGGATACCCTAAAGGAACATCCGGAGCAGGCAGTATACACATATATACGCTCAGAGTGCCAGCGCTGCCATCTTGGAGTGCGAGGAAGGGAGAAGCGGGGCGATATGCGGGGAATGGGATGTGCTGCCTGTCATATTCCATACAGCAATGAAGGTTTATACGAAGGTACCGACCCCAGTATTCCCAAAGATAAAAAAGGGCATCCACTTGTACACTCTATCCAGTCTTCCCGGAAATCCAAGGTAGTGGTAAACGATAAAGTATACTCAGGCATTCCGCATGAGACCTGTGCTTCATGTCACAACAGAGGTAAGCGTGTTGGTGTCTCATATCAGGGTATTATGGAATTCCCATACGGCACGCCTTATACAGAGACGGGCAGCAAGATGCCGAAACTTCACACAAAGAATTACCTGTATATCAAAGATGATGCGCACCACGAATTAAAGAGCAGAGACGGTAATCCCGAAGGCGGTTTACTTTGTCAGGACTGCCACTCCACAACATCGGTGCATGGCAATGGAAACATCACCGGCACTACCCTGGCCAATATAGAGATAGAATGTACTGACTGTCATGGTACGACAACTAAATATCCATGGGAACTGCCTCTGGGCTGGGGGGATGAATTCGGCATTGAACCTGATATGACAAAGCCCCGCGGACTCGCAGCCGAGGCATTGAAAGTCCAGCGTATTTATAATACGTGGTATCCGGCAAAGGACGGATATTTGCTTACCGCCAGGGGTAATCCGATGGGTAATGTTGTTCTGGACAAAGGAAAAATCATTGTGCACTCTGCCAGCGGACTGGATTTTGAGGTCCCTGCACTGAACGCACTTAGAATTGAAAATAAGTGGAAAAATCCCGGTGCGGCCATTACTGCAATGGTGAAGGTTGAAAAGCATATAGAAAAAATGGAGTGCTATGCCTGTCATTCCTCATGGGCGCCGCAGTGTTACGGCTGTCATGTCAAGGTAGATTACTCTGATAATAAGACCTCCCTTGATTGGGTGGCATCAGGAAATATGCAGTTCCCTGACGGCAGTACAGCTGAATCGAAAAGAGACGGCAGTGAGATAAAGGGACCAGGCAAGGCTTATGAGTCCCGCGGTTATTTAAGGTGGGAAGATCCTGTCCTTGGTATTAACGGAGAAGGCAGGGTTACACCAATAATCCCCGGCTGCCAGCAGATAACCACTGTAATAAGCCCTGATGGAGAGACACTTGTTCAGAACAAGATCTGGCGTACCGGTCCTGAGATGGAAAATTCAGGACCTGAAGGTCAGCGCGGGATTGATATGTCCCCTGCCCAGCCGCATACCGTTTCCAGACAGGCCCGTACCTGCGCATCCTGTCATACCAGCAGCAAGGCGCTTGGTTACGGTACTCATGACGGGCGTTACCTCAACTCATACACTCAGGATGTCTACGTTGACCTTTCAACTGCAGAGGGAGAGATAATCAGCAGGAATGCACAGGTACAGATCCCGGCAATTCCAGAACTTCCAATGGACCTTGACCAGGTTGTTACCCGCGATGACAAGCAGCTTCAGACCGTAGGGCACCACTGGCCGCTTTCCGGTCCATTAAGTAAAAACCAGCGTGACCGGATGGAAAAAGCAGGTGTATGCATCTCATGCCACAAAGACATAACCCCGGGTTTTTTTCCTGATGTGCATAAGAAAAACTTTCATTCTGATATTATTGAAGATGTAATGAAACCGGGCAGCATGTTTCATCAGATGTTTAATTATCGTAAAGAGGAAAAAATCATTGAGCCTGACGCTCAATAAATAAAAGGAGAACAGACTATGTTTGGAACTACAGAACTGATAATTATTCTTGTAATTGTGGTGGTTTTATTCGGTGCTTCAAGGCTGCCGGAGATCGGCCGGGGTGTCGGCGGTGCAATAAAGAATTTTAAAAAATCTATCGGCGATAATGAGCAGGTAGAAGATGATTCCGCAAAAAAAGCCTGACAGATTTGATCGTCCGGCATGACATAACTAAAAGCACTGGCAGAGACTTGTCCTGTATGGATAATAATTAATGTCCAGGAAGGCAATACTGACAGGTCTCACTTTACTGATTGCAATTGCACTGGCAGGACTCTTCTCTGCAGAGTATTACACCTCCAGGCCCTCTTTCTGCGGATCCTGTCACATAATGAAGAAGTACTACAACTCCTGGAAGAACTCTGCACATGGCAAAGAAAACATAACCTGTGTTGAGTGCCATTATCCCCCCGGAGAAAAGCATGCCTTAAGGTCAAAGTTTAAAGGACTGGGACAGCTATTCACCTATCTCGGCAATGAACCCCGAACGGTAACAAAGCGTGCAAGAATCAGTGACCGGAGCTGCAATACATCAAACTGCCATCGTGATGAAAAGAACATAAGCAAAAAAATAAGTTTTCTCGAGAAAACTCCATACGTTCATAATTCGCATAATGATGTAACCATAGAAGGTCAGCCTCTTCACTGCGATTCCTGTCACCAGCATGTTCGTGCGGAAAAACACTTTGAAGTCACAAGCTCTGTATGTTATCTCTGTCATTTTAAAAAATCCCAGCTTAATGAAGGTAAGGACAATTGTTCCTTATGTCATGCAATTCCCACCGGTTCAATTGTTAAGCAGATAGCAGATGAAAGCCCATCAGATGCAAAGACAATAACACATCAATCACTTGCAGAAGCTAAGGTACCCTGCCGAAACTGCCATTACCAGATTGTTCAGGGCAAAGGCGGGATAAAAACCGATGACTGTACAAACTGCCATGAATACTCGCCCGAGACCATTAGCAAATCAGACGATAAAAAGGCGATGCACACAATTCATGTCAGTGATCAGAACGCCGGATGTTTTGATTGTCATGAACGAATTGAACATAAGAACATGGAACCTCCTGATCTTGTCCGTCTCGATTGTCAGGGCTGTCACCCTGATCATCATAGATACGCGGCTATGCTCTTACGTGGTGACGAGAAAGGCATTGTCCCGCTTACCCCCGCACTTATGCAATCTGTCGGTACAACGTGTACTGGTTGTCATACAAAGGTTACAGAGGTAAAGGGAGAGGTAACTCTGACTGGTTCTGCAAAAACATGTTCTGCCTGCCATACAGCAAAGCATGAGGGCATGGTTGAGGAATGGAAGACGAAGACGGGTGAAGAACTTCAATATGCACTTCAGCTGGAATCAGAAGCACTGTCAGCACTAAAAAAGGGCACAAATGATAACCACGTCCAGCTTGAAAAGGCCCTGATATTACTGAAAGAAGGACAGGAAAACATCCGGATCGTCAAGCTCGGCAACGGAGTACATAACAAAAAGTACTCAGTTATGCTGCTCGATGCTGCAATGAATAACTTTGAAGATCTGATCGAGATCCTGAGTCAGTAGCATATTCTCTGGCATATATATATTATTTCTCAGGAACTTCCTCCATGAGAATCAGCTTTTTTTACACTGCTGCGTAAGCATATATTTACACAGTTTCCTCATAATTGACCCGGAAGTCGCGTTACCTGATGGTAACACTGTCAATGGGTTACCTCACTCATTATAAGCCTGCTTTATATCGTTATATTGCTTCTGAAATCACCGCACCAGAAGCAAAACCTAATTGTTACGAAAATGTAACACTTAAACAGAACGGCCTACTATAGAGTTTAATCCAATCTTAATAATTATTTTAAATACTGCTATTAATAAAGCACTTATGCATAAATAAAAAAAAGGGCATATAAATTGCAGCTGTAATCTACGTCTAATTAATAAGAATAACTCTTAAATAATAGCTGAGTGTAAAGAATTTATGCGCAAATTGACGCGAAGAGAACTGGTGAAACTTGCGAGCATAATCGGCGCAGGTGTTCTGGTTCCCGATGAAGTATCTGCATTCGGAAGCATCATCGACAAAATAGTAAAAAAAGCATCCGAAGGTTTCAGCGGCACAATTGGAAAAGGCATAGAAACTCCGCCGCCAGTGAACGGTGTTCGTTTTGGTATGGTTATCGACCTTGGACTGTGCATAGGGTGCAGGCGCTGTTCATACGCCTGCAAACTCGAAAATAATATACCGGACACAATCAACCCGCCGTACATCATGGTTTTTGAGACAAAGTATAAGCCCGGACATGTAATGCCCGGCAGGGATATCGGGAATTTGAAGATAGACAGCGGCCTTCTCTATACCAAACTGCGAAAAGACAGGATGTACATGCCGGTGCAGTGCAACCACTGTGATGATCCGCCCTGTGCCAAGGTCTGCCCCACTCAAGCCACATACAAAACCACTGACGGCATCGTGATGATGGACTATAACAAATGCATCGGCTGCAGGTACTGCATGGCCGCATGCCCTTATAATGCCAGACGATTTAACTGGCAGGAACCTGTACTTCTGGCCGACAGGATAAACCCTCTCGTACCGGTCCGTACAGATGGTGTGGTTGAAAAGTGCACCTTCTGCGTTCATCGTACCAGAAGGAGAGGAACTACACGTTGTACAGAGGCATGTCCTAACAAGGCAAGAGTGTTCGGCAACCTTAATGACCCGGATAGTGACATTTCAAAATTACTGGTGTCGGAAAGTTACTTCAGGCATAAAGAGGGGCTTAACACAGGACCCAATATTTTTTACCTGACCAGACCAAAAAGAAAACCCATGCGATGGTTTAAACCGGTACCTATAAATCCAAAAATCAGAGGGTTAAAAAGTTGAAGGCTATCGAGACATCAGTTAATTATGTAAAACAGTGCATGCACGGAACGAGCAAGAATTATTACCGGTACTGTGCCGCCCTTCTCATAATAGCTGTAATCGGCCTCTCAAACTCTATCAGTTTTCTCGTCCATGGCCATGTCAGCAGCGGGATGAGCGACTTTGTACCCTGGGGCATATACATATCCGCACTTGCCTTTTTTATTGGCTGCAGTGCCGGTGCAACTATGGTCGGACTACTGATTCACGGTTTCGGACGGGAAGATTATCACCCTATTGGTACCCGTGCAATAATTCTGGCACTTCTCAGTATATTCGCGGCAACCCAGTGCGTAATGATGGATGTAGGGAACCCCTTCAGGGCCATGAAGATCCCATTTCTTCTACGAAATGTGACGTCCATGTTTTTCATCTCATCATCAAGTTATATGGGTTTCATGGCTATTCTAATGGGCGAACTGGTAAGTACTGTAATGGTCACACGCGGCGGTGCCAGTGACCGCGTAAAAAAAATAGCCAAGGTACTGGGAATAATTGCAGTCCCCTATGCCTTGATAGTAGTACACTCCTTTACAGGTACTATTTTCGGGGTAGTCAAGGCCCGTGAGATGTGGAACACGCCCCTCTTGCCGATTCATTTTGTAACGTCCGCACTTGCCAGCGGTTTTGCACTGGTTATCCTGGTTACGGTGCTTACGTCCTGGGTCAGGAAAAAACACCTCGTAAGTCTCGAGACATACAATAATATGGGGGTACTCTTCTGTTTCTTCCTTATCGCAACGGTCTTCCTGGATATTTTTGATTATGTAATTCTTATCTACAGTTCAACTGCCGAAGGAATAGAGACATGGCATCTTCTTACGACTCGATATTTAATCCTTTTTGCGATGAACATTGGAGGATTGATTATCGCAACTATTATTACCGCATTTAAAAAGGGCCGGACACCAATGGGACTATTCATCGCCACTACAATTACTATCCTGGCCATTGCAGCTTACAGGCTTAATCTTCTTTCTGTAGGACAGATGATTCCGCTCTATCCTGAAATAGGCGAGATCCAGTATATACCTACCCTGCCGGAGGTTATGCCGTTTTTTGGTCTGGTTGCTTTACTTATGCTTATTTACTCGATTCTTACAAAATTACTTCCAATGGAAGAAAATGCTCATACAACAGGGAGTGAGGGAGAATGAATATTATCAGGTCAGGTGCTTTGGAGGTACATAATATGAAATCCATTTTTTGGCAGCACGGTGTGAAGGCAATACTAATTATTTTTGTTATGGCAGCAATGGCCGGTTGCACCGATCATGACGAGCCCCTGAATCCCGGCAAACTCCCTGAGCTGGGCAATCCTGAATATGTCGGGTCCGAGCGATGCAAAGAGTGTCACTGGAAAGAACACGACTCGTGGAACCATACGCTCCATTCAAAATTTCTTCAGACCGCCAGTAAGCGCTCTGTTATTGGAGATTTCAGCAGGAACAATACTTTAACGATAAAGGTAACCGATAAATCCCCGATACAGGCCGGAGAAAGCATTACGGCCAGATTTTCCATACGAAACGGAAAGTATTATATTCATGCAGTCGGCCCTGAGTGGGATCCTAGAGATTATGAGGTCAAATACGTTATTGGTATTAACAGAAAACAGAATTATGTAACCGAGTTTCCTAATGGTGAACTTCATGTACTGCCTGTTGAGTGGCTGGTCGAGGAGCAGCGATGGGTTGACAGCAGCGGCCTGCAGGACCACTACCCCGGCGATGGCAAGTACTGGAGTGACGGGCAGATGATCTGGCAGTTTAAATGCGGCAGCTGTCACGTTACGGGCATGAAGATAAACTACAGCAAGGAATCAGATAAATTTAACACTGAGTGGGTCGATCTCGGAATTGGCTGCGAGGCATGTCATGGTCCGGGCAGTGACCATATTATGGCTGCAAGAGTTCTGTTTGAGAAGGAAAAAGAAACCATTATCAACCCGTCCAAATTACCGTGGAGACTTCGTGCTGCGGTATGCGGACAGTGCCATAACTGGGGTAAAAGTTACGAAAAAGTTCCACGGGAAAGAGATGACTTCCCCCTTAATTATGCATTTGCGAAGGGTTATCAGGTAGGAGAGCCTCTTTATCTGTACTACGATGAAGAACTCAGTGATGACAAGAAACATCATCAACAGTATAACGAGTGGGAAAAAAGCCCGCATGCCAAGGCAGGAGTGATGTGTACCACCTGCCATGCTGTTCACCAGGAGGGACTGCACAAGAACCCTCACAAGGCTCTTACAAAATATATTGCTGACACTGTGTGCACTAACTGTCATACCGCTGTAGAGAAGAAGGCTGCTCACAGAATCCATACATTCGGAAGCTGTATTGCTTGCCACATGCCTGAGTCGAGAGGGTATGAACACAGCCACACCTTTGAATTTGTCTCCCCAGAGGAAAGTCTCCGGGCTGGAGGTGTAGACAAAAAACCTAACTCATGCAGCGGATGCCATCACCACAAGGACTCACCTCTTGAAGGCCTGGTAGAATTTTTGGACGCTGTTAAAAAAGACGATATGCCGATACCTTTTTCGGTTCACGGGAGGTAAGCTTGAATATTCTGTCAGATACTAACACCGTGAAAAAGGGAGAAAAGAAATTATGAAAGCAAAGTTTATCCTCTTTACCATTATACTGTGCCTGATTATTCCTCAACCAGGGATGACCTCGGAAAAGGCAATCAAGAAATCATCAGGAGTTGTTCCCGATGTCAAGACACAGTTTTTCTGCGGATACTGCCATGTCCTTAGTTACCCCAAGGTTATAAAAAATGCATACCTGGCATGGCGTAGTAGTAAACACAATAAAGTCAGCTGTATTCAGTGCCATTATCCTCCGGCCAGTGAAAAGTATCAAGTGCCGGAGCATGACAGAATCCCAAAGGACCGGGGAGATACAGCGGATAAATCCGCTATGGATTTCATGAAGACAGAATTAGAAGTACTCTCAAGATTAATCACCGTGATTGATATGGATTCGTCTGTCACAAGGACTAATCCAAGGCTTGATGACGGGAGCTGCATGGCATCCAAGTGCCATCCCAACACAGGCAGAAGTGAAGAAAGCAAATACTGGACAAAGAAAATAGATTATGCCAGTTATGAAAGGGAAGACAAATCAACGGGAAAAGTGCTGTTTGTCCATAAATCACATTTTGATGAAAAAAAGCAGGTAGAAGGACAGCAGATGCATTGCACAACATGTCACTCCCATGAAACTGAAGGCAAACATTTCGAGGTCTCACGGGAAAAGTGTTATCTCTGTCATTTTAAAGATCTTGCGCTGAATGAAGAGAGAGCTAAATGCGCTCTCTGCCATGAAGTACCAGCACAGCCTTTGCAGAAACAGAAAAAAGCCGGGGCAAAAGACGATGAAAAACCTATTACTCATAAATCACTTGAAGCAGCAAAAGTACCTTGTGAAAGCTGCCACAGACAACTTGTTCAGGGTGAAGGTCTTGTAAAGGCGGAAAGATGTTTTACCTGTCATGACAGATCAGATGAACTGGAGTCACTGGTAGGAAATAGGAAACGAATGCATGAGGAGCACGTTGCAGCACAGACGGCTCATTGCTTTAATTGTCATGAACCGATTAAACACAGGCCATCTGACTTTATCGCGGCAGGCAAGAGAGATTGCGCCGTTTGCCATCCTGATCACCACAGATACCAGGAGCGCCTTCTAGCAGGTGAAACATTTAAAAAGGTCAAGAAAACCCCGAGTCTGATGTACGGAGTAAAGACCAATTGTCTTGCCTGCCACATCGCTGAAAAGACTGTAAAGGGAGAGAAAGTGGCACATGGTTCAGGTAAGGCATGCGCTGCCTGCCACACTAAAAAGCATGAGGCCATGGCTAAAGAGTGGAAGGAAAAAACAGACGATGAATTAATGTCCGCTAAAGACGTTCAAAAGGAAGCACTTGATGCAATAGAGGCAGTCAGAGGCAAAGTTGCAGTGGAGAAACTCAGGAAAGCGGCTGCTATGGTTGAGGAAGGTAATGAATATATGTCTCTCGTTGAATTCGGGGGCGGAGTTCACAATAAAAAATATTCTGTCATGCTCCTTGATGAAGCCATGAACAGTTTTGAAAATGCAATAGATTTGCTTTCAGGAGAATAGTATTTGCACAGGTCTAAAAAATAAAAAAAGGAGGGGGAGCCTAGAGGCTCAGAGGAAAGTAAAACTCAGTGAATTTTCAGCAAAGGAGGTAGTCATGAGTAAAAACAGTAAAATTTCCCGTCGAGATCTGATCAAGATGGGAGGCGCAGTTGCAGCGACAGCAACAGTTAGCGGGTTGCCGACCTCAGCAGCAGAGGCTGCAGGCGGTGCCCAACGCTGGGCTTTTGTTGTTGATCTTCGCAGATGTGTGGGCTGCCGGACATGCACCATATCGTGCAAAGCCGAGTTCAATGTGCCTCTCGGAAGATGGAGAGCCGTTATCAAAACAGTTGACTGGGGCACCTTCCCCACCAACAGACGTGCCTTTGTACCAAGACTATGTAACCATTGTGCCGGAGATTCTGAAAAAGGTGTCCCACCCTGTGTAGATAAATGCCCGGAAGCGAAGAGCGGCAAGAGGATGAAGCTCGGATCAGAAAAGTACAGGACTGGCGCCACATATAAAAGGCCTGATGGAATGATCCTGTATGATACCGAACAGTGTATCGGCTGCTATAAATGCATTGATGCATGTCCTTACGGTGTCCGTTATATTGACCCTAATGCCAAGCTGACAAGAAGTGACCGGGAAAAGGATCTCGGAATCGGCAAGTGTACATTCTGTGAACATCGCGTAGACAACGGCGTTGAACCTTCATGCGTACAGGCATGTCCGCACGGTGCCAGATCATTCGGTGATATGAATAACACAGACAGCAAGGTTTCAAAGCTTATAAAAGAATTCAAACTGGACAAAAACAGCAGCAAGACAACGCTTCTGCCAGGAGAGAATACTGCACCGCACGTATTCTATATTGATCCGGAAGGCATTCTGGGACGCTACAAATTCGATCACAAAGATAAGGATAAGAGGATGGCAGAGTACAGAGACAATATCATATGAGGGTTTCATTTAAATTAAGAGCAATAACAGGAAGGAGGAAGATATGGCAGAGTTAACAAGACGTAATTTTATGAAATTCGCTGCTGCCAGCGGAGCGTTCCTCGCTACTGGAGAGGGTTTAAAATCTCAGGCGCTTGCGGGGGATATCATGACCCAAACCGGTAAGGACTTTTCGCCCTCGACAAAAAAAGAGCGGAAAGCGATTCCATCGGCATGCTGGCAGTGTGTCTCAAGGGATTCGATGGTCGGTTTTGTTGAGGACGGCAGGATAGTAAAACTCGAAGGCCACCCTAAATCTATCAGAGGAAACGGCTACATCTGTGCCAGAGGACAGGCAGGTCTTACATCGGTCTACGATCCTGATAGGATTCTTCACCCGATGAGAAGAACAGGGCCAAGAGGATCAGGGCAATGGAAGAGGATTTCCTGGGAAGAGGCAATATCAGAGCTTACCGGCAGGATTAAAAAACTTCGAGATGCAGGACATCCCGAAAAATTTCTTTTTCACTACGGAAGAATGAAAGCAAGTTCCGGTGCACTTATCGGCGGCCTTGTAAAGGCTACAGGTACAGGATCAATTGGTAACCACACAGGCGTGTGTGAGTCAGCAAAGTGGACGGCACAGGAAATGACCTGGGGTGGTCACTTTGACAACTGGGATATCGATAATACAAAGATGATGCTTATCTTTGGAAGTAATATCCTTGAGACCCATACAAACCACATGTCCGTGGCTCACAGAGTCATGAGGGCCAAGGTGGATCGCGGTGTACGGATGGTGACCTTTGATGTAAGGATGTCAAATACTGCTGCGAAGTCTGATGAGTACATACCTATCAAACAGGGTACTGACATGGCAGTATTTCTGGCAATGACCAAAGTAATACTTGATAAGGGCCTGTACAAAGGTGATGGAGAGGAATTCCTGAAGTACTGCAAGTGCACCCCTAAGCATGATGATTCAGTGGCAAACAAGATTGCTGCGCTTAAGAAACACTATGCCAGCTATACACCGGCATGGGCTGCAAAGATAAGTGGTGTACCCGCAGAGACAATAGAACGTATAGCTGTTGAGTATGCTACAACCAAACCAGCCGTTCTGATGGCTTACAGGGGACCTGTTACTACCTATAATGGTACTGATGCAGAGCGTGCACGTCAGGTTCTGACATCGTTGACAGGAAATATCGATGCTCCGGGTACAAACTGCAAGGCAGTCGGTGCAGGGTGGAAATCAGCAAAGGTGCCAAAGGCCAAGACAAAAAAGGTCGAAGACATTTTTGACGGTGCTCCCAAAGGACAGCCCGAGTCCTATCCTTTCCCGACTCACCACGCCAGTCACCAGGTGCTTGACAGGATCAAGGCAAAAGGCCCTGGTACGTTTGATCTTGCGCTCTGGTACTGCTACACCCCCGTATTTGCCAACGGTAACCATATGCGTAACATAGAGATCGTCAAAGATGAAAAGCTTCTTCCCTTTGTTGTCTCATGTGATACTTCCTATGGTGATTCCACGCAATACGCGGACATGATACTTCCCGACGCAACATACCTTGAGAGGTATGACTGGGAAGACATGGTAGACCCGACACAGATCGGCGAACACTACATACGCCAGGCGCTTGTCAAACCTCTCGGTGAGGCACGTGATTTTGGTGATGTTATGATCGAGGTCTGTAACCGTCTGGGCATAGAGACTGACTATAAAACAAAAGAAGAGTACGTCAAGATGTCAGTTGATATGACACCTGGAGTCAAGGAAGCCGGCGGCTGGGCATACATGGCCAAGCATGGTGTATGGAATGACGGCGTGCCAAAATACTACAGTTACAAAAAAGAAGTTCCGGAAAGCGAGATCAAGAAGCCGGGTGTGGTCTATGATGAACAGGCCGGTGTCTACTGGAACCCTGAAAAAGTAGACGCAAAAGCTGGCGACAGCTACTTCAAGACCAAAAATGCGTACAAGGGTTATGTCGCTACAAAGATGGGCAACAAGCTCATCGCAGGTTTCAAACCTGACAAGATCAACAAGTCCGGCTACATGGAACTCTGGTCACAGCCGATCGTGGATGCAGGTTACAATGCCCTTCCTGAGTGGCATCCTGCACCAAACCAGAAAAACATGGGTCCAGATGACATGCACCTGACCACTTACAAGGTCTGTGTCCAGACTCACTCACGTACACAGAACAACAAGTGGCTGACCGAGATATACCCGAACAACTTTGCATGGATCAATCCGATCGATGCAGGCAGCAGGGGGATCAAGGATGGTGACAAAGTGAATGTCACTTCATCTATCGGTTCAATGGAAACCTTTGTTCATGTGACCGAGAATGCCCAACCGGGGCATATCCACATATCTCACCACATGGGCCATTACCAGTACGGAAGGTATGCCTCGGGCAAACGGGCACCGGGAGGCATGGATGATCCGGATGACAAGAACATCCACTGGAAATGGCACGGATCACACCCTAATCAGGTAATACCTAATAGAGGTGACCGCCTTGGTGGTTTCCAGCGCTGGAATGACACTGTTGTAAAAGTAAGCAAAGCGTAATTTCAGGCCTGCTCTTCCGGAACTGTTTGTCTGCCGGAAGAGCAGGCCTCATTTTTACCCATATATTGAAAAATATATTATATTACTAGAACCTTTGCAATACGTCTAATGACTATTACAACTTGGAGGCAAGATGAATATGAGTGCTGAATTAACTAATATGACAGAGATTGCAGAGAGGCGCGGCATGGTCTATGGATTTCTTGCGGCTATTTATCGGCGGGAGATAACCCCGGAAATGCTCGTTCAGATAAAAGGCTTACAGGCAAACAAAAACCTTTCAGAGATGGGTGTTAATATTGATGATGAGTTTTTTGCCAGAGCGGAAGATGAGCTTATCGAAGACCTTGCAATAGAGTATACAAGACTGTTTCTTGGACCCGGCCAGCATATTTCTCCTCATGAATCGATTCATAACGAGAGGGATGATGGTGA
>JACKQG010005495.1_pt1 | contig 13904 bp, 25 predicted proteins | sample 8237621 | NCBI WGS metagenome assembly JACKQG01 (sample SAMN15677084, study PRJNA649215) | marine metagenome | biome: marine; feature: Black Sea; material: saline water; isolation source: suspended particulate matter (SPM) from the Black Sea western gyre | collected 2013-06-09/2013-06-10 | depth...
GAGAGAAAGAATTATTGTGTATCGTAGCGGTTCTACCTATCAAGGTGGGGGAGAGGTAAAGTATATGGTGTGGGTTGGAGATATGCCTTTAGACATAAACGGAAGAGAAGAATTAACCTTAGAAGAAGCAGAATTGTTAAAGAGAGAATGGGAAGAAAAAGGCTACGTGGCCAATATGAGGTGCAATGTTAAAATAAAATAAAATAAAATGAACGAAATACTAAAAATAGATACCATAGCTCAAGGAATTATGGCAAGTTACTACGGATCAAGACAGAGATGCGGAACAGAAACTCAAAAATGGACTTATGCTATATTACAAGCAAGAGAGATATTTAAAGGAGACTGCAAAATAGATAAAGATGCTTTAAGTGATGAAGCATTTAAATACTGTAAAAAACACGAATTAATATGAAAACAGAAAGAACAATAGAAATACTACTAGAATATGTTGATTCAGAAATAACTCACAATGCTAATGATGCTTATTGTAATATGACTAATATAGATTATGCAGTGGAACAAGAATCAACAGCTGATGGATTCTCAGTTTATACATTCAAACATCCTAAAGATGAGATTTGTATAAGTGAAAATCTATATTACTACGATAGTGATTTAACAGAGTTAATAGTTACTGCATTATTAGATGGTGGTGCAAAAATATATATAGATGAATATATGTATGATGATTTATATATAGAAAGTGAATTAGAAAACCAATTTGAAGAATTTGTTGATGATATTATAGCTCAAGAAATGGATAACTTGAGTAATGGAAAAGGAGATAACATCTTAACTAAAGAAGAATTAAAAGAATTAAAAGAAGAATATGAATACGAAGACGAAGACACAGAAACAGCCTAAATGGTTTCAAGGAGAGATATACTCTGAAGGTGGAGAAGTAAGAAACCCATTTAGCGGAGAAACCTATGAATTAAATGGATTAGAATTAAGTTTATATGACTTTATAATCGGTAGTCAAATGGTTTTTAGCCAATTTGAAGCAACTAGAAAGCAAATAACTGATTTTAATAAAGCATTAACATGGTTTAGAGTAAATAACCCAGAAGCCTATATGGTTTTATTAGATTAAATTATGAGGAAATTAATATGGAAATTATATAATGAAAATAGAATAAGTCACGAAGTGGCATTAGAATTATTAGATAAATATTACGAATAAATTAAATATAGCGAATAAATAACAAAAGTTGGCCTGTAAATCTACACGATAGTAAGTCACCAACTTAGCGAATGCTATATTTAACACGAACGACAACCGGAAATCGGCTTACCGCAACCCGGTAGCTCATACTCAAAAGGTATGGGCTTTTCGTGGTATGGAAAATATAAGATATAAAATAGAAAGAAAATTAGACAGATATAATCATTTAATGGAATTTATAAGAACATTAACTGGTGTAACTGTCTTAGTATTACAAATAATAATAATCACTAGATTATTTAAATAATAGAATTATGCCAAATATGAGTTACTGTCGTTTCGAAAATACGACAAGAGATATGCAAGATTGTATAAACGCAATCGAAGAAGGAGATACTAAAGAATTATCTAGATACGAAGCATCAGCTTTAAGAGAATTTTTAGATCTTGCTGATGAAATCAAACAATATGCTCCAGATATTGAAGCGATATTAGAAGAATATGAAGACTAATATATTAATTATAATGTTACTACTTAGTAGTTGTGCCACTCAAAAGCGAGCTAAACCTTGTGCGCAGTGTCCACATTATACAAAATTTAGTGCTATATTTTTAGAAAAAGTTAAATTAAATCCATATCCAAGTCAAATAGCTTTACAAACTAAATACGATCAACAATAGATAATATAATAAATACGATTATGACAAAAAAAGAGATGGAAACATTAGCAGATGTAATAGTTACAAAGCTAATAATGACCTTAACTAAAATTAATAATCCTATAGACATAGAAGAACAAGAAGTTTTACGCGAAATCATTATGGATGATGAGCAGTATGAAATAACTGAAGAAGAAATGTTGTTAGGTGAATTAGCTAGGTTACAAACTATTTTAATGATATATGAAAGTAAAGATACCGTAATAGGATACGAGAAAGCGGCTATAATAGCACAAAAAATTGGAGTAATACAATATAAATTAAATAAAAAATGAGAAAAAAACCAATGCTAGCTTATGCTGCTAGTAAAAAACCAATAGACTATACTAAACCAGTATTTATACAACCTAAACTAGATGGTGTTAGATGTGTAATACAACGTGAAGACTTAGGTAATACCGGATTATTATTTGATGTCGTAGCATATTCACGAACAGGTAAAGAGTGGAAAAATATAGACCATATATTAGCCCAATTAAAACCTTTCTTTAAAAAATACCCTAAAGTTATACTAGATGGTGAATTGTATAATCATGATCTAAAGGACGATTTTGAAAAGATCATATCATTAGTCAGAAAAACAAAACCAACTGCTGAGGATCGTCTAGAAGCTGCAAGATTAACACAGTTTCATTGTTATGATATAATAGATGAAAAGTTATTGTTTGATTTACGTATAAATTTTATAACTGAAGCATTAATGCTGATGGGTGATAGTATATATACTGTAAACACTCATTGGATTGACAGCGAGATCGAAGCCCAAGCAAGACATAAATACAATTTAAGTAAAGGTTACGAAGGTTCTATTGTTAGAACTAATGATACTTACGCTTGTAAAAGGTCTCATAATCTTAGAAAATTTAAAGACTTTAGCGATGCTGAAGCTAGAATTATAGGTTATGAACTAGGTAAAGGCAAACGTAAAGGTACATTAGGTAAGTTTCTAATGCAAGATGAAGAAGGAATTTATTTCGGTTGTCCACCAGGTAAAGGTTATAGTTATGAAGATATGACTAATATACTAGAAAATATACACGACTATATAGGTGAAATAGCTACATTTACATACTTCGGTAGAACTAAAGCAAATAGCTATAGACATCCTTCATATAAATGTATAAGAAATTATGAGTAAAATAGAATTCAATCCAAGAAAACGCAAACATGTAGACTATTTACATGCTTTAATTATGGCATTACATAGTGAAATATTTAACGCCTCAGTTATAATAGTACAAAATGATCATCCTTTGGTAGATGAATTTAGAAAAGAATTAAAAACAAAAATCGAGTTATATAAGAAATACAGTAGACGATTAAAAATACTAGAATTATAATGGGAAAATCAAAAGAAAAATATATAGAAATACATGATTCTTTATCAGAAAGATATTATGGATTAATACAAAAAATCATCAAAGAAGAAGAAGTTTACTGGGAGACACTAGAACCTAAAAAAAGTAATAAGGAGGATAAAAATGAAAAAGTATAATATACAAAACTATATTAGATATAAAGAAGATGTCAAAAGAGCTATTAAAAGAATAGGTAAAAAATCTGACTTTACTCTTTATACACGAGATGAGTTAAAAGTATTATTTCTACCTTTAGTAGAGAATGTTGCAAGAAAATTTTCAACATCTCAAACTGCTTCAGGACCTATGTCGATCTTGGATTTAATTCAAGAAGGTAGCAAAGGTCTACATCAAGCAGTCGAAAGGTTAGAAATGGATACTTTAATGGATTCTTTAGATCAAGAAAAAACAATTAAATCATTCTTATCAAAAAGAATAAGAGGTGCTATACGTAGAGGAATAGATATAAACAGAGGAGATATGCGTATACCAGAACATAAACTAAATGAAATAAGGAGAAACGGAAAGAACAAGAAAATGGTTCAAATGTTTTTCAATAGTATTTTTTTAAGTATAGATTCTAAACCTTATGATAATGACGATATGATTTTTCAAATACCTGATACATCTCCAGATTATAATCTAGGCATGTTAAATTCATATTTAATGAGTTTATTAAAAAAACATTTAGATTATAGAGAATATCAAGTATTAAGATTAAGTTATGGTCTTGATTGTGACAAACATACTGCAAAGCAGATTGCAGCAAAATTAAATATAACTGGAGCTAGTGATTACGTAAGAGTTTCAGAGCTTAAAAAGCAAGCTGTACTCAAATTAATAGAAAATGTAGATCACTCGCAAGTGCTTGACTATCTGTAGGTTAGCATTGTAAACATGTCAAAAAACATGTAATTATATATATAGTACAAATTTAAAAACAACAAATGAACATAAACGAAAAATTAGCGACTATTCAAACGGAGTTTAAATCTAAAAAAACTAGATTTAACTCATTCGGTAAGTATTATTTCCGATCTGCCGAAGATATCCTAGAAGCAACAAAACCCTTTCTTAAGAAGTTAGGAGTATCTGTGACGATTCATGAAACATTAATTTCAACTAATGAAGGACCTGTATTGCAAGTAACTGCAACATTGTCTGATAGTGAAAAATTAGATAATTTCATGAGCGCGCAGGCTATTGTAGGTGTTGATCTAAATCAAAAAGGTATGCAAAGACCTCAACAATTTGGAGCAGCATCGTCATATGGTAAAAAATATGCTTTAGGTAATCTATTTTTAATAGATGATACCAAGGATAGTGACGCTACAAATGATCACGGAAAAAATGGTCACTTAAAAGTAACCAAAACGCAAACTAAAAAGACAATACAAGTAGGAGATGAAGCTTATACAAAAGCATTAGCTTATGTAGAATCAGGAGGTAAAGTATCAGTAATTGAAACTAAATACAATTTATCACCAACAGCTCAGAAAGACTTACTTGCTTTTGCAAACAAAAATGGAGTTAAAAACGGCAATTGAGAAATTAAAAGATGATGAGTATTATTATGGAGCATTTGGAAGAAAATTCCTAAGCAATTCAGATATAAGAACTTTACTTAATAATCCATTAGAGTATGGTAAACCTTCACCTCCTAATACAAATTTTTTAGTAGGTGGATATTTCCATACAGCAGTACTTGAACCTGAGAAATTAGATAAGTATAAAATCGTGGATGCCTCTTCTAGAAACACTAAAATATATAAGGAAGCAGCTAAAGAAGAAATGCATTTACTACAAAAAGAAGTTAATAACATCAACAAAATGATGACAGCTTTAAATAGTAGTGATGCATGTACCTCTTTAATAAAAGGTATAGACGTAGAGTATGAGAAACCAATGATAAAAAATATCTTTGGTAAATTATGGAAAGGTAAAGCTGATATAGTTAATCATGATGAAAAATTAATTATTGATCTTAAAACAACTTCAGATGTAAGTAGATTTAGAAGTTCTGCTTACAAATGGGGATATGATTCACAAGCATATATCTACAAACAATTATTTGGTTATGATTTTCTATTTATAGCAATAGATAAAATTTCACATCAAATAGGTATTTTTGACTGCTCTACAGACTTTTATATTTCTGGAGAAGATAAAGTTGAAAAAGCCGTAGAAGCTTATGAATTATTTTATAATACTGAAGGATTTGATCCAAAACAGTATTTTTTACAACAAACACTTTAATTAAATGAAAAGAAAGACAAAAGTATGTAATGTTACTGGAATGGAATTTCCATTAACAGAATTTTACGTAAACAACAACACCCAAGATGGGTTACACCCGTACTCTAAGTATGCGGATAATTATAGAAGAACAAATGAATTTAACACTAAACAGCTCAGAAAAGCATTTGCTAAATTCAAACAATTAACAACTAAAACAAAAAACAATGGCAGGAATAATTAAGGGGAGTATTAATCTTAACAATATCCCAAAAGACAAAATAATAGTAGGTAAGAAAGGTAAATATCTTCCGATAGCTATTACTGTTAATGACGATGTAGATCAATTTGGTAATCAAGGACCAATTATAGTTGATCAAACAAAACAAGAAAGAACGGACAAAATAGGTAAAACTTATTTAGGTAACGTAAAAGTGGTGTGGACTAATGGTGAGTTTCCACAACCAGCTCCTTATGAGTTTTCAAAAGAAAAATTTGAAAAAGCAAATGAAGACTTGCCGTTTTAATAAATAACAATATGGTAAACAACACGGAGATCAATGGTTTTTTGATTGACCAGTTTAATCAACATGATTTAAAGGTTGGTGAATCGCAGGGGACTTGTCCCCTGTGTTCATTTACCAGGAAACCGGAGAACAGAAAAGCAAAATGTTCCTCATATGACTGGGAACGTGGGTTAGGTACTTGTCATAATTGTAATAAATCTTTTCAACTGCATACATACCAACGCAAAGGTAAAGCAGAAAAAGTTTATGTTAAACCAGAAATCTATAAATATACTCCTATAGCTACAAAAACCGAAGAATGGTTTAAAACTAGAAGTATATCTCAACAAACGTTAGATGACTTAAAAGTCGGACAAGGCAAAGAATACATGCCTCAAACTGGTAAACAAGAAAACACAATTCAATTTAATTATTTTGTTGGTGGAGATCTTGTTAATATAAAGTATAGAGACGGTAGAAAGAATTTTAAATTATATAAAGGCGCTGAAAAAGTATTTTATAATATAGATAGTATTGTAGGTTATACTGATTGCGTAATAGTAGAAGGTGAAATGGATGTATTAGCATTACACGAAGCTGGAATACCAAATGCAATATCTGTTCCTAATGGAGCAACATTAAATTCTAATAATTTAGAATACTTAGATAATTGTATAGATTATTTTGAAGATAAAGAAAAAATAATACTAGCAGTTGATACTGATGATGCTGGACAAGCGTTGCAACGTGAACTAGTTAGAAGATTAGGTGCAGAAGTATGTTACATAGTTACTTTTGGCGAATGTAAGGATGCAAATGAATACTTACAAGAATACGGTAAAGAAGCTTTAGTTGATAAAATATCTAAAGCAAATCCTGTTCCATTAGAAAACGTAACTACATTTAGAGATATAGAAGGAGATGTTATAGACTTTGTTGAAAATGGTTTTAAACCTGGTTTTCAAGTTGGTCTTAAGAACTTTGATGAAATATTTTCAACTTATACAGGTCAATTTATAACTGTTACAGGTATACCATCATCTGGTAAATCAGATTTTGTAGATCAAATGGTAGTAGGTTATAATAAGAACTATGGCTGGAAAACAGCTTATGCTTCACCAGAGAATCATCCTACATATTTACATGCACATAAACTAATGCGTAAAGTATGGGAGGGTATGCCATCTAAATCTGATATTTATTCAGACAAATGGAAAACGATTGGTGCGCATATAAATAATAACTTCTTCTTCATAGATATGGAAAGATATACTCTAGAGTCAGTATTGAAAAAAGGTGCTGAGCTAGTTAAGAGGAAAGGTATTAAATGTTTAGTTATAGATCCTTATAATAAAGTTAGAGATGTAAACGCGGGAACGGATGATGTAAATAGATATACTATGGAATATTTAACTAAGATTGAAATATTCGCTAAAAAGTATGACGTGTTAGTATTTATAGTAGCACACCCAACTAAGATGTATAAAGGTCAAAACGGTAAAATGGAAGAACCTAATATGTATAACATAAAAGGTGGTGGTGAATGGTATGATGCTAGTTATCACGGCTTATTAGTACATAGAAACTATGAAAACAAATCAGTTAAAGTAAAAGTATTGAAAGTTAAATTTCAAAACTTAGGAGAAAATGGTGCTGAAGCTCATTTTAACTGGGAACCTAATTCAGGTTGCTTCATACCCAAGGTTATGCCTACAGCTGATCCTAATGACAAATTGCCATGGGAATAAGCAAAGCAACTAGCGTTACACCTCCAGATTGGAGCGATCCACATAATGCAATCGCAAGAATTTGGTGTATAGAGAACGGGGTTGAAATAAGTATATTTGCAACTAGTCCTGGTTATGGAAACAGACACTGGGTTTTAGAAGTAAATGTAAATGGACGAAAAATAAGAAGTCCAAAAGAATACGGACCTTATGAATTATATTCTAAGGTTTTCGAATTATATAAATTTTATTACAATAAATACAATGGATGAAACATATATGAGAGGTTTAGTAGTAGGATTTTGTGCCGGTATAATTTTAACTTGCGCATTATTATTAATATCAATATAATGAAAAGAGTATATAAAACAGCAGATGAAGCATTTAAATATCTTTACACTGGAATAAGTGACCACGGTATGGATTATGCAAATACAAAAACACTATTCAATATAGGATTTTATATTGAACAACCTTGGAATAATAAAATAACAACAAAGTTCCGTAAATGGAACGAAGAATATGCAGAAGCAGAATGGCAATGGTATCTAAGTGGATCTCCTAAAATAGAAAAACTAGAAGAAATATATGGAATGGTACCAAACATTTGGGAAAAGATGGCTAATGAAAAGGGAGAAGTTAACTCTAATTATGGAGCACAATGGGAGAGAGGATATCAATTAGATAAAGTTGTATCTAAATTAAAAAGCGATAAAAATACTAGACAAGCCGTTATATCAATATATGATGGAAAAGAAATATCACGATATAGTTATGATACTCCATGTACAACTGCAGTTCAGTTCTCAATTGTGAATAATAGACTTGAAATGTGCGTGACGATGCGATCTAACGATCTCTGGTTCGGTTTCTGTATCGATCAATATTGTTTTTCACAATTACAAAAATTAGTCTCAGAGAGGACAGGATATGAACAAGGTGGTTATTTCCATTTTGCACATAACATACACATCTATGAAGCACAATTAGACAAAAATAACTTAATACAAAGAAAGGCAGATTACTATGAATAAAAAAATAATGTATTATATTTATCACATACCTGGTAAAAAAGTGGGAGTTACACGTAATCTTAAAGATAGGGTAACAGCCCAACAAGGTTACGGAGTAACCGAATATGAGGTTCTAGATTCGTCAACAGATATAGATTATATATCTAGGCGTGAGATAGAACTTCAACAGTCTTACGACTATAAAATAGATAGAAAATTATATAAAAACTTATTTAATAATATGAGAATAAACGCAACAGAACAAACGTCAACATTTCCATTTCCAATGGAAGAATTAAAAGAAAGATTAAACGATAACTTAGGATTAGCATGGGATACTCTTCATGGAACATTTGAATTAACTAAAGATACAGTTGATTGGATAGTTAAAAACGCTAGAACATCTATGTATAATGATGCTAGAAGCTATGTATATAATAAAGCTTTCTTTGAAAAGTTTGTTAATAAAGCTAAATTGAATTTTAAAGATCTAAAAAAATCTGTTGAAGATGGATTTGTAAAACATACACGAGTTAATAAAGTTACAGATAGATTTAATTTAATAAGAGACTGGGCTAAAGAAAGAGGTTTATATGATAAGGGAGATACTAAAACTCAATATTGTAAACTAATGGAAGAAGCTGGTGAATTAGGTAGATCTATCTTAAAAGATGATCAAGTTGAATTTGTAGATGCAATAGGAGATATGGTAGTTGTATTAACTAACTTAGCTCATCTTGGTAATACAACCATTGAAGCTTGTATCGATGCAGCTTATGCAGAGATCAAGACTCGTAAAGGTAAAATGGAAAATGGTACATTTGTAAAAAGTGCATAATGGAAGATTATTATTGTGAATTTTGCGGTGTAGAAATGACAGAAGAAGATTATAACTTCTGTGATATATGTGGTGAGTGTAGATAAATTAAATAAAATGAAAGAAAAGAAAATTAAATTTAGAGATCCAGTTGTCGAAAGAGTTGTAGATAAATTTGTATCACGCTCAGACGTAGGATATGCAAAATATGGTAGAACATTAGATTCTGAAAGAACAGGTGGTCATAAAGATTTACCTGGTTATTTAAACGATATTCAAGAAGAACTAATGGATGCTATATTATATATACAAACAGCTAGAGAAGAATTAGAAGGCAAATCTTATTGCGAATGTAAATCTGAAAAAACATTACTTGAGGTTATAGCTCCATACTACAACAGCAATGCTACGACGTAAGAAAAAGAGAGGTCCAGTAGTATCTAAGAAAATAACCGTAGACGGTATACGATTTGCTTCCGGTCTAGAAGCATACATGTATAAAGCTCTTAAGGCATTTAAAATAAGAGCTGAATACGAAGGTAAAACTTTCACACTTGTAGATGAGTTTACTTTCACTGAGCATGCATATGAAAGATGTGCTAATGGTAGAGGTGAATATAAAAATCGAGGTGAAAAGAAGATTCAAAGTATAAAATATACACCTGATTTTGTAGGTGACAATTTCATTATAGAATGTAAAGGAAGGGCTAATGAGTCCTTCCCCATTCGCTGGAAAATGTTTAAAAAACATGTTCATTACAATATGCCAGGAATTACTTTATACAAACCTCAAAACCAAAAAGAATGCGATATGACGATCAATCTGATTTTAGAAAAAAGAAAGATTTAGCAAAACGAAAATACAACGAACGACAAATAGACAAATTTATAAAGTGGAGCATCGAAAATAAAGGATGTTTAAAATATAAAGAATTAATTGAATACCAAGATAAATATAGCAGCAAATGAAAGGATGGGAAGTAAGTATAGGTATGTATCCAGGTTTAGTTTTAGGTGTAAGATCCTATAAACAACAAGACCGAGTAGACCATGTATTTTACTTACCTTTATTTGACTTGTGTATAACAGTTTTTACAAAAGAAAAAAAAGAATGAAAGAAAAAACATTATTAGAAATGAAAAAGAAAGTTGATGCATTAACTAATGTTATGCAACACGTATTTAACGAACTGGGTAATCTTAAAGATTTATCAGTGGGAACTTTAGAAACCTTAAAACTTATGGACGGATATACAGAAGCTATTGAAGTCTTGAAAACAAACATGGCCGAGCAAGCGGAGAAAGAGAAAGAAAAAAAGAAAGAACTCGACTTAGATATTAACTAAAAAAATATATATGATGAAAACTTTACTTAAAACGTTCATAATCTCCTTGTTCATGGGGTTAGGAATAATTGCTAATGGACAATGCACTCATACCTTTACAGGATATGATTCGTGGGGAGATGGATGGAACGGAGCAAGAGCAATTATAACTGTAAATGGAGCCGTAGCAGGTCAATGTGATATGTTATCAGGTTCTTCAGAAACAATACAATTTCAAGCTAGTGATGGTGATCTAATAAAATTAGGCTGGATTTCTGGAGGATATGATAATGAAATATCATGGGATGTAAAAGACGGTGGCAACAATACCATAGCTATGGGAGTTTTTGGAACTGCTACTGTAGGAGCCGGAGCTTGCCCAGCAGCTATACCTTGTGCTACTTTAGATTATGGTCAAGACTTTGAAACTGGTGGTGCTCTAATGACAGCTACTAATGCTTCTGGATCTAGTGTAGGAATTGATGCAACTAGTGCTAATGCTAGTTTATATGGAGTTCATATGCAAGGTAACACTTCAAGTTCTTGGTATACTCCTTATACTACTGGAGCTGGCGCTTTTAATGCTAGCCCTGCTCATATATCTACAATAACACGAGTTATATGTGCTCCATCACAACCAACGGTAACATTAATGTTTGATAAGAAACAAACATATACTTACAACGTTAATTATGCTTGGTTCAGAGTAACAGTAGATGGAACTCCTATTGCTGATAACAATGGAGATATTTATTTTAATGGATCTAATAATACCTATAAGACTTATACGTATGATCTATCTCAATATACTGGTACTGATTTTGTATTAGGATTTGAAGCTTGTAACAAGTATTACACAGGTTATACTTCTACAGGAATGGGTGGAGATGCTACATATATAGATAATATTAAAGTAACTCAATCATCAACTTTAGCTCCTCCAAGTACACCAGGAACTATTGCTGGTAATACTGAACCTAACGAAGCTACAACTAATTTAGTTTATACAGTGGCGTTAGATAATAATGTAGACTCATACGTATGGACCGTGCCTACTAACTGGAGTATAACCTCAGGACAAGGTACGAATTCTGTAACAGTAACATCAGGTAATGTTGATGGTAATGTATCAGTTATTGCTAGTAATATGGCAGGAAGTAGTAATGCTAGAACTTTAGCAATTGATGTTGCGATAACAGAACGTGTATTTCCTTATGGTGAAACATTTGATAATGAAACTAATGATGTTACATCAGCTGGTGTTATGGGCTTTGACTTTGATGCTAATGGTTGGAGAAATGTTACTGGTGATGATGCTGATTGGAGAACTTATTCAGGAACTACACCAAGTAGTTATACTGGAACTAGTGGTATAGATCATAGTGCTGGAACATCTTCAGGTAAGTATTTATATATGGAATCATCATCTCCGATGTATCCTAATAAAACGTTTGATTTAATATCCCCTCCATTTGATTTAAGATCAACTACGACTCCTATCTTAACCTTTTGGTTTAACATGGAAACAGATAATAGTAATTCAGCCTTAGCTCTAAAATATAGTATAGACAATGGAACTACGTGGAGTGCAAACATAAACTTCATGGATAACAATGTTAGTAGTACAGCTAATGTAATAGGTGACATGGGTAGTAATTGGAGACAAGGTTTAGTAGATCTAACTTTCTTACAGAGTGAGGGAAGTGTTATGTTTAAAATAACAGGGACTACAGGTAGTACTTATTCTTCAGATTTATGTTTAGATGATATAAAACTAGTGGATGCGAATAATACTTCGGTTGATGTTGGAGAGAACTTAACTATAAGTGCTAACTATAGTGGAGCTACAGGATTTGTTTTAAATGGAACTGCTGCTCAGATTATAACATCTAGCAATTCTACTATTCCTGATCTAACGATGAATAATGGCAATGGAGTTACAATCAATGGTAATATAACTATTGACGCGTTAACGTTGACTAATGGTCATATAACAATGAATACAGGGGATGTTTTAACTACAAATTCAATCGTAGGTAGTTTTAATACTAACTCTCATATCATTGGACTGTTGAAAAGAACAACTAACAATACTAATTCTAAACTATTCCCAGTTGGTGATGGAACTAAATTTAGACCAGTTTCATTAGTACCTCAAAATAGTACTAGTAGTGATTATACTGTTATATATAATAACTCATCACATAGCTCGGTTAATTTCTCTCAATATCCTAATGGAACTCCTACAGGAACCGGTTTGCATTCTATTGCAAATGGATACTACTGGGATATATCTAAAGGTAGTGGAGCTCCTGCAGCTAAAATAGTTATGAATTGGAATCCTACTATGAATGTTACAGCACCTAGTGATATAGTTGTAGCACATTATAATGCAACAACAAGTCAATGGGAAAATATAATGAATGGTAATGTAGCTAGTGGAACTGCTTCAAGTGGTACTGCTACATCTGATTACACTTCAGATTTTAGTCCATTTGGATTTGGATCTGGTGGTGGAGGCAATGCTTTACCAGTGGAACTGTTATCATTTAGTGGTAGAGAAAATAATGGCGATGTGCTTTTAAACTGGCAAGTAGCTTCTCAAATAAACAATGATATGTTTCAGATCCACAAATCTATAGATGCTAGAGAGTGGGAGTTAGTTGGAGCTGTTAAAGGTAGTGGAAACACTAATGCTGAATTTAGTTATTACTTAGTAGATGAAAGTCCTTATATGGGTAGATCATACTATCAATTAACACAGATAGATTATAATGGTGTAAGTGAAACGTTTAAACCTATAACGGTAGAACTTATGTCTACAATTGAATTAACGATAAGTCCAAACCCAGTTGAAGATATTCTTTATTTAAGAATGAATGAGACTATACATGGAACAACTAAGATATCAATTGTAAATACTATAGGTAAAACTATATATGAGAAAACCTTTATTGGTGATTTCAATACATTAAGATTAAACGTTGAGAAATATAGAAAAGGTTATTATTTATTAAACATAGATAACAAAGCAAA
>JACKQG010005497.1_pt1 | contig 13900 bp, 14 predicted proteins | sample 8237621 | NCBI WGS metagenome assembly JACKQG01 (sample SAMN15677084, study PRJNA649215) | marine metagenome | biome: marine; feature: Black Sea; material: saline water; isolation source: suspended particulate matter (SPM) from the Black Sea western gyre | collected 2013-06-09/2013-06-10 | depth...
AAATGTCATTCTGAGGGAGCTTGCGACCGAAGCATAGTCTGTATTTCCTTATTTTTTAAATGTAACTATACAGGAATCTCCCCAATGTCTACACTTTTTTAAAATAATACGAGATTCTTCACTTCCCTACATCAGCAACCCTCTCCCTCGTTCAGAATGACAATGAAACAACGGATAGCTGAACAGTTGCAATTTTGTTTCCAAACAAGGGGGAGGGGATCAAGTATCAAGCGCCAAGTAACCAGCATCGTGATGTTTAAATAGAGATCTAAAAATGAAATAAAATTCCAAATAATTAACCATTAACCAACTCCAGGAGGAAAAACATGGCGGAAGCAAAAGCCACGGGTGGGACTTCGTATAAGCCGTTTGTCCCAGCCGAAACTGATATGAAGGAATTGACTTTAAAAGCAATTCTATTGGGTATTGTATTGGCGATCGTTTTAGGAGCAGCCAATGTGTATCTGGGTTTAAAAGCAGGTATGACTGTCGCAGCAACTTTTCCTGCGGCTGTCATCTCAATGGCAGTTTTAAAATTATTCAAAGGAACAATTCTGGAAGAGAATATGGCACGAACCACAGGAGCTGTTGGTGAAGCTCTTGCAGCTGGCGCTATTTTCACTATCCCGGCTTTTATTATTGCAGGAGTATGGGATGAATTCCACTACTTTCAAAGTACACTATTAATGCTCGTTGGTGGTGTATTGGGAGTGCTGTTTGTGATCATTTTACGCCGGGCGTTAATTGAAGATGTTACGCTTCCCTATCCCGAAAGTAAAGCATGTGCTGAAATCGTAAAAATAGGACAAAGCGGCAGCTCAGGCGCAGCTTATGTTTTTCTGCCCATGCTGTTAGCCGGTGTTATTGAGTTTTTTAAAAACTCCAACGGCTTAACGCTTATCAAAGATCACGTGAAGGGCATATTCTCTTTCGGTGTTTCAAAAATTGCTTTATTAGATAGCGAAACCAGTAAAGTGATTACAGGCGGAGAATCGTCTCACGAAGGCAGAATGTTCCTGCAAAGTCCCAGCGCTTCCCCGGCATTCCTGGGAGTAGGTTATATTATCGGCTTTAAATTGGCTGCTATCACATTCTCTGGCGGTGTGCTTGGCTGGCTGTTTTTAATGCCGATCATTCTTTTTGTAATGAGTAATGATTTAAGCGCCGTCATCTCTGGTTCAGCAGACTGGATGACAGTTGCCAAAGCCGCTTACAATGCAACAGTAAAACCAATTGCAGTCGGCGGTATGTTAGTCGGCGCTTTTTATACGCTGTTTAAAATGAGAAAAAGTCTTATCGCTGGTGTGGGCAAAGGCATCGCCGATATTGCAGCATCCCAAAAAGGTGATTCTGTTAAAGTTTCCCGCATTGATAAAGATGCGCCATTTGGAATGGTTTTTATTGCAATCATCGTTTTAGTTATATGTATGGTTTTCCTTTATAATTATTTTACGGGCGGTTTTGGATCAGCTATTGTTGCAGCAATAGTAATGGCAGTTGCAGGTTTTATATTTGCGGCTGTGGCAGGTTACTTAGTTGGTATCATTGGCTCTTCATCAAACCCGATATCAGGTTTAACTTTATCCACTTTATTAATCGCAGCCCTGTTAATGCTCGCAGTTGGTCTGGGCGGAAAAAGTCAGGGAATCGCTGCTACTCTCGCTGTCGCTTCGGTTGTCTGCTGTGTGGCTGGTGTGGCTGGTGATATGATGCAGGACTGGAAAGTGGGACACATACTTGGTGCAACTCCGTACAGAATGCAGATCGGCGGTATGATTGGTGTTGTTGCTGCTGCTGTGGTTCTTGTACTGCCGATTATGTGGCTGCACCAGGCAAATGGAATCGGTACTGACGCTCTGCCAGCGCCCCAGGCTGGATTGATGGCAATGATGTCTAAAGGTATTATCAGCGGTGATATGGCATGGCCGCTTGTTGTTGCGGGAATGTTCTTTGCAATCGCCCTGATTTTGATCAATTCACCATCCCCAATGCTGATTGCTGTTGGAATGTACCTTCCATTTACAACTACTTTTGCAATCTTTATCGGCGGTATTTTTAAATTCGCTACCGAAAAATTGGGAGCAAAAGATATAGAGCAAGAAACCGACAACGAGAAAAAGGAGGAAAAGCGATCAATGCTTGAAAGTATGGGATTGTTGATCTCTTCCGGATTAGTTGCCGGCGAGGCGCTGATCGGGATTATTCTGGCAATCCTGGTTGTTTCCAGTATTAATTTAAACGAAATATTAGGAAACGTAAACGCTGCAGGTGAAGCTAAAGCAGGCTTTGCGATTCTTGGTTTATTGATCTTTATCATTCTCGCGTTTGTGATGATTTACTTCCCACTAAAGGCTATCAGAAAAGAAAAAAAATAACCTGTTGTGAATAAAAGTTATTCGCTCCTCATTGATAAAACAATGAGGAGCGATTTTTTTTATTTTTTCTACAAAATTCAATAATTTCATTTGACTCCCACGAAATTTTTTGTTATTTTAAGGGGGCGGGATAAATTAATTTATACACATGAAGTTTGTAACATTCAGATTCTAAAGAGATTAGAAAATTGGAATGGGAAAGTTATTTTATCCAGCCCCTAAATATGCAGAGTTGATTTTTAAAGTTTTAAAATTACTATTAACGTAATAGTTCACCACCCATGCTAATTATTATTTTGATCTCAGAACAAGCTGGAAATCCCGATTCATCTGGGATTTGACGATTTACGATTTTAGAAGTATATTTGATTTTATGATTTATGTTTTCCACACTGCATTCCTTCATAAATCAAAAATTGTTGATCTTTATTCGTAAATCAATCTTTTGTTTTTTAAATGGGTATAGAGGGGAACTGTTACCAATTAACAAGGGCGGCTCGCCGCTGCCAGTATTTGGAGATTTTTTAATGTCTGCTAATTTGCTTGATTTGATCCCGATCAAAATTATGAAGAACGAAGAAAAAAATGAGGACGGCACGATCACTGTGTTTAAGCCAAAGTTTAGAAATAAATTTATGATAAAATATATTATGCCAAAATTAAAAAGCCCTGATTTCAAAGTTAAATTAGATGAATTCGGCAGTTTTGTTTGGAAACAAATAGATGGCAATTTGACCGTTGAAGAAATTGGTTTGAATTTAAAAGATAATTTTCATGAAAATATCGAACCGGTTTATGAAAGATTGTCGGTTTATTTTCAAACATTATTACGCTATAAATTTATTGAATATAAAAATTACGATCCTAAACAGGATAAAATCATTAATTGAATATTTTTTTTGCTTATTGAATTTAGACTTGTGGGTTATTTTATGAAAACTATTTGTAAATTATTCCTGTTTTTATTTGTCGCTCTCCTGTTGCCAAAAATGATTTTGGCTGATATAGATTCCACCTCCAGTTACCACATCAAAATAGAAGGTGAAATTAATTTAGGTCTTCCCAACTACATTGCCAGAATTGTTGAGAAAGCAAACGAAGAAAAAGTCGGCGCAATCATTCTTGAGATCAACACTCCCGGCGGCAGAGTCGATGCAGCGCTGCAAATTCGTGATGCCATTTTTGAAGCGGAAGTGCCAACAATTGCTTTTATCAACCGGGAAGCCGCATCAGCCGGGGCGCTTATTTCTTTGTCGTGTGAAAAAATTTATATGGCGCCAGGAAGTTCCATTGGCGCTGTTACGCCGGTTGATCAATCCGGGAAAAAAGCTTCGGAAAAAATGGTCTCTTATTTGCGGTCAGTCATGCGCTCAATCGCGCAACGAAACAACCGCCCGGTTGATATTGTGGAATCTATGGTGGATGAAGATATCGAAGTTGAAGGTTTAATAGAAAAAGGAAAGCTGCTCACACTCACTGGCGAGGAAGCTGTAAAACACAAAATCGCTGACGGCATGGCAGAAAACATAGATGATCTTTTAAACCAACTCAAATTAGAACCAAAGGGGATGATTCGTACAAAAATCAACTGGTCTGAAAAATTGGTCTATTTTTTAACCAATCCCATTATCAGTTCACTACTCCTCACAATTGGTATTTTTGGTTTAATTTTTGAAGTCAGAACACCTGGCTGGGGAGTCGGCGGAACCCTGGCTGTGATTGCGCTCACGCTATTTTTCGGCAGCCACTATCTCGTTAATCTCGCGCAAATGACAGAAATTCTCATCTTCATTGTTGGCGTTGGACTTTTACTTTTAGAGGCATTTGTTATCCCAGGGTTTGGCATTGCCGGAATTGGAGGTATTCTCTTAATTTTAACAAGTTTTGTTTTGAGTTTAGTGGGACACATCGGCAGGATTGATTTTACGGATATTTTGGATGCCGTTACATTAGTCGGGATTTCTCTTATCTTTGGTTTTGTGTTAGTGATACCGGTTTTAAAATTTTTACCAAGATCCAAAACTTTCCAAAAACTCATTCTTGATACTGATGAAAAAACGCAGCAAGGTTTTCGGTCTTCACCAATTGAGTACGAACAATATTTAGGAGAGATCGGCGTTGCTCTCTCAACTTTGCGTCCTGCTGGAATTGGGCTTTTCGGAAAAAAAAGATTGGATGTCGTCGCTGAAGGTGAATTTATTGAAAAGGATTCTCAAGTTAAAGTTGTGAAAGTCGAAGGTTATAAAATTCTTGTTAGAAAAGTTACTTAAACTATAGAACAGTTATATGCAGGAAATTAAATATCATGAACAGACTTGTTTTATTAACATGTTTTTTCCAAATCATATTCAATTTCAGAACGAAAAATTTGAAGTTATCTATTGCGGTTCCGGAATAACAATTTCCCACGATAAAAATAATTATACAAAGATATCTTTGAAGGATCAACAGGTTTTTTACAAGATAAATGTTCTTGGCGGTTTTACTTTCAAAGAAGAGAAAACCGGGGAAGTTGATTTTAAAAAATATTTTTATTTAAATTGGGCGGATGATATTTCTGTGCCTGAACTGATCTTTCATGAAAAACCGGTTGAAATTAAAAGGGAATATAACAAAGGGCAGAAAATCGAATTGGGAGTTGAAGACGTTTCCTGTTACCAGATTGTTTATAAGGATAATGTTACTGCCGATTTTACCAGAACAAAAGAAAATGCTTATGACTTTTCATTTAGTACAGGTTTTACGGGCAGCATTAAAAAAGATCCGGATGGTTATCATTCAATCAAATTTAAAGGCATCAGTTTAGAGGCAGAAGAAGACGGCTATAAATCAGAATCAAAATTTATTATTTCCCGGTCAAAATATACTGACAATCTGTTGCTTATTTTGCAGGACGATGCCAATGTATTTTTAGTTTAATTTGGGGAGGAATTATGGGTTTAATAAAAGTTACCACTAAATTAACAAGTCTCGTGACTCCCGAAGAAAGTTTTGAGGATGTGTTTCTTGTTGACACAGGAGCAACTGATTCCATGGCGCCAGCCACCGAATTGGAAAAAATTGGTGTATTCAAAGAAGGAAAAATGTCTTATGAACTTGCTGACGGATCTGTTAAAGAATATCCGTATGGATTAGTACGTATTGAATTTATGGGTGAAATTACTGCCGGAAGAGTTATTTTTGGAGAATCGGATTCAGAGCCACTATTAGGTGTTACTGCGCTTGAATCTGTTGGAATTATGGTTGATCCGGCAAACAAGACATTAAAAAGGCTGCCAGCTATTCCGTTAAAATAGTCCGGTTGTTTTAATTTAATTTTTTTGTTTTTAAAATTACGTTTTGAATAATTTAAGATCAAGAGGAATAGATGGTTACTGTTGGGAAGATCGAACAAATTAAAAACAAAGTTGCTAAAAAAAACAGCAACTTTCACAAGAAACTTCAAACAAAATTAATTAATGTCATGCAGGTAGCTAATAACTATGGCGAAGTATTGACTAGAGTTGATGGTGAAATTCCAACAGATTTAACGATAAAAAATGGCGATAGATTTCTGTTTATAAGTTACGAACAAACTAGATACACACACGGTATTCACAAATATCCTGCAAAATTTTTTCCTGAATTACCAAGATGGTTAATAAAAAAATATTCAAAAGAAAATGGCATTGTTCTTGATCCTTTTGGGGGAAGTGCGACAACATGCATTGAAGCATTGTTGAACAATAGAAATTCTGTAAGCGTTGATATTGACCCTTTTGCACAGTTTTTAGCGAAAGTAAAAATCACAAAACTTGATAATGAAGAATTAGAATTTTATAGCAATCTTTTAATTAAAAAAATTACTGAATTCAATATAACAAACAAACTCAAAGATTTTACCCCTGATTTTCCTTACAGAGATAATTGGTTCGATAACGACATAATTAACGAGCTTGCATATATTAAAAAGAGTATATCCGAATTAATCATTAGCCAAGAATTACACAACTTCTTTTTGGCGACATTTTCATCTATCATAAGATTTGTTTCTAATGCTGATAATAATTGCACAAGAACTGTTATAAGAAAAAAGTTAAACAAACAAATATATCCTTCAATTGCACTAACAAAGTTTGTTGAAAATTTATTGCTTTACAAATCACGTATAGAAGAATTTAATAAATATGTTCCTGATAGTATTTTCGTTGATATTACCACTAATTCTGATGCAAGGGATTTAAAGTATCCAGATGATTATTTTGACTTCGCAGTTACTTCACCACCTTATGTAAATGCAGTTGATTATCCACGAACACATCAACTAGAAATCTATTGGCTCGGAATGGAGAAAGGGAGTTTGACACCACTGAAGAAAAAACATATAGGAACAGAAAGTGTAACTGTAAAAGATTACAAAGACTTGCATCTTATTGGAATAACAGAAGCAGATAATGTTATAAAATTAATTTATGAAAAAGATAAGCGTAGGGCATTTATTGCCTATAAATTTCTTGCTGATATGGAAAAAAATATTCAAGAAGTAAATAGGACCCTAAAACAAAATGGAAGATATGCAGTTGTAATAGGAAATAACACAATAAGGGGGACTAATTTTGAAAGTTGGAAATATCTAATCGAAATTGCAAAGAGAAATAACTTTGAGCTAGAAACCTATCTCGGTTCAGAAATAATAAAGCATTTTATTAAAATTAAAAGAGAAGAAAGAATTAATACCGACTGGATTATAGTTTTAAGGAAAAAATAATTTATGGAAGAAAGAAGCAATGCAGATAGAGGTAAACAAGCATCTATTGATGGTTTTGCACACGAGCATATCGTTGTCGGTATTTTGATGAAGAAATTTCAAAATGTTTCTTTGGTTGATTTACCATTGTCATCTTACGATATAATAATTGCAAGGAAAATTGAAGAACAAGAAGATGAAGACATTATTCGAGTTCAAGTCAAAACCGCAAGAAAAAGTATTTCATTCACTGGTGGAACAAGAGGAGGAGTAGATAGGGAATATAAATCTGATATTAAAACATATATTCAATCACCGAAAACATCTGATGTTGTAGTAGGTATTCAACCAATTGAAAATACAGATAGTTATAATCTTTATATTGTCCCAACATTTCTAATTGAAAAATGGGGAACGAAAAGTAAATCACTTGGTAAAATAGCGGCTTTGAAGAATAATTATGATTTTTTAGAAAATTGTAAAGATCGCGACTACATTATTGAAAAAGCAGAAGAATTGGGAATAATTTGAACAACTAACAATCAATTTTTTCAGTGCAATAGCGATTCGAACCAATAAAAAAAAAGTCGCATTAGTGTAAAAAAATTATAAAATAAATTTACTCAATCAAATTACTAAAATAATGTGAGGCTAAAAAAACATGCCATTAGAACTTATCATCGGCGGACTGATAATAATCGGCTTTATTTTAATTTTGATCGAAATTTTTCTTGTACCCGGAGTAAACATCTTCGGTATCTTCGGTTTTGGAATGATTGTTCTCGGAATCATTCTCGGCTACACAAAACTTGATACAATAATTGCTAACTTTATTATGATCGTATCAGTACTGTTATCAGTTTTCCTGATCAGGTTTGTGGTAAAATCCAAAACATGGGATCGCATAGTCTTGAAAACCAATCAGCAGAAAGCTGAAGGATTTCACGCTTCGGTTGATAATTTGGAATCCTTAATGGGAAAACATGGAATTGCCTACACCAAGTTGCGCCCTGCCGGGATCGTTTTGATAAATGATGAAAAAGTTGACGTGATGGCTGAAGGAAGTTTTGTAGAAAAAGACAAACTCGTTGAAGTGGTTTTAGTTGAAGGAAACCGTGTTGTTGTTAGAGAAATTCAGGACAATTTATAATATTGCCAAGTTATTTTTTTGTTTTAATTGAAATTGTTTTGAATATATCTTAAATTTGATGATAATAGATGTAGATTCTGGATGCTTGATTCTGGTTCCTGGATACAGCCATCCCATCCAGGATCAAGCGGAACGTCCGCCATCTTTTTGGGCGGATATCCAGTATAAAAACATACATGACCAGTAACAATCAATATTAAAGATCTCTATTGATGATAAAAAGCAAATAATGAGCAAAACCATGGCTGAAAAATTCTTACCCCTGGGCATACAAGATTTTGAAGATATGATTGAGAGAAATTTTGTTTATGTTGATAAAACAAAAGACATTTACAAACTTCTTCGATCTCCTAAAGCGTTCTATTTTTTATCCCGCCCTCGCCGCTTTGGAAAATCATTATTGGTTTCCACGCTGGGTTATCTTTTTCAGGGTCGCCGGGATTTGTTTGAAGGATTATGGATTACAAAAAACACAAATTGGAAATGGGAAAAGCATCCGGTTGTGAAGATTGATTTTAACCAGGTCAGTCATGAGAATCCTGAATACCTCAAAAAAGGTTTACTCTACACAATTAATGAGTACGCCAATGATAACGAAATCAAACTTAAGAGTGAATTACTTTCCGAAAATTTCCGGGTATTAATAACCGAGTTAAACAAGAAAAATCAAAACCCTGTTGTCGTATTAATTGATGAATATGACAAACCATTGATCAGCCATCTTGGAAAAGGAGAGAAAGAATTAGAAATCGCCAAACAAAATCGCGATGTATTGAAGCAATTTTTTGGTGTACTTAAAGGGCAGGATGTTTCCGGTGCGTTGAGACTGGTTTTTATAACAGGAGTTTCCAAATTCAGTCGTGTCAGTCTTTTTTCTGATTTGAATAACCTGGTTGACTTATCGATGAAATTCGAATATAGCTGTTTGCTTGGCTATAACGAAGATGAGTTAGATAAATATTTTAATCAGTATATAAAAACAATGTCAAAAAAATTGACGATAGATTATAAAAATTGTTTATCCCAATTAAAGACATGGTATAATGGTTATCGTTTTACAGAAGAAGACAAAAAAGTCTATAATCCGTTTTCCATATTGAATGTTTTAAATGACAAGCGATTTAGAAATTATTGGTTTGAAACAGGCACGCCATCTTTTTTAGTAAATATAATAAAAGAAAAAGATTATCCAATTCCGGAGATTGAAAAATTAAAGCTTCTCGAACAAAGCTTTACCACTTATGATTTGGAGAATTTAAGTTTAGAAGCATTGCTTTTTCAAACAGGGTACATTACAATTAATGATTACGACGACATTTTTTATACACTCAGCTATCCCAATCAAGAGGTTAAGACATCTTTCGCCAACTACCTGTATTCACAACTTGTGGAAATCCAATCGCCTTCATTGAGAGATAGATATCGTTTATTAGCCATTCATTTGCAAAATAATAAATTAGATGAATTCGTCGAAGTAGTGAATTCAATTTTAGCCTCAATTCCTTACACCCATATCGCTAAACAAGATGAATCCTATTATCATACCATATTTTATCTTATGGTAACGGCTTCCGGCGTTTTAGTACAGACCGAAGTGTTGACCAGTATTGGCAGAACCGACATTGTCGTAGAATTTAAAGACAAAGCTTATATCATCGAATTGAAATGTAATCAAAGCGCAGAGAAAGCGATCGCACAGATCAAAGAAAAAAGATACGCTGAAAAATATACCGGTTCAAGCAGAGACATATTTTTAATCGGCATTAATTTTGATACTTCAGAGAGAAATATCACGGATTGGAAATTTGAAAAATTTATTTAAAAATGACTATATAAAATGCAAATAAAATTCTTTAAACCTAAACCTTATAAAATACTAACAAGCTGGAGGTAAAAATCATGACTGCCACTGCATTAGTTGTATTAATTGTGATTGGAATAATTATTTTCCTGTCCCTGTTTACTTATTTCATTCCGGTAGGACTCTGGATCACTGCCTACTTTTCCGGGGTAAAAGTTAAAATTCTTAAAGACCTGGTCGGTATGCGATTGAGAAAAGTTCCGCCTCATTATATCATTCGACCAATGATAACCGCAACCAAGGCTGGTATTGCTGTGGATGTTAACAATCTGGAAGCCCATTATCTCGCCGGCGGAAATGTTGATCGAGTTGTGAATGCTTTGATCTCTGCTGATAAAGCAAACATCGCTCTTGCATTTGAACGCGCCACAGCTATCGACCTCGCTGGAAGAGATGTGCTTGAAGCAGTCAAAGTCAGCGTTAATCCAAAAGTAATAGAAACGCCGCTTATTTCTGCAATCGCAAAAGATGGTATCCAAGTGAAAGCAACCGCAAGAGTAACTGTTCGCGCTAATATTGATAGATTAGTAGGTGGTGCCGGAGAAGAAACCATTATCGCCCGTGTTGGTGAAGGTATCGTTACAACCATTGGTTCGGCAATTGCTCATAAAGATGTTCTTGAAAATCCGGATAAAATTTCTAAAACCGTATTATCAAAAGGTCTCGATTCGGGAACTGCGTTTGAAATTCTTTCTATTGATATCGCTGATGTTGATGTTGGTGAAAATATTGGCGCCAAACTGCAAACTGATCAGGCAGAGGCGGACAAGAAAATTGCCCAGGCAAAAGCAGAAGAAAGACGGGCAATGGCGGTAGCAAAAGAACAGGAGATGAAAGCATCAGTCGTAGAAATGCGCGCTCGGGTTGTGGAAGCTGAAGCAGAAGTTCCCAGAGCAATGGCTCAGGCTTTCCGCGAGGGTAATCTTGGTATCATGGATTATTACAACATGAAGAATGTCATGGCAGATACTAAAATGAGAGACTCCATTTCGGAACCTGAAGACAAACCAAAAAAATAAGGTGACATTATGGATGAACTCATAACCATTATGATCATAATTGGCGTAATTATTTCATTCTTAAGTAAAATATTCCGCCAAAAAAAAGAAGAAGCTAAAAAAGAATCAACACCGTCACCGGTTGCCAAACCCAAACCAGGGGATTGGCAACCACCCTGGTTTGAAGATACAGAGTCCGACCAAGAATTCTCTATATTTGAAGAAGAAAAAAAACCGGTATTTGAAACTGTACCGGAACTAGTGAAAGAAACGTCGGCTGAAGCGGAAACAATAAATTTTGAACCAATTGTGCCGGACAGTATAGATGATGTGGAGGTTGGGCACAAACGAGCTGCCTCACCGGAATTAACAGAATTTAGCATTAACCTAAAAACAGCAAATGACATACGACAGGGAATTGTGTTGGCTGAAATATTGGGGCCATGCAGAGCGAACAAGAAACGGGTGAGCTATTAGTTTTTCGAACCTGGTGAGATGATATTAGCATTGCTGCTAAACGGAAATGTTACTTTTTTTCGAGGAGAAATGGTAATTGGGTAATTAGTTAATCAGGTAATTTGGATTTAGAAAACTGGAAATAGCATTACCAAATTACCTTATTACCCATTTACCAAAGGGGCAGCATTTTACAAAATTTCAATTTTTCGAGACGAGCAACATAAAACTGCAATTAGATAAACGATGATTCAACTGGAAAAAGCAATAGAAAAAACACTGTACGATTGTTTGAGGATTAGAGCCAAAGAATCGGTTTTAATTTTGGTTGATGAATTTAACAGGGAGATTGGACAAAGATTTCTAAAAAAAGCCCTATCCAAAAAGACAGATGCGGCGTTGTTGGAAATTGGAAATATTAACAACAGGAATCCTGAACCATCACCAACAATCCAAAAGATCGCAAAACAGGTTTCAGCAGTAATTGTATTAACCGGCTTTCCACTGCTTCACGCAAAATTTAAAAACAGCGTGTGTCATAACGGCGGACGAATTTTATTTTTAAACGACTTTTCTGATGAATCATTTTTACGAACCATCAACACAAATTTTGAAACAGTAGAAAACAAAAGCCGCCGTTTTGCTGATTTATTCTCCATTTCCAAAGAGATCCAATTAACGACACAAGCAGGAACAGATTTGACATTTCGAATTGCCCGGCATAAAGGAGCAGTGCATTCGTTCAAAGTAAAAGAACCGGGCAGTTTTAGTTTTCTTCCTGCCGGTGAAGCCTCGGTTACCCCTGACAGCGGCACTTCTCAAGGCATAATCGTTGTTGATGGTTCAATACCATTTATCGGAAAAATTGAAAATCCCATTGAAATTCATGTTAAAGATGGTTCCGGGTATAAATTGACCGGCAAAGAAGAAGCGGAAAAGTTAAGAAAAATTTTAAAACCTTTTGGTAAGCCGTCAAGAAATATCGCTGAATTCGGTATTGGCACGAATCCGAATGCAATTTTGACCGGAGAATCCATAGAGGATGAAAAAGTCTTGGGTACGGCACACATCGCTCTCGGGAATCCAAACTTTGAGGGCGGAAGTTTAAAAAATTATCTTCATCTCGATTTAATATTGAAAAAGCCGACTGTAAAAATGGATGGTCATCTAATTTTGGAAAATGGGAAGATGGTGGTTTGATTCGCTGTTGAATAGTAGTCAATAAAAATTTTAGTAGCCAAAAAATGTTATTTTCCCAAAATCAATCCCTACCCTCCCCATCTTCATCATCCTGTTCCTCCTCATCCCGCAAATAAATCACATGTTCAATCGCTCGTTTCTTTTCCTCATTTTGATATTGCCGGTAAATATTTTCACCCACAAACTGGCTGCCAAAAGAAATTGGTTTTTTATCGATCCAATATCGTTTAATCACCACAAACATAAAAATTAATATTAGAAAAAGCATTGTGCCCATCAAAATCAAGCTGGCTAAATCATCAAACGACATTTGTCAATTTCTCCAATTATGCAATTAAAATCCTTACCCCGCATTATTCACAGTCTGTATTTTCTTATATTTATAATGTAACTGTACAGCCATCATATTTTTAAAGGTAGCGGGATAACCTGAATTATTCATACATGAAGGAATAAAAAACAAAAATTGAGTTTCAAATTTCATTCATTCTTAACCAATTATAATTAATAAAATTATTCCTGTTTTAATTTTTGTTTATGAATAATTCAGGTTACAGAATAACTCCGAAATTGTTATCAAAACAATCAGCTTAAATCTTTACCTTTACCTCTACCTTTGCCTATCTCTTCTCCCACTCCAACTGACACCGATCACACTCTTTCCTCCGGCAATAAAGCTTATAAAGATGAATTAATCCCTGCTGTTTTGCAGAAGTATTTATTTGTTTTTTAGCAATCGTATCATTTTTAACCAGCAGGTTTTTCATATCTTTAACAATTGAATTGGGTGAGGCTTTAGGATATTCCTGAAAGATTTGCACGATTTTCGTTTTTAATTTTAAATCATCAATTTCATTTGCGTAAGACAATATCACAGGCAGAATTATATTTACAACAATCTCCCGCGCCCTGTCTGCGCCAATTAAAGTGGCAGTTTTTTCATTCGTTAGCTCGGGAGGCTTTTCTTCCAGCCGAAAATGTGTTGCCCAGTATCCTTCTGTCTGGCAAATAAAACATTTTTCCAATTCTTTGATCATTTGCAAATGATTGGTTTTAAGACCGTCAACAATTTTTAATATTTTTTCCAGGATTCCCTGGGTCATAAATTGCTGTAAAATCAAACTGGCTCCGGCA
>JACKQG010005498.1_pt1 | contig 13899 bp, 9 predicted proteins | sample 8237621 | NCBI WGS metagenome assembly JACKQG01 (sample SAMN15677084, study PRJNA649215) | marine metagenome | biome: marine; feature: Black Sea; material: saline water; isolation source: suspended particulate matter (SPM) from the Black Sea western gyre | collected 2013-06-09/2013-06-10 | depth...
TCCGCGGGATAGTGCGGGGCTTGCCATAACAAATTGCCATCCTTCTTGGACACGGCGAATATTCTCCTCTGGCGTCTGCCGTCGGCGAACAGAACGACGTCGCCATAAGCCACCAGCGTTGGGCCGTACACGTAGCCCATACTCTCCCGCGGGGCAACCGGTTCCGACTGCCACCGTTTCTCGCCGGTGGTCCGATCCAGGCAAACGATGCCAGTCCAGTCGTGGAAATACACGTTCTGGCCGTCCGCCGCGAGGGTCAGTGGTTCGATCGGAAAATCGGCCTTCCATTGGACTTTGCCCGTTTTGGCATCCAGCGAAATGATGTGGCGAGTTTCAGGCTTCAGCAGGTAGCCTTCCGAATCCTTCATCGTCCGGTTCTTCTCGTCCCAGCAGATCATCAGTTTGGGATAGTAATCTTTGGGATTCATCGACCGGTCGCCTCTCAGCAGAATGAGCGAGCCGTCGGCGTGCAGGATTTCTTCCGTGAAATCGGTGCCCGCGTAGGTGTCCAGGACATCTCCCGTGGCGGCGTCCAATCGGCTAACCGGGGCCTCTAATCCCAAAGTCACGTAGACGGAATCGCCGACAGCGACCAATCGTCTCGGAGGCTGTGCAGGCCCGTCCTTCAGCGGCCAGAGGTGGTTGAACCACGATTCGATGGGGCGTTCCCAGAGGACGATACCGTTGAATGCATCTCGCGCCCTCAACCGCCACTTGGCGGGCAGTTGGATCGAAGCACGGCTTCCCATGTCCATGATCGAAAATAGACGGCCCTGCGCGGAGACCATCGCTGCGACACTGGACGTGTATTCATGATGCCGCGAGTACTGGGGCCCTCCGTCCCACTGAAGGTGACGCAATGGACCGATGGCCGTGTCGTGTGCCACGGCATTGTTGGTTGCGTCGTGCATGTAGTGAGTCCATTCGTCGATGTTGTCCGGTCGCGGCTTAGTCCATTTGCGATTTTCGATTGGCGATTGCCGATTGAGGAAAAGGGCGACGCCACCTGGGCACAGTACTCGTAGTTGTTCGTCTCGGCTGACGGACGTTGGCTCGCTAATAACCAGCAGATTCACCGAGTTGTCGATGTAGGGCAGCGTGCCGCCTGTCCACAGGTCAACGGACACGGGGCCGTACCGCCCGTTCTTTCCGAGGGTCTGCCGCACCTTCTCCAGATCCTGCGTCGAGTGTGCCAAGCCATGGACCAGGTAGGCGTCGCTCGCGCGAAGCGATGCGGTCACCTGTCCGTCACCGCAGTTGACGTGGACCACAAGCCCGCCTTTGACTCCACTGGTCGAGAGTATCTTCTGAGCAATTTCAGCCGGCTCGGCAGCCATCGTACTACCCGAGGAGCAGATCGCTGGCATTTGCAGAAACGCTAACACGCATAGAACGCCAATCGTCTTCATCTTCAGTCTCCTAAACATATGATATTTCGTTTCCGCCGTTTAACCCGAAGCCGAAGGCGCTGGCGGGAAGCGGGGTAGACCGTCCACTCGCGGCGCCCGCCATCGCCCTCGGCTTCGGGTAAAACTAGTGTAGCCAATGATAACGGAACTCCTTTGCGTTGGCCAAGTGCGTATGGGACAGGGAACCGTCACTCGCGATTAGCTTGACGCGTCGTTCGTATTTGATAGTCTAACCCCGGTCCTCTGACCAGTTGCGTGGCAGAGATGCGATCGACCACGTTGTAGGCAACCAATTGATACATTCAGCGGGTCTGTAAAGGTGAACACAAAGACGTCTCTGACAATCGTGATTTTGATAATGGCCGGCGTGACGGCGCGTGGGGCCGATCGTTCGCCAAACATCGTTATTCTTCTGGCGGACGACTTGGGATGGACTGGCGTGGGCTGCTTTGGCAGCGATCTGCACGAGACTCCCAACATCGACCGGCTCGCAGCGGAGGGCATGAAGTTCTCTGATGCCTATTCGGCCTGCACCGTCTGTTCACCGACACGGGCGTCGATCATGACGGGCAAGTACCCAGCCCGAATCCACTTGACTGACTTCATCGCGGGACAGAATCGTCCATTCGAGAAGTTGAGGATTCCGGAATGGACGAAGTATATGAGATTGGAGGAAGTCACTATCGCCGAAGCGCTGAAAGCCGCCGGTTATGCCACGGCGCACGTCGGTAAATGGCACCTTGAACCACGGCAACCGCCAGCCGGTTACGCCGTCGATCAATTCAAGCCAACCGCACACGGATTCGATGTGTCGATTGGCAGGCCGACAGGCACACGGGGCTTCTTCTTGCCGCCGGACTTCGAACGCACCGACGGTAGCAAGGGTGGCTATCTGACGGACTACCTGACTGACGAAGCGGTGGCAACGATCGAGCGTTTCAAGGATGGCCCTTTCTTCCTGTATCTCGCCTACTTCACTCCGCACACACCCATCCAGGGCAAGGAGGATCTGGTCGAATACTACACGAAGAAACTGCAAGGAGAGTCCGACGCCCGCCATCGCAATCCGACCTATGCGGCGATGATCCACAGTCTGGACGAGAGCGTCGGGCGGGTTGCAGCCACACTGGAGGAACTGGGCCTTTCGAGAGACACCCTCATCGTCTTCACGTCGGACAACGGAGGATTGACGCAACGATATGGCAAGATCGACGGGATAGCCGACAACTACCCATTGCGCCGCGGAAAAGGCTCGGCGTATGAAGGTGGAGTCCGCGTTCCCATGATCGCTCGCTGGCCGGGAGTGATCCAACCCGGCAGCCAATGTGCCGAGCCGGTCATGACGACCGACCTTTACCCGACGGCGTTGGACGTCGCCGGCGCATCGGGCAACGCGCGGCACAACGCCAGGGTGGACGGGGTCAGTCTGGTGAAGCTCCTTCATGACCCGTGCGCGAAGCTTGATCGCAACGCACTCTACTGGCATTATCCACACTACCACGCGGGCGGCGATGCGCCGTACAGCGCGGTTCGTAGCGGCGATTGGAGACTGATCGAGTTTCACGACGACACGCCGGCCGGCCTCTACAATCTCAGCACTGATATTGAAGAACGGAACAATCTGGCTGCTACGCGTCCTGACAAGCTCAAGGAACTTAGCACCAAGCTACATGCATGGCGAGAAACGGTGGGAGCTCAGATGCCAAGCAAGAACCCTGACTTTGACCCCGCAAGAGCAGGCAAGCCCGCGCCTCGCAGACGGAAGCGATGAACATAGAAGCTATTGAAGAGGGATGAGCGATGGTCGAAAAAGATCCCGAGTTGACGCCAACGGACAGCAACGACAAATCGGCGGGGATTCTGGTACGGGTGCTGAATCGTGTCGAGAGGGTGGGGAACAAACTGCCCGATCCCGCAGTGCTTTTTTTGATCGGGATGGTGGCCACTTGGATTCTCTCGGGATTGCTTTCCAGGAACACGTTCACGGAAATCGATCCGCGCACTGGGAACCCTCTCGAAGTCGTGAATCTGTTGTCGCTCACCTATTTCGCCAAGTTCCTGTCCGAGATGGTGAAGGAGTTCGTCGAGTTCCCGCCGCTGGGCGTAGTGCTGGTCGCGCTGCTGGGTGTCGGCGTGGCCGAGCATTCGGGATTCATCAACGCCTGTCTGAAGAGCTTACTGAAACTCACTCCGAAGAAGCTGCTCACACCGATGTTGCTTCTGGTAGCGATCGTCAGCCACACTGCGGCCGATGCCGGCTACGTGCTGGTGATCCCCATCGGCGGCGTGATCTTCTATGCAGCGGGCAGGCATCCGTTGGCGGGGATTGCGGCAGCTTTTGCGGGAGTGTCAGGTGGATTCAGCGCCAACTTCATCCCGTCCGGAATCGATCCTCTGCTCTCGGGCATCACTCAGCCCGCCGCGATGCTGATCGATGCCGAGCGAGCGGTCAATCCACTGTGCAACATCCTCTTCACAGGCATATCTTCCGTTTTGATCATCGCCGTGGGCTGGTTTCTGACGGACGTCATCGTCGAACCGCGTTTGCGCGGGACGAAAGTCGACGGCGATCCCGAAGAGATGCCGCAGATGGAAGCGCTCTCCCGACGTGACAAGATCGGAATGTGGTGCGGCTTGGCGACCATTCTGATTGCAGTTCTCTTACTCGTGTGTTGGGCCCTGCCCGCAAACTCCGCTTTGCGGGCCGAAGATGGTTCGTTGACTTCCTATAGACCTCCGGCGCCGCTGATGCATGCCATTGTCCCCTTGATCTTCCTGCTATTTGTGCTGCCCGGCGTAGTTCACGGGTTTGTGTCGGGCAAGTTCAAGTCGCACCGTGCCGTGATCAAGGGGATGACCCATTCCATGGAAACGATGGGGTATTACCTGGTATTGGTTTTCTTCGCCGCGCTGTTCATTGCGGCGTTTCGCGACTCGAATATCGGGGTGCTGATCGCCATCAAGGGTGCGACGTTTCTCAGGGAGTCGGGCGCACCGCCTGCGGTGACGATCGTGGGAGTCATCCTGCTGGTCGCGATGGTGAACCTGCTGGTCGGATCGGCCTCGGCCAAGTGGGCCATGTTGGCGCCCATCTTCGTCCCCATGCTGATGCTAGTCGGCCTGTCGCCCGAGTTGACCCAAGCGGCCTATCGTGTTGGCGATTCATGTACCAACATCATCACGCCCATGATGCCCTACTTCCCGCTGGTGGTTGTGTTCTGCCAACGATACGTCAAGGACACAGGGATCGGCACGGTCACCGCCATGATGCTTCCCTACTCGGTGGTGCTTCTGGTGACCTGGAGTCTGTTCCTGCTGGCGTATTGGTTGCTCGGTTTTCCACTAGGTCTCCAGGCCCCCTACACGTACGTACCAGCCGGCGGTTAAGGGGCCGGCACTCGTCACGACTCGTTCCGGCTGGTGAAGGGCAATTCGAAGCTGCCGTAAATGGTCCGTTTGGCCCAATTGGAACGGTGGTACGACTGAATCAGTTGAGCGGCAGCCCATCGCGAACTACGCTTGTAGGATTAAGGTCGCGTGCTAACTGACTAGCCCTTGGCCGAATCCCGTATCTCGTATCCCGTAGGAACACAATCCATGCTCAACCGCCAATCCACGTTCATCCGCATCGTGACGTTCGCACAGATACTGGTATTCTTCTCTGCCGCTTCCGCGCAGACGAAGCTGCTTCGTTTTCCCGACATCCACGGCGATCAGGTTGTATTCTGCTGCGGTGGCGATCTGTGGCGGGCGCCGGCCGATGGCGGGGTGGCCACGCGAGTGACGGCCCATCCCGGGCAAGAGTTGTTCCCTAAGTTTTCGCCGGACGGGAAGTGGATCGCCTTCACGGGACAGTACGATGGCGACGAGCAGGTGTACGTCGTGCCGGCCAGCGGTGGTGTACCCAAACAGCTCACCTACTATCCGGCTCGAGGCCCTCTGGCACCGCGCTGGGGATACGACCATCAGGTCTACGGCTGGACCCCCGACGGCCGCGCTGTACTGTTTCTATCCTGGCGGGATCGCAACGGCGGCACGGTCAATACTTCACTCTACACAGTGCTGGCGGAGGGCGGGCTGCCGGTGAAGCTGCCCGTGCCCACGGCGGGCGCAGGCGACTTTTCGCCGGATGGAGAACGGATCGTCTACAGCCCGCTGTTCCGCGACTTCCGTACCTGGAAACGTTACCAGGGCGGCTGGGCTCAGAATTTGTATTTCTTCGATTTGAAAACACACGACCGGCAGCCGGTCGCGCACAGTGAACGCACCGAACGCGACCCGATGTGGATCGGCGATGCTATCTACTTCGTGTCGGATCGAACCGGCACGCTGAATCTCTTCAAGTACGAACAGGCAGCGGACCAGGTAACGCAGATCACGCGGCACAAGCGCTGGGATGTACGCTGGGCCAGTTCCGACAATCGCCGGAGGATTGTCTATGAACTCAACAGCGAACTGCAGATTCACGACGTCACGACCGGCAAGGACAGGAAGATATCGATTACCGTTCCCCACGACGGCCTGGCCATGCGACCGTCGCGCTACTCGGCGGCAAAGAACATCGAAGATTTCGAGCTTAGCCCCAAGGGCGAGCGGGCTCTGTTTGTCGCCCGCGGTGATGTCTTCACCGTGCCCATCGAGAAAGGCCCCACCCGCAATTTGACGAACTCCTCCGGCGCCCACGACAAATGGGCCCGCTGGTCGCCCGATGGCGCCACGATTGCTTTTATATCCGACCGCAGTGGCGAGGACCAGGTCTACGTGATCAACCAGGACGGTACAGGCAAGCCCAAACAACTGACAACGCAGTTCAAGGGAATGCTCTATGCTCCCGAGTGGTCGCCGGACGGGAAACGTCTGGCCTTCTCGGACAAGGACGGCAAACTGTACGTCCTGACGATCAAGGACAAAAGCGTGATTGAGGTTGCTGACGAGAAGCGCGGCTCGTTGCGCGACTACGCCTGGTCGCCCAACGGCGGCCATTTGGCGTTTTCGTTACGCGACGTATCGTGGTTCAGTTCGCTCTACATCTGGAGCGTATCGGATGCCAAGCTGCGCCGGATCACCGGACCCCACGCCGACGAATACGGCCCGGCCTGGGATCCCGAAGGCAAGTACCTGTTCTACCGGGCTGCGCGGCAGTTCGCACCGCAGATCAGCTCCGTGGAATGGAACTTCGCCGGCAACCGCCAAGTGGGGGTCTTTGCACTTGCGCTCCGAAAGGACGTGACGAACCCCTTTGCACCACAGAGCGACGAAGTGACGGTCGCCGAGGAGAAAGGCAATGAGAAATCGGAAGGGGACGCGACGTCCAAGCAGGAAGCCGACGGAAAGCATGATTCGAATGATTCCGAAGATGGTGAGGACTCGAAGGAAGGCCAAAAGGAAGAGGAACCGGATTGCGTGAAGATCGACTTCGAGGGGCTTGCCGACCGCGTGATTCGGGTCCCGGTCGAGGCCGAGAATCGGAGCGGGCTATCGGCCGTCAAAGGGATGCTATTGTTCGTCGACCGGGGCGCTTCGTTCTACGGCCGCGATAGCTATGCCAAGCCGGCACTGAAGATCTTCGATATGAAGGGCCGCGAAGTCACTACACTGGCTGAAGAGGTCGGTAGCTATGCCCTCGCGCACGATGGCTCCAAGGTACTCGTCCGCCAGAAGGACGCATATCACTTGATGGACGTGAACCCGAAATCGAAGGAGAAGAAAACGATTTCGACCAAGGACCTGATGGTCGATCGAGTGCCAGCCGAGGAATGGGCTCAGATCTTCGATGAGGTATGGCGCCGCTTCCGAGACTTTTTCTACGTGCGGAATATGCACGGCTACGACTGGGAAGCGATCGGCAAACGATATCGGGCCTGGCTGCCCCACGTGACTCACCGCAGCGACCTGAACTATGTGATCAGCGAGATGATCGCCGAACTGAACGTGGGCCACGCTTACATCCAGGGCGGTGATTTCGAGATTCCCGATCGCCCCAAGGTCGGCCTGCCCGGCGCCCGCTTCGAGCTGGACGAAAAGAGTGGCCGCTATCGTATCGCCAAGATCTTCCGAGGCGAGAATGAAGAACCGAAGTATCGAGCGCCGCTGACCGAGGTCGGAGTCACGGTTTCCGTGGGCAAGTACGTGTTGGCTATCAACGGCGAGCAGCTCAAGGGCAATGACAATCCCTATCGCCTGCTGCGTCACAAAACGGATCCGGTAACGCTGACGGTCAACGACAAGCCGACCCTCAAAGGTGCTCGTGACGTCTCGTGCCGTCCGGTGTACAGCGAGGCATCGCTGATATACCTGGACTGGGTCAAGGACAACCTGGGAAAGGTGACCAAGTCCACCAAGGGACGGGTCGCGTACCTTCACCTACCCGACATGGGCGCCGACGGCATTTATGAGTTCATCAAATGGTTCTATCCCCAAATCCGTAAAGAGGGATTGATTGTGGACGTACGGTCGAACGGAGGCGGCAACGTGTCGCAGTGGATTATCGAGCGGTTAGACAACAAACTGCTGGGCACCCGGTTCGGCAGCACCAGCGACGACCCGGGCACGTATCCCGCGGCGGTTTTCCACGGCCACATGGTTTGCATCTTGAACGAGACCTCGGCCTCCGACGGCGACATCTTCCCCTACCGTTTCCGTCAGAGTGGTTTGGGCCCGCTGATCGGCAAACGGTCGTGGGGCGGCGTGGTGGGCATCTCCAGCCGCGGGCCCCTGTTGGATGGCGGTCAGGTTTACGTTCCTTTGTCGGCCACCAACGCTCCGGACGGCCGTTGGATCATCGAAGGCCACGGCGTCGATCCCGACATCGAAGTCCAGAACGAACCGAAATCCGTCCTTCAAGGCCGCGATTCCCAACTCGAACGGGCAATCAAAGAAGTGATGAAGCGGATCAAGAAGGACCCCAAACGCCTGCCCGACCGGCCGGCTGATCCAGTGAAAACAAAGTAGCGGGCTCCTTGTTGGGTTCGTGGGACGTAGGAGGCGCTTTCACGGCCTAGATCGTGCCTTCGTCAATGTGGGGCACGTTTCTAACGTGCCGTTCCTTACCAAATCCCAGGGATCGGCACGTTAGAAACGTGCCCCACGTACTAACACCGCTGGCATTTCGCGAGGTTATGAATCAAGCCCAGGTTTCACCAGACCGCGGATCAACAGGCGTCTTCGGCGTCAGTGATCTTCCCCACGCGGCGTTCGTGGCGGCCGCCTTCGAATTCCGTGGTCAGCCAGATATCGATCAGACGGTCCAGGTTTCGTTCACCTAACAAGTCGCCCGACAGGCACAGAACGTTGGCGTTGTTGTGACGCCGACTCATTTCCGCCAGGACCTCATCATACACCGCCGCAGCCCGCACGCCTTTGAACTTGTTGGCGGCAATCGCCATGCCTATTCCGGTACCGCAGATTAAGATCCCCCGGTCGACATCGCCGTTGGAGACGCTTCGGCCTACCGCAAACGCCACGTCGGGATAGTCGATACTCGGATTATCGTCACCTGCGACCGTCACCTCGTGTCCCAATTGCTGCAGCAGTTGCAGTAGTTTGGCTTTCACATGGTGGCCCCGGTGATCGCTGCCAATCGCAATTCGCATAATACTATTCTCGAATCGTGTCCCTGAACTTCGGGATGCTCTCCCAGTCAATGTCTTCCATCCAATCCCGTAAATGAGCGTCCATTTGGTCCGCGCAGTGAACGTACAGCCCAACGGCTCCGCCAATGGGATCCGATATCTCGCCGCCGTCGCGGCACAGCAGCGACGTCTTGCCCGCTGCATCAGGCCATTGGGCCACGATGGTGTCTCGATGCCCACTGGTCATGGTCAGAATCAGGTCTGCGTGCCCAACCAGCGAGTCGGACACGCACTGCGTCTCGTGCTCCGAGAGGTCCAGCGATCGTTGATTCATCGACTGGGCGGCTTCGGCGGAGGCCCTGCCCCCGGAGGCGGCCGCAACGCCCGCCGAGGCAACCATGACGCCGTGGTCTTCCACTTCGTCCACCGGACAAGACAGCTTATCCGCGATTCGCTTCTCGAACAATACTTGCCCCATCGGGCTACGACAGGTGTTGCCCGTGCAAACCAATAGCACGATCAGGCTGGCCGATCGCCGCAAGGCCGATTCGGACAAAGCGCCATGCCGCAGAATCTCCACTTGGTTACCGACGACGCGTACAACGGTCGACGGTTGACCATATTTGGCGCGCCCATCACTTATGACCAACTCGAGATGGTCGCCCAGGGCCTTCACTACATCTTCCGCACAGACCGTATCCGCCTGTCCGGAACGATTAGCGCTGGTCAGCACCAACGGGCCGTCCAGCGATTGCATTGCAGACAGAATGTACCGGTGGTCCGGCATGCGCAATCCAATCGTTCCAGCGGGCGAAACCGCCTGGCGCACGCTTGTGGGCAATCTGACGGAGAGGCCGTCGGCGGGGACATCAGCGACCACTAGCGTAAGGGGACCAGGCCAACAGCGTCGGGCAAGTCGGCCCGCCACTGCCGATACACGTGCACAATGATCGAGTGTCTCGTCGGCATGACGCACTGCCAGCGTCAGCGGATTCCCCGGCGCTCGGCCTTTCGCCGCAAGCAATTTTGCCACCGCCGATTCGTCCAACGCGTTGGCGGCAACTCCATACACCGTCTCGGTGGGAAAAGCCACAAGCCCGCCATTCGCCAGAGCCTGCACCGCGCGGTGCACTGCCTCGCGCTCCTCATCGGCGCAAGCTGGTTCGACTACGATGGCTGGCATGGATACCCAACACAGGGAAGAGAATCGCTCAGCGTGTCGCAACTCATCCGCAGAAATGGGCGGCGGGCGCGTCGCCAAAGCAGTAACGGCTCTATTGGTAACGACTTACAACAACGACGCGGTCCCGTATTCCGCTCCCGCGTCCTTGGCCTAAACCGTTACTATAGAGGTCCTTGCGCTCGCTGGTCAAGTGGGCGAACGTCGTGGCTGGATTCGCGATAATTCAGGTGGATTTCCGTTCGCAGTCGTAATCCTTGCGAGTCCAGTTACTAACGTGGTCCTGCACCGGTCGGAGGCATCGAGGCGGTCTCTTCGCGTCGTAGTCCCATCGCTTCGTAGATCCGCCGGTCGGACAGGCTGTCGGCCACCAAATGAACGCCGTCGAAGTCGTGATCGCTACTGTGGGGACTCGGCACGGCGACCGTATAGGCACCGGCCGCCACGGCTGCTCGGCAACCGTTCTCGCTGTCCTCCAGCACCAGCAACTGGACGGGCTTCAGGCCAAAGCGTTCGGCCGCCTTTAGATAAATCTCGGGGTGTGGCTTTCCTTGGCGGACATCCTCCGAGGTCAGCAAGAATTGAAATCGCGGTTCAAGGTCGAAATGGCCGAGCACTTTTCGTGCAAAAGACCGGCTGCTGCCGGTTGCGATCGCTTTGGGGATGGACGCCGCCTCCAATGCATTGAGCAACTCCCAAAGACCCTCCAATGGGGCGAGGCGCGGTCCGAGCATCTCATCGAGAATTACGTCCGACTCGCACCACAGTTGTTCGGCCGTCGCGTCCAGGTTATGGAAGTCGATCATGACCTGTAGCGCCAAATCAGAAGGCAACCCCATCACCTTGCGCTTCAGGTAGGCCGTGAACTCTTTGCCCCGTCGTTGGAGAATGATGGCGCCGGCTTCATCGTACAGGTCCTCGGTGTTGAACATCAAACCGTCCAGATCGAAAGCGACGGCACGGGGAAGCGGAGGATCGGACATAGATTGGTTGTGTGCTATTTCCGTTGCAGACCAATCACACAGATATCGTCGCTCTGCGGGCGGTCTTCTGTGAACTGTCTCATGTCGGACAAGAGTGAATCGCAGAGCTCGTCGATCCGTTCCGGACCCGTGCGGATGGCCTGTCGAACTCGGTCCACGCCGTAGAGCTTCTCCTTGGAGTTCATGGCTTCGTTAATTCCATCCGTGTAGATCAGCAAGGAATCGCCCGGCTGAAGCGAAGTCGTGTACAGGTCGTACTCGATCGATTCGTCGCATCCGAGAGGCAAACCGATCTCGTCGTCGCCCAACTCCTCCATATTGCCGGTCTGGGCGTTTCGGCGGATGATCGGTTTGTGCCCGGCGTTGACGATCGCCACTTCGTTCTTGCTGGGATCAAGGACGCAAAGAACGAAGGTCACGAACCAGGGATCGTTTTCCGGTCTGGAGAACTCTCGATTCAGAGCCTCGATGGCTCGGCGCGGATCGCCTTCCGTAACCAGCCGGTATCGGACTTCGCTGCAAAGACGTGCCATGACCAAGGCCGCTGAAATCCCTTTTCCCGATACATCGCCCAAGGTTATTGCCACTCGTCCGTCGGGCAAAGGAACATAGCCGTAATAATCGCCTCCGACTTCTTCCGCGGAACTGTAATAGTCGAAAAAGCGATAACCGGGCACATTCGGACGAGACTGCGGGAGGAAGTGCAATTGCACCTCCTTTGCGGTCGCCAATTCTCGGTTCCGTCGATCCAGACGCAATTGGGCTTCGTGGGCGTGAGCGTATTCCAGCGCCTGCCCGGCCGTGGCGGCAACGCTGATCAAGACTTCCAAGTCATCTTCGTGGAAATGCTCGTACGGATCGTTCGTGTCGACGTAGATAATCCCCAGTGGCTTCTGCATTGGCCCCAACAACGGTGCGCACATCATCGAGCGGATCGGGAAATCAAGTACCGATTCGCTGATGTTATATTCGTCGTCGTCGATTCCGTCGGCGCTCAGGATTGCGTCCGCCTGCGACATGACGCGGTTGGCGACGGTGTGGCTGATGGGCCCCAAAGCGGACGAGGCAAGCGTGCCTTCTTCCTTCTGCTTCTGAGCCTTGACCTGCAACTGCCCCGTGTCGGCGTCCGGGAAGAGGACGTAAGCGCGGTCGGACTGGGGAAAGACGGTAAATAGACCGTTTAGAATCTTCGGCAGCACCTCGTCGATGTCCAGGGTGCTGCCTAACGCCTTGTTGATGTCCAAGACCGTCCGCAGCTTCTCGTAGACGTTTACGCCCACGTTTCGCGCCGGAGGGCTAACCGCACCGGTGACTTTGTCAGGCCGATCCGTCTTGACGGAATCCGTCTCGGTCTTTGTGCCAGGAGCGCCTATTTCCACGGTCTCCGGCTTGCCGCTACGGATCTCTACGCCGTCTTGATCCGCCATCTCTCGGAAGAGCATCGAAACGTTGTAGATGCGAATAAGATCCTGATCCTTCAGCGCTGTCCGCTGGCGAACTCGCTTGCCGTTTAGAAACGTGCCGTTCGTGCTGTTCATGTCCTCGATGAAATGAGTGCCGCCGGATTGAACGATGCGCGTGTGTTGCCGAGAAACGTTTTTCTGTGGGAGGACAATATCGCAATACGGCAATCGGCCCACGACCATTTCATCGCGATCGACTTGAAATACCTCACCCTTGTTTGGGCCGTCGAGCACTTCGAGTGTGTGCATGAGCAGTGTCTCCTTCTCAGCCACGAGCGCGGAGTTCGCTTGAGGCGGTCGCCTGGACCGTCGATTGCGGCACCCGCCTCGCCGAGGCCAGAGGGATCGCCAACACGTTGTCGCGGCCCATGGGCGGTCGCTCGTCAATCCTGATCGGACGCGTTCGCACTCCCACGTCCAGGCTTAGGACGAGCGGCAGTTGGTTTCGTACCGTGGCGTGAGCTTCCAGCTTGCGAATCTGCCGAAAAAGGCAAGCTGGAAGCTTACCCCACGGGTAAATCCTCATCTGCCGCGGGCCTAGAGACATCGCCGAAGCCGCTTCTGCGAACCCGGCAGACCGGGATTGATTGTCGTCCACGCGCCAGCCAATGACGCTTCGTCGGACCACAGACTCCATTCCAATATCCGAAAGAGGCAGGCAACTTGCAAGCTCGTGCGCGGGTGCAGGCTGGGAGAGGTGGGGAATCTCAAGTTGCCGGCGGAGCAACGACATTGGCGGCGCAGGCGGGAGGTTAGCTAAACCATCCCTTCTTTCCAAATGCAGTCAACGCCTCCTCTTCTGACTTGTAAATGCTGAATACCTTATTCAGACGCGTGATCTCGAAAACTTCCATGATGCTGGGAGAGATATTGCAAAGCTTGATCGTCGTCTTGTTGGCCTTGCACTTCTTGTTCAGAAGCACGATCTTCCCAATCATGGCTGAAGACATAAATGTCACGCCCTGAAAATTCAGCAGCATCTTTGCGTCCGTGTCGTCCGCCAACTCCAACAACTCGCGGCCAATTTGCGCAATAACGACGTCGGAGAGGATTTTCGGAGACGTGAACTGGACGACAAGAACATCGTCCTTCTGTTGCGATAACAACTCAGGCATGCGCGAGACCTCCGAAGACCTCGAAAATGGACTTAGATCATTCGTCCATCGTAACAAACTACGGGACAGATGAAAGGTTAGGTTGGTGAAAAAGCTGACAGAATTGTGCGTGGCGAGCATGCCGGGGCCGGTATTTTCGTGCCAAGGGGCGCCGGCACGCGCCAGAAAAGGGGCCTGA
>JACKQG010005499.1_pt1 | contig 13896 bp, 13 predicted proteins | sample 8237621 | NCBI WGS metagenome assembly JACKQG01 (sample SAMN15677084, study PRJNA649215) | marine metagenome | biome: marine; feature: Black Sea; material: saline water; isolation source: suspended particulate matter (SPM) from the Black Sea western gyre | collected 2013-06-09/2013-06-10 | depth...
ATCAATGATATCAAGGGATACAGGACTTCAATTATAAAATCGTGTCAAAGTCAAGTGTCAATAAGAGTGATAGCTTCTATTAGTTAGTTAATAGATTTTCTACTTTTTCCCTTACAATATTATGCGGTATTCCTTCTCCGTTATCAAGCTGTTTAATTCCTTTTTCAATTGTCTTTTTTTCATGAACCGAAAGTATATCCCACCAGTCAATGTTTTTAGTTTTTAATTGAAGAAAAAATGTCTCAATTTTGTTCAAAATGTTAATATCATCTGTTTCAACAACTAATCTGTGCAAATTACTTTTTATCTCAGCCGTATTCATAATTACTTTTAATAAAAAATACTAAATAGTTCTTTGATGCAAAGATAAAAAAAAATTAGCTTTGTCTCAATTTTATTAAATTTAAAAATCTAAAATCTAAAATTAATATGATCCCTTTTTCCCCGCCCCGAATGGACCGAAAAATCATTGATGAAGTGATTGATACGCTGAACTCCGGCTGGATAACTACCGGTCCGAAGGTTAAAAAGTTTGAAGAAAAGATAACAGAATATGCAGGGCATAAAGCCACCTTGTGTACAAGTTCCGGCTCTGCAGGTCTGGAATTAATGCTTCGGTGGTTTGGCGTGCAGCAAGGCGATGAGGTAATAGTTCCGGCTTATACCTATTGTGCTACGGCAAATGTAATAGTTCATTGCGGAGCAAAACCGGTTTTTGTGGATGTAGAGGATGATTTTAATATTTCCATAAAAAAAATTGAAGAAGCTGTTACAGATAAAACCAAAGTCATTATACCTGTTGACCTTGCAGGCTTTCCGTGCGATTATGATGAGATCAATTCATTAGTCAGGAGGAAAGATATTGTTGAAAAATTTATTCCTGATACAAATGAACAAAAACAGCTTGGCAGGATACTAATATTAGCTGATGCAGCTCATTCCATCGGGGCAGTTTATAAAGGAAAGAAAGCAGGCAACTTAACGGATATTACCGTATATTCGTTTCATGCCGTAAAAAATTTGACCACCGCCGAGGGTGGAGCGGTTTGCCTGAATTTGCATGATTCTTTTAATAACCAGGAAATTCAACAATACCTGAAGGTTAAGTCCTTGCACGGACAAACTAAAGATGCATTTTCAAAAACCCAGATCGGAAGCTGGCGATACGACATTATTGAGCCAGGTTATAAATATAACATGACCGATATACAAGCTGCAATGGGGTTGGTGGAACTGGAAAGATACGATGTTGATATGTTAGTGAGAAGAAAGCAGATTTTTGATGCATATTCCGAAGCCTTTTCAGAATATAATTGGGCCTGGATACCGACTTATGAAACAGACTATAAAAAGTCATCTTATCATGCTTACCTTCTAAGAATAAAAAGTATTGATGAAGCTCAGCGCGACAGGATCATTCAAAAAATATCTGAAAAAGGAGTTGCTGTAAATGTGCATTTTATTCCGTTACCTATGATGACTTATTATAAAGCACTTGGAAACGATATTAAAAATTATCCCCAGGCGTATGAAAATTTTTCAAAAGAAATAAGTTTGCCTGTATATTATGATTTGACTGATGAACAGGTTCAACAAGTAATTGAAGCTGTTGTTGAATCTATTGAGAAATCGGGTTAATTTTTTTCTCAAGCTCATCAATCTTTTGTTTGATAGAGTGCAAGTTGCGGAAGTGGACATAAGATTTTCTGTACTTACTTATCTCGAAAGAAGGAGAACCTTGCACTATTTCACCTTTCTTCATAATACTATTACCAACACCCGCCTGAGCGGCTATCTTTACTTCATCGGCTATGGTTAAATGACCAATAATACCAACCTGCCCTCCTATCATACAATTTTTTCCGATTTTGGTTGATCCGGAAATACCGGACTGAGCGGCAATAACAGTGTTTTCTCCAATCTCAACATTATGAGCTATCTGGATAAGATTGTCTAATTTAACACCTTTACGTATAATGGTCGAACCGAGTGTAGCCCTGTCAATAGTTGTATTCGACCCGATATCAACATTATCTTCTATAATTACATTTCCGATTTGGGCAACTTTCATATAGTTGTTGTCAGTCTGGGGTGCAAATCCGAAACCGTCGCTGCCCACTATTACCCCGCCATGAAGTGTGCAGTTATTACCTATAATATTATCAGGATAAATTTTTACGCCTGTAAACAAAGTGGTATTATTTCCGATTTTTGCATTATCTCCAATATAAACCTGTGGATATATTTTTACATTGTCGCCAATTGTCACATCGTTTCCGATTACAACAAATTCGCCGATATAAACATTATTCCCGATCTTTGCTGTAGTCGAAATATAAGCCTGTTCGGAAATACCGGTTTTGTCAAGTTTTATCTTGTTATAAACTTCCAGCAGTTTGGCAAAAGCAGAATATGCATCATCCACACGAATAAGCGTGGTCTTGATTTTATTTTCAGGCTTAAAGTTATTATTTACAATAACTATTGAAGCATCAGTATTGTAAATATATTGTGTATATTTCGGATTGGATAGAAAACTTAATGTTCCTTTTTTACCTTCTTCTATCCTTGATACGTAATTTACTTTTATATTAGGATCACCATCAACTTTTCCGTTGATGATCTGTGCAATTTGGTTAGCTGAAAATTCCATTTAAATCTGTCTTAGGTATTTTATTGAACGCAAATTTAGTGAATAATCAGGTAGTTGATGCTTAAATTATTATCAGTTATCAACATCTTTGGGATAACAGATAAAATGTTTTGTTACAGCCTGTGAAAGAACGGAAATATTTAGCTGGTCGGAAGCTTCAACAATATCAAGGATTTTTCCCGAGCTGAAAAGTATATTTATTTTGTCTGCTTTAAGGTTGTATGCATAATTTGAAGTCGTATCGCTATAGAAAAAATATTCGAGGTCTTTTTCTTTAAGATTATATTTAGTTATAATTTTTTCCTTTAATTTTTCAATATAGAAATAATCGAAAGGCTCAGGTTGTATTTTACACTTGAAAAGCTTACGGTTGACAAGGTTGCTGCTTAATATGGCTAAGATTTTGTCTTCATGGTTTGTCCAGACTTTAATAGATGTAAATATATCGAAATCATCAAGCATGGAATATTTTTCGAGTATCTCGGGATTTGAAAGTATATTATTATCACTGAAATTATTTTCAAGAAAAAACTTTAAAGAAGGGGTAGCAAACAGATCGATGCCTTTTTTTACCAGATACTCTGCCCGTTTCAATATTTTCATTAGCATATTTTCTGCCGAAAGGACTGTTTTATGCAAATAAACCTGCCAGTACATAAGTCTTCGTGCAACAATGAATTTTTCGAGAGAATAAATTCCTTTTGCCTCAACAACAAGTTTGTCATCAGACATATCAAGCATTTTAATAATTCTTTCAGTACTAACTATGCCTTCGGAAACGCCGGTAAAAAAACTATCTCGTGCCATGTAATCCAGCCTGTCCATATCGAGTTGGCTGGAAACTAATTGAGAGAGGTAATTTTTTGGATACTTATGCCTGAAAATATCGATACCAATAGAAAGCATTCCGTCAAATTGACTGTTTAAACGGTACATGAATATTTTTGAAATATCTTCATGATTTATATCTCTGATAATGGAATTCTCAAGTGCATGTGAGAACGGACCATGACCAATGTCGTGCAATAAAATAGCAATTAGAGCGCCTTGTTCTTCCTCCTTTGTTATTTTGTGCCCTTTTGCCTTTAAAACTGATAATGCTTGCTGCATCAGGTGCATTGCTCCTATTGAATGGTGAAATCGTGTATGCAAGGCTCCCGGATATATTAGGTGCGTTAATCCTAATTGCTTTATTCTTCTGAGCCTTTGAAAGTATGGATGTTCAATCAAATCGAATATCAACTTATCAGGAATGTTAATGAATCCGTAAACAGGATCATTAATGATTTTTCGTTTGTCTATTGAAGCGTCTGACAAAATATATTTTTTACAAAATTAACATTCTCGGCAGTAAATCACACATTAGCTATTAAAAAAATAGTAGTATTCAGCTATTTTTTTTTCTAGTGGTTTTCAGCTATATATTTCCCAGTATTTGATTATATTTTTACAAACATATTGTTTAATATTGAGTTTAAAGGATGGTTTTATTTTATTTACACCTGCTCTAAGCAAAGAAGAGATTTTATGGATAAATCGGCAATCAGTTATAAGTAATAAACCAAAACCAATTATATAGGAAGAGTTTTAAAACCTTCTTAATATTGCTGCCTGAATATTGGCGCAAAGTTTCTCATTCTTCAGATCGCGGTCGAAAGACTGCGATTTTTTTTATTTCAAACAATAAAATACGTTTTTGTGCATTAAAGAATGGTGAAATACTTTATTTATAAAATTAAATTTTCCAAATGGATAAAATAAACATTTTATGGGTAGATGATGAAATCGACCTGCTAAAACCCCACATTTTATTTTTAGAGCAGAAAGGCTATACAGTACATATCACAAATAATGGCGACGAAGCACTTGATATGGTGCGGAGCCAGCCTTACGATATTGTTTTCTTAGATGAACAAATGCCCGGTCTTTCAGGTATTGAAACGCTGGAACAAATGAAAGTGGATTTCCCGAACCTGCCTGTAGTGATGATAACTAAAAGTGAGGAAGAAACCATTATGGAGGAAGCCATTGGATCGAATATATCGGATTACCTTATTAAACCTGTTAATCCAAACCAAATATTGCTAAGCCTGAAAAAGAACCTGGAAAACAAAAAGCTTGTGAGCGAAAAAACAACAACTCAGTATCAACAGGCATTTAGCAAGCTGGGTATGAAGATATCCGGTAGTCTTGATTATGAAGAATGGATTGATGTTTACAAACGCTTGACCCGCTGGGAACTGGAATTAGAGAAATCAACCGACAATAGTATTAAAGAAGTACTGAATATGCAGAAACTTGAGGCAAACCAGGTGTTCTCAAAATTCATTGAAAATAACTATATCGACTGGATTAACGGAAATGCTGACGAAAGACCGATATTGTCGCATACCCTACTTAAAGAAAGGCTGTTCCCAATGTTAAATTCCAAAAATCCTGTTTTCCTTATTATTATAGATAATTTACGCTATGACCAGTGGAAGGTGATTCAACCTATTATTGAAGAATATTACAGGGTAACAAGCGATGAGATATTTTATAGTATTCTGCCAACCGTAACTCAATATTCACGTAATGCTATTTTTTCAGGGTTAATGCCTGCCGAGATCGAAAGAAAGTATCCGCAATATTGGATTAGAGAAGACGAAGAGGGAACTAAAAATCAGTTTGAAGATAAACTGCTTGGGGAATTTTTAAAGCGTTATGGTAAAAACATTAAATTCAGTTACACTAAAGTTTTAAACCTGAATGTTGGAAGAAAGCTGGTAGATAATCTTCCGAACCTGTTGCGAAACGATCTTAATGTTATTGTTTACAATTTTGTGGATATGCTCTCGCATGCCCGCACTGAGATGGAGATCATCAGGGAGCTGGCAGACGATGATCCCGCTTATCGCTCATTGACATTATCATGGTTTGAACATTCTCCGTTGAAGGATATTATTGAATACCTTGGTGAAAAGAAAATAGACCTCGCTATTACAACCGATCATGGTTCGGTGCGGGTAAGTGATCCGGTGAAAGTCGTAGGCGACAGAAATACAAATACTAATTTAAGATATAAAACCGGAAGAGCACTTCAGTACAATAGAAAAGAAGTATTTGAAGTGAGAAACCCAGGCGATATCTATCTTCCTAAGTTGAATGTCAGCTCTTCATTTATTTTCTGTAAAAGAAACGATTTCTTTGCTTATCCGAATAATTATAATTACTACGTGAATTACTACAGGAACACTTTCCAGCATGGAGGGGTTTCAATGGAAGAGGTTATGATCCCTTATATTCAGTTAAAGGCGAAATGAGAATTAAAAAGGAAAGTCAAAATAACGAATAAAGAACAACAAAGTAAAAAGGGAAAATCTCACACGTATATGTAGTTGCGAGAAAACAGGTTACAGACCGCCATGTTATTTGCATTGAAGTTTCAAACTTCAATGTGCGAGTGGGGGTGGGGTATTTTACAACAGAACCTATATTTTAAAGAATATCTAATTAAAACCCAGTTCCTTTTTAGCACCTGTCAAGATATAACTAATTTGATCTTTATAATCAACACTTATCTCCTTTAACATAGGGTTTGTCTCAAAAAATATTTCTTCACAATTTTCACTATTTAGAACTGGTTTAGGCTGAATTGTATCATTAACAATATATTGATTATCACCATCGATAGATGGATTTTTTGATCCATAATAACGATTATTTAAAAAACCCCAGATTATTCTATCTAGTAATGCTTCATTGTCTCCTATCTTTTTCAAAACTATTTCAGGATATTTCATAAATAATCGTTCAAAAGAAAAAGATATTTCTTCTTCTGCGGATCCAAGGTGGAGGTACACATAATGGCTCTAGTTTAAATTAGCGATTATTTTTGTATATTTGCCATATGAATAAAGTAGCAATAAAGTCATACATAATGAGCCTTCCCAAAATAGATCGGAAAGCTTTCATCAAAGAATTAGAACAAGAAATTGAGGATATAGACAAGTCTCTACCAGAGAGTCAAGAATACAGGAGGTATATTCTTAATAATAAACAAGGAGAATGCCCTCACTGTGGTCATAAAAAGTACGTTAAATATGGAATAGATAAGGGATCGCAACGATATAAATGCAAATCCTGTAAGCGTAATTTCACCGAATATACTGGGACTTGGATGGCAGGTTTGCATAAAAAAGACAAGATTGATCACTACTTTAAATTAATGTCTGAAGAAAAGAGCCTGGATAAGATAAAAGAGATATTGGGGATAAATAAGAAGACTGCTTTTGATTGGAGGCACAAAATACTTTCATCATTATCAGATATAGATAAAAGAGATTTTACCGGAATTACTGAAAGTGATGAAACCTTTTTTCTTCAATCAGAAAAGGGAAAACGAGTAGAAGGTCGAAAGCCAAGAAAAAGAGGAGGGGCTTCCCAAAAGAAAGGAGTGAATCAGGACCACATAGCAGTGATAGTAACTCAGGACAGGAAAAAGGAACTTGATTTAACAGTAGCAACAAAGGGAAGGCTGAAAAAGATTGATCTTGAAAAAGCAATAGGTAATAGATTGAGCCAAGAAACTGTATTATGTTCAGACTCGCATGTTAGTTATAAAGGATTTGCGATAGACCATAATATTGAGCATCATCCTCTTCGTTCATACATTAAACAACGTGTTAAAAATGGGATCTACCATATCCAACACGTAAACTCGACACATAACAAAATAAAAAAATGGATAGACAATAGATTTTGGGGTGTATCAACTAAATACCTACAACAATACTTGAATTGGTATAGAACAAAAGAAATGCTAAAAGACAGCAGGGAAATAACAAAAGAATTTGCTAAACAAACTGCACAGGACATCAAAGCATATCAGAAGTTTAAAGAGATACCCATAAACTATCATCTATTAATATCATCGCAATAATAAACTAGAGCCCACATAATCAATATATGCTTGAGCACCAGAATCTCCATCAGCCTTAATACATACATCAGCAAAGGGCTTTGTTATGCTTTGCGAAACACTAATAGTACTATTATTAACAACATAATCACAATTCGAAAGCTCCTCGACGATACCAATACATTCTTTGAGATCTTCAAAAAATATTGTATCTTTTACTGAAGTCTCAGTTAATATCTGAAATAAAACATTACACTTTTCAATATCTTGTTGAGAATAAGTGTGGTTTATAATAAACATTAATCCTATCAGCAAAAACTGTTTCATAGATATTTAGGTTTAATTTTAATACACATATAAATTTAATGACCCCACTTGGCGCAAGTCTTGTGTGATAGCCATCGTAGGGCTGACTTGTGCTGTTACTCCTATAAAATAAATACCTTCCCAACACTATAATTTGGTTTTAGGGACCATTCCATAAAAATAATCATTAAGGTACTAAAGCACAAGTCCTGCCCACACACAGCCAACGCTTGAAGACTTGCGCCAGGTTGGGGAGCTATACCGAGTAGCGGGATAACTGACTTATTCTTTAATAATTTTTTCAGTTCTAACAATATTTCCGTTTTCATCTTTTAGTTTCAGAATGTATGTTCCTGATTCAAAATCATTCAAGTCAAGATTTATCATATTTGTTTTATAGAATTTCATGAACACCATCTTCCCTGAAAGGTCAAACAATTCAATATTTACATTTTTTATTTCCGATGTCTTCAGGTCTATTGTTACCTTGTTTTCTGTTGGATTTGGATATACATATATATCATTTTGACTTCCTGCTTCAAATACTGATGCTATTTGGGTGGCAGACAAATTCCCCGAGTTATCTATTGTTATTTCCCATTCTGTACCATCAGGTGATTCTAATATTAAAGCACTGTTTGAACCACTTGATTTAATTTTTCCTCCAACCTCTAGTTTTGTATCTGCAATTGAAACACCTATCCCCACGTTACCACCATTGTAGTAGATATTATCTGCATTGCTTTCCCATTTACCAGGTTCGTATAACCCGTTTGCATCATAGAGTTGCCCTGTAAAGCGAATATCTCCGGCGACATCTAAAAGATAATTGGGTATTAATGTTCCGATCCCCAGTTTTCCATCCTCCGTTAATATCATTTGAGTGCTTGTTTGAAGTGTCTTACCTTTAAATTTCAAACCGTCATGTCCTTGCAATTCATCAATATTTTTTATATCTGAATCATCCAAATCAATCGTTTTCAAGAATGACCAATCAGTTACTTTAAAAGTGCCGTTTACTTCAAGTTTTGCAGTTGGATCGGTAGTCCCTATACCAACCTTGCCGATGGGATCAATCTCAGAAGCCGGTCCTACAAAAAAAGTAGGGAGATCGCTATTAAATCCAATCATTAAGGAGCCGTTAATGCTATTTTCAAGGTAATTGTCCATATCTTTACCATAACCTATTATCATAGCATCGCTGGTTAATGTCCGAGCAAATCGTCCCATTACCACAGAGTTTCCTCCCATAGCTGTAACATATAGCCCTTGTGCGAAGCTTCGTAATCCCTGTGCCTCTGCAAACCGTCCAAATGCAAATGCTCTTTTTCCTGATGCAATAGATTGTTCACCTCCGGCCAATGAGAACTTCCCTGATGCCGTATTTTGGTAACCAATAGCAGCGCTGTAGTCCCCACTGGCAACGTTTTGAAATCCTGATGCAAAAGATGCATGTCCATCGGACGTATTTTCTTCTCCTACAGCACTGGCAAACTTACTAAAGTCAACCGTATTGTTATTACACGATACACACTGTGTCTGGCTCATACTTAGGTTTGTAATAAGTATGGCTGCAATTAAGTAAATTGTTCTTTTCATTGTTTTTAGTTTTAGTAAATTTAAAAAATTATATTTATCTATCGTCATATTTTTATTCAAATCCGATATCATATTGCCGTTGTCATCGTAATCACAATTATAAATTGTAAGTGTCAAACTGCATTGAAGTTGCAAACTTCAAAGTGCTGGATACTCTTATTCTTCAAAATAGTTAATTCTATAAATCGTCAAAAGGTTACCCTCATTTCTTAATTTTTTTCCAACAAAAATTTTTAACTCGCTGTAGCTCAGGATGAAAAATTTTATTTTTCGATAATGAATCTTAAAATAAAATTGCCCTCCAAAGAAAAATATAATTTTCCGTAAAAATATAGCTGAAAACCATTAGAAAAAAAATGGCTGAAAACCACTATGAAATTATTCTTTGGCACTTAATAGCTTTATAAGCGGATTGCTAATCCTGTTGCTATTTATCTCCGGATTAGCCTTCACACTTTACGACGCATAAATCCGGAGGAGCGGGGGGGTGGGTGGACATGTCAGGTCGAAGATGGGCAGTGTGCAAGAGTCTTGGCTTATCGAAATAGAATTCAAAAGCCAAAATAACAAAAATAAACAACAAAAGTCAAAAGGAAAATTACACCCGTACAGGCAGTTGCGAGGAAACAGGTTGCAAACCGCCATGTTATTTGCATTGAAGTTACAAACTTAAATGTGCGAGGTTTTTGGCAGTAATAAATCAGTCAATGGTAACATTACACATTTTAACTAATTTTAACATCTTATAATTCAGCTTTTAACAAAATTTTCAGGAATAAATTTTTTTTTCTGGTAAAGTAAAGTGAATTTTGCAGACAAATTAAAACATAGATTATGCTTGCTTTATTATTTTTATTACCAATATCGTTCACCATTCCTGCTGTTTTTGCATGGCAAATTTTTGAAAAAGCCGACGAGCCTGGCTGGAAAACTATTATTCCTTTCTATAATTTATCCATCTGGCTTAAAATCATTAACAAGCCGATGTGGTGGTACATTTTCCTGCTTATTCCTTTTATCAATGTGTTTATGGTCATGCTTATGATTGTTGAGTTGGTAAAATGCTTTGAGAAATTTGCGCTTTGGGAACAGGGTGTGGCAGTTATTTTTCCATTCGTTTACCTGCCTTATCTGGGATTTTCATCAAAAGAAAAGTATATACCGGCAGATAAACGTAAAAAGATTAAAAAGACATGGATAAGGGAATGGGTTGATGCAATTATTTTTGCAGTGATTGCTGCAACCATTATCAGAACATTTTTATTAGAGGCATATACTATACCGACATCTTCAATGGAGAAATCACTTTTACGCGGCGATTTTCTTTTTGTAAGTAAAATATCTTATGGACCCAAAGTCCCGAATACACCGCTTTCATTTCCTTTTGTTCATCATACCATGCCTTTGTCAGCCGACAGGAACTCATTTGTTGAATGGATAAAACTGCCGTATTTTCGTTTTCCCGGCTTTGAGAAGATCAAAAACAATGATGTTGTCGTTTTCAATTATCCCGAAGGAGATACGGTGTCAACGGTATTTCAGAGTAATATAAGTTATTATAGATTATTAAAAGAAGCTGGACGAAATAATGTATGGAAAAACAAAAGAAAATACGGGAACATTATTTACCGGCCAGTGGATAAGCGTGAAAATTACATCAAGCGATGTATTGGTATTCCCGGAGATACGCTGCAAATAATCAACCAGCAGGTTTTTATTAATAGTAAGTTGGCTGAATTTCCGCCTGATGGTCAGGTTAAATATACTGTTTATGCTCCAAAGGGAATAAATAAGAAATTTCGTGATAATATAGATATCTCGGATGAGGATTATAATATCTGGAAAGGTGACCTGCATCATGCACTTCCTTTAACTGATGAAGCAGCGCAAAAATTGCACGAAAGACCTTCCGTTAGAAAAGTTGAGAAAGTAGTTGCTAAATCGGGGATGTGGTCGCCCTATCTGTTTCCGTTTGATTCGCTGTATCAATGGAATATTGACAATTACGGACCAATATATATTCCGAAAAAAGGAGCAACATTGGAACTTAGTATGAATAATATCTCCGTATATAAAAGATTGATTGATGTGTATGAGAATAACGACCTGGAAATAAAAAACGGTAAAATATTTATTAACGGTGAGGAAGCCGATTCATATACTTTTAAAATGGATTACTACTGGATGATGGGAGATAACCGTCATAATTCAGCCGATTCACGATTCTGGGGTTTTGTGCCCGAAGATCATATAGTAGGCAAAGCTTCTTTTGTATGGCTTTCACTGGATCCTGATAAATCGCTGTTTGACGGAAAACTAAGATGGAACAAAATGTTACGGGTTATTCATTGATAATAGTGAATTTTTCTTTGGTGCCATTAAGGGTGTTGTTGTGTTCATCAATATTTCTCAAGTGCATAGTGTCCTGATATGCCTAATTAAGAAATTTATTGGGGTCAATTAATTTTCTGACTAATAAATGAACATCAGTATAAGCTGACAATCCGGTAATTTTCTTACCTCTTTCTATATCGTTTTTTGTCTGTTCTAAAAGCCATTCACCATTTTCTATTGCATATTTAACTTTATCTTTTAAGGCTAAGTAGCAATTTGTATTTTTTTCATAATCTTTAAAATGATTTTTTTTGATATACTTTATTACATCTTCGCATTTTACAAATGGTTTGGTTGTTTTTTCAAAGTGTAATAAGATCCAATATTCAAAACAAATTATGGAAAGAGCAACAGTAATTTTATTGTCTTTAGCTATGTTTAAAGCTTTATCCACGTTGGCATGGTAGTCTTTGTCCAGCACAATCCATATTTCATCATAAGGGTTTCTGTCTCGTTTAGCTTTCTTTTTCTTCTCCTTAGCCTTAGTAACTAAGCCGACCGGACTGTGGTCCTTTGGGTGTATTACTTCAATTTCGACTGATGACAATTCTCTTTTTAATTTCTCATCTTTTTTGAAAGATTCAAAATATAATTTTGAGGATTTTCCGTCTTCACAAAGAATCAGTATTCTTTTGGAAATATTTATCATGCTGTTAAAATTTAAGCTGAGGCTCACTTATAACCGGTATTGCTTTAAATCGACCACTCAAATACCACTTATCAATCGGAATATCTTTTCTAATTCCTTTTATGTCGCTAAGCTTAAAAAATACAGAACCACCTTCATAATCTTTATCAACAAAACAAATCTGGTCGCGTCTAAAAATTTCTGTATCCAATAGTGTACTATCGTGTGTAGCAAATATTAATTGCGCATTCTTTGGGTTGTTTTTTTTACTATTAAATAAATTGATAATAAGCTTTGTTAATAATGGGTGTAATCCCTTATCTAACTCATCAATTACAATAACACCACCATCGTCCAATGTATCTAAAATTAAACTTCCTATTGCAAATAGTTTTTTTGTTCCAAGTGATTCGTTTTCTAATTCAAGTGTGGTTTTTCCGATTTCTTTCCCGTTTTCAAAAAGGGTATGACTTGTTAAAACTTCATATTTGTATCTTTCAAGTATTTCTTTTCTTGCCTCTTCCGGAAACCCTTCAGCAAATTTTATTTTCTGTTCATTTTCGGTAATACTGAAATCAAGAATACTGGTGTCTGCTGCTTTTAGAAGCTCTAATAAATTGTTTTTTAACTTTTCATCTTTTTGTATAAGTTCTGAGAAGGCTCTGATAATTGCTTTGTCATATTCAGTGTCATGTATCGTTGATACGTAAAAATATTTAGTGAAGTATAGATAGACATCATCGAGGTATTTTACTTTGCTTGTTGATGATTTTGATAGAAACAATTGATTTGGTAATAAGTCATCTTCTAGTTTCTTTTTTGTACCTCGATAATAATCTCCAAATGTTATCTTTTGTTTATTTCTTTCATACAATTTAGCTTTTACATTTTCCGGGTAGAAATATAATGCCTCATAAAAAATTTCAAAAGAATTGTACGAGATTGTATATTTGTACCTAAGATTACTTTCAACACTAATAAAGTCTATTTCAAATTTTACAGGATTGTTTTTGTATTCAATATCAAATATAAAAGGTTCGTAAGGTGCTATTTTTTCCCCATGTTTAAATGTATCCGAGTTTGTAATTAAATAAGATAATGCTCTTAAAGCCATCAAGATATTGCTTTTCCCCGAAGCATTCCGACCGTATAAAACCAGACATTTTAAAATTTCATTTCCATTCTGTATAAATGTATTATAAGGTAAATCATCTTCATTTAATCGCTTTTCAGTTGTGAAATTTATCAGTAAAGGCGATTTTATCGAACGAAAATTCTCAATTCCTAGTGATAACAACATTTTATTTTCTGTTTAATAATTAAATTTTGCAAAAATATTGCAAATATTTAATATATTCCAAAATATATCGCTTTTTTTATTAGCATAACATTTTTATTGGTTACAAAAGTGTTTTA
>JACKQG010005500.1_pt1 | contig 13895 bp, 8 predicted proteins | sample 8237621 | NCBI WGS metagenome assembly JACKQG01 (sample SAMN15677084, study PRJNA649215) | marine metagenome | biome: marine; feature: Black Sea; material: saline water; isolation source: suspended particulate matter (SPM) from the Black Sea western gyre | collected 2013-06-09/2013-06-10 | depth...
CCGGGTCGGCTTTTTCTGCGGCGCCCCCGATGAGTGTCGGCATCAGAAAGAACTCCTTGCGATCGCTGCGGTGGTCAAAGGCCTGCACCGCCAGCACGTTGCCGCTCCCGTTTTTCAGCAGGTGAATGTGATCAGTCAGGTCGAAGTCCATGAAGGAACCATTGTTGTTGTTGCCGGTGGCATAGGAGTTGTACTTCGGGTTGGCCGGGGCGTTTTGGGAGGCGATCTTTTCGCCGTTCAGGTAGGCAATGAAACCGTCGTCAAACTGAATGCGGAGGATCAGGTAGCCCAAGGCGTCTCGGTCCTTGATGGCGAATTTTTTTCGCGTCCAGATCACGCGCTTGGAGGTGGAGACCTTGGTCTTGATCAGCCCAAGCAGGGTTGACCCGGTGCGCTGGAATCCGAACCCGGACTCCCCGTCTTCCCAGCTTGAGGTTGGATTGAAAGCCGGGTGGGTCCAGTCCTGTGTCTCGTGAGAGATCGACGGGATCAGGTACTGGAAGGTGGCGTGCGCGGGGATGATCTGTTCGGCCTTGCCCATCATCGGCACCCCGAACGATTGGTTGTCAGCCAAGGCCGGGAATCCCGGTTCGTACTTGTCCGCGAAGGTGCCGTCCGGCTTGGCCAAGCCGAGGAATTCCCCCGCGCGTGCGAGTCGGAAACTCGTGTGCAACGGTTTGCCGGGCTCGGCGATGTTGTTGCCGGAGGCGTGAATGATCAGGAATTTTCCCGCAGGAATGGAGACGTCGGGAAAAACCCATTTCAGCGGCGTCTCCTGTTCATCGCTCAAGCCCCAGCCGAGCAGGCTGGCCGCTGTCTCCCCGGGGTTGTGCAGCTCGACCCAGTCTGACGTCTCGCCGAAATCATCCTTCAGTGTTCGGTCGTTGGCCGCGACGATCTCGCTGATGAACGGTTCGCTGCCCAAGGCGCTGATCGCTTGGCCAAGCGCCAATAAAGTGACGATGACTCTGGTCTGCATTTCAAATGGAACACACGCCGGCGTCCTGCCGTTGGCGCGAAGGGGCAAACTACCCCGCTTGGCCAAGCGGCAAAAGCCGAATGTCACGGCTTCTCCCCACCTGTTTCCGCCGTGTTGAGTGCCGCCTCGCGTTCCAACAGTGCCGGGTGGTCGTAGTGAAAGCCGCTATACCACGGGTGCGGCGTGAGGTTGCTCAGGTTTTCCCGGTGCAGCTTTCGCAGCGCGGTGATCATCGGTTCGCTCCCGCCGACGGCCTCCGCGGCGAAGGCATCCGCCTGATATTCGAACTTGCGCGACCAAAGGCTCGACAGCGGTGAGAGCCAAAACGTCACCGTCCCTGCCAACAGGCCGAACAGTAAAAACACCGGGGCAATCCCGGCGCCGAACCCGAACGCGCCGGCGAACCCAGCCTGGCCCGCCAACAGGCTCAGCGCCCAGAAGCCGATCAGCGTCGTGACGAACGACCAGGCGATCATCTTCGGAACATGCTTCAGCTTGAAGTGGCCGATCTCGTGCGCCAGCACGGCCTCCAGTTCGGCCTCGCTCAACTGTTCCACGAGCGTGTCGAACAACGCGATCTTCCGCCCCTTGCCCAGGCCGGTGAAAAAGGCGGTCGAGTGCTTGGATCGCTTGCTGCCGTCCATCACCTGGATGCCGGCGTTCACGAAACCGGTCCGCTTGGCCAGGGCGTCCAGGCGCTCCTTTAATCCGCCGTCCGGCAGCGGCGTGAACTTGTTGAACAACGGCAGGATGAAAATCGGTGCCAACACGCTCATCAACAATCGAAAAATCACAACCACGCCCCACGCACACAGCCACCAAGTGTCGCCGGTGGCCTCGACCAGCCAAAGGATCAGCGCCAGCAACGGCACGCCGATGGCGAAACTCAGCAAGACCCCCTTGGCCTGATCCGACCCCCACGTGCGCTGGGTGGAATTGTTAAAACCAAACCGCTCCTCAAGCCGAAACTGTGACCACCACGAAAACGGCAGGCTCAACAGCGACAGCAGCAGGACCACTGCCCACAACGCGATGGCGAGTCCCCACGGAGATTGGCCCGTCGAGTCCGCAACTAGGCCATAAAGCGATGCCAGCCATCCGCTGAAAAGCAGGATGCAAAGCACCGCCGTACTGTACGTGTCGGAGAACGTGCCGAACCGCGCCTTGGCCAGGGTGTAGCGCACCGATTTCCGATACGTCTCCTCATCCATGATTTCCCGAAACGGCACCGGCACTTCAGCTGCATGCTTTCGCACGTGCGCGGCATTGACGCCATCGAGCCACAGCTCAAAACAGTATCGAAGCAAAATCAAGCCAAGGGCAACGAGGGCAAAAATAGTATCAGGATCACTCATGCTGGTATTCAGTTTTTATCCGCAGACCACGCAGATGATCGCAGATTTTTTTATCTTCGGAAATCTGCTGATCTTCGGATTCATCTGTTTTGGGTTAAGGTTTCATCGATCGCGTCATGCAGGGCGGCGAAGATTTTTTTGACCTGCCTTTGTGTCGTGCAGAACGGCGGCATCACCACGATCACGTTGCCGACCGGCCGCGTCAACACGCCGCGCTTGGCCAAGCCGTCGCAGACACGAATCCCGGCCTGCTCGGCCAAGGCGAACGGCTCGCGCGTCCGCCAGTCGCGGACCAGTTCCACCGCCAGCACGCAGCCGGCCTGGCGGATGTCGCCGACTTGCGGCAGGCACCAAAGCCGCCTGGCTTCGGCGCGAAGATTCGCGGCAAGTTTTTTGCGATGGGGTGCGGCGGTTTTCAGCAACCCGATACTGGCCAGACTGGCGGCGCTGCCGAGTTGGTTGCCGGTGTAGCTGTGGCCGTGGAAAAACGTCTTGAACTCGGCGTAATCTCCGAGGAAGGCGTCGAACACTTCCTGTGTGGTCAGCGTCGCGGCCATCGGGAGGTAGCCGCCGGTAAGCCCCTTGGCCAGGCAGAGGTAGTCCGGCTGCACGCCCTCGTCGTGGCTCGCAAAAAAACGGTTCGCGGCCCGGCCCAAGCCGGTCATCACCTCATCGGCGATGAGCTGCGCGCCGTGTCCCCGGGCAATCTCGGCGACACGCCGGAGCCAACCCTCCGGCTGCGCGATCATCCCGGCCGGTCCCTGCAAGCCCGGTTCGAGCAGCATCGCGGCGTAGTTGCTGCCGCGTTGTTTGCGGGAGGCAAACCGCTGCTCCACCTTGTCAATGCACTCGAACTGGCAATTGCGGGAGTCGCGCGCATCGCCGCGTTCCGGCTTGGCCTTGTTGAACGGGCATCGGTAACAGTACGGCGACATCACTTTGTCCGTCTTGAACAGCATCCCGGAGTACGCCTTGTGAAACAGGTCGATGTGCCCGGCACTCACCGCCCCGACCGTGTCGCCGTGATACGCGCCGTCGAGCGACAGGAACCTTGGCTTGCGGGCGCGGCCCGTGCGGCGGGCGAACTCGTACGCCAGCTTGAGCGCCACCTCGACTGCGGTCGAGCCGTCGTCGGAGTAAAAGACCTTGGCCAAGCGCGGCTGCCGCTTGGCCAAGCCGGTGCGCGGGTTGGCCAGTTTCACCAGCGCTTGGCCAAGCTGCGCAGCCGGCTCGTTGGCCAGGCCAAGCGCCGAGGTGTGGGCGACCTTGGTTAACTGGGTGCGAATCGCGGCGTTGATGCTCGGGTGATTATGCCCGTGAAGGTTGGTCCAGATCGACGAGTTGGCGTCGATGTATTCCCGCCCGCGCGCGTCCCAGAGGAGCGCGCCCTTGCCGCGCTCGATGACCAGCGGTTCGCCCTTGAGCCAGTCACGCATCTGCGTGAACGGATGCCACAAATGCCGTTGATCAAGCCTGGCCAGGGGGTGCTTTTTCATTCGGCGGCAAGGGGGACGGCGTCGAACGGTGACAGGTCAAGTTCGAAGCCGGTGCCGAACGGCTGGTCGTTGACGCTTCCCAGGTTGATCTGCCCGTCGCGGATGTCGAGGGTCGGCCAACCACGATCACTGGCGCGGTAAAGCCCGGGGTGCGCCTCCTGCACCTGTTGCTGTGTGCTCACCGGGAACTGCGACAGCCCGGCCATGTAATGGTGTCCGTTGCGCTCGACGCTCCCGATGCCAAGCGCTGCCATCACCGCCAAGTCCTGTATCACAGCCACCGGGCCGACATTGCACAAATCCTCGCCGCTCATGACCGACACATGCCCGGCCTCGTGCCGCGCGTTCAGCAGGCAGGCGTTGGCGGCTCCCTTGAAAATGCCTTTGCAGTTTTTGTGGCTCGTGCCGGCGTAGCCCAGCGCCAGCGCCAGCGGCAGACATTTGATCGTGCCGTCCGATTCGTCGATGATGACTGGCGGCCGATCCGGCCAGTCGTCGAACCCGTCACCCACGGAATCGTCCAGCGCGATGTCGCGGTGCAACGGTTGCTCGACGAAGAGGAGGCGTTTGAAAAACGCGGCCAACTTCGCATCGCCCACAAGTCGCTCCCAGTGGCTTCGAAACTCCTCCACGGACGTGAACTGTTCATTGCCGTCAAGGCTGAACGCAAAGTCGCCCGGCGCGTGATGCCCAATCGTGGCAGCGATGCTGCGCAGACGCTCGAGATCGGCGTCGGGGTTGCCGTTGATTTTGATTTTGAAATGCCGCAGGCCATACGCCCGGATGCATTGATCGAGCGATTGCGGCAGCGAGTCGTCGAGCAACTCATCCGCCGGGATGGCGTTGGCAGACAACGGATCGGCCAAGCCAACCGTGTGGCGCGCGAGCACCTTGGCCAACGGCTGTTGCGGAAGCTGTTCAGCTGCGAAGCGCTTGGTCAGTACCGGATGAATTGCGCCAAGATCAAAACCAAGCGTCCCGTCGCGCAGCGCTTGGCCAAGCGGCCGGCCTGTGGCGCGGCACACCGACTCGATCACCGCCCGCTCCACCAGCGACGTGCCAAAGTGCGCCAGCAACGGGGCGACGTTCCCGGCCTTGGCCCAGTCGCGCTGCTGCACATAAATGGATTGCCAAGCCGCGAAGGCGCTCGGTGCCTCGATGCCGATCGCATGGTCGAGGGCGCGGCGGATCACCCGGAGCATGTCGGCGATCTCCTTTTCCAGCGAGTCGTCCGGCACCTTGGTGAACCACTTGGGTGGCAGCAGGTCGGAGGCAATGCCCCACGACGGTTGGCCATCCACCTCGGTGTCGAGCCTTACAAAAACCATCGGCACTTCCGTCATCGTGGCGATGCCGTACTTGAACGGCATGCGCGTCTTGAGTTGAATCTGGTGAATCGAGGCTCCAGTTATCTTTAGCGGCACACCGGATTCATAAGCCGCAGCGCGCCCCTCTACAAGTTTGGCGGCAATTCGCTGTTGGCTTTGCGAGGGGGTTTGGGTGACGTATCGTGCCGCGCGTGAAGCTGCTGTTCATCGGCGACATTGTCGGGAAACCGGGCCGGAGGGCGGTGCGGTATTTTTTGCCGCGCCTCCGTCAGTCGCTTGGCATCGACTTTGTCGTCGCCAACGGGGAAAACATGGCCGGCGGATCCGGCATCACCCCGGCGACGGCGGCCGAGGTGTTCGAGGCGGGCGTGGATGTGATGACGTCGGGCGATCATCTGTGGGATCAGCGCGAGGTGGAGAGGCTGCTAGATGAGGAGTCTCGGCTGTTGCGTCCGGAAAATTATCCCGAGGGCACGCCCGGGCACGGCTTTGTTGTCAGTCGCAAGGGAAACCTTCCGCCGGTCGGCGTGCTGAATTTGCAGGGGCAGACCTTCATGAAGCCGGTCGAGAACCCGTTCTTTGCCGCTGCGAACGCCGTGGAGGCGCTCCGCAAGGAATCGCCCGTGATCTTTGTGGATATGCATGCGGAGGCCACCTCCGAGAAGATCGGGATGGGGCGCTTCCTCGATGGCAGGGTGAGCGCCGTGGTGGGCACGCACACGCATGTGCAGACGGCCGACGAGCAGGTTTTCCCGGGCGGCACGGCGTTCCTCTGCGATGCCGGCTTCACCGGGCCGCACGAGAGCATCCTGGGCCGCGAGATTGAGCCGATCCTGCGCCGATTCACGACCTATCGGCCGCAACGGTTCGGGGTCGCCTCCGGGCGCGTGATGCTCAACGGGGCCGCGATTCACATCGACGACGAAACCGGCCGGGCCGTCTCCATCGAGCGTGTCTCCGAGCTGATGCCGGGAGATGATTCCGAGGAATGAGCCGCGAACAGCAAAGCCAGTGGGATTTCGGGGAGCTTCCGGATCAGGAGGCGGCACGCACGGTTTACGGTGTCACCGAACTGAACCGCAAGGTGAAGGCGATGCTGGAAAACCAACTTGGCGCGGTCTGGGTGCAGGGGGAAATCTCCGGCCTGCGAAAGCAGGCTTCCGGTCACATGTATTTCGCGATCAAGGACGAAAACGGGCAGTTGGGCTGCGTGCTGTTTCGGGGCATCGACCCGGAGAATCGCTCGTTGCTGGAGGACGGGACACAGGTGCTGCTGCAGGGAGAGGTCACGCTGTTCGAGCCAAGGGGACAGTATCAATTGATCGTCCGCAAGGTGGAGCTGCGGGGGCAGGGGGCGTTGCAGGCAAGGTTCGAGAGACTGAAACGCAAGCTGGAGGCCGAGGGGTTGTTCGCGCCAGAGCGCAAGCGGGCACTGCCCGGCTTTCCTGCGCGGGTCGGCTTGGTCACCTCGCCGAGCGGCGCGGCGATCCGGGACGTGCTGCATGTTGTCCAACGGCGAAACGCCTCGCTGCAAATCGTGCTGGAACCGTGCCGCGTGCAGGGCGACACGGCTGCGGCGGAGATGGCCAACGGCATCCAACGGCTCAACCGATGGAGCGCGCGCCAGGCCAAGCCGCTGGACTTGATCCTGCTGACCCGCGGCGGCGGCAGCCTGGAGGATCTCTGGGCGTTCAACGAGGAGGTGCTGGCCCGCGCCGTGCATGAGTCGGGGTTGCCGGTGGTGTCGGCGGTCGGGCACGAGATTGACACCCTGATCACCGATTTCGTCGCCGACGTCCGGGCGGCGACGCCAAGCGTGGCGGCCGAGTTGATCACGCGGGACGTGTTCGCCTCGCGGGAAATCCTCGGCGAGGCCACGGCGAAACTGGGCCGCTTGGCCAAGCGGGGTGCGGCGTTGGCCAAGCGCGACTTGTCATCGCTCTCCCACCGGCTCGACCGGGTGCATCCGCGCCGGGCGCTGGATGACGGTCTTCAGCGGCTGGACAACCAGCTCGACGACCTGGCTCGACTGGCCGGGCAGGGGGTGGCGACCCGGCGGGAGCGCCTGCGCCTGGCCAAGCAGCGGCTGGTGTCTCTCCGGCCAACGGCTCTGCTGGCCCGGCGCGGGGAGCAGTTGGGCTGGCTGCAACGCCGCTTGGCCAACGCGCCACGCCGCATCCACGGCGACTGCGCGTCAAGGCTTGAGCAGGCGCAGGCCCGGCTGGAGCTGCTATCGCCAACAGCCGTGCTGGCCCGAGGCTACTCGATCACCCGGGACGCGATAACCGGTGCGGTGTTGCGGGATGCCGGGAAAACGCGGCCCGGCCAAGTGCTGCGGACGCGCCTGCAGACCGGGGAGATCAGCAGCACGGTCAACAACCCCGAAACTACCCGCTAAAGTTTCGGCGCGCGCGGTCGACTCTGTTCCCGGACAGACTTTGTCCGGAACAAGCATGAGGGAACTGACAATGCTCAAGACGATGCGGGATTCGCTGCAGACGCTGCTGCTGCATCATCAACTTAACGAGAGGGCGCGCGGTTTTTTCAAGGCCGTGCGGCTTGGTGATTTCGCCGAGGCCCGATCAAAAATGTCCGCCACGTGGCAGACCGTGCCGGTGGAGGAGTTGAGTGAGATGATTCACAACGACCTGCCGTTGCTGCCGCTCTCGACCGCGACCCACTTTGGCCTGGTCATGGATGACGGGGCGACTGCCGTCCTGGACGCCTACCTTTATTTTGAAGGCGACCACTGGCTATCGTGCGGGGTGAGTCTCGTGCTCGAGCAGGGCCGCTGGGGGGTCGGCACAGTCAGTCTTATCCAGGAGGAGTGGTCGCCCGAGCGGCCGCAGCCGAAGCCAACCGTTGAGCCGGGCAGTGTACCGGGGCCAACCCGCGTTGGTGCGTGAGGGCTATTCCCACTCGATGGTCGCCGGGGGCTTGCTGGAAACGTCGAGACAGACACGGTTCACGCCGTCGACCTCGTTGATGATTCGGGTCGAGAGCGTCTCGATCACCTTGTACGGCAGTTTCACCCAGTCGGCGGTCATGCCGTCCTTCGACTCCACCGCACGCACGGCGATGGTGTAGTCGTACGTTCGCTCGTCCCCCATCACGCCGACACTGCGCACCGGCAGCAGCACCGCGAAGCTCTGCCAAATCTTGTAGTACAGCTTGTTGGCCTTCATTTCCTCGACGACGATGGCATCGGCGTTGCGGAGGATTTCACACCGCCCCGGGGTGACCTCGCCGAGAATGCGCACCGCGAGCCCGGGGCCGGGGAACGGCTGGCGCATGACGATCTCCTTGGGCAGGCCAAGCTCGGTGCCAAGCTGGCGAACCTCGTCCTTGAACAGGCAGCGGAGCGGTTCGATCAGGTCGAACTTCATTTTCTCCGGCAGTCCGCCGACGTTGTGGTGGCTCTTGATGAGCGCCGCCGGGTTGCCGCCAATCGGCACCGACTCGATGACGTCCGGATACAGCGTGCCCTGTGCAAGAAACTTGGCCTTGCCCACCTTGCGGGTGGCTTTCTGGAATACGTCGATGAAGGTGTTGCCAATGATCTTGCGTTTCTTTTCAGGATCGGTCACGCCCCGAAGCTTCCGCATGAACAGGTCGGTGGCGTCCTCGTAATGAAGCTTCACCCTGAAGTTGCGGCCAAACACCTCCTTGACGACTGCCGCCTCGTTGGCGCGCAGCACGCCGTTGTTCACAAAAATGCAGGTCAACTGCTTGCCGATGGCCTTGTGAATCAGCGCCGCCGCGACACTCGAGTCGACGCCGCCGCTCAAGCCGAGGATCACTCTTTCCCTGCCGACTTGGGTGCGAATGTCCTCCACCGCCTGGTCGACGTAGTGGCGCATGGTCCAGTTGCGGCCGCAATCGCAGATGTTGTGGACAAAATTGGAAATGATTTTTTTGCCTTTCGGTGTGTGAACCACTTCCGGATGAAATTGCAGGCCGTAAAAGCGCGCCCGGGCATGTTCGATCGCCGCGAAGGCGGAGTTTTCCGTGGTGGCCACCGACTTGAAGCCGTCCGGCAGGCGAGTCAGTTTGTCGCCGTGCGAGTTCCAGACCTGCAGTTCCTGCGGCAGCCGGTCAAACAGCCGGCATCGGGTGTTTTTCACGCGGAGCGTCCCCTTGCCGTATTCCCGTTTTTGGCCGCGCTCGACCTTGCCCTTTAAATACTTCGCCATCACCTGCAACCCGAAGCAGATGCCAAGAACGGGGATGCCCAGTTTAAAGACCGCCTTGTCCGGCAACGGGGCGTCCTTGGCATACACACTGGACGGCCCGCCGGAGAGGATGATGCCGCTCGGGTTCATCTTCGCGATGTCGGCGGCGGGGGTGTTGTAATGGATGATGGTGGAGTAAACCTTGCACTCGCGAATGCGCCTTGCAATGACCTGCGTGTACTGGGAACCAAAATCCAGTATGACGATCTGTTCGTTCATCGGGTTGAAAAGCGGGGAATGAAGCCAAGAAACCGGCTGCGTTGCGAGTCAAAAAACCGGGCCAAGCGGTTTTCGCTTGGCCAAGCGGAGAAAAAAGCGTCGGTCGATTGGGTTGTTAAACCAGTTCCGGGATCGGCCTGCCGTGCCGGACAATCATCACCGGTCGGCCAGTCAGGGTGTGATATTCCTTGGTGTGGTCGATGCCCAAAGCGTGGTAGAAGGTCGCCGCCACGTCGTCGGGAGAGATCGCGCGGTCGCGCGGCCCTTCTCCCTTGGCATCGGACGCGCCGATCACCTGGCCGCCCTCCATGCCGCCCCCGGCGAGGAGGCAGAACATCGCCCGCGGGTAATGGTCTCGGCCCCCGCGTTGATTGATTTTTGGCGTGCGGCCGAATTCACCGGTCACGAACACGGCGGTGGTTTCCAGCAGGCCCTTCGCTTCGAGCGCCCGGAACAAGCCGGCCAACCCGTCGTCGAGGTTGGGCAGGTTATTGTCCTTGAGGCGGCTGAAATTATCGCGGTGCGTGTCCCAGCCGCCGAGTTGCACGCTCACCAGCCGCACTCCCGACTCCACCAACCGCGTGGCCAGCAGACAGCTTTGCGAGAAGCCCCCGTCGCCGAACAGCCCGGAGATCGACGGGGATTCTTGGGTCAAGTCGAACGCTTCCCGTGTCCGGCTCGAGCGCATCATTTCGTACGCCTTTTGGCTGAACTCATCCATCCCGCTCAGCACCTTGTCCTCCCCGGCGAATGAGCCGAAGGCGGTGTCGTAGCGCTTGACCAGGTTGTTGCGTCGGTCAATGTCCGACAACGTCAGGCCGTTCAACAGGGACAAGCCCCGGATATTCATCGGTTGCCCGGCCTTGGGCGAGGCACCGGTCTCAAACGGCCCATACTCCAGCCCGAGAAAGCCGGTCGGGGCGGTCGGTCCCTTGGGGATGGCCACCGAGCCGGGGATATCCCTCGGCGCGGAAAGTTCCTTGCTGACGACGGCACCGTAGGTCGGGTACTTGAGGGCCGGCAGGGGGCGGTTGCCGGTCATCAGGTATTCCGCGCCCAGCCGGTGGGCGGCCAGCGTGTGGCTGACCCCGCGCAGGATGGCATACTTGTCGGCGCACTTGGCCAATTTCGGCAGATGCTCGGAGATGCGAATGCCCGGGACGTTCGTTGCGATCTCGGAGAACTCGCCGCGATGGGTGTCGGGTGCGTCCGGCTTCATGTCGAACGTGTCCATGTGGCTTGGGCCTCCGGCCAAGCGAATGTAGATGGCCGATTTTGCCCGGCCGCCGGCCGCCGCGTTGGCGTTGGCCAAGCCGAGGTAATCGGACAAACCAAGCCCGACGCCGGTCAATGCGCCGACCTTGAGAAAGTCGCGCCGCGCGATTCCGTCACAGGTGTGATGTGTTGCCATGGTTCAGGTCGGTTAATGGTTTACGAGAAATTCCTTGGTGTTGAGCAGGGCCCAAAGCAGGTCGCGAACCGCCCCGATTTTGTCTGGGCTGGCTCCGATGTCGGCCCGGGCCATCTCCATTTCGTGCGCCGAGGGCAGGCGGCTGACGGTTCTCAGGAAGGTCATGTTGATCAGCTTGTCCACTTCCTGTGCCGTGATCGGTCGCTTGGCCAAGCGGCCCTTCGCCGGATCGCCGCCAAGCTTGCGGATGCCCTGGTTGAGGCGCTGGAGGGTTTGGCGATGAGTCTTGAGCGCCGCTTGGTACTGTTGTGTGGCGTTCGAGTTATTTGTGTTGCGCGGCTTTTTAGGCGGCTTGGCTTGGAGTTTCTTTCGCTGGCTGATCAACTGCTTGAGCCGCTTATTCCCCTTGGCTTGCTGCGTTGACTGGGTCTTGCCGGAGTACCATTCCTCGATCTCGGCGATCCAGCCCTTGGCCTTGCGGTCGTTCCCGTTGACCATCGAGATCAGCGCGGGGTCGTTCCGGGTGAACACGGCCTGCAGCAGCGTGGGGTCGTTCGAACGCTCGCAATCGCAGTTCTCCATCCGTCCCGGCTTGCCGAAAACAGTCAGCGCGTAGTTGAGGGAGGTCAGCTTCCGGTTGTTTCGGCCGAGCATTTCCGGGCCGATGGTGCGGTTCACCGGGCTCTCGGTCATGGCTCCGGCCCGGTTGTTGGCTGCCGTGGCTTGGGTGATTGCGTCGGCAACCACCTCGGCCGGAAGACGCCGGACGATCATGCGGCTGAAGTTGCGCTCGTCGCTGCGGTTGGTCTCGTTCGGCTTCCAACTGCGCTGGTACGTGTCGCTGTTGAGGAGGGTTCGGTGCAGCCATTTCATGTCGTAGCCGTTCTCGACGAACCCCTTGGCCAAGTAGTCCAGCAGCGGCGCATTGGAGGGCGGGTTGGCCAGATTCATGTCGTCCACGGGATCCACGATGCCCCGGCCGAAATAGTTGTGCCAAACCCGGTTCACGAACGCCCGGGCAAAGTACGGGTTTTCGCCGGAGCGCAGCCAATCCATCAACGGCTGGCGCGGGTCGGCATAATCAGTCAGGTGCACTTCATCCCCGCCGAGGACAGTGGGGGTGATGACCCGGCCGCTGTACCGCTTATTCTTGTTGTTCCCTTTTTTTCGGGATTGCCTGCTTTTTGGGTTGGCGATGTACAGTTCCTGCCACGGCACCGCTTGGCCGGCTTCGGCCCGGCGCTTGATCTCCGCCCGCAACTCCTTCCGGTTGGTTTTCTTCTCCTTGTCGTATCCGACGGATTCCTCGATCTCCTTCATCAACGACTGGTAATTCTTCGCTCCGTCACCCTTGTCGCCCCTTGGCGTGTTTGCCTTGTACTGAATCGGCTCGAAGAACGCCTGAAACTTCTTGAAATCCTGCTGGGTCCACTGGTCAAACGGATGCTTGTGACACTGGGCGCACTGGATGCGCACCCCCAGGAAAGCGTGCGCGAAACTCAGCGCCTTTTCCTCCGGTTGCCGGATGTTCCGCCGCGCCCAGTAATACGGCATGCTTTCGCGGGTGTGAAAAGGTACGGGGTTTTCCTCCTTGTAATGCTGGCTCATGCCCTTGGCAAACTGGATGAACGACTCACCCTCGCGGCGGCTGGTGGCCATGATGAGGCCCTCGGCGATGCGGTCGTAAGGGGCGTTGGTCCGGACGCGATGGTAAATCCACTCATACCAATGCTGTGCCATCTCATTGCGGAAAACGGGGTCATTCTGGTTTTGCGGATTGTTCCCGGTGTAGTCGCACAGCTTGGTGGTCCACCACGCGGCGTACGCGGGTCGGTTGAGCAGTTCATCAATCTTTTTGGAACGCTTGAGCGGCGAGCGGCTCGCGAGGAACGACTGTATCTCCTGCGGCAGGGGGAGTGAGCCGGTCAGGTCGAGGCATACGCGCCGGAGGAACTCCTCGTCTGTGCATTGACTTGAGGGCACGATCCCGAGCTTCCGCAGCTTGGCGACGACCAGTTCGTCCATTTTTGTCCGGCTGACCACCTCCGGGTAGGCGTCTCCGAGCGGGTCGGATACCGGGCGGTACACCGGCACCGGGTGCACGCCGTTGTCATAAAACGCGATGATGTGCGTGTCGCCGGTGCTGGCGGCAGAGACCAGTCCGTTCTCATCGACCGCTGCGATTGAGTCGTCGTTGCTCCGGAATCGGGTCAGTTCCGTAACATCCTCGGTCGTGCCGTCCCCCCAATGAACAATCACCTGCAACTGCCGGGTCTGCTCTGGCCCCGTAAACTCGATCAGGCTGGGGCGCACCTCGAGGCGATCGAACGCCGGGGTGGTCTTGGCGTCGTTCTCGGCTCCGTTTTCGATCCACTTCAGGAGCAGTTGGTGTTCCCAGCTTCCTTTTTCAAAACGCAGCTTGCCCTTGTGCTTTTCCTGCATTGTCGGCTTGAGCAGGAGGAGGCTGTTCGCGGGGTTTGACTTGTCGACGCGGATTTCATCCTCGTCCCGGGCGATCTCCTTGTGATCCTTGTCGAAGTCGTAACCGAACAGGGAGAGCTGAAAATCCCCCTTGCCAGCAAAGGAGCCGTGGCATTCCCGGCCGTTGCATCCCCGGACGCCGAGCAGCGGGACAACATGCTTGCGGAAGCTGGGCGCCTCGCCGGAGCCGGGATCACCGAACCGTTCCGATGGTGTCGGAAGCGCATCAGCCTGTACCGCCACGAGGGCTGTGGCGAACGTCATAAACACCATCAGCTTGGTTGTCAGTTGGTTCATCTTTCGCGTTGTCTTTACCGTGTCAATGGCACACCCAAGCCGCAGTTTAAGCTGTGATTTCAAGGATGCAACCCCCTCTGTTGCAGTCAAGGTGGAT
>JACKQG010005501.1_pt1 | contig 13895 bp, 13 predicted proteins | sample 8237621 | NCBI WGS metagenome assembly JACKQG01 (sample SAMN15677084, study PRJNA649215) | marine metagenome | biome: marine; feature: Black Sea; material: saline water; isolation source: suspended particulate matter (SPM) from the Black Sea western gyre | collected 2013-06-09/2013-06-10 | depth...
CACCGGCATGGAGGCGAACCTGCGCTTCGCCGGCCCTGATACCCTCGAGACCAAGATCTTCTGCCGGCTGACCGCCTGGCAGAACTGGATCTTCCAGCGCCCCAACGCCGTCGGCAGCGCCGGCGCGCTGCAGTGCTACGGCACGCCCACCCGCCCCGACTTCGACTACAACCGCACCTGATCCGCCGTCACGCAGCTCGCCCATGGCCTCCATCGATTACAGCCAGAAGATCCCGAACAACGTCGACCTCGCCTCGGACAAGCGCCTGCAACGGGCGCTCGAGAAGTGGCAGCCCAGCTACCTGAAGTGGTGGCACGAGATGGGGCCGACCGACTTCGAGACCAAGGAGATCTACCTGCGGACCGCGGTCTCGGTCGAGTCGGACGGCTGGGCGCACTTCGGCTACGTGTCGATGCCCGAGTACCGCTGGGGCGTGTTCCTCGAGCCGCTCCAGAACGACCGCCGCATCCCCTTCGGCGACGCCTACGGCAAGCCGGCCTGGCAGGACGTGCCCGGCGAGTACCGCACCGACCTGCGGCGGCTGATCGTCACCCAGGCCGACACCGAGCCGGCCTCGGTCGAGCAGCAGCGCCTGCTCGGGCACACCGCGCCGTCGCTCTACGACCTGCGCAACCTGTTCCAGGTCAACGTCGAGGAGGGCCGGCACCTGTGGGCGATGGTCTACCTGCTGCACCGCTACTTCGGCAAGGACGGCCGCAACGAGGCCGAGGAGCTGCTCGAGCGCCGCAGCGGCAACCCCGACCGGCCGCGCATCCTCGGCACCTTCAACGAGCCGATCAACACCTGGCTGGACTTCTTCTGCTTCGCGATGTTCACCGACCGCGACGGCAAGTTCCAGCTCCTGGCGCTGGCCGAGTCGGGCTTCGACCCGCTGGCGCGCACCTGCCGCTTCATGCTGACCGAGGAGGCGCACCACCTGTTCGTGGGCCAGACCGGCCTCGGCCGGGTGATCCAGCGCACCTGCGAGGTGATGAACGCCCACCCCGACGCCCAGCCCCGGGAGCACGGCGCGATCTCGCTCGAGCTGATGCAGAAGTACATCAACTTCTGGGTCAGCAGCTCGACCGACCTCTACGGCTCCGAGGTGTCCTCCAACGCCGCCAACTACTTCGCCACCGGCTTGAAGGGCCGCGCCTACGAGGAGAAGGCCTACCAGGACCACGTCGCGCTCGAGGGCAGCTACAGCATCGAGAAGATCGTCGCCGGCGAGATCGTCAAGGAGGAGGTGCCGCTGCGCAACGCCATGAACGAGATCCTGCGCACGGACTACCTGATCGACAACCAGAAGGGCGTCGACTACTGGAACAAGATCGTCAAGAGGCACGGCATCGACTTCGAGTTCAAGCTGCCGCACCGCCGCTTCAATCGCCAGATCGGCATGTACACCGGCGCCTTCTTCGACCTCGACGGCAAGCCGATCGACGAGCACACCTGGAACCAGAAGAAGGCCGGCTGGCTGCCGACCGAGCGGGACCGCGAGTTCGTGCTGAGCCTGATGCAGCCGTGCCGCGAGCCGGGTAAGTTCGCCGCCTGGATCGCCCCGCCGAACAAGGGCCTGAACGGCCAGCCGGTCGACTTCGAGTACGTCAAGCTCTGAGCCGCTCGCCGGCCCGCCGCCACCGACCCGCGCCGATGGACGCCGCCCCTCCCTTCGAGGTCCGCCACGAATTGGAGGGGTGGACGCTGTTCTGGGCCGAGGTCGAGCTGGTCGGACCGCCCGCGGCGGCCGCGACCGCGGCGCTGCGCGAGGCCGCCGCCGCGTCCTTGCGCTCGCGGGTGGCCTCGCGCCAGTTGACCGAGGTCCCGGCCGTGGGGGAGCTGCGCAAGCTGTTCCGCGCCGCCGGCACCGACCCGACGCGTTACCGCCCGGCCTCGGAGGCGCTGGCGCGGCGGCTGTTGAAGGGCGACGCCATGCCCGCGATCCATCCGCTGGTGGACCTGAACAACTGCCTGTCGATGGCGCTGCTCGCCCCCTGCTGCGTCATGCGCGAGGGCAGCTTCGAGCCGCCCTTCGTGTGGCGCGCCGGTCTGCCCGGCGAGAGCTACCCGTCGCTGCGCGGCGGCGACTTCGGCCTCGAGGGCCGGCCGCTGCTGGTGGACGCGCTCGGCCCGGCGGACACGCCGATCACCGGCACCACCCGGGTGGGCATCGAGTCCGGCACCCGCCGCGCCACCTTGGTCAGCTACTTGCCGGCCGGGGTCGTCGATCCGGCGGACGCCCATGGCGCCATCCGCGAGCTGGCCGCCGGCATCCGCGTCCAGGTGATCTGGACCGGCCAGACGCGGTCCTGACCCGGGCGGTCGACTCGTCCAGGCCGGTCCATCTGGGCGGTCTGAGTGGTGATCAGGCGGCAGAGCGGTGGGTGGGCACGCTGGCCCCTCTCTCCCATCTCCGGTTTGCCCGTCCTCCTTCAGGGGAGCCACAGGGCGTCACCGATTTGGCGCTGGGGCATTCCAGGCGGAGGCTGTTCCATGACCGCTCCTCAGTCCAGCCATCCACTGGGGAAGGGCTCCCGGTGGCCGGCGGGCCGGGACATCCTCTTTTGGAGGAAGGGAAGCCTGCTTCGGCTGCCCCCGGGTCCAGAACTGGCGCGAGGTCCAGGCGCGATTGCAGACCTGGCTCAGCGATCGAGCTTGATCGAGAACACCCGCACCTCGGCGTCGCGGTCGCGCAGCTCGCCGAGGATGGTGCCCGCGGCGTCGGCGGCGGCGCTGCGGCCGCCGTAGGTCATGCCGGTCCAGGGGCCGTTGGAGATCGCGCCGACCAGGTTGGGGCCGATCACCGGGGCGCCGGTTAGGCGAGCGGTGCGGCTGATCCAGGCGTGCAGGCTGTCGGCGTGCCCGGGCCAGGCGCCGCGGTCGGCGGCCCAGCCGAAGGGGACGACCACCAGGTCGGGCGCGGCGGCCGCCAGCGCCGCCGGCAGCTCCTCCTGGAAGACGTCGGCGCAGATCAGCAGCCCGATGCGGCCGAGCGGGGTGTCGGCCACGGTGGCGGCGCCGGCCGCGCCGCAGGTGTAGGGCGGGTCCATCAGCTCCTCGAGGACGTTGACCTTACGGTGCTTGGCGAGGATGGCGCCGTCGGCGCCGATCAGCAGCGCCGAGTCGTAGAGCCGGTCCCCGTCCTTCTCGGCCAGGCCGACCACCAGCAGGATCCGGTGCTCTCGCGCGAGCGCCGCCAGGCGGTCGCTGGTCGGTCCCGGAACCGGATCGGCGAGCTCGTGGGCCGCAGGGTTCACCCAGCCGAGCACGGCTGTCTCGGGGAAGCAGGCGAGCTGCGCGCCTTGGTCGGCCGCCTCCTCGACGGCGTAGGCGATGCGCCGCAGGTTGCCTTCGCGGTCGTCGTCGATGCACAGGGTCTGGCAGATCGCGACCCGGATCGCCCCGCCGCCGCCGGCCGGATCCGCCGCCTCGTCCGCTGCCCCGCCGGGGCCGCCGGCGCAGGCGGAGCCGAGGCAGCCGAGCAGGAGGAGCAGGGGAGAGGTCCTCACCACCGGCTCAGGCCAGGTCCACCTTTCGGAAGTGGTCGAGGCCGTCCTTCGCCAGCCCTCGCAGCTCGGCGAACAGCTCCTCCTCGACGCGCTTGAAGTTGAAGCAGGACTTCCCCTGCATGCGCTTCCGCAGCCCGGGGCTGATGCCCTCGAGCAGCTTGGGCTCGACGTAGACCGGCATCAGGTGGAAGGAGACGTAGTTCTTGCGGATCGTGACGCCGCCGAAGCACATCGGCTGGCCTCGGAAGTCCTTCCTGGTGACGAGCAGGAAGTCGCCGGGCTGGTCGCGGGCGACCACGAGCGAGCGCTGGTGCCGAGCCAGCAGCTCCTTCAGGGCTCCGAAGGCGGCGTCGAAGTCGGCGGGGGGGCGGACAGCCACAGCAGCTCAGCGGCTGCGGGCCAGCTCCCGCACGAACAGGTTGGCAAATTCGATCGGAGCACCGTGGTGCTGCAGCGCAATCGGACCGCGCGCAGCCACCCCGGGCAGCCGCGCGCCGTCGATGACGCGCTCGCCGTTCAGGTCGACCGTCAGGGTCTCGCCGACCATCCGGATCAGGAAGCGGTTCCACTCGCCGATCTGCGCGTCGGCCGCGACCTTCGGCGTACACGCCGCGCGCACCTCGGCGGGCATGCTGGCGTCGGTGCGGTAGCCCCACACCTCCCCCGAGCCGACCGGCCAGCACCAGATGTTGACCTGCGCCTTGTCGGAGCCGCGCAGGTAGATGCCGCTGTCGCCGGCGTCGGGCACCACCGCCTCGACCGCCGCGCCGTCGTCGTCGTGCTGGACGCTGCCGTTCGGCAGGATGACCGGACGGGCGGCCTCCAGCGCGCCGCCGCTCCAGCGCCAGTCGGCGATCAGCTCGAAGTCGCCGAACTCCTCCTCGCTCCAAAGGTGGTCGCCCTCGCCGTCGTAGACCAGCTTCCAGTCCGAGGCCTTCCAGTGGCCTTCCTGCCCTTCGCCGACCCTCCAACCCTCGAGGTCCACCCCGTTGTAGAGGCTGCGGAAGCCCACCGCCCGATCGGCGACGTTGCCGGAGTGCATGACCATCTCGGTCGCCGGCAGCTCCTTGATGCGCAGGTTGCGGAAGTGCGCCTCCGAGCCCTCCGACTCCAGGCAGATGTAGCCCTTGCGCGGGTCGATGTCGTAGCCGCCGCTGACCTCCTCGCCGTTGACCTCGAGCTTGAGCGTGCCGCTGACGCAGGTGACGCGGTAGTGGTTCCACTCCGGCGAGGGCTTGGCGCGCTTCTCGCTCGGCAGGCAGCGCGCCCAGCCGCCCGGGTGCGGCCGGTCGGGGGTCATGACCGCGCCGTGGATCGGGAAGACGTCGCCGTGGCTGGTGTAGTTGTCCGTCTCGCGGCCGTCGAGCACCTGCACCTCGACCGCGCGCGTGAAGGGCTGGCCGCGCGCCGGCAGCGGGTCGGACCAGACGAAGAAGCCGGCGTTGCCCTGGGGCTTCATGTGGCGCCACTCGAGCTCGACGATGAAGTTCTCGTACATGCGCTCGGTGCGCAGCTCGCCGGTCGGTACGCCGCTGCAGACGATCATGCCGTCGCGCACCGTCCAGGTGCTCTCGTGGCAATTGACCGGCGCCCAGCCCTCGAGGTCGACGCCGTTGAACAGCGGCACGAAGCCGTCGGCGTCGGCTGCCGGTCGCGCGGGGCCGGGTCGCGCGGGGTCGAGGTGGCCGGGCGCGCCGCAAGCGGCGAGGGCCAGGAAGGCGGCGGGGAGGAGGAATCGCTTCATCGTTCTGCTCAAGCCTCGAAGCGCCAGCGCAATGCGGGCGGGACCATGGGGCAGGCGCTCTCGGGCCTGGCGAAGAGCCGCTCGCGGAAGCCGGCGACCCAATCGTAGCCGCCGTCGGCGATCCCCCGCGGCACCAGCCGCAGCAGGAAGCCGAGCGGACGCCAGGCGCCGCCGAGTCGGCGGCAGAGGTGGACCACGGCGGCCGAACGCAGCAGCGGCGCGCCGTCGTCGCGCACCACCACCAGGCTGTCGGGCAGCGCGGCGGCGTGATCCGGCGGGAACAGGCGGCGGAAGGTCTCGCCGTGCAGCGGGGCGAAGCGCAGCAGCTCGGCGCGGTCCTCCTGCAGTAGGAACAGCACACCGCGGTGGCACAGGCCGCAGCCGCCGTCGAAGAACACCCGCTCGGGGCCGCCCGCCCGCCGCCCCGGGATCCATGCGGGTTCGGCAGCCGCGAGGGCGAGCAGGACGAAGCCGGCCAGGTCGAAGGCCTGGGGGAACCCGGGGGCGGAAGCCGCCTCGGCGATCAGGACGCCGATCAGGGCGAGCCGCGAGAGCAGCAGGACCCAGCTCGGCATCACCCAGCGCAGCCCGGCGACCGCGGCGGCCGGCGCCAGCGCGGCGTGCCGGATCAGCAGCAGGGCGCCGCCCACCATCCCGGCCTGGTCGCCGAGCGGGCCGGCGGCGCCGAGGCCCAGCCACAATCCGGCGGCCAGCAGCGCGGCTGGCACCTCGGCGCGGCCAGCGGCCACCAGCAGGCCGCAGAGGAGCTCCAGCAAACCGAGCGAGGGCCGCAGCCACGAGCCGGCGGCCAGGAGCTGCGAAATGCCCGCCGCGGCCACCGCCAGGCCCAATAAGACCCGCAAGAGGGCGAAATGCCCCTTCGTCCACGAGTTGCGAGCGAGTCCTATCATGGGTTCAGGCTCTCGCATCCTAAGCATCCCTCGAGGAGAGGACGTCACCATGTCAGACTGCGACCAGAACTACCCCAACTCCATCATGCTCACCTGCCGTGACATGAAGGCCACCGCCGACTTCTACTGCGGCAAGCTCGGCTTCGAGATGAAGGAGGCCTGGCCGGACAAGCAGAACCCGATGTGGGCCAACCTGGTCCTCCACAAGCAGAGCGTGATGATCGGCGCGGCGATGACGCCGGACGCCGCGACCTGCGAGCACGACCCGGAGGGGGCCGAGACCATGAAGGAGGTCATGGCCGAGTTCGAGACCAGCACCCCCGGCGCCGGCGTCTTCTTCTACCTGATGGTGCCCGACGTCGACGCCTACTACGCCGAGGTAACTGCCAGGGGCGTCAAGGCCCAGTCCGCGCCCAAGAACCAATTCTACGGCCTGCGCGACTTCCCGGTGCGCGACCCCGACGGCTACCGCTACCAGATCTACTCGCCGATCACCATGGAGAGCTGCCAGTCCTGCGCCATGCCGATGACCGACGCCAAGCCGGGCCAGATGTACTGCCAGTACTGCACCGACGAGGACGGCCAGCTGCGCCCCTACGAGCAGGTCTTCGAGGGCACGGTGACCGGCTACTTCATGGGCATGCAGAAGATGGAGCGGGCCGAGGCCGAGGCCGCCGCGCGCGAGCACCTGGCGAAGATGCCGGCCTGGATCAGCCGCGCGGTCGAAGCCTGATCGCCCGATGCCGCGCCTCCGCCACCTGATGGCCGGGATCGTCCTGGTCGGGGCCGTCGCGCCCCTCACCGCCCAGGACGAAGCCCTTCCGACGGTGGCGGAGACGGGCGAACCGACCGCCCCGCCGCCGCCCGACTGGTCGAAGCCCTTCCTCGAGCCGGACGCGGTGATCCTGCACGAGTGGCGCGGCGAGCACGCCAACGACCAATTCGGCTGGGTGGCGGAGGACGCCGGCGACGTCAACGGCGACGGCGTGAACGACGTCATCACCTCAGCGCCCTTCTGGCAGGTGGACGGCAAGCCGGCCGGGCGGGTCTACCTCTACTCCGGGAAGAGCGGCGCGCTGCTCGCCAGCCACGACGGCGCGCCGGGCGACCTGCTCGGCATGGCGGTGTCCGGCATCGGCGACGTCGACGGCGACGGCTTCGCCGACTACGCCGCCGGCGCGCCGCAGCCGCGCACCGGCGCCGGCGAGGTCAAGGTCTGGAGCGGCAAGACCCACGCGCTGCTCGGCAGCTTCGACGGCGACCAGCCCGGCGACAGCTTCGGCCGCGAGCTCGCCGGCTGCGGCGACTTCGACCGCGACGGCACGCCCGACCTGCTGATCGCCGCCCCGGGCTTCGCCGGCGGCGCCGGCCGCGTCCACCGCATCTCGGGCGCCGGCGGCGACCGCGTCGACCACTTCGACGGCGGCCCCGGCGAGACCCTCGGCTCGGTGGTCGCCGGCGACTTCGACGGCGAGCACCCGCTGATGGTCCTCGGCGCCATGAACGCCGGCGAGGGCCAGCGCGGCGAGGTGCGCGTCTACCGCGGCCTGACGCCCGAGCTGCACTTCACGCTGCAGGCGCGCGAGCACAACGTCAACCTCGGCCGCTTCTTCGCCTCGGTCTTCGGCGACTGCAACGGCGACGGCGTGCCCGACGTCTACTGCGTCGACTTCGAGTCCAACGCCGGCGGCGCGGGCAGCGGCGAGGCCGTGGTCGCCTCCGGCGAGGACGGCGCGGTGCTGCACCGCTTCGTCGGCGCCGCCGGCGAGGGCCTCGGCATCGGCAACGCGGTCGCCGGCGACTACGACGGCGACGGCGCCGCCGACCTCGTGATCGGCGCCTGGACCCACTCCGAGCAGGCGCCCTCCGCCGGCAAGGTCTACCTGCGCAGCGGCAGGAACGGCGCCGTCCTTCGCACCTGGACCTGCGTCAACGCCAACGATACCTTCGGCTTCGACGCCACCGTGCTCGGCGACGTCGACGACGACGGCCGGCCCGACTACCTGTTCACCTCGGCCTGGAGCGGCGCCAACGGCGTCAGGTCCGGCCGCGTCTTCGTGATGTCAGGGGCTGACTGACTGGGCTGGCCGCCGACCCGCGCTGAGCGGGCCGGCGACTCCACGATCACGGCAGGCCGGCGGTGCTACGCCGCGTCGCCGACCTTGTGCAGGTGCACGTCGCGCTGCGGGAAGGGGATCGATACGCCTTCGGCGTCGAAGGCCTCCTTGGCCTTCTCGAGCAGGTCCCAGTAGACCGCCCAGTAGTCGGCGGTCTTGACCCACGGCCGGCACAGGATGTTGACGCTCGAGTCGGCCAGCGCGCCGATGACGATCGCCGGCGCCGGGTCCTTCAGGACCCGCTCGTCCTCCTTCACCAGCCGCTCGAGGATGCCCTTGGCCTTCTTCATGCTGTCGCCGTAGCTGATGCCGAAGGTCAGGTCCACCCGCCGGGTGTTGTTGGCCGAGTAATTGATGATGTTGCCGCCGGTGATCTGGCCGTTGGGCACGATGATGCGCTTGTTGTCCGGCGTGCGCATGCGGGTCGAGAACACCATGATCTCCTCGACGACGCCGCTGGTGCCGCCGGCCTCGACGAAGTCGCCGGTCTTGAAGGGCTGGAAGAACATGAGCATGACGCCGCTGGCGAGGTTGCCGAGCGAGTCCTGCATGGCGAAGCCGATCGCCAGGCCGCTGGCGGCGAGCACCGCGATGAAGCTGTTGGTCTCGACCCCGAGCTTGCTGATGGCCGAGATGAAGACCATGACGATCATGCCCATCCGCGCCAGGTTGGCGAGGAAGCTGGCGAGCGTCTTGTCGACCCTCGCCTTGACCAGGCCGCCGCGGACGCCGCGCGTGACCCAGCCGACCAAGAACAGGCCGATGATCAGCGTCAGCAGCGCGCCGACCACCTTGGGGCCGTAGGTCTTGCTGAACTCGATGAGCCAGTCCATGACGGCGTTGACGTCGGTGAGGTCCTCCGGCGGGGGGAGGAGGCCGGCGGATCCGGCCTCGGCCTCGACTGCGGGGGGGTCCTGGAGGAGCGTGGAAAGGAGTCTGAGCATGGGCAGTATCTAGGATGGGGTTGGTGGCAGGACCACCTTAGATCTGTGCCGGGGCGGAGTCAGAATGCTCTGCGTGGCCAGCCCCTCCGGAGCCTCGCCGTTCCTCTGCCCGCACTGCGGCCGCCGGCCGCTGCAGAACGCCGTGCCGGTGGTGGAGCTGCGGATCTTCCCAGGATCGTCGACCCCCCGGCTCACCCGGGTCGTCGTGCTCGGCTGCCACCGCTGCTTGGTGCTGGCCTTGTGGCAGGGCGCGGGCGAGCTGATCCGCGGCTTCCACGGCGTCGTGGCGCTCCTGGCGCTGCCCTTCGCCCTGTTCCATTTCCTCCGGGCCGCGTTCTGGACCCTGGCCCTGCCGTTCGTCGGCCCGACCGTCTGGCTGCGCCGCTCCCTCGAGGACGCCGGCCTCGACTGGCGCGACTTCCTGCGCGGCCGCCAGGAGGAGGCTCCGCGGCCGCCGCTGGACCTCCACCAGCGCCAGCGGCTGGCCCAGGCCCTGGTCACGCTGCTCCGCGACCAGGCGGCCGCCTCCGGCGCCACCGACCTCCGCGAGTGGTCGGCCGTGCGCTCCTACCTGCGCTTCTTCTGGGCCGACGAGCCGGAGATCGCGGCCGCCGCCGACCCCGGGCCGGTCCCGCTGCCGCCCCCGACCGAGGCCGAGATCGAGCGGGCCGCCGAGACCGTGCGCGCCACCACGGGCGCCGCCGACGCCCGCGTCCTGCTCCAGATGCTGCTCGGCATCGCCGAGCAGAGCGAGGGGGTGGTGGAGGCCGAGCTGCAGCGGCTGGCGCGGATCGCGCGCCTCTGCGGCATCCCCGACGAGCTGCTGGGCGCGGTGTTCGGGGCCCCGCCGCCGCTCCCGGGTGCGCCGCCCGAGCCCGCCGGCGGCCCCTGGACCGTGCTGGGACTGCCTCGGGGCTCCACCCCCGGCCAGATCCGCAGCCGCTACCTCCAATTGGTGCGCGAGCACCACCCCGACCGCCACGCCCACCTGGGCCCGGCCTTCCAGGCGGCCGCCAACCGCCGCATGGCCCAGATCAACGACGCCTACCGAACGCTGACTGGAAGCCGGAGACGGGCAGCGGGTTGAGCGGCTTCTTCAGGTCCGACGACGGGCCGGCGGCCTGGAAGCGCGGCGGCGCCACCTGGTTCGGGGCGTCCGGGTGGAACATCGACGCCAGGTACTGGAGCTGCTCCAGGCCGGCGCCGATCTCGCCGCTCGAGCCGGCGTAGCAGCGGATGTCGCGGTGCGCGCACAGGTCGTAGGCGTCGAGCAGGCGCTTCCACCAGCCGAAGCGGCTCGGCCGGACGTTGATCGCCTGGGGCGACAGGGCATCGATCTCGATGGTCGAGTAGATGGCGGCGTCCCAGCTCAGCGGCCCCGGGTGCTCGAGGAGCAGGCTGCGGGTCTCCTCGGTCAGGGCGGCGTCCTCGAGGATGGCGTTGGGCAAGGCGTAGGAGACCCGCTGGTAGAGCTCCGCCGGCGGCATCGGGTCGCGCTCAAAGGAGTGGAAGTCCACCACCTCGACCCGCTCCATCGCCGCCAGGGTGGCCAGGAACTCGTCGTCCCAGCTCTCGTCGGCGTCCAGGGTGAAGCCGAACTCGCGGCAGCGGCGGTGCCAGGCGATCACGGTCTCCAGCTCGAGCCGGGGTCCGGCGGCGCCCGACAGGACGAAGCGGACCGGTCTCAGCGGTCGGCCGAGGACTTCGGCCAAAGTGCGGCCGGCCTGCTCGAGGGCCAGGGCCAGGCCCGCGCTCTCAAGGGCCCAGCGCCGGGGTCCGGAGAGGCCGGTGTCGGCGAGGCGGCCGGAGTACTCCTCGAAGCGCCAGACGCCGATCCCGGCCTCAGCGGCGCTGCAGAGGACCGCCGAGGGGCCGGTCCTGGAGCTGGCGGTGACGTCCTCGCCGACCCCTTCGCAGCCGGCGCCGCTGAGGACCAGCTCCAGCGAGCGACAGCCGGAACCGCCCTGCGTGGGCAGCTCGATCCCCTGATAGCGGATACCGTCGATCTGGACCGGGAGATCCGCGATCCGGGAGTAGCTGCTGATGGCACCGTGCGGAAGAGACGGCGAAGGGGGGTCCATGGACCTCCGGGGGGCTGGATGAGCTTTCCGGAAGGTCTAGTTAGGTCCGCCCCGACGGGCCTGCCAGCCCTGCGCGAGCCCGGAATGGGACCTCCCGCGGATTCCCTGGCGGGCAGCCGGTGCTATTCTCCGCCGCCATGGCTCGAGACCGGGAATTCGACCTGATCGTGGTGGGCGGGGGCATCGCCGGGGGCGCGGCGGCCCTGCGGGCGGCGCAGTACCTGCTGCGGGTCCTGTGGATCCGGGGCGACAAGCGGACCGCCAAGCGCTCGCGCGGCCTGTGGGTCGCCAACATCGACAACATGATCGGCGTGCACGAGGGCATCGTGCGCAAGAAGGTGCTCAAGCTGCTGCGCGGCGGGGAGTACCAGGCCGCCAGGAAGCTGCTGGCCGACGCCCCGCGGATGGCGGTCTCCTCCCGCGACATCATCGAGAACACGGTGGAGCGGATCGAGGCGGAGTTCGCCGACTACGTCGAGGTCCTCGACCTGGCCGCGGACGGCGCCCGCTGGGACGGAGACGGCGGCGCCTTCGTGGTCCGCTGCGGCGACGCCGAGCACCGCGGCGCGGCCCTGGTCCTGGCCACCGGAGTGATGGACCGCCAGCCGAGCATCCTCAAGACCAAGGGGGGCGAGGCGCGCGACGAGGTGAAGTGGATCTACCCGTGGGCCAACCGCGAGGACATCCTCTACTGCATCCGGTGCGAGGGTCATTTGACCGTGATTGGCCGGGCGGCGGTGATCGGGTATTCCGAGGCCGCGGCGCAGCTGGCGATGATGCTCCAGGAGCGCTACGGCTCCGCTTGCTGCCTGCTCACCAACGGCGCCGAGCCGGAGTGGAGCGAGGAGTCGCGGCGGGTGCTCGAGGCCTACGGCATCGGCGTCCACCGCGATCGGATCACCGACCTGACCGGCGACGGCGACGGCATGCGGGCGCTCCAGCTCGAGAACGGCGAAGCGGTGGAGGTGCGCTTCGCCCTGGTGGCGCTCGGGCTCTACCGGGTCTACAACGATCTGGCGCGGCAGCTTGGCGCCGAGCTGGCGGACCCCGGGAAGCCGGAGGAGGAGCGCCACGTGCTCATCGACCGCCGCGGAGAGACCAGCGTCCCGGGGCTGTTCGCCGTCGGCGACATGGCGACGCGGGCCGACGAGCCGGTGATGAAGCAGGTCTATACCGCCCAGGAGTACGCCGTGCGGGCCATCGACTCGATCGACCACCGCCGGCGCAGGCGGATGCGGGCGGCTAAGCTGGGGACACCCGGGTAGTCGGCTCGACTCGTTTTCGTCCGTGGCAGACCCCTCCAGCAATTCCTCCTCCGGTCCCGCCGAGTCCGCCGGGCGCCTCATGGTGGTGGACGACGATCCGGGGATGCTGGATCTGTATCGCGCCATCCTCGGCGAGGAGTACCACCTGCATCTCTATTCGACCGCCGAGGACGCCCTGGAGGAGCTGTCCCACCACCGCTTCGACCTGGCGGTCTGCGACCTCTCCCTGCCCGGTCTGGACGGGATCGCCCTGCTGAGGCTGATCCGCAAGCACGACCTCTACATGCCGGTGGTGCTGGCGACCGGCGCGCCGTCGGTCGAGACCGCGATCGAGGCGGTCGAGTTCGGGGCCCTGCGCTACCTGGTCAAGCCGTTCTCGGCGGCGGAGCTGCTCAAGGTCGTGCGCTTCGGCCTCGGCCTGGGGCACATGGCGGTCGCCCGGCGGCGCGCCACCGAGCACCTGACCGGCCGCAGCCTGCCCGACTCCGACCGCGCCGGCCGCGAGGCGGTGTTCGAGCGGGCGATGCGGGACCTGCGGCTCGATTTCCAGCCGATCATCTCCTGGTCGGAGCAGCGGACGGTCGGCTACGAAGCTTTGCTACGGACCGGCGAAGAGCTGCTGGCCTCTCCCGAGCGGCTGATCGACGCCGCGGAGGAGCTCGACCGCGGCTGGGAGCTGGGCCGGGCGGTCCGGCGGATGGCCGCCGCAGCGGTCCGCGATCTCGAGGGCGACATCAAGCTGTTCGTCAACCTCCGCCCCGACGACCTCAACGATCCCGAGCTCATCGACGCCACCGCCCCGCTCTCGAAGGTGGCGCCGCAGGTGGTGCTCGAAGTCACCGAGCGCGAGTCCTTCGACGTCGTCACCGCCTCCGCCAACAAGGTCGCCTGTCTCCGCCTGCTCGGCTTCGGCATCGCCATGGACGACCTCGGCGCCGGCGACAACGGCCTGGTGACCTTCGCCCGCCTCGAACCCGACGTCGTCAAGCTCGACATGCTCCTGGTCCAGGGCGCCGACCGCGACCAGGTCCAGCAGATGCTGGTCCGCTCGCTGTGCCAGCTGTGCCAGGAATTGAATACCCGCGTGATCGGTGAGGGGATCGAGACCCATGCCCAGCGGGATGCCTTGGTGGACGCGGGGTGTGATCTGATGCAGGGGTACTTGTTTGGGATGCCGCGGCCGGGGTTCCACGAGGGAAGATTCGAGAATCCGGCCCCGTTGGTTGGCCCCTGAATTCCGGCCTGGGCGTAACCCCCGCCGCCTCCGACCGTCTTCCCTGGGCCCGGACACCCCGGGCTCAGCCGGGAGGCGACCTTGGCCCG
>JACKQG010005502.1_pt1 | contig 13891 bp, 12 predicted proteins | sample 8237621 | NCBI WGS metagenome assembly JACKQG01 (sample SAMN15677084, study PRJNA649215) | marine metagenome | biome: marine; feature: Black Sea; material: saline water; isolation source: suspended particulate matter (SPM) from the Black Sea western gyre | collected 2013-06-09/2013-06-10 | depth...
CCCCAAACAATCGTTTTGAGTGCGTTCACTGGTTGTCGCGGGCTTTACGACGCGAGGCCCGTTCCTTAATCATAGACTTTGGAGTGCAGTGGAATGTGATATCGCATCTGCCTACGCGCACTTCCCGTCCGCGTTTATGGAGTGTCTGCGTGATATCCATTGTGAATTCAATGTTAAATTCTTTCCGGATGCTCATTTGATCGCTGAGTTCGGCGTTAACTTTCTCAGCGTCTCGAACGTTATAAATCGCTGGACCGTAACATGGTCGCAAGAATTTATACGTCATATTTTTACAAACCACAGCATAATCGCTTCCACAATGTTTGAATAAAAACATACCCGCTGCAACCTCGCTATTGCCAAGAAGCGAAGCTCCAGCCATTGCGTTATAGAAATTGCGGTTGGATCTTTTAAATGGAAGTACTGCAGTAAAACGATCGCTAGAAATACGGCGCATAGAAATGCCGCTTCTAAATGCGAACGGTAACCAAATGAGAGAGCAAACTCGGTGCCAAAAGTTGTTTTTAGTACTCAGCCGAGTGATGTATGCTTCAGTCCGTTCCCAAAATGTTAGATTTTCCTCTACCTGCACTTCTGGCTCGGGAGACTCTGGAGAAACAGATTCTGGGGGAGGAGATTTGGTCGAAGAAATACGCATAGTTTTGTACCGAGATTGACTGAGTATTCTATGCTATTGAGCATGAATAGTCGACTTGTTGGATTATGTAGTTGGAGTTTGCACCCCAAGAACCCACGAGAGTTAGTATCAGCCTGCCAAGCGTGTGGAATCGATCATATACAACTCGCTTTACTACCGTTAGTTCACGAAGCTCCTTGGAAACAATGCTCTGATACCCTCAAAGATGCTGGTATCCGTGTACTCAGTGGTATGCTTGAGGCGGAGGGTGAAGATTACACAACTCTTGAAACCATCGCGAATACTGGCGGCCTACGCCGAGATGAAATGTGGCAATCAACAATCGAGCATTCGAAAAGAGTTGCAGATATTGCAGCTGACATGAACTTGCCAATGGTGACATTTCATGCTGGGTTCATTCCCGAAGAGCAATGTGGTGAACGAAGTAAGATGCTTGACCGATTACATGAAATGACAGAAGAGTTTGCAAGCCGAGGGCTTGATCTTGGACTTGAAACAGGGCAAGAGTGTGCAGAAAATGTAGTAACGGTATTGGAAGAATTGTCACAACCTAATCTTGGTGTGAACTTTGACCCAGCGAATATGATTTTATATGGGAAGGGCGATCCTATTGAGGCGATCAAAGCATTGCACCCTTGGGTAAAGCAAGTGCATATAAAAGATGCTAAAGCCACAGAAATTCAAGGAACGTGGGGAACGGAAGTCGTTGCTGGTAGGGGTGACGTACCGTGGGAAACTTTTTTACAGTTAGTACCTGAGAGCGTAGATTTGGTGATTGAACGAGAGGGCGGCGACAATCGAATAGAAGACATTAAACGAGCCAAGGCAATGCTTGAGGAACATGGCATATGTTGAAGTGTATTGCATGCATCGTTTGTTTATGTGGATGTGCAGTAAAGCAACAAACATTCACTGGAGGCGCAGTAGCAGCGGATCATTACTTGGCATCCCAAGCGGGAGAAAAAATTCTACGTAGCGGTGGAAACGCAGTTGATGCTGCAGTCGCAACAAGTTTTGCGTTGAGTGTTGTACGTCCATTTTCTTGTGGGCTGGGAGGGGGCGGGTTTATGGTAATCGATTCGCCAACGATGGAACCTGTGGCATTGAATTACCGCGAAACCGCTCCAGGGAAGGTGGATAAACATTTCTTTGAAACACACAATAGCCGCATAGGTGGAACTGCAGTGGGTGTTCCTGGAACGGTGGCTGGTTTGCTTGCTGCACACGAACGGTACGGAAAACTCACGCGCCAACAAGTTCTTGCTCCTGCAATTCTTTTGGCTCAAAGCGAAATTGAGATAGATTCAGCTTTTGAGAATGCGATTCAAGCAGCAACTCGGGCAATCGAAGCGTTGCCAAAAGAAGACCAATCTACATATATTGAAGCGTTGCAATCAATTACAGTGCAGTTTGCGCATATCGGATCTAGCCAAATATTTCCGCTGCAACGAATTTCGCAAGAAGGCGAATCGGGTTTTTATGAGGGAGACATTGCTAGATTAATTGTCCGTGCAACGGATGGTCACATTACCCCTTCCGATTTGGAATCGTACAAGCCACGCTGGGAGTCGCCGTTGCAAATTGATATTGGAGATGGAAATACGCTTATTTGTATGCCTCCGCCAAGTAGTGGAGGAGTTGCGATTGCTCAAATAATAGGGCTGTTGTCTCGATTGAATGCAATGGAGTATGGAAAGTCAGCAGAGTATTCTCAGTTGCTTATAGAGTCGATGAAACATGCATTCGCCGACCGCGCCGAACATATGGCTGATTCTGCGTTTGTTGATGTACCCGTTCAGGCATTACTGGACGAGAAGTATCTCGATGAAATTGCATCAAGAATAGTGCTGGGAGAAACGCAGGGTTTATTCTCCTATGGATCAGTTTCCCCACCTCCAGATGATGACGGCACGAGCCACCTTTGTGTTGTCGATAATGATGGCATGATGGTTTCTGCTACGGAAACAATTAATACGAGTTTTGGATCACTCGTATACGCACCGGTATTAGGCTTTATGTTGAACAACGAAATGGACGATTTTTCATCGCCAAGTGGTACGAACGTTTATGGACTTCAACAGTCTGACAAAAATTTACCCGAACAAGGTAAGCGACCACTTTCAAGTATGTCACCAACTATTGTTGCGAAGGATGGCATCCCAGTTTTGGCTCTGGGCGCGTCAGGTGGTCCAAGAATCATTTCTAGTGTTGTGCAAGTGTTACTAGATATTCTCTGGTTTGGAGATCAGCCTGTAGAAGCATTGCAGCGAAGTCGAGTGCACCATCAGTGGCAACCAGATCGAGTATACGTTGAAGATTCCCAAAGATCGGGTGAACTACATTCGTATCTTCTTACTGTCGGATACGAAGTAAAACCACGCCCTACTGTCGGCGTGGTACAAGTCATTCATGTCGATGATGGTGTCATTAAACCAGCAAGTGACCCCCGTAAGGGTGGCAAACCAGCCGGTATAAGATAACAGCCGCTGCAGAACCAATCCCGCGGGTCGTTTATCTCTTGTTAACTGCCGAGGGTGTACCGCGTGAATGCAGTAATGGAGGTTCCATCGGCGAGTAGTTCTTGAATTGTTTTGGCCTCGTCGAGCACGTACTTTTGTGCAAGAAGTGTATTTTCTTGCAAGTGTTTACGGACTTTTCCTTCAGCCATCTTTTGGGCGATTTCCTCGTTCTTGCCGGTGTCCTTCGCTTCTTGAATTGCGTTGGCTCGGATTTGTTCAATCTTTTCAGCAGGAACGTCGTCAGCAGAAATACCCATCGGGTCATGGAAGACGATGTGTTGGCAAATGCCCTTGACAGTTGCGTCATCTATGTCACCTTCGTATTGAAGTAGACAAGCGCGTTTGCCATCGTGGTGGATGTACTGACCGTAACTTCCCCCACTGTATTTGAAACCTCGAGCATAATTCGCGTTTTCACCTGTTGTGATTCGTAAATCATCAACTAGCTTAAGAATGTCATCACTTGCGTTTACATCACCATCGTTTTGATCGAGTGCGAGTTCAGCAATTTTTTCAACTGCCTCAACGAAGTTCTCATTTCGTGCTGTGAAGTCAGTTTCTGTTCGCACTTCAACAATCACAGCACAGCAGTCTTTTGTAGCAACACAGATTTTACCTTCGCCAGTTGTTCGTTCTGTGCGAGTGTCCATTTTGCCTTTTTTCGTTTCGCGCAACCACTCTTCAGCAGCGGTAGGATCACCGTTAGTCTCGGTGAGCGCTTTTTTACAGTCCATCATGCCAAGGCCAGTCTTTTGGCGAAGGCCCATTACGTCTTTTGCGGTAAAACTCATAGTTGATTCTCCGATAGTTTTACAGTGTTTATGAATTGTCAGCGTCGTTCGCTGGTTTCGTTTCTTCTTGTGCTACTGCTGTAGTAACACCGTCTGTTTCTTGTGCAGGTGCTTCTTCGTCAGCCTTGAATGTCGTTCGACTTGATCGTTGGCGATTTTCTTCTTGAGAAGCAGCGTTCCGTGCTTCGTCTTCGGATTTCTTTTGTGCTGCAGCTTCTTTCGCCCTTCGTCCTTCTAGTCCAGCATTTACTGCTTCCATAAGAGTGGCGATAACAACTTCAATTGAACGAAGTGAATCGTCGTTACCTGGAATAGGAAGGTCTACAAGTTGTGGATCACCGTCAGTGTCTACGAGTCCGATCGTCGGAATGCGCAGTGCTTTTGCTTCGCGGAGTGCATTCGTTTCGTTGTTTGCATCGATGACGACCATCACGCCGGGTAATTTATTCATATTACGGATGCCGTCAAGGTTCCGAGTAATCTTTGCTTTTTCTCGCATGAGTTGCGAAGTCATTTTCTTAGAGTACGACTCAATCTCTCCTGAGTCTACAAGTTGCTCAAGTTCGTTGAGTCGTTTGAGGCGAGAACGGATTGTCGCAAAATTTGTGAGCGTTCCGCCAAGCCATCGTTCAGTAACCCATGGCATGCCAGCGTCACCCGCGTATTTTTGTACCGATGATTGCGCTTGTCGTTTTGTGCCAACAAAGACAACGTCTTTGCCGCTTGCGACTGTATCTTGGATAAACTTTTTTGCACGGAGTAACCCTTTGACAGTCTCGCGAATGTCAATAATATGTAAACCGTTTCGTACGCCCCAAATATACGGTTTCATTTTCGGATTCCAATTACTTCGGCGTTGACCAAAGTGAATGCCAGCTTCAAGTAAGTTACTGACAACGTCTTTTTTTGATTCGCTCATGAATCTTTTCCTTTGCAGCGACACCGGCAAGATGTGTGGGCAACATCCGCACAAGGGCGCTTCCTTGGTGTAACCGAAATCGGTTACGGAATGAAGTTTCAACCCATGGCGAGCCCACCTCGCTTGGGTTGTGCTCAAAGTGAGCTGAATTGGAGATTTTAGACTACTTTAGCTCTGATTGCAATGCGCAAAGCGGTCGTTGAGTATTTGATGGCTGATATTGCCACCAAAGATTGTCGCAATCGCTCTTCCGGTGACATTCCACCCATCGAATGGGCAATTTCGTGCCATCGAAGCAAAAGTATTGGAATCGATAGTCCATGTGTAATTGGGATCAATAATCGTGATATCTGCACGCATGCCAACTTGGAGTCTCCCCAATTCTGGGCGATTGATAAGGGCTGCGGGGTGGAGAGTCATCATGGACAACATTTGGGGCCAAGTAAGGACATCATCCTCAACGAGTGCTTTGGCGTATAAAGCAAGGGCGCAATCCAATCCAACGATTCCAAACGAAGCATCTGCGAACGGTTTGTTTTTCGTATGGAGAGGGTGTGGAGCGTGGTCGGTTGCAAGAATTTTAATAGTGCCATCAGCGATGCCTTCTTTGAGGAGATTGATATCGCTCAGTTCTCGCAGTGGCGGATTCATCTTCGCCATTGTGCCAAGATCACGGCAAGCCTCGTGGGTAAGCAGGAGGTGGTGGGGCGACGCTTCTCCCGAAATGGGTTGATTATTCGCTTGCGCTTCTCGGAGTAGCGCAACGCTGCTGCCACTACTGAGGTGTTGGGCGTGCCACTTTGCGCCGATGGTCTCATTAATTTGAATATCGCGAGCAATGATTGATTCTTCAGCCGATCGAGGCCAAGGTCCATAGCCAAGTTCTTTTTGTACTATTCCTTCGTGCATAACACCACCGACAGTTGTATTTGGATCTTGGCAATGTTGCATGAAGGGTACGTTGTTTTTTGCGCACTCTTGCAGAACTGCAGTCATCATGGCGTCGTCTTCAACAACGTCGCCATCGTCAGTGATGGCGATGGAACCCGATGAAACCATCTTTCGTATTGGTGCAATCGCTCTGCCCTTGCGGCCAATAGTTGCGCAAGCGGTCGGTAAAACTCTGCATTGGCCGAGTCTCTTAGCATTTTCAATAGCAACTTGCACAATCTCGGGGGTATCGATAGCGGGCGTGGTGTTTGGCATTGTGCAAACAGTTGTAAATCCCCCTGCAATTGCTGATGCAATGCCAGACTCCGTAGTCTCTTCGTGTTTTCCACTGCTTGGTTCACGAAAGTGCACATGGATATCAATGAGTCCGGGTGAAATGATGCAGCCCTCGCAATCGATGCTATCGCAATCATGTGCGTCAATTTTAAAATCGCTTATTTGTTCAACGAGGCCCTCACGAATGAGAACATCCCCAAGGAACTCTTGCCCGTTATTGATGATTCGTCCATTACGTAAGAGCAAAGTGGTCATGTTCATATTGTAACGCACAAAAAAAAAGCCCTGCCAGTAGGCAGGGCTTTTTAACTCGTTCTAAATCAGTATGTTTACTGACCGCCGGACATTGGGCAACCAGCAGGCATTGCACCTTTTTTACCGCCCATTTTGTCGCAACCTTTCATTGCACCTTTTGTCATGCTCGCGCATTTCGCAGGGTCGCAATCTTTCATGTCGCCACAAGCGGCTGGGTCACAAGCACCAGCAGCAGCTGGCTTTGCTTTACCTTTGCTTGCACAGCATGAGCTTGTTCCTGCAGCAGCAGGTTTAGCATTTGCAGCCTTAGCAGCAGCCATTGGGCAAGCATCAGTTCCCATTTTGTCGCAACCTTTTTTAGCGCCTGCGCACTTTGATGGGTCACAGTTTGCTGGATCGCAGTTTGCTGGATCGCATTGAGCAGCGGTAGCGCTCGCGTTTACTTTTTCAGTCTTATTGCAGCCAATTATTGCGAGGCCCAGTACGGCTACGAGGGTGAGTGTGAGCAATTGTTTCATTTTCATATTCTCCAAAGGGGGGGGGTAGTAAGGGGGGTTAATTCAAGCCAAGTTCACATTGTACTAAGTAAAGTACGAAAAGCAACGGAATATATCCATATTCTCGTTGGTAGAATAAGAAAGCGAATGAAAGAGGAAAACATTGCATCTAAATTGGAAAAACAGCGTAAAAAACTCGCTGCGTACGCAAAATCCTTGCCGGAAGTGCCGGGGGTATACCTAATGCGTCAGAAAAACGACGTTTTACTGTATATAGGTAAAGCGAACTCTTTACAAAAACGGGTTGGATCGTACTTTCTGGCTTCTGTGGATGTTGGTCCTTGGAAGCAGGGAATGCTGCAAGAAATCGATCATATTGACACAATCGAGTGTGAAACGCAGTGGGAGGCGCTCTTGCTTGAAGCCAGACTTATCAAAGACCACAGGCCAAAATATAACACCTTGCAATTAGATGGCAAAACGTATCCCTATTTAGCGGTCACGATAAAGGATGATTTTCCAGGAATCTTTATTACGCGCACACCAAGTGATAAGGAATTCAAAGGGGCAAGATTATTTGGACCTTTTACTTCTTCTGGGGCACTGCACCGTTCTATTCATATGTTGCAGTCTGTGTATAAGTTCCGAACATGTCCATTAGATATTCTTGAAAACGACAAATCAAATGCGTTTTTTCGGCCGTGTTTATTGCACGCAATCAATCGGTGTTCCGCACCTTGTGCAAATAAAATCACCAAAGAAGCATACCGAGAAGACATCAATGGATTTCTCAGGTTTCTGACTTCAAAGCGAAGCGTTATGTTGCGTGAGTTGCAAGAGCGAATGGAGTGTGCGTCAAAGCGAAAAGCATACGAAGAGGCAGGGAGCATTCGTGACCAAATGGAGGCACTGAAAAAACTTGATGATCGAGCATCAAGCGATGTGGAATGGCAGTCTGAAGTAACAGTATTCGCACAGAGTCCGACCGCTGGCCTACGTGCTTTGCAAAAAGCGCTGGGAGTCAACAAGGAACTTCGGTTTATTGAAGCGTTTGACATCGCGCATTTGCAGGGCGGCGAAACAGTTGGAGCAAAAGTAAGTTTTGTCGATGGTCGACCGCACAAAGATGGATACCGAAGATACAAAATAGCATCAGCACGCAACGATGATTATATGTCCATGCGCGAAGTGATTTCTCGAAGGTACCGAGATGCCGGTGAGGGGAATGAACTGTACCCAGATGTAATTGTGATTGATGGAGGCAAAGGGCAACTCAGTGCATCGATGGAAGCGTTCGCGCAACTCGCTAAACAACCACCGCTAGTTGTTAGTTTGGCCAAAAAAGAAGAATTGATTTACATGGTCGATAGAGAAAATCCAATAAAACTTGGTAGAAACAATGAGGGATTGAAACTTCTTCAGGCAATTCGCGACGAAGCCCATCGGTTTGCACAGCACTATCATCACTACTTGCGCAACAAAAAAACGTTTGGAGATTCTTGATGCCAGTTGTCGAAGCGACGAACGATGGTGTTAAAATATTCATCAAAGTTGTGCCGAATGCATCGCGTGACGAACTTTCTGGTGTTATTGGCGACCGTCTGAAAGTCCGAGTGAAATCGCCTCCCGAAAGCGGTAAAGCGAATACTGCGGTTGTTTTGCTTCTTGCAAAATTTCTCGATGTGAAGAAAAACACCCTGGCTATTTCACAGGGGACTTCAAGTGCACACAAAACAATAATTGTTCGTGGCATTTCTATTCAAGAAGTACTATGTAAAATGAACTTGTAAGGCAATTCAGTGTGGTAGCATCCCTGTTTAGGAGAACCAGAAAATGGCATCAGGTACTGTATTTCAAACGATTCTTGATACGATCCAACCAGTAGCGCAAAAGCACGTCTGGGGCATAATGGGCGATGCAATCAACCCCCTTGCAGATGCTTTGCGCACCGACGATCGCTTTGAATGGATGCACGTTCGGCACGAAGAAGTTGCGGCATTCGCAGCAGGTGCTCAAGCAAAGTTGACAGGAAAACTTGGCATTTGTGCTGGTACAGTTGGGCCCGGAGCAATTCATCTGTTAAACGGTTTATACGATGCTTCGATGGATCACGCACCTGTTTTAGCAATTACTGGGCAAATCCCTCGCAGTGAAATGGGTAGCGATTACCATCAGGAAGTTAATCTTGATCGGTTGTTCGATGATCTCTGTGTCTATAATCGAACAGTAATGGACGCGAGCCAAATGCCTAGGCTAGGCGTGCTTGCTGCTCAAGCAGCAATGGCGAAATCAGCAGTTGCGCATCTCTCAATTCCATCTGATGTAGGTCCCAGCCATATAAAAGACAGCGGTGTTCACCGTGTGTATGTTTCTGGTTCAGAATTTATTCCGGCACAACACTGCCTAGAGAAGATCGCAACTGAAATTAATAATGCTAAGACGGTGACATTGCTGGTTGGTTGGGGCGCTCGGGGTTCAACAAAAGAAGTGCTTGAACTTGCAGAAAAATTACAGGCACCGGTGGTGCATTCCCTTAAAGGGAAAGCAGTCATTAATCAAGACAATCCATACTGGGCGGGTGGGATTGGATTGCTCGGGACAACAGGTGGTGTTGAAGCGGTACGACATTGCGAAACGCTGGTATTGCTCGGAACGGATTATCCATACAGGCAATTCTTGCCAGACAATGCAAAAATTATTCAGATTGATATTGCTGCAGAGAGAATCGGACGACGTTGCGACCTTTCAATAGGAGCAGTTGGACATATCCGCCCCACAGTTGACGCTTTGCTTCCACTCATTGAAAAGAAAACAGATTCTACGCACCTTGAAAAAGTGCAAAAGAAAAAAGATTCATATGAAAAAACGATGCAAAAGAAAGGCGATGTCAAAGGTTGCAAAGCACCTATTCGCCCACAAGCCGTGGCGCGTGCTATCTGCAGGCATGCTACCGATTCGGCAATCTTTACTGCGGATACAGGCGAGCTTCCCGTTTGGATGGCAAGGCACATTCACATGAAGGGGACGCGTGATTTTTTAATGTCTTTCAATCACGCATCGATGGCAAACGCAATGCCCCAAGCCCTCGGCGCACAGGCACTCGACAAGGCAAGGCAAGTTGTCGCACTTTGTGGTGACGGCGGTTTTACCATGTTGATGGGTGATTTTATCACTGCAGTGACATACGAATTGCCAATCAAATGTGTTATTTTCAATAACAGTAAACTTGGGCTCGTTAAAATGGAAATGGAATCGATGGGGTATGCGGATTGGGGTATTGATTTGAAAAATCCAAATTTTGCTGAGTGTGGTATCGCCATGGGGGGGCAGGGTATTCGTATCGAAAACCCCGAAGATCTTGATGAAGGAATCAAGCGTGCCCTCGAAATGGATGGCCCTGTTGTTGTTGACGTTGTGACTGACCCCAATGAACTCACCATGCCTCCTGAAATCATGCCAGCCCGTGGTTTTGGATTCGCTCTGAGCAAAATCAAAGAGCTCGCAGTGTCCTCAAGTGTGTAAAGCAGAAGCCATGAGCATGAGCAAATGATTTACCCCATCTAGCGGGTATCAATCAAAAACAGTTACGCTGGAGAAGGCACCACATCGCCAGATGTCGATTCATCGGAATCGTTTTCTTCGCTCGTAGTGGGTTCTTGGAGCGTGGTTGTATTTGCTTCATCATCGAGTAAATCACCAATAAAAGAACGGGTAATGGATTCGCCGCGCATGAGCGCTTCAAGTTCATCAGCTTGTAGCGTTTCATATTCAAGAAGCGCGTCTGAAATCGCAACCACTTGATCCCAATGCTCATCGAGAATCCTTTCCGTTTCAGCATATGCTGCGTCGATCAATCGTTTTATTTCTTCGTCGATAATTCGTGCAGTATCTTGGGAATAATCCTTGTCTGCAAATATCGCTTCACGATTTGGGTCTGGAGAGTACATGACGAAACCAAGTCGATCCGACATGCCCCAATCCAGGATCATATGCCTTGCGTAACTCGTTGCCATTTGGATATCCATTGAAGCGCCGCTTGAAATGTCTTTGGTTTTACGGCGTTCTGCTATTCGACCGCCACAAAGAACACGCATGGATGCTTCTAAGAATTTACGGTTATAAAAGTAGCGATCTTTTTCTGGCAAGCTAAATGTTGCGCCGCCAGATTGTCCGCGTGGAATAATCGTAACTTTATGGACTGGATCAGCGTGGGGTAACACTAATTGCACAACAGCATGGCCAGCCTCGTGGTACGCAGTAGCAACTCGTTCGAGTTCTTCTACTTTACGACTCTTACTTGCTCGGCCCCAGCGAATCTTGTCCCGTGCTTCATCAAGATCAAGTTGTTCAACAAAATCTTTGTCAGAAAGCGTTGCAATAATGGCGGCCTCATTAATCAGTGCTTCAAGGTCAGCTCCGCTAAACATTGGCGTTCCACGAGCCACTCGACTCAAATCGACAGTCGGTGAAAGTTTAATCTTCTTTGCGTGTACTTCAAGAATAGCATTGCGACCTTCAACGTCGGGCAATGGAACTTGGACTTGTCTGTCAAAGCGACCTGGTCTTGTAAGGGCTGGGTCAAGCACATCTGCTCGATTTGTTGCAGCCATCACAATTACTTGGTCGCTTAACTCAAAACCATCCATTTCGACAAGAATTGCATTGAGGGTTTGTTCACGTTCATCGTGCCCGCCGCTAGAGAATCCACTCCCACGTTTACGACCAACTGCGTCGATTTCATCGAGAAAAATAATGCATGGAGATGCCTCTTTCGCTTGTTTGAACAAGTCGCGGACTCGGCTTGCGCCAACACCAACAAACATCTCGACGAAATCAGAGCCTGAAATCGTGAAGAAAGGAACATCGGCTTCGCCAGCAATCGCTTTTGCGAGCAGCGTTTTGCCACAGCCCGGAGAACCCACAAGTAAAATGCCACGTGGGATACGACCGCCAAGTCGTGAGAACTTTTTAGGATTTCTGAGAAACTCAATAATCTCGTGTACTTCTGCCTTGGCTTCTTCAACTCCTGCGACATCATCAAAAGTAACTTTGTTGGAATCTTTGCTTGCAAGTTTATGTTTAGACTTGCCAAAGTTTCCAATCATTCCGCCGGCACCCCCGCCACGAGCAGAACGGGAGATAAAGAAGAAGATTAGGAACAGAATAAAAATCATGGGTCCCCAACTCAAGAGGAACGTCATGAAAAGGCCGCTGTCTTCGTTAACACTGACTTTTATGGATGCCTCTTGGAGCAATTCTAAGTAATGCCCTTTGTCGTCCCTCACGATTTCACAATAGACCTCAGTCCCTGCGGGGATATCAATTGCTCCAGTTGGTGCATTTTTCCCATCCGCGATGGTTGCGATGACTTTTGTGTTTTCTAAAATGACGGTGTCATCAACAAATTGATGCGAAGTAGCCCGCAGTAAGAAATCATCGAATGTGGGTATCTCTTGTCCAGTTCCAGAACCGTTGATTGCACCCCAAAGCATAATGAGGACGAAGCAAATGAGCATCCAACTTAAAATGCCTCTTGAAAACTTTGGTTTTTGAGGAGTTTTGCTTGGGTCGGGTTTGTTTTGATTGCCGGTAGGGTTTGCCATTTTTTAACCTATGAGAGTGAATCAGTGTCGAAAGTAAGTAGTATATGTAAGAAAAGAGGTTTTACCAAGATGCTTGCATCTGATCGACGATATCAGAAGCTAATTGTTGCACAACCGCAAATTCTCCCACCTCAAAAGGTTCTGAGGATGGTCGTGAGGGAATAAAAACTGCGCTTGTGGCAAAGTTTTGTCGACCTGTAATACGACCGCCTTGCATTAAGTTAAGCCATTCAAAATCAATAACTACTTTTACGAGCATCTCGTTCGCGAGTCCCGTATTACGTGATTGGCTGAGCATCTGTAAATCAACGCTCTTAATTGTGCCTGTTAACAAAGTGTCTGCATACTGTTCACCCAAAACACGGTACTGCGTTCGGGATTGAATTTCTTTGATGACAGCATCTGTGAGCATAAACTCTACGTTTCTAGTCATTGTAGAATTTTCAAATATTGGTACCGCAACACTACGGAAATTTGTCGGGTAAAGGCTCGATGCTGTATAGCCGACTGTTGGGTCAGAAGCACATTGCATGCAAAGCATACATATACATGTGGTCAGTATAAGCCGAATCATTCTTGCACCCCGCTGCTGTAGAGTCCTTGACGATGCAGTAATGCTTCAGTGTACACATCGTACATTTCTACCACTTTCCCCTTAATAATCGGTGGAAGTTGCGGCATAAATGTCGGCACAAGGTGTTCGAGTGCCTCAATAGCTGCTGAGGTATCGCTATGCTTTTGAAGCAACCTTCTGACAGTGAATTCGCATGCGACGGGATTATTTACTTTTAAGTACCACTGCGCAGTATTTAAAAGTTTCTTGCCGAGAGACTCATCAATGCGTGTAAGTAACGCAGAGGAGTTAATCTCGGTGGCTAAGGATGGATTGATTTTTTCGAGTCGCTGAAGTTCTTGTTTTGCATCATGTAGCCCTGCATCATCGAATGTAGGCCCTTTATATGTTGCCAGTCGCGTAAAAACTAATCTAGCCTCTGCTTTGTTGGTTAGGCTTTGCGGGGCCCTTGGAAAATTCTCAAGGAAAAGCAAGTACATCACGTTAGCAAGTCGCATCTGCGAGGTGCGGAAGTATAAATCTGCAAGTTCCATCGCAGCAGTTTCAGCAAGCGTGTGATTTGGTAGCCTCTCCTGAATTCGTATGAGTAATTCTTCGGCTTCATCGGTCGCATCTGAAATTCGCATTCCCCAATTCAACTTCTTCATGCCGTTTGCAAACATAATTGCAATTTCTAACTCTTTCTCGTTGGCGTAGATTTCTTCTTTTGTGCCGTAGTATTCTTTTGCTACGAATTCATAATCAAACAATGATTCGTAATAGTATTCTTGGGCAAACAGCGCATCTCCATGTATGAGGTGTGCTTCGCCAAGGAGTGGGTCATATTTATTGCGTTGCATCCAGATTGA
>JACKQG010005503.1_pt1 | contig 13890 bp, 12 predicted proteins | sample 8237621 | NCBI WGS metagenome assembly JACKQG01 (sample SAMN15677084, study PRJNA649215) | marine metagenome | biome: marine; feature: Black Sea; material: saline water; isolation source: suspended particulate matter (SPM) from the Black Sea western gyre | collected 2013-06-09/2013-06-10 | depth...
TGCCATAGATATATTATTGCTGATAAAAGCAATGAGGGTCAGGATGCCTCATTGTTAATTGAAATGAGAAATGTCGGCTAATTAGGAGAATTGGAAGATGGGACAATGGATGGACGGCTTTTTGGAAAAACTGGCCGTGAATCACAGGGAAAATGCTGCGGGGGGGGGGCAGGATCGAATTGATCTTCAGCACGACCTGGGCAAGCTCACGGCGCGAGAGCGGATTGACCGCCTTGTGGATCCGGATTCGTTTACGGAGCTAGGTTCCCTGGTGCGTGATCCCCATGCAGCGCTGGGGGAACTCGACAAGCCCTGTCCTTCCGACGGTGTGGTTATGGGTGCAGCAGAAATCGATAGCCGTCAGGTCATCGTGTATGCCACGGATTTCACGGTCATGTCCGGGTCACTTGGTGAGCAGGGCGCTTGGAAGATTGCCGAACTGGTTGAGATGGCCGGAAAGCAGCAGGTCCCCATCATCGGCATATTCGATGCTGTGGGTTCGCGGCTCAGCTTGACAAGGGGCTTTTCCGGACTCTTCGGGTTGTCACGGCTAGTCCGCAACTATTGCCTCTATTCCGGCATCATTCCGCAAATCGCTCTGGTGCTGGGGCCCTGTACCGGACCCCTGGCGCAGATCCCCGTGCTGTCCGACTTTCTGGTCATGAACCAGAACACCGGGTTTTTGTGGATGGGTGGGGAGATCGAATCGGAGGATGCCGGCCGGGCCGATTTTCACATGAAAAAGAGCGGCCAGGTGGATCTTTTGGCTGACAGTGATGAAGAGGCCATAGAATTAACCAGAAACTTGCTGGGATTTACACCTCAAAATTGCTGGGAGAATCCGCCGCGAAGAACTGCGACCGACGACCCTGAGCGGCGGGAAGAGGCCCTGCTGGACGTGATGCCGGACAACCCCAAGTTCACCTACGACATTCATGAAATCATCGACCTGATCGTGGACGACGGCGAGTTCTTCGAGATCAAGGAGGATTTCGCCCCCAACCTGGTGGTGGGGTTTGCCCGATTCGACGGCATGCCGGTGGGAATTGCCGCCAGCAACCCGGACGAACTCAGCGGTATCATGGAACCGGATTCCTCGGACAAATACGATCGATTCATAATGTTTCTGGACAATTTCAATATCCCGCTGATCAACATGTCCGACACCACGGCCTACCCGCCCGGCGATAAGTGGGAGAGAAAAGGCGTGATCCGCCATGGAGCGAAAAACCTCCACGGCTATGCCAACATTACCAACCCCAAAGTGACCATCGTACTTCGACGCTCGTATGGCGGATCGAACATCACCATGGGCTGCGCAAAAATGGGGCCGGATTTTATTTACGGCTGGCCCACGGCCGAGTTTGCCCCCACCGGGCCGGAGTCCATCGTGCTGGCCGTCTTTCACAAGCAACTGGCCAAAGCCAAGGAAGAGGGCAACTACCAAGAAGTGTACGACTTCTACCTGAACACGCTCAAGGAGGGGTTCAGCGTCATGAACATGGCCAAGGTGTATACGACTTATTACACCGTTCAGGAGGTCATCGATCCCAGAGACACGCGCCCCCGCATTATTAGGGCATTGCGGGCGGCAGCCAACAAGCGGGAAGAGACTCCGGAAAAACGACGATGCATCAAACCGGCCTGACGAAACGCTGGAGGGAATAAGAATGGGCCAAAGAATGAACGAGGCCATCCAGAAATACTTGGATATCCAGGAAAAGAACGAGCTGGGTGGAGGAAAGGAGCAGATGGACCGGCAGCGCGATCGAGGAAAGCTGACCGCCCGCGAGCGCATCGACATTCTCATCGACCCTGGCACATTCAGTGAACTTGGCACCTGTGTAAATACCACCGGCATGCGTATTGACGGTGTCGCGCCGGATGCGCCCCGCGACGCGGTCGTTCTTGGGACAGCCGAGGTCCACGGTCGTGTAGCAATGATTCATGCCGCCGATTTCACGGTCCTCGGCGGGTCGACCGCGGTACAGAGCCTGATGAAAACTGCCCGGGCGATGGAACTATCCGTGCAGTGGGGCATGCCCATGATCCACCTGATGGATTCCTCCGGGGGCCGACTGGGATATCGCGACGTCCACCTCGCCGGAATTGACTGGCATTTCCGGCTCCAATCCCGGTTTTCCGGGGTTACGCCTCAGATCACCGTTTTGATGGGACCCTGCATTGCCGGAGGGGCCTACCTGCCGACGCTGTGCGACCTTCTCTTCATGAGCCGTGTTTCCGCCAGCCTGTGGCTGGGTGGACCGCGCCAGACCCAGGCGGCCACCTCTGAGGTGTTCGATCGCAACATGGGCGGAGCGGACTACCACATGCAACTGACCGGGACATGCGACGTGGTCGGTGACGACGATAAGGAGACGATTCTCAAGTGTCGCGAAATGCTTCGTTACCTGCCTTCGAATTACCGCCAGATGCCTCCACGGTGGGAGCAGACAGACATACCGGACCGGGAGGTGGGTGAGCTGGCCCAGATCGTCCCGGATGATTTCGATGAGCCCTACGACATGCACGACGTCATCAAGATCCTGGTGGATGACGGGGAATATTTCGAGATCAAGGATGAATATGCCAAAAACCTGATCTGCTGCTTCTGCCGTTTCGACGGACGCAGTGTGGGACTGGTGGCCAACAACCCCCTGCATCCCGGTAGCACACTCGATGTGGACACCTGCGACAAATACTACCGGTTTTTGCAGCTCCTGGACGCATATAACATTCCACTAGTCAACCTGGTGGACACGCCGCCGTTGGTTCCTGGGGAAACGGAAGAGGCCCGCGGGCTGCTCCGGCATGTGGGAAAAATCCTCGATGTCTATGCCACCACCACGGTGCCCAAGATCGGCGTGGTCCTGCGCGAGGCATATGCCGATGCTGGAAGCCTGGTCATGAGCGGACTCAAGGGCATGGGCGCGGACCTGACCTACGCCTGGCCCATCGCCAGGTTTGCCGTCGAAGCTTCCGCGCTAGACTATCGACAGGTTCTGGGGGATGCCGTTGAACCGGATGCATATGATGCCTACTGGAAATGGTCACGAGAAAAAGTGGACGCCTTTGCGGCAGCACATTCATGGTCGGCTCAAGTGGTGGATGAGATCGTTCTGCCGAAAGACACGCGAAAGAAGATCATCGAGGCCTTGAAAATCACGGAGAACAAGCAGGAACCCCTGCCGCTTCGAAAAAAGCGGCACGGATCATCCCCCAGTTGATTGCGTCGCTCGCAACTGGCGGAATTCGTGTCAAAAAGGTTGGTAGAAACGCTGAATTCGGCTTTATTTTCTTAGGAGATAACAGGCTATGAGCAAAAGAATCGAAGTCAAAGCCGCTATGTCAGGTATTTTTTATCGTACAGCTTCGCCGGAAGAACCGCCCTACGTGGAAGTGGGAACGGAAGTCAAGAAGAAGCAGGTGCTGGGGCTGCTGGAAACCATGAAGGTGTTTCAGAAGGTCAGATCCCCCGTAGATGGTAAAGTTGCTGAGATCTTGGTTGAAAACGAAACCCCTTTGAAAGACGGAGACGTCATTTTCATCATCGAGACAGAATAGTCAATATCCATATAGGAAACAAGGATTGGGTCGAACATTCTCCAAAATACTGGTGGCCAACAGGGGGGAAATCGCGCTCCGTATCATACGCGCTTGCAAGGAAATGGGCATTCAAAGCGTAGCCGTCTACTCCGAGGCTGATGAAGATTCCATGCATGTAAAGCAATCTGATGAGCGCGTGTGCATCGGCCCGGCGGTCAGCGCGAAGAGTTATCTGAATATTGAAAGCATTATACAGGCCGCCAGGGATACGGGGGCGGACGCCGTTCATCCCGGGTACGGATACCTGGCCGAGAAAAAGGCCTTTGCCGTGGCCTGCCTTGAGAGCGGAATCGTTTTCATCGGCCCCAAACCGGAGAACCTGGCTCTGGCCGGGGACAAGATCGCCGCGAAAACCAGAATGCAGGACGCGGGCCTGCCCGTTATGCCTAGCAGCCCCGGTGGGGTGTCCACCATAGAAGACGCCAGGGCCTTTGCGGAAAAGATCGGGTATCCGGTGATGGTCAAGGCATCCGGGGGTGGTGGCGGCCGGGGGATCAAGGTCTGCCATAATGTGGCGGAACTGGAGGAAGAGTTTCCCGTGGCCAGGATGGAGGGCCGCACCGCATTCGACAATGACGAGGTCTATGTGGAGAAATACCTCACAAACCCCCGTCATATTGAATTTCAGATACTGGCTGACAAGCATGGGAACGTGATCCACCTCGGTGAGCGGGAGTGCACCATTCAGCGGCGTTATCAGAAACTCATCGAGGAGTGCCCCTCGCCGGCGCTCACTCCGGAGTTGCGCAACGTCATGAGTCGGGCCGCCATTGAGGCTGCCAGGGCAGTGGATTATGAAAATGCTGGCACTGTGGAGTTTTTGCTGGATTCCGATATGAATTTCTACTTCATGGAAATCAATTCTCGGATTCAGGTGGAACACCCGGTGACCGAACTGGTGACAGGGGTGGATCTGGTGAAGGAGCAGATCCGGCTGGCTGCGGGAGGTACCCTGGATTACAGCTTCGATGATCTGAACCGCCGGGGTTGGGCGATCGAATGTCGCATCAATGCGGAGGATCCTGAAAAGAATTTCAAGCCGTCTCCCGGAACGATTCAAGAATACCATGCCCCCGGCGGCTACGGCGTGCGGTTGGACACGCACCTCTACCAGGGTTATGAACTGCCGATTTACTACGATTCCCTGCTTGCCAAGCTGATTACGTTTGATCTGACCCGGGAGGGGGCCATCGACATCATGAGGCGGGCACTGCACGAGTACCGTATCGAACCGTTGAAGACCACCATCCCGCTGTACTGCCAGGTGATGGATGACAACGATTTTCGGGAAGGAAATTTCGGCACCGACTATATCGAGCGATTCCTTCCTGAAGAAGACGGTGAGGAGGATGATGATTTGTAAGCCCCCGGTGTACGGTTTTTGCATCCTTGACGGGAGCGGTAACCACTAAGAAAGGGGAGATTAGAACCATGTTGGAAGACCATCTGCTGTATCGGGTCGAAGAATCGATCGCGTATTTCACCATCAACCGTGAAAAACAGCGGAATGCCATCAGCCCGGAAGTCATCGAGCTGTTCTCGAAATACCTGGACCAGGCGGAAGTAGACGAACAGGTCCGGGTCGTCTGTGTCACCGGCAACGGTGACACAGCCTTCTGTTCAGGGGCAGATTTGGGGGGTGGTGTACAGGGCGAGCGCCGGGACCCGACTAACGCATACGCCGCACTGCTCAAACGGTTGACCGGCTTTCCCAAGCCCACCGTGGCGCGGATAAACGGTCACTGCCTGGCGGGCGGCACCGGGTTCATGTTGGCCTGTGACATTGTCATCGCCAGAGAAGAGGCCAAATTCGGAACACCGGAGGTGAACGTCGGCTTGTTCCCAATGATGATCGGTGCGGGGATTTTCCGGAACGTGCCCCGGAAAAAGGCCATGGAAATGGTTCTGCTGGGGGACCAACTGACGGCGCAGCAGGCACTGGAAATGGGGATGGTCACCCGGGTGGTGGCTTCGGATGAATTGGACGAAACGGTCGATGCCGTTTTGAAAAAACTGGCCAGTAAGAGCCCGGTCGGCATGAAGTTGGGCAAAGAAGCCTTTTACAGGATGGCCGATATGCCTTTTGAAGAAGCAGTCGATTTTCTTTCCGGAGAATTAAAGAGAGTGATTGCTACGGAAGATGCCCGGGAGGGTATGAGGGCATTCATCGAAAAGCGGAAACCGGTATTCAGAGGAAAATAGGTGTAAAACAAGGAAGAAAAAATAAACCTTTATCTATCTAGATGAATAGTGTTGTAGACGAAAAAAAAGGGAGGTATTTCAGTGGGCGATAACAGCAGTAAAGTAGTAATAACCGCTGCGATAACAGGCGTGCTAACCGATCCGGCAAGATTCAACGTGCCGGTAACTCCGGACCAAATGGCCGACGCCGTCCTGCAGTCCTATAACGCTGGTGCAACCGCGGCACATTGCCATTTTCGCGATCAGCGGGAAGGAAAGGGAGCGCTTCCCACATGGGATCTGAAAATGGTTGGTGATATCCTGAACGCCATCAGGGCAAAGGTTCCTGATATGATTATTTGCATGAGTACCGGCGTGATGGGGGATGACATTTCCGGTCCACTTGGATGTCTCGAGGCCTTTTCCCCCGAAATGGCTGCCTGCAATGCCGGATCGCTTAACTACCTCAAAATTCGTAAGGACGGGCAGTGGGCCTGGCCGCCAGCCCTTTTCAATAATCCTGTGGAAAAGGTGCACAGTTTCCTTAAAGTGATGACAGCCAATGACATTATTCCGGAATTCGAGTGTTTTGATACCGGCATTGTGCGAAGCGTTTCCATGTACAAGGCCAACGGCATGTTCGAAGGCGACCCCCATCTGTCTTTTGTAATGGGCGTGGATAGCGGCATGCCGGCCAACCCAGACCTCATACCGATACTCGTTAAGGAGTTGCCGGATAATGCCCAATGGCAGGTTATCGCTACCGGACCCGGTCGGGAAAAAATCTGGGACGTGCATCGTCGGTGTGTTGAACTGGGCGGTAATGTTAGGACAGGACTGGAAGACACTTTCTATCTCCCCAACGGAGAAGACGCGGCCGATAATGGCGCCCTTGTAGAAGCAGTGACAAGTATTGTGCGTGATGTGGGCCGGGAAGTCGCTTCATCCTCAGAGGCTCGTGAAATTCTCGGGATCAAGAAGTGATAGGAAAGCTGAAGGCAGCCCAAAAGCATACTCATGGAGACCGTGAAAATGGTGATACGGGTAAAGGCTTCCCCGTGATGGGAAAGTGGTCGAGCTCAAAGTAAACGAGGGTGATTCGATCTTGGAAGAGGATGTTGTCGCTATCATTGAGTAGCAGTAAATGGCCTGATTTGAGACAGGGAGGGTAGTATGGACTTCAAGTTTGCAGACGAGGAGGAGGCATTTAGGGAGGAAGTTCGCCAGTGGCTCAAGAAGGAAATCCCGCAGAGATGGATTGAACTTGACCCCGGGATTTGGGAGGAGACCGAAGAGTCTTGGGCCCTTTCCCGCCAGTTTCAGCGCAAATTGGGCCAGAAGGGCTGGATAGCACCAGCGTACCCCAAGGAGTATGGTGGCTTGGAAATGAGCCACACGAAGCGGCTTATCCTTGCCGAGGAACTGGCCTACAGTGGAGCACCGATAGGTATAGAGGTGGAGATCACGGTAAACTGGGTGACTCCCACCATTATGCTCTATGGAACTGAGAAACAGAAGAAGGACTATGTAACTAGGGTGGCAAAGGGGGACTTGATTTTCTGTCTCGGCTATAGCGAGCCCGATGCCGGCTCGGACCTCGCCGCGCTGCAAACTCGCGTCGTAGAGGATGCTGATGAGTACGTGATTAATGGACAAAAGACATGGTGTAGCTATGGGCACTATGCCGACTACTGCTGGCTCGCCGCCAGAACTGACCCTGATGTCCCCAAGCATAAGGGGATTAGCATGTTTGTTGTTGATATGAAGACCCCGGGGATTACTGTGCGTCCCCTGATAAACATTCTGAATCGCCACTCTTTTAATGAAGTCTTCTTTGATGATGTGCGCATCCCCAAGGATAACCTTGTGGGTGAGAAAAACATGGGTTGGTATCAACTGGCCATGGCCTTGGACTTCGAGCGCTCGTCAATCGGTACAGCCGCAATAAACCAGAGAATCATCGAGGAGTTGGTGCAGTACGCTAAGGAAACGAAGTGCAACGGCGGGACGCTTGCCGATGACCCGCTCATCAGAAATGAGCTGGCGGGAGTAGCAGTGGAAAATGAAGTTCTCCGTATGATGTGCTACCGCATCGCCTGGATGTATAGCAAGGGTCTCCATCCCAGCTACGAATCGTCTATGTCAATGCTATTTGGTAGTGAACTAATTAGACGCTTGGGCAATGTAGGGATGCGTATTCTGGGGCCCTATGGGCAATTGGATGTTGGCTCCAAATGGGCTGTCCTGAATGCGAGGATAATGCGGATGTATCTAAGCTCGATCTCTATGGGTGTTGGCGGTGGTTCCAACGAGATTCAACGCAACATTATTGCCATGAGAGGGCTGGGGCTGCCCCGGCAGTAACCCTCGCCCACATTCGAGTTAGCGAGGTTTTGGGAGAAGAAGATCATGGACTTTCGGTTTAGTGAGCAAGAAGAGGCATTTCGAAGGGAGGTCGAAGACTTCATAAATGAAGAACTCCCTGCAGGCTGGACAGAAGGAAATATTCACTGGCCTGGGGGATACGGCACTTTGGAAGAATTTGAGGTGATTGGTCCTCGCATGGCGCAGTTCAGACGCCGATTAGCAGAGAAGGGCTGGCTTACAATTTCATGGCCCAAGGAGTACGGTGGTGCAGGACGTTCTAATATTGAACAGGCCATCTTTCATGAACGGATGAGCTATTACAGGGCACCTGGTGGGGATGTGGCTACGCTAATCGGGGGTCCCACTATTCTGCACTTCGGCAGCGACGAAATGAAGAAGGAATGGCTACCTAGGATAGCCAAAGGGGATGTGACGTTCTGGCTGGCCTATAGCGAGCCAAATGCCGGTTCTGACCTTGCCTCCCTGCAGACCAGCGCTGTTGAGGAAGGCGATGAACTTGTTATCAATGGCCAGAAGATCTGGGGCACTGTTGCCCACGTGTCAGATTACGCCTGGATGGTTGTCAGGACGGACCCCACTGCCGCTCCGCACAAGGGAATTTCGCTAATCATCGTAGACAACAAGTCGGACGGCATTACTATTCGTCCCCTGATGAACATATGTGGCTTTCATTCCTTCAACGAGGTGTTCTTCGACAATGTGAGAGTTCCCAAGAAGAACATTGTGGGTGAGAAAAACCAGGGGTGGTATTACCTGATGGTAGCCCTGGACTTTGAGAGGCTCGTAATCCCTATGGGAGGCTTTAGGCGGACTTTCGAAGAGATAGTACAGTATGCCAGGGAGACAAAACACAACGGCCAAGCCCTGAGCAGAGATCCCCTGATACGGAACAAGCTGGCAGAGATGGCCATCGAGATTGAGGTGGCATACATGTTCTTCTGGCAAACAGCTTGGATGCTGGACCGGGGCCTCATGCCGAATATTGAAGCGTCCGTATTGAAGCTAGTCACTACCGAACTGAGCCAGAAACTTGCCAGTGTCGGGACTGCAGTTATGGGACATTACGCGCAATTGGAGAGGGGTTCGAAATGGGTGCCTTTAAGGGGTAGAGTTCCCGCTGGCTATCTAGATTGCATCTCCGCCCTTGTCGGTGCTGGTACCTCTGAGATTCAGCGTAACATCATCGCCATGAGGGGACTGGGGCTACCCCGGAAATAGCCGTGCCGAGGGTACGCCATGATTATACTGGCTTGTCGAAGCCTATGTAGGACAGGAGGTAGAAAATGGATCTTGGTCTGAGTGAAGAACAGGAAATGTTGAGGACATCGGCCCGCGACTTCTTGCAGAAGGAATGCCCGAAGCAACTGGTGAAGCAGTTGGATGAGAGTGATGAGGGTTATTCGCCCGAACTGTGGCGAAAGATGGCAGAGCTAGGGTGGATGGGCTTAGTATTGCCTGAGGAATATGGCGGCAGCGGGGGCAGTTTCTTGGATCTCGTAGTCCTTCTTGAGGAGATGGGATACAATATTTTACCTGGCCCGTTTTTTTCAACCGTGGTTCTTGGGGGCTTGTCTATCTTGGCAGCGGGCAACGAGGAGCAAAAGAAGGAGTTCTTGCCTAAAGTTGCCAACGGAGAGATAATCCTCACCCTGGCTTTGACGGAGCCTAGTGCCAAATATGATGCAGCGTCAGTCAAGACTAAGGCCGTTGCTCGCAACGGTGAATATGTAATTAATGGCACTAAGCTCTTTATTCTTGATGCTAACGTCGCTGACTATTTGTTGTGCGTGGCCAGGACGAAAGAGGGGGTGAAGCCCGAAGACGGCATCACCATTTTCTTGGTCGATGCTAAGAGCCCCGGGGTCAAATGCACTCTCCTCAAAACCCTGGCCCGTGATAAGCAGTGTGAGATCATCTTTGATAATGTGAACGTGCCAAAGGACAACGTGCTGGGGGAAGTAGACCGGGGCTGGCCGGTAGTGGAAAGCATTCTGCAGAAGGCTGCAGTGGCCAAATGTGCTGAGATGGTTGGTGGCGCTCAAGCTTCATTAGAGATGGCCGTCAGCTATGCAAAGGAAAGGGTTCAGTTCAATCGGCCTATCGGCAGTTTCCAAGCTATTCAGCACTATTGTGCTAACATGGTGACCGATGTTGATGGTTCAAGGTTTGTCACGTACAGGGCAGCCTGGAAGGTTAGTGAAGGTATTCCGGCTACCATGGATGTGGCCGTAGCCAAGGCTTGGACTAGCGAGGCTTACGGGCGGGTGACCCTCCTAGGGCATCAGATTTTTGGGGCCATTGGTTTCACCATGGACCATGATATGCACCTCTACTACAGGCGAGCCAAGGCTGGCGAGATAATGTTCGGTGATGGCGACTTTCAGCGCGCCGTCGTGGCCCAGGAATTAGGTCTCTAGGCTGCACCTATCGAGGAAACGAAGCTAAACAAGATTGCACACTGGGCTTACAGGCCTGTTATTAAAGGTTGCTTGCTAGCGGCCTAAAGTATTTGATATCCAGGATGTTACCCTGTCGATTTTCATTGAACACCGCTTCAACTCGCATACCTACATCTATGCTTTGCAAATCTACTTCACCCAATATATGAGTGAAGCCGGTATCGGCGCCATCAAGCTGAATAACCCCATAGGCAAAAGGCGGCTTTAGCCCCTCGACTGGAGGGACGTAATGAACTACAGTATAAGTTAGCAGCGTCCCCTTGCCGTCAAGTTCCACAAATTCATCTAATTTGCTGTAGCATTTACTACATATCGATCGCGGCGGGACAATGACAAGATTACACTTTGAGCATTTCACCCCCATGATTTTCTTGTTATCTCGCAGCGCAATGAAGAACTTGCTTGCCAAAGCTCCCACCGAGTACTTGTAAGGCATTATTATCCAGCCGGGGGTTATGATTGGTTCTTGGTTTGCAGTTTCCTGTCTCATTGTTCACTCCACCTGTTCATATTTGTTAAATAGCCTTGAAATGCAAAATATCGAAGATATTTGCCTGGCGTTGCTCCTTAGGTTTAAAAACAGCCTCAACGCGCATCCCCACCTTTATCTTGTCAGGATTCGTTTCTTCCAATTGATGCCAAAGAGCAACCGGAGCACCGTCAAGCCATATTACACCTACGCTGAAGGGAACTTCCAGCATGTCACCAGTTGTCGGCACCAAGAACGATTGCTCTGCAACGAAGAAAGAAAGCAAAGTGCCTTTGGGGCCTACATGTACCCACTTTTCTCTTTCTTCCATCTTTGTATGGCATCTGCTGCATACCGGTGCCGGCGGGCAGCGGAATCGCCCGCATTTAGGGCACTTGTTAGCGTAGATTTTTCCGCTGCGCCTCAGTTCCCGAAGAAACTCTCCAATATGTTCACCAGCTGCCCATCGGTAAGGTATTTTGAGCAGCATCTCTTGAGTAATAAGCTCATCAGTTGTCTTTTGCTGCATTTTTTTCCTCCCCTTAGTCCGGCGTTTTGCTCAGGAGTAGTAGGTCAGTCCAGTAGGAGCCGCCATAACCGCTGGCCAAAGCAGCTTTGACATCACGAGTGACCTGGTGCTCACCGGCATCCCCTCTAATTTGCAGGGCAGCCTCCGCCACACGGAGGGTACCAGAATCACCAATAGCGTTGGTGCAAAGAACACCACCTGAAGGACAAACGGGGAATTCTCCTTCCCGAGCGGTTACGCCCTTTTCTACCAGTTTCCAAGCTTCGCCCTGGTCACAGATTCCAAAATCCTCCAGCCAGGACATTTGTAAAAATGCACAAGGGTCGTACAATTCAAAGACCTGAATTTCTCGAATCGGTTTAGTTATATGGTTCCTCTGGAAAATCTTCCTTCCCGCTACCATGTGTGATGTCTCACGAGTTTCACCAGGGAAGGTGAATAGAGCACCGCTATAGTCGCTGTGAACAGTAATATGGTCTCTTATCCACACCGGCTTTCTACTAATCTTCTTTGCCTTTGTTTCCGAAGCAAGCACCAGGGCACAAGCACCCACGCTGGTAGGACAAAGAAAGTAAAGGTTGAGCGGGTATAGTACCATTCTGCCTTTGAGCACATCCTCAACACTGAGTCTATCTCTCACGTGGGCGTTAGGGTTTCTGGAGGCGTTCTCGGAGGCCTGAGCTCGGACCATAGCGGCGTGTTCCACTTTGCAACCGGTTCTGGTCATATAATTCATGGAGATTATAGCTAATCCGGACAGTGCCCCAACGGCGTAAGGCCGGTCAACGGCTGGGTCTGTAATCGTTGTTATACACGAAGTCGTCGAAGCCTCGTCATGTTTCTCCCATCCTATAACCAGGCACGTATCGAAAAGTCCCGAAGCGACATGGTAACAACCTGATATTACCTCCATTGTACCCACTGTCCCGCCAGTGTTCATTTTGAGGCCTGCTTTTCCACGAGCGCCGGTGTAATCTATTAACATGGCATCATTAAGGTGATGGCCTTCAAAGAACTCCATATTGCCAATTATAACGGCCTCGATGTCCTTCATCGTCAACTGGGCATCCGCCAAGGCTGCACTTACTGCCTCATTAATCAACTCGCCATCGTTAACATCAGGCCTTCGTGATGTATGCCGAGTCTGTCCTATTCCAACAATAGCAACCCTTTGTGGCATTTCATTTGCCTCCTTTCTCGAGTACCAGAACACAGTGCATCTGCCCACAGACACCAGCGGTACCGTGAGCTAGAGCTATCTTGGCTCCAGGTACCTGCCGGTCACCACACTTGCCCTGCAATTGCAAAGCTGCTTCGGCTACTCTTGACATTCCAGCAACTGTTACAGGGACACCTGAGAGTAATCCCCCAGAGGGATTAACCGGCAGGTCACCTTCTATCTGAGTTGCCCCACTGTCAATGAGTCGACCGCCTTCTCCACGCCGACAGAAACCGAGGCCTTCCATCCATAGCAACTCTTGATAGGAAAACATCTCTGACATTTCGACAAGGTCGATTTCTTTGCGAGGGTTAGCTATGCTTGCCATTTCATAAGCTCGCTTGCTTGCTGACACTAAGGAATCACAATCAGCCAGGTCTCTATCTCCGAGGAAATGGGCATCATAGCAATTTCCTACCCCCCTTATCCAAACAGGCTTATCGGTGAGCTTTCTTGCTTTATCTTCCCTGGCCAGCAAAATAGCGCAGGCACCATCCGACACCGGTTTGGCATCAAGGACTGTAATAGGGAAGGCAAGCATGTTCGAGTTAAGCACATCTTCTGGAGAAAGCTTGGCCGGTGCTTGGGCGTAAGGATTATTCCTAGCGTTGCTCTTATTCTTGACTACCACCTTAGCGCATTGCTCGCGCGAGATACCGTATTTATGCATATAGCGGTTTGCTTGCATAGCAGCGCAGGAAAGGAAATCAAGTCCCAGCATACGATGATAAATATGGTCGATTGCCCAGTTCTCGATAATTCTGCCATCAGTTTGTGATTCTGAGCAATGGCTTACTACTAGCACGATGTCGTCGTCGCCGGAGAGAATATGCATCATCCCGTAGAAGACGGCATAAGCTCCATCGCCGGCCACTTTTGACTCATCTCTAAGATGGGAGCCAGTAACATCTGGGATTGGCATAGAAGAAATTGTCCTTCCATCCCAGTGGTCCTGGGAGCAGCTCACCACGCTATTGATGCCATCGTCACTGAAAGACATTCCCGTTTCCTCAAGTATCTTATCGGTCACCTCCAAGGA
>JACKQG010005504.1_pt1 | contig 13890 bp, 11 predicted proteins | sample 8237621 | NCBI WGS metagenome assembly JACKQG01 (sample SAMN15677084, study PRJNA649215) | marine metagenome | biome: marine; feature: Black Sea; material: saline water; isolation source: suspended particulate matter (SPM) from the Black Sea western gyre | collected 2013-06-09/2013-06-10 | depth...
GGCACAAGTACTTAACTGTTCTCAGGTATTCGTAATCTTGCTCCAGTTGAGTATTTTCCTGAACATGCACAAAAGCTGGATGAGATCTGTTCAGGACTAATGGTTCCTCAAAATGGAAAGTTGAAATTGCCAGAAGGTCCTGGATTCGGGCTATCATTTGATGATTCTAAGATGACAGGATTCGAATGGAGTAAATGGGGGTAATAAAATAGGCAAAGATTAACTAGGAGGGTAAGGAGAGGAGTCCTCTAAAAAAAGTCTTTATCTTGATAAATTTTATTAAAAATCTAGAGCCAACTGTTTAACAATTTTCAAAGTCTTAGCTATGAGAAACTAATATCATTTTAAGGTTTTTTCTGATATATTGCGATTTATTTATTTATCAACATATTTATTTTCCATGAGCAGCTCTTCGTCAAACTATACTAATTCAAATGATTCAGGAGTTTTAAAATCCAACTTTATTTGCGTTTTTTCAATAATCTTTTATGCTATGGGATTTCCAGCTGCAGAGTACTTATTGGATGACTGGGATGTTGTAAGCATCATTGCAGCCCGAAATATATTTGCATTTATTTTAATATTTTTTACCTGGATTATATTTGAGGGATTTCATGAAGTAAAAGTTGCTAAATGGAATAAAGGTTTTTGGATTGGCGCAATTGGGTTTGGAATCGGCTCTTTTTTTATTCTTATGCTCCAGTCAATAACTTCGCCTGTCATTGCGGCATTAATGATTGCAACTATGCCAGTTGCAGCAGTTTGTTTAGAGATATTTTTAGATGGAAGAAAATTGACAAGATGGTTTTTATTTGGAATAGTTTTGGTTTTGATTGGTGGATTTATAGCTTCAGGTGCAAATTTTAAGAATGATAGTATTGGTTTAGCATCATTTCTTGGAATTACTGGAGTAGTATTATTTGCATGGGGCTCTAGAGCAACAGTTAAAAACCTTTCAGGAATGTCTCTACTTGGTAAAGTTGCTGTAACTACCTCTGGAATGCTTGGTTCGGCATTTTTTGTTTATTTTATATGCAGTATTTTTTTTGAAATAACTAAAACTCCGCCGCAAATAACACTTGAACACTTGGGATTGCTGATAATCTATTCGTGTCTTGCCATAGGAATTTCTCAAATTTTATGGATTAAAAGTGTTGCCCAGCTTGGAATTGGTTTGGCATCATTTCATCTAAATGCTGCTCCATTTTATGTGATGTTAATACTCTTTCTTATTGGCGGTAGTTGGATTTGGAATCAAACTATCGGTGCAATTATAGTTATTATTGGTGTAATATTGGCTCAAAAAAAGTCAGCAAATAAAAAAGCTGAATTTTTTGAATTGCCCTAATTGGTAACGAATATTCCCACCAATCATTTTGAGATCTTTGAGTGATTTAATGTTTTTTAAGGATTCTTCTATTACTATAAACATTCAAGAAAAAATATTTTTTTGTGAAAACTAAGTAAAAAATCTCTTACAATTTATATAATGAAAAATATTCCTGAATTTACTGAAGCCATTGAAGAGTGGACACATTTCTTTATCCCGCTTGCTGATGGCATAAAACTTGCAGCACGTGCTTGGCTTCCAATCAATGCCATTGAGCAACCAGTGCCAGCTATTTTAGAATATATTCCCTATCGAAAACGAGATGGTACAGCTATTCGTGATGAGCAAATGCACCCGTATTGGGCTGCTTTTGGTTATGCATGTGTGAGAGTAGATATTCGTGGAAGTGGTGAATCTGATGGCTTGTTACTTGATGAATATTTACAACAAGAGTTAGATGATGCTGTTGAAGTAATTGGCTGGCTTGAAAATCAAGATTGGTGTAGTGGCAAGGTTGGTATGATGGGCAAATCTTGGGGCGGTTTTAACTGCTTACAGGTCGCAGCTATGAGGCCATCTGCATTAAAGGCAATCATAACCGTTTGCTCCACAGACGACAGGTATGCCGATGATATTCATTACCGTGGAGGAGCTTTATTAATAGAAAATTTTAGCTGGGCTTCAACAATCTCTGGTTATATGGCAAAGTCCCCAGATCCATTATTACTGCCTGAGACATGGCGTGAGCATTGGCTAGAACGATTGCAAAACATGCCATTCTTTGCAAAAAATTGGCTAGAACATACCTACAAAGATGCATATTGGAAACATGGCTCAATTAATGAAGATTACTCTGCAATTGAGGCTGCAGTATATTGTGTGGGTGGTTGGGGCGATGCCTATTCAGTTGCGATTCCACGCATGATGCAAGGCTTGTCTAGCCCAAAAAAAGCACTGATTGGCCCTTGGGCTCATAAATACCCAAATTTTGCATCACCTAAGCCAGAGATGGATTTTTTAGGTGAATCTAAACGCTGGTGGGATTATTGGCTGAAGGGAATCAATAATGGCATTATGGATGAAGCAGTTATTGCTGCGTATATCCAAGACTCTGTTCCACCTCAAACGAGCTATGAAGAAAGACCTGGTATCTGGGTAGAGGGAAATCAGTGGCCGCTTCAAAGTCATACAGTTGATTTTAATTTAAGTCCCAGTGGCCAGCTAACTAATCTTAGAACAAAGGGTTCAGTTTCTGTTCAGAGCCCTCTGACTACTGGCTCATCAAGTGGTGAATATTGTGTAATATGGTGTGGACCTGATTTTCCAACAGATCAACGCCTAGATGATATTAATAGCATATGCTTTGATACAGAACCGCTTGAAAATTCCATTTCTATACTGGGAGCTAGTGAATTAAAGTTAGCTATCACAAGTGATCAGGATTGTGGCCAAGTAGTTGTTCGCCTTTGTGATGTTTCTCCCAGTGGAAGTAGTAAAAGAATTAGTTATGGTGTTCTCAATCTTGCTATGCGAAATGGTTTAGATTGTCCAAAGATAGTAGTGCCTGGTGAAGTAATGGATGTTTCCATTAAACTCGATGATACAGGTTATGAAATTCCTGCTGGACACAAACTTCGTTTAGCAGTTTCAACTGCTTATTTCCCGTTGATTTGGCCTGCACCAAAAAAGGCAAAATTGACTTTAGATTTAGCATCTTCTTGTTTAACTATACCTTGTCATGATCGAAGTGCAACTTTAGTTCGAGATTTAGGTCAGGGGTATGTTTGCCCAGTTAAGAAAACCAAAAAAATTAGGCCAGAAAAGCATGAGCGTTTAATACAAATAGATGCAAAAGATGGTCTTGTGACAACGAGCATCAATGATGATTTTGGTGAGTTTACCTTTTTAGAACACAATCTAACTGTGGGTGAATCCTGTAATGAGACGCACAGTATATTACCTGATGACCCATATTCTGCAATGAGTGAATGTTCTTGGCATTCAAATCAATCACGCCCTGGTTGGAATGTTAATGTTTATACTCAGCTGAAGGTAACTTGTGATGCAGAGTATTTTTATTTAAATAGTAGCCTTAAGGCTTTAGAAAATGGTGTCCAAATTCATCATCATAAATCTCAGGAAAAGCTACCTAGAGGTTTTTCTTGAGTCAATTAATTTTCAATTACTGAAAAAATTAAAGAAATAACATTATGGCTCTGGATTGGCGCTTAAGTGCGTCAGGATATTCGCAATTGCGAAATTGTAGAATCAAATTACAATCTGTAGTATATACCCATCAATCACAAACAATAGAATTTGATTATGAAAGTTGTTATAGCAATGATGCAACATGAAACGAATACGTTTTCTCTGCTTCCAACTAGTTTAGATGCTTTTAGCAGAGTTGTTGGATTGCAGAAGCCGCCTTCTGATAAGCAAGCTATTGACTTATATGGTGATGCCGATATGGCGTTTGCAGGATTACTCGATATAGCTCGCTCATATGATGTTGAGTATGTTGTGCCTATTGCAGCATATTCCGAGCCAAGTGGAATTGTTGATGATGATGCATTTAATTTCATTTGTAAAAAAATTTGTAATGCTGTTAAAGATGGCTGTGATGCTGTCTTATTAGACTTACATGGAGCAATGGTCACGGAGAGTTATGATGATGGAGAGGGTGAATTGTTACGCCGGATTCGTAAAACTGCTCCTGAGATACCAGTTGCGGTTGCATTAGACTTTCATGCAAACGTTACTTCAACCATGGTAGAAAATTGTAATGTTATTGATGGCTATCGAACCTACCCACATATTGATATGAGGGAAACAGGTAAGCGTGCGGCAAAGTCGTTGATAAATTGTTTAAAACAGGGCATAGAAACTAAAATTTGCTGGCAGCCACTTCCGATGATGACGCATATGATGATGCAAGCAACATGGCATCAGCCGATGAAAGATATTATGGAATTGGCAATTGAAGGTGAATATAATACAGATATTCTTAACGCATCCGTCTTCGGCGGCTTTTCTTACGCTGACATACCCCATGTTTCTTTGAGTGTACTAACTGTTGAGCCAGTTAAAAATCATCTCGGTAAGGGTTTAGTTGGTCAAATCTGTGCTATGGCGTGGGAGCGTCGGTATGATTTTATCTATACACCTTTACCGTTATCTGAATCCATTGAAAAAGCTAAGAAAATTAAATCTCACCCTGTACTAATTGTTGATCATGGAGATAATACCGGTTCCGGAGGAAGTGCTGACGACATGAGTGTTTTAGATGAAATGTTGAGACAAGGCCTAACTGGAATAATTGTGGCACCAGTCCGTGATCCAGAGGCAGTTGACCAATTAATTAATTGTGGAGAAGGCAATGAGATGACTCTAACAATTGGTGGTAAATATTCTGTACCCTCTATCAATCAAATTGGACATGGTCTCAATTGTAAGGGTATTGTTAAAAAAGTTACTGATGGTTGTTTTACGATTACGTCACCAGTTCAAACAGGTCTTAAAGTTTGTCTGGGCCGTACCGTTGTTTTCGATATTGGTTCAGCAATAATTGTAATATCTGAGGAGGGATGGGAGCCATATGGGCCTGAACTTTTTATCCATGCAGGGCTGATTCCAGAAGAAAGCCAGTTTATGTTGATTAAATCTCGTGTCCATTTCAGAGCTGGGTTTGAATCAATTACTAATAAAATTATTATGGCAGCAGGGCCTGGTGTCTGTAGCTCAGATTATTCACAGTTCAATTTTTCTCAACTACCAAAACCAATGTTCCCATTTGACAAAAAAATGAAGTTGGAAAAATATAATTTTTTATAAAAAAAGTGAAGCATTGTGAAGCATAATTATGCTTCATTTATTTGAATAGTGCGAAATTTTAAAATTATCAATATTGATGTATTATCTAGTTAGTAACACTTAGAAGTTTCTTGATATATTAGTATGTATGTTATAAGATGTTGATTTAAAGAGCATATTTAATTGATGTTCTTTATAAGTTTTTAATAAAAGGAGAAAAAAATGAAATTTAAAACAGCAATAATTGCACTATTTATTAGTGTGTTTGGACTTTCCAGCTTATCTACTTTTGCAGCAGATGTTGTTAAAGTTAGAACTTACTCTGATCTCAAATCTCTTGATCCAGCTTTTTCAGGTGGTGTCTTTGATGAAGAGATACATGGCCTTATATATAGCAAGCTTATTCAATTTAAACCTGGCAGAGAGTGGGGCTATAATCTTGATGCTGCTGAATCAATCGAGCAGACTAGTCCGACTACAATCGATTTCAAATTAAAAGAAGGCATCATGTTCACCAATGGTTTTGGTGAAATGACTGCCGAAGATGTAAAGTATTCTTTCGAGCGTATTGTGGATAGCGAAGTTAAATCTACAAACTCACCCGATTGGGGTCCACTTAAAGAAGTAGTTGTCAATAGCAAATACGAAGGCACAATTGTTTTTAACGAGCCTTATCCACCTGCTTGGACTATTGCTTTACCTTACATTGTTGGTAATATTATCAGTAAAAAAGCCTGGGAATCTGTCGACGGAAAAGTAGGCACTACAACACCTAGTGTTTCAGGGCCTTACCTACTCAAAGAATGGCAGCCCAAGCAGAAAACTATTTTTGTGAGTAATCCAGACTGGCATGGTGGAAAGTCGCCACTTAATGAAATTCATGTTATCCCAATAGATGATGAAAGTACGGCACAATTGGCTTTTGAGGCGGGTGATATTCACTACACTCGTGTTCCTATGAGCTCAGTAGAAAATCTGAAAGCTTCGCCACCAGCGAACTCAATTATTGAAGAATATCCATCACTTTTCTATGTTTGGGTCGGAATGAATGTTGAAAACGAACTCTTATCTAATCAGAACTTGAGAAAGGCGATTCAACATGCTATTGATGTACCGTCAATTATGCAGGCTTCCTACTTTGGTGCAGCAGTTCCATCGACCGGTATTATTGCACCAGGTTTGGTTGGTCACCGATCTGAAAGTCTTGTTGCTCCTGAGGCGAATATTGCTAAGGCAAAGGAATACTTAGTTGCTTCTGGTTTGTCTGGTGATATTAGGGTAACACTTGATATTTTAAATAAGACAGCCAATGTGACTACTGCTCAAGTTATCCAAGCGAACCTTGCCCAGGTTGGCATTACACTTGACATTAATCTGCATGAATCAGGTGCTTTCTGGTCACTTGGTGATGATACTGCAGGTGATCGATACAAGGATATTCAGTTAATCCTTAATCGCTACTCAATGGCGCCAGATCCTTCATATGCGACGGCTTGGTTTGTTACCTCGCAAAAGGGTGTCTGGAACTGGGAGCGTTTTAGTGATGCTGCATTTGACACGTTAGAGGTTGCAGCAAAGTCGGAGGTTGATAATACGAAGCGTGGCCAAATGTACCAGCGTATGCAGGATATAATGGAAAATAGTGGAGCATATCGCTTCATAACTCATGAGGCGACACCTGTTATTTACAGTAATTCAGTTAATCCTGGATTTAGGCCTGACGGACTCCCGCTTTTCCGATATTTTTCTAACAACTAATAAAGTTTAATTGGAAGGCCTGTATCCTCAGGCCTTCCTCTTTTCAAAGAAATTAATAGAGTTAACAAGAGAAACTTCAGTTGAGTCTTAAGTTCAAATCAAGAGATTGTTTTATTATGAATTTAATTTTCTTAAACTCGGAGCTAAACTAGATAAATACTGTGTTACTTTATTTTATAAAACGAATTTTTCTTGGTATTTTGATCATTGGAGTGGCTATGACTCTAATGTTTTTTATGATTCATCTTGTGCCAGGTGATCCAGCCAGAATTATGCTTGGCCCTAGGGCAACTCCCGAAATGATAGCTGATATTTCAATGCGGATGGGTCTTGACCAGCCCCTAGTAATTCAACTCATGAAGTTTTTAGGCAATATTCTTAAAGGAGACTTGGGAGTTGATGTGTTATCTAGTCGACCAGTTACAGAAATTGTTTTTGGTCAATTACCTTATACACTTTGGCTTATTTTCAGTGCCATTTTTGGCGCCATGCTTATTGGAATACCTCTTGGTTGTTACTCAGCCTTGCATCGCAACACATTCGCAGATCGAGTTACTGGTGTTATTTCTGTCGCTTGCATTACTGCACCTTCATTTGTTGTTGCATTGTATTCATTGCTTATTTTTGCCGTTACTCTTAAGTGGTTCCCTGCAATAGGTGCGGGAGAAAAAGGAGATTTCTTTGATCAGGCGACTCATCTTGTCTTGCCAGCATTTGCAATTGGTATATCTTGGGTTGGCTATTTATCTCGCTTAGTTCGTGCATCGATGCTTGAAGTGTTAGGTGAAAATCATATCCGAACAGCCAGAGCATATGGGTTAACTGAGTTTACTATTGTTTATCGTTATGCTTTAAAGATTGCGATATTACCAACTGTTACAGTTATTGGGGTAGGCATGGGCTTTCTAATCTCAGCTGCAGTATTAACTGAAGTTGTGTTTGCTCGTCCTGGCCTCGGTAAGTTAATTATTGAATCCATTACAACCCGAAACTATCCTGTAGTAATGGGGTCTGTGTTTATCAGTACAGGTTTATTTGTCATTAGTACAACAATATCAGATCTAGTAAACGCTTCGTTAGATCCTCGAATCCGAGATAACTTGTAAGGTGGTTATGAAAGGTGTAATCAAAAAAATATCTTCAGATCCACTTGGATTAATTGGACTATGCTTAGTTACCTTAATGGTAATCAGTGCATTAGGTGCGCCAATATTTGCTCCTTATGATCCAATTCAACTTAATATCATGGAACGTCTTCAAGGGCCATCAGTTAATCACCTGCTGGGTACTGATCAGCTTGGGAGGGACTTATTTTCAAGAGTACTATTTGGTGGCCAAGTTGCTTTAAAGGTTGCATTTCTAACAATTGGATTAGCTCTAATTGTGGGAATCGTACTAGGATTGATTGCTGGTTACGGCCCAGCTTGGCTTGATAATTCTATTATGCTTTTATTTGATACTATTCGTTCAGTTCCTACTATTATGTTAGCACTAGCTGCAGTTACAGTGGTAGGACCCTCTATAACTACGGTAATTTTTGTAGTTGCTGTGAGCTCGATACCAAATTACGGTCGTATTGTTCGAACTCAAACACTGACTATTAAATCGAAGGACTTTGTCAAGGCAGAAAAGCTTATGGGCGCATCGTTACTTAGAATCCTATCAATACATCTATTACCAAATATTCTTGGACCACTCCTCATTCTCGCATCAATGGATATTCCAACCGTTATTGCATTAGAGGCTGGCTTGAGTTTTCTTGGTATGGGTGTTAAACCACCAACTCCTTCCTGGGGCAGTATTTTGAATGATGGCTTCTCTTTAATTCGAAATACTCCTTGGCCAATTATTGCTGGTTCTATTCCATTAGTTTTAGCCACACTTGGCTTTACTTTTCTTGGTGAATCATTGCGTGATTTGCTCGACCCCAAGCTTAGAAAATTACTATGAGTGATAACATTCTAAAAATTCGTGATTTGTCGGTTAATTATCAAACTGATCGAGGTAAATTGAAAGCCTTAAGAAATATTGATCTTGATATATCAAGGGGTTCAATTGTTGGTGTAGTTGGTGAGAGTGGTTGTGGGAAGTCCACTTTGATTACGTCAATTATTCGGCAACTTGATGCTAATGCCGATATCCCTAATGGCTCAATTGAGTTTGAAAAGCAGGATCTTCTGAAGCTTTCACTGGATAAAATGCGCAATATTTCTGGCACTCAGCTTTCAATTGTATTTCAGGACCCAATGTCTACACTAAATCCGGTACTATCAATTGGTCGCCAGATGATAGATATTCAGTATCGAGATAAGACTAGTAAGAAGATAAAAAAACAACGTTCTATTGATATGCTGAACAAAGTAGGCATACCAGATCCTCAGAGCCAGCTAAAGCAATACCCCCATGAGTTGTCAGGAGGGATGCAGCAACGAGTATCGATTGCCATGGCATTGCAGGCTGGACCATCTCTACTAATTGCAGACGAACCCACCACTGCACTTGATGCGACTCTCGAGGTTCAGATACTTAAATTGTTAAAAGAGCTTCAGGTGGAAATGGGTTGCTCAATATTATTCGTTTCCCACCACCTTGGAGTAATAGCTGAACTATGTGATCATGTAATAGTTATGTATGCGGGTGAGATTGTTGAGCAGGGGAGTACTTATGAAATATTCAATAATCCAGCTCATCCGTATACAGTTAAATTATTAGAATGTGACCCTGCTAGTATTTCAAAAAAACAACGCTTGTTGCCTTCAATTCCTGGAGAAATACCGGATCTAACAAATTTATCTGGAGGTTGTATATTTAAAAACCGTTGTGATCAATCTATAGATCGCTGTGATAAACAAACTCCAAAATGGAATGAGTTTTCAAACAATCATTATGTTAGTTGTCACTTGATAGAATCATGAACAACATACTTTCAATTAAGAATCTTCGTGTTCGGTTTAGAACCAAGTCACCATTTCAGGCAATGCTTCAAAAAATTGATGATCCATTCATTGATGCAGTCAGAAAGGTTTCATTAGATATTAAGCAGGGAGAAACCTTTACCCTGGTTGGCGAGAGTGGTTCGGGGAAATCAACCTTAGCTTTAGCTACTGCTGGCTTACTTACTGCTAAAGAAGGCCAAATTAAGTTTATGAATGAAGATGTGACCAATATGACACCATCGCAAATAATGGCTTATCGAAAAAAAATTTCATTTATTTGGCAAAATTCAATCGGCTCACTTAGCCCAAGGATGAGTGTAGGCTCTTTAATAACTGAAGGTTATAAAATACATAACCTTAAAGATCGAGATCTAAAAATGGAGGCAGATCGATTACTAAAACTGGTTGGATTGCCCACAAATATTAAAGAGCGTTATGCCCATGAACTAAGTGGTGGCCAAGCTCGTCGTGTTGGCGTTGCAAGAGCTATAGCGCTTGATCCTAAGCTAATTATCGCTGATGAGCCAACAGCAGGTCTTGATGTTTCAGTGCAAGGTGAGATATTGAACTTACTTAACAAGCTGAGGGATGACTTAGGAGTCAGTTTGTTTGTCATTACTCATAATTTAAATATTGTAAGACATATTTCTGACAGAACTGCAGTAATGTATCTAGGTCGATTTGTCGAACAAGGTCAGACAGATGATATCTTTGCAAAGCCAAGACATCCATATACCCTAGCATTATTATCTGCAAATCTAACACCTTATCAAAAAACAAGTTTAGAAAATAGAATCGAGCTTACAGGCGAGGTTCCTAGCCTAATGGATCGTCCGAATGGATGTGAGTTTCATACACGCTGTCCATTTTCTAGTAAACATTGTGATAATGAGTTTCCACCAATTCATACTTTTAATAATCATCAAATTTTGACCTGTCACTACCCTTTAAATTAGGAGTTAAATATGCGAGTAATTCATTCAAATCATTTTTGGATACCGATGCCAGATGGCACTAAACTTGGCGCTAAACTATGGACGCCAGATGGAAAAGACTCTTACCCAGCAATCCTCGAGTATATTCCATATCGAAAAGACGATTCCACGGTTATACGGGATTCGAATACAATTGCTCATTTTGCTAAACACGGGTATGCCTGTATCCGAGTTGATATGCGCGGTTCTGGAAGCTCAGATGGCTTTAAAGACGATGAATATACTGATCAGGAAATAGATGATGGTGTAGCTGTTATCGATTGGATAGCTAGTCAGTCCTGGTGTAATGGTAAGGTCGGTACTATGGGTATCTCATGGGGTGGAATTACAGGATTACAACTTGCTCAGCGATCTCCTAAAGCACTTAAAACAATTATCACATTAGGATCAACTGACCAGCGTTATTATGACGATGGTAGTTATTATATGGGCTGCATGGTAGGTCAAACTCTAGGCTGGGGAGCGATTATGTTTGGATTTAATTCTCGACCTCCAGATCCCGAACTAGTTGGTGATAATTGGCAAACACTCTGGCATGAGCGACTTGAAAAAACACCACACTATCTTGAACGTTGGCTTAAACATCAACATAATGATGATTATTGGCTGAACAACTCGGTAGATGTTAATTATTCTAAGATCAAAATACCAGTTTATGCCATAAGTGGACATGCAGATTGCTGGCCGAATACTGTTCCTCGGCTGTTGAAGAATCTTGATGTGCCAACTCGCGGTCTACAAGGTCCATGGTGTCATCGGTATCCACACCTTGGGATACCTGGGCCGACTGTGGATTTTCTTTCAGATGCGGTTCGTTGGTTTGATCACTGGTTAAAAGAAAAAGAAACTGGAGTGATGGATGAGGCTAAGTACCAAGTTTATTTACAAGATAGTGTTAAACCAAAAACTTATTATGATAGTCGACCTGGTCGTTGGATTGGTTTATCTAGCTGGCCATCAGAACAAGTTGAAACCAAGTGCTTCTATTTAAATCAAGAGGGCTTATCTTTTAAAAAAATACCCAACCAAGCAATGAAAATTTTATCACCACAAACGGTAGGTCAATTTTCAGGTGAATATATGCCTTGGTTTGCATTTGGAGTGGCTGAAGAATTACCTGGTAATCAGAATATCGAGGACTCCGGATCACTAGTTTTTGATACTGAAACACTTGAGATTCCATTGGAAATTCTTGGCAATGCTTCTCTTGCCTTGCATTTGAGTAGCGACCAACCACAAGGACTCGTTGCAGTTAGGCTTTGCGATCTCTGGCCTGACGGTTCAAGTACACTGATTACTCGTGGTATTTTGAACTTGTCTCAGCGAAATGGAAAGTCAAATCCTGAGTCAATGATTCCAGGGGAAGTTGAAGAAGTTATAGTCGAGTTGAACCATGTCGGTTACATTGTGCCTGAGGGGCATAAGCTTCGACTAGCTGTCTCTACGACTTACTGGCCCATTGCTTGGCCTGCTCCAACTAACACTTGTTTAACGATTAATTCAGACTTAAGCTTATTAAAACTGCCAGTTCTTGGAAAAAATGTGTCTACTGAGGTAATTAAAGAATTCACTAAAAATAATTTACCTGAAGAGGAGCCCACAATAACCATTCGAGAATTTAACCAAAATCGTCAATCTAACTTTGATGAAAAGAGGAATTTGAACGTAATGGAAGTAAAAGCTGATAATGGAAAAATTAGAATTAAAGAGAGTGGAATGGAAATGGGATCAAAGTCTCTACATCGTTTTAGTATTAGTGAGTCTGACCCCCTGTCAGCTTGCGCTGAATATGAATGGGAATGGGAGTATGGACGCGGTAATTGGCAAACAAAAACGCATACCTATACTAAAATCACTTCAGACTTAAATCATTTTTACCTGCATGCAGTTTTGATTGCGTGGGAGGATAATAAGCAGGTATTTAAAAAGGTTTGGGATGAGCAATTTAAACGAGACCATTTTTAACTATAGAGGTTTTGAAGTTCTTAAGAGGAGTTTTATACTATACCTAATCTGATTTGAATTCTGCTTTGTATACTGTTATCCTATTGCACTTAATTAGCATTAATTAGTTGATGAGTAAGTCATGTTAAATGAAAATTTTTATAAAAATTTACGTATAGTATGTGATCAACAAATCTCAGTCGCTCATGTTTGTCGAAAGATGGAGATTAATCGACAGCAATTCAATAAGTATTTAAGTGGTCAAATATATCCCTCAAAGTATAACTTAAATAAAATTTGTCAATATTTCCAATTTTCGGAAGAAGAGTTGAATCTAGAACCAGATCAGTTCTGTCAGATTACTTCTAAAAATCTTCAGTCAGAGCTACATTCTGAGAGGAGTGAGTTAGAAAAAATCATAAGTTCAATACCCAGTCAAAATAAGGATTTGTCTCGATATGAAGGATATTATTTCAGCCATTTTCATTCATCTGGATATCCCGGTTTTATAATTCGGAGTCTGATTCATATCTATCAATATAAGAATAAGTTTTACACAACAAGTATTGAGCATCTATGGGATAAAGAAAATGGTGACACTCAAAAAAAGCGATTCAAATACGAAGGAGCGGTATTTTATCTCCGTGATCGAATCTTTATTACTGAAGTTGAAATACTCACTAATAATGTTATTCATCACACCATCTTATGTCCAAGTTATAAGAATATTGTGGATTCGCTATCAGGCATCTCAATGGGCGTAGGAAGCAGAAGCTCACATATGCCGGCTGCAACTAGAGTTGAATACGTCTATTTAGGTAAGCAGATTAATATTAGAGAAGCATTGGGAAATTGTGGTTTATTTAAATTAAATACCAAGTTGATTGATTCTAATATCTTAGCGCGAATCAATAATGACATTAATGATTCCGAATTTATGTTAAGGGCTTACGATACCTAGGACTCTATTAGTTAAGCTTTCTTAATGTTTTAATTCTTCTGGTTGTTGCCTTTCTTACTTGGGGTTCAAAGATATTGTCCGTCTTTGATAAAACTGCTGGAATGCTGAAAGATAAAAATTATCCTTTGGTTTAGATAAATACTATGAAAAATCTAC
>JACKQG010005506.1_pt1 | contig 13887 bp, 10 predicted proteins | sample 8237621 | NCBI WGS metagenome assembly JACKQG01 (sample SAMN15677084, study PRJNA649215) | marine metagenome | biome: marine; feature: Black Sea; material: saline water; isolation source: suspended particulate matter (SPM) from the Black Sea western gyre | collected 2013-06-09/2013-06-10 | depth...
TAAGTTAATAAAACTGCACAAATATATAAAACTATATTAAATTAACAATGCCAAAAAATAAATATGATGATATTATTTACACACCTCTAACCCCAAGGCAATCGGGTCTAATTTCATTGGTGAACAAAAATCAAAAAAATAAATGATATTTGATTGAAAACATACCCCTACACCCCTTTCAAAAGGGGAATTATGGTATTTATTTTTTTGATTTTACATCGAGCAATATTATTTTTTATAAAATTCAGATAATTGTTATAAACCCTATTGCCCTGTCCCTAACCCCTCTCATCCCGAAAGCTTTCGGGAGGGGAAAAAGTGGAGTTTATTTTTTGATCTTTATTGGTATTTCAATAAGTACCTCAGTTCCGGCAGGATCACCATCATTTGAATATAGATAAGTTATTTTACTAACCACCTTCACTTTGTAAAGCTGATAATATAAATCGTATATGGTATTGATGATCTTTATACCTTTTCCGGTGCTTCTCGCTGATGAATTTTTTACTTTGCCTCTGCCTTGCCCATTATCTTTAACATTGATCAAGATCCTGCCATCGGTTTTTTGTATCCCGATATTTATTTTTCCTTTGCTTTGATTGTCCCGGAGTCCGTGTTTAATGGCATTTTCAACATAAGTATGAATACACATTTTAGGAACAAGGATATCAGGCCTTACATTTTCATCAATTTCAAAACTGTATTCAAGCTTGTCTTTAAGAAGCAGTTTCTGCATTTCGAGATAGTCCTTTGTAAAATTGATCTCCTCATTTAATGTAGTGGCAATTTTATCTGAATTTACCAGTGAACGTCTTATCAGCCCTGAAAAGTTACTGATAAATTGAAACGCTTTCTCTTTGTCCTCCTTGTAAATAAGAGAATTAATTGAGTTGAGCGCATTAAAGGTAATATGCGGATCAACCTGTTTTTGCAACGATTGCAACTGTAGCTCCATAATTTGCCGCTCAACTTTGTATCTCTTTTCAATCTGGATTTTTTGGGTCTTTCTTATTAGGAAAACCATAAACAAAACCAATAAATAAATACCCAACCAGGCAGGGAAACGCAAATAATACAGGTTGTTGAATTCATAATTAATCTAGTACCACCTTTTATTTAATTGTAAGTATAATAATGGATTTTGCCCGGGATTTGTTTTTAGCGAAACTGAATGAAACTTTAAATTTTCGACAGGAAAGTTCATAGTTACTATATCTTTAAAATCATTTCGCATTATCAATAATTGCCCAAGGTCATAGTCCCAAAAAAGCAATTCATCGTTTCCATCAAGATCAAGATCAAAATCTACACTGGAAAAACGATTCATATACAGTTTATTAATTGATATCTTCTTTTTGATGGTTAAATCCTCATTGATAATATCAAAATTACCTTTAACATCCTTTAATAGAATTTCTGTCCCATTTTTGTTATTTATAGCAAATATCGATTTTCTGTTTTTTTGTTCATCCTCAGTAAGTTTCCTTTCTTTAACAAGTTTTCCCTTATTACTATACAGACATAGTTTAGATGAATAATTTTCAACACCATTATACCTGAATAACACCAAAATAAAATACTCGCTATTTATAAGGATGGGCAAGGCATCCAGGGTGCTTTTATAACCGGGAAATTCAACAGGAGGAAATTTAAAATTTAAATTATGATCAAATACCACAAGCCATGAACTGTTGTCTTTAAACGGAATTTTCATTGTGTCAGGTATATTATCAAATGCATTGCAGTTGTTTATGATCTCAACAAAGCCATCGTTGTCAATATCAACTACATTTAAATTCTGTCCATAAAGAATATAACCAGCTACAGGGGTTTTAATAAATTCATTTTGCCGGATGTTAAATGCATACAATTGCCTGGGTTGCAAAGAATAACCCCCGAATACACCAAAAATTATTTCTTTATAACCATCATTGTCAAGATCAAAAAACTTATAGTTAATGATTTGAAAATCTATTTTACCTTTTACTTCTCTGACAGTGGTAATGAATTTTTTTATGATGTTTGTCCCATTAGTATCAAATGGTTCTATGATATTTAAAAAAACTGAATCTTCAACTATAGTAAAAATGGCAATTTCCTGAAAACCATCCTGATCATAATCACCAAACGTCAACTTAGTACTTCTAAATTCCTGATTTCCTGAAAAATTCCACTGCCCTATTATATTGTCATTGTTATCAGATATTTTTACGGCCGCATTATTCAATGTATTTTTGCGTAGAATAATTTGTTCCGATTCTTCGTCACCATCTAGATCTTCATAAACCATTTGTCCATTATTTTTTGAAATAATACCCTGATCAATAATGGTTGCTTTGTATTTGGAAAAGATGTCAGGTAAGAAAATTATTATGACAATTGATAAATAGGCTGAGATAAGAAAGGGGTTTACTAATATGTCACCTAATTTATTCAATGAAATAATTTTAAGCAAAGATAGTACAATCTTGTAAAATAAAATATCTCTTTAAATCTAATTCACTAAATCTGTTTACTAATTGTTCACAAATCATATTTTCTGATTATCATCTGCATTTCAGAATCGAAATTAATTTTTCCAGGATTTTGAGAATTATGCGAAATATCTACACTAATAATATTTTTATTAGTTATTTTATAAATTTTTCAACCATTCAACAGCTCTGTCAACAATCCATTCCGCAATTCTTTTATCAGGAAGTAAGCCATCTTCTGCAAAAACAATATTTTTCCCTTCAAACATTTTTTTACTTTCTATCGTTCTTCCCATCATTATAAATCCTGAATTTTCAGCCATATTTTTCACTCCCATTGATAAGTACATTCCAACAACAATAACTTTCTTTTTGTTTTCGCTTGCTTTTAATATAGGATTAATACCGTCAATAGCAAACGACTGTCCTACTTCAACAAAAGCATTATCAAAATATTCGATGCCTGTTTTTGCGAGAATATAGTTACCTGTTTCGTTGCTGAGTTCTTTCCAAACCGGCATAAAATTTTTATCTCCATGGGCAAGTATTATTAATGCTTCTTCTTCAGGATTATCTGATAGATTATTTACTTTATCCAATAAAATATCCTTCATAACATTTTCATAATCCAATGTAGGTCCAACTGTAATCTTAATTTTTGAATCAACTATTTTTATTCCTTCCTCTTTTAGCTCATCAATCATTTCCTGATTATAATAAAGTCTGAGAATTGCAGGAATATCATAAATCGAATGTCCCGAAGGTGCGATAAATACAGGCAAAGCAAAAACTTTTGTAATGCCTTTTTCTTCAAAATCCTTTATTACGGAAGCTATTGACGGTTCAGTAAATTCCATCAAAGCAACCCGTACTTCATCGAATTTTGTTATCTCTTTTTTATCAAATAATTGTTTTACCTGGTTCTCCAAATCAAGTACCGGTTGGTTCCACTGTTTTGCAGGCGAACCATGAGCAATTATAATTAAACCAGGCTTTTCCTGAGCGAAAGTGTTTAATGATAATAAAACGAATAGGATTGAAAATGTTTTTTTCATTTTTTGTTAGTTTAAATTAATACTACAATTTAATTTCACACTAATAATTCCCCGAGTTCTTGGGGCAGGCTGGGACAAGTTATAAACTTAATTGTAGAGTGACATGAATTATTCTGACGACAAAGAAAAACTAAAAAATTCAATTCACTCTGTTTTTAAGTCTAATGTATAATATAAATTGTTACTCCCCCGTAAAACATTGTCCCATAAACAGGAGCGTACATAAATGCTGCATCGTCCAAATGTTTTTCATCCTGCAAATAATTGAAAACATTATTTACTCCGGCATATAATTTGAAAATATCTAGACGTTTTGATACCCTTGCATTAAAAAGCATAAAAGGGTCGGTTCTTTTTATTTTGGATTGGTCGCCAATAGAAGGGTCAATATCTTCATTAAAATAGTCAATATACATTTTCCCCTGGTAATTGCCTGTAAGAGCAAAATTCCAGCCTTTCGGACGATATTCTAATTTTACATTAGCAGTTATTGCCGGCAACCGGGACATATATTTGCTGTCATTAGCATTTTCGGTTTCTTTCCATTCTTCCCTGTCACTATCATATTCTCCCTGGTTAATTGTAAAATCGACTCCCAATTCTAAATTTTTCAGCAGATTAGTCATAAGCGATAGCTCAATTCCCTGCACAAAAGCATCACCCATATTTTCCCATTGATAATCATAACCGAGTGCTGCAACCGAAACATCAGCTTCAGTATAATCAATCTTATTTTTCAGATTTGTTCTGAAAACATTTGCATTAATCCGGATTTTGTGCCCATAATAATCGGCAGACAGATTATAGCTTACAGATGTTTCGGGTTTTAAGTCATATGATTTCCAGATACGAGGCGAACCGCTGCATAAGTGAAGGTCTTCGGAAAAGCCGTAAGGCGCACGAAAACCGGTTCCTGCACTTGCTCTTATTGTTATCCTGTCGGAAATATCATATTTTAAAGCTATTCGCGGATTTACACTATTTTGGTCAAACTTGGTTTTAGGGAAAAAAGCAGTATCAAAAATTTGTTTGTCAGCTAAATATTCTTCTTCTGAATGGTGCATGTCAAATCTTACACCCGGAACAACTGTAAATTTTTCTGTAACCGACCATTCGTCCTGAACAAAAACACCGAATTCTTTTGCAGATTTATAACTTGTTGATTTGTATGATTCGCCAAGCCAAACACTTGAAGTATCAACAACAACGTACATACCCGATTCTTCTAATTTATCAAAAAGAGTTTGTATGCCAATAAGCAAATGATGGTTTTTTAAATCAATTCCATAAGTAAGAGTCGCAGTTATGGAGTTTTCATCAGCAATATACGGACGCATGTTTCTTAAATCAGGCACACTATCATTGTGAGTGTCCATATAATCACACAAATATGAATCGTTTGTGGCATTTCTGTTATGATTAATATAAGCCACTGAAAAATTTATTTCGGAATTATCTTTTATTTTTTTATTGTAAGAAAGTTCCGAAACATACCTGTTGGTTGTGATATTTTCCGTTCCGTCGGTAAAAGGATTTTTATAATAATCATCGTCAATTGTTCCGCCCTGTCGTGTTTCAAATAAATAATTTCCTTTTAAAACGAGCTTATCATTTTTTGAAAAAATATCATTTACATACAATCCAAAACCGGCATTATTGAGATTTGTTTCAACCCTGTCGGAAATTCCGTCTTTATGCTTGACTTCTTCTCTTATTGTTCCTTCGCCGGTTTCATCAATTACATCACCTGTAAGTTTTTGAGCATAAATATTCAGCCCGATATTTCCTTTTTCGTTTCTGATTGATGAAAAAATATCATATTTATTAGTGTTGTAATTACCAAATTGCAATCCCACTTTTGTAACCGGTTGATAAGAAGGTTCTTTTGTGATGATATTAATTGCTCCGCCAACTGCACCGCTTCCGTAAAGAGCAGAGCCGGCGCCTTTCACAACTTCAACCCTTTCAATGTTGGTTGTGCCGATTTGCTGCAAACCGTAAACACCTGCCAAACCCGAATACATCGGCTGACCGTCAATTAATACCTGTGTATGCTCTGCTCCTAATCCCTGCATTCTGACCATCGAAAAATTACAATACTGGCATTGCTGCTCAACCCTGATTCCCGGTGTTCCTTCCAATACCTGGAATAAATCATTTGCATTTTTTGTTTCAATTTCTTTTGCAGTGATAACTTCCGTTCTTATTGGAACATCTTTTATGTAGTGTTCTGTTCTTGTACCTGTTATTACAACTTGCTCAAGATTTAAAGCATCTTCTTCTAACTCAAAAAACAATTCTGTAACTTTGCCTGCTTTCATTTCAACTTCTTTTTCCTGGGTTTTATTACCCATTGCCTGGGCAATAATTGTGATTTTCCCAAGTGGTAGATTTACTAATTTAAAATGACCTGTGGCATCTGTTAATGTACCCTTGTTTGTTCCTTTTACAACTATGTTAGCAAAAGCAACATGTTCGCCTTTACATGTTACATGCCCGAACAACATAGCATCTGTTTTTTCCTGTGATAATGAGTTTAAGTTAAAAAATAGTAAAATGCTTATTAATATAAATGATATAATATTATTCTTCATTTTTAATTTTGAATTAATATAATTATTATTTATTTTTTAAATTTTGCATTATGATAATATACAATAATCCTATTATCATAAAGCATTATATGCAGATAAATATATCACCTGTCTGCAATAGGTTAGAATAACCTATAATGATAAATTGTATGCAAAAAGTTGTAACTAAATGGATTGAAATTCAGGAGGACCCCTGAAAACGTTTGAATATTGATATTTATACGAAGAAAATAATCTATTCGGCTTATAACCGATTATCTTTAAATGTATAGTTAACGGACTAATTAATACAAGAAAAGCACCTAATAAAACAAAAGGGTTTGATAACAGTGTAAGAATAATATACTCGGATTCTGAGTGCCGGTGATTTTCGAAAGGAGATTCATTATTATTTTGATGTTGAAAGGGGTGAGCGTGGTAAACAATTTCACCGTTAGATAATTTATGATAATGCCCGTTAAATGCCTGATTGAAATATAAACAAAAAATCGCAGGCAACAAGATTGTTAGAAAAACTAACTTATTTCTTTTGACAAAATTCATAGATTAAAAAATCTGCTTGAATAATTGCGGGTAAAAGTAAATACTCTTTTCTAAAACACAAAATTTATTTAGACTTAATTTAAATAAAGTTATTTTATCAGGATCATTTTTTTGAGTTTATATATTATAATAGATACACACAAAATTGGTTGTATCCTTATTTTTGCACAATAATTTTTTTCCTGATGATTGAATTTTTTATTTGTAGCTGTAAAATATAAACTCCGGGAGCTACCGGCATATCTCTTTTATCTTTTCCATCCCAAACAAGGGTTCCAATACCATTTTCTGTTTTAATATTATTAAAAGTATAAACCAATGCTCCGTTAATATTATAAATGCAAAACTTAGGTTCTTTCGTTTGTTGTGGGATTGTAAATGAGATGGTCGTAAAATATTTGAATGGATTTGGAGAAACAGATAAAGATAAGAATTGTTCATGCCGGTTATTGTTTAGACCCGTTTGAATAGTTGCTTCACTACTGAGGCGTGATTCCGTACAAGCTATAATTACAGCAGTAACACAGTAAAAATCATTCTCTGTTCCGGTTACATCTGTATAAGTTGTATCTGTAACTAACCCGCTATTGATTTTTGTATAAGGGCCTCCTGAAATATTACTTTTATAAATATTGTAACCAGCAATGTCAGGTTCGGTGTTTTTATTCCATGTTAAATAATTACCACTATATGAGGTATAAATTGCGTTTAAGTTTTGAGGAGGTACAGGATGCATCCATCCGGTATTCCATATATCATGGTAATAAGTTCCCCAATCAGTTAAATAGCTGCGATACGGTACATCTTCGATTGTCCATAAATTAACTGTTCCATTGTTAACTACAAGCGCGATTTCAATATCACCATCTCCATCCACATCACCCACGGCAGCACTGTTTACCATTGTAGCGCCACCGGCAGGAATGGGCCAATCTTCGACAATGGAACCGTCGCCGTTATATGCATGAAGACTACTTGAATTATCACCGATAACTATTTCTCTTTCCCCGTCATTATCAAGGTCAAAAATTATGGGTGAAGCCTCCGGGTTATACTGGTCAACAGGCCAGCCGGCAACATATTCGCCGGTATGATGCCTTTCGCCTATTTGGAATCCATGGCCTCCCCCGAAGATTTCCAGATCATCGTCATTATCAATATCGCCGGTTATCGGCATAACATAGGTTTGAGGTCCCGGGAAAGTTTGTGGCCAATTTTCAAAATCCGAACCATCATGATGATAGATACCAACATAATTGGTAGTACCAACATTATATGAATGAAGGATTTCCATATCACCATCATCATCGAGATCTGCAAAAACCGCTTGAGCGTAACTCATTCCGGTTGCAACATTAAGTTTGGGCCAACCAGGTTTTGCAACTCCATCCTTATCCCAGAAAAATACGGAATAATAAGATACCGCACAAATTTCGATCTCTCCGTCATTATCAACATCTCCAACTGTGGGTGTTGCAATGCACATATAATCCAGAGGTTGTGGCCAGCCCGGGTATATGGTACCGTCACGATTAAAAACAATTACATGTCCATCAGGATATATTTTTTGTCCGAGAATTATCTCAAGAAAACCATCACTGTCAATATCAAAGAGAACAGGTGACCTGAACCCGCTTGTTTCACCAATTGTAAGGGGCCATCCTGTAACTGTTGTCCCATCATTATGCCATGCATACAATTTATTTAGTTTTCCGGCAACGAGAATTTCAAGGCCCGGATAGTCCGGATCGATATCACCAACTGCTGCTTTAGATTGTATTACATTGAGTCCGGTTTTGGGCCATCCGGGGAGTTCATTGCCCTGATAATCCCATACATGAAGTGAGCCATCCGTGCAACCTGAAATAATCTCAAGAAAACCATCTTCGTCAACATCAGCAAGACTGACACCGCTTGGAGCAAAATAACTCGGTACAACCATATTTTGGGGCCAGCCAGGCATCTGTTCTGGTATCGTGCCGGAATATTCCTGAACATCAGGTATAAAAGAATATAAATAGTTTCTCCCATCAAGGTCAGTAGAATAAACTCCTACAGCCGTACCTTGTGCATTAAGAGACAATGGGATTAAGCTGAATATTATCACAGATAATACGCTTAAAACTTTCAGGGAATACATTTTTTTCGTTTTCATAATTACTCCTTTTTAAATTATAAACAAATACATATAAAAAAATCACCTGATTAACAAACATTTGTTTACCGATTTTGTTTTACCGTTTATACTTAGCCGGTAAAAATAAGCCCCTGAGTTGACGGTTTTACCGGATTCATTCTTGCCATCCCATTTAATTGAATATTGTCCTTCGCCCCTCAACTCCGTTCGGGATGACATGCTCAGGATGACAGGAAATGTTTTGATTTTTTGACCATTGAAATTATAAATTATTATCTCTGCATTTTTTGTATTTTCAGGGAGAGAGAAAGAGATAGTCGTAGTGTGTTTGAACGGATTGGGATAATTTGAAATCTTAAAACTTTCAGGTTTATTATAATCGGAAGAAATGTTGACAAATTCACTATTTGTGATATACCAAACCTCGTAATCATTACTTCCATAATAACCTTCTAAATAGGTTATATGGCAGTTATACAAAGAGTCTATACACAGTGATATATCTGTAGTATGTTCATCATTGCCGGTTAATTGTTCAATGTCTTCAAAATTCCCTGAAATATTATTCACATAATATAATTCATGCGAATTTGAATTTCCAAAAATTCCACCGCCGTTTCGCTTTTTGTCCCTATTTAGTTGTCTTGCCACCCATTTTTGTGAATACGCTGTCAATGGGCTCCCATAGTTCTATCTTGTTTCCTTCAGGATCCATAATATGAACAAATTTGCCATAGTCAAACGTCTCAATTTCATCAACTATGGTTACGCCATTTTCTTTTAACTTTTTAACAAGTACTTCAATATTCTGAACCCGATAGTTAATCATAAACTCTTTTTTAGATGGGGCAAAATATTCACTGTCTTTCTTGAAAGGGCTCCATTGGAGATAATTAATTTCGTCAGGTCTGTTTGCATTTCTAAATTCAAAACTCGAACCGTAGTCATTAATTTCAAGTCCTAGGTTTTTACCGTACCACTCTTTTGTTTCGTTTGGATTGTCTGAAAAAAAGAAAATTCCGCCAATACCTGTCACCTTTGGTGTTGTGTCATTCGCTGTCTCGTTGTTTGTTGTGTGATTTGTTATGTCTTCCATATTATTATTCTTTTTATTTCTCGAATTACAACTTGCAAAAACTATCGCAAGTAAAATTATTATTGTCAATTTGTTAATATTCTTTTGTGTCATTGGTCTCTCCATGTAAATAATCCTTCAAGCACATCCTTTTTCTTTGAATATTTATAATAATTCTCTTCTTTCAAGATTGAACCAAGTAATAAATCGTTTCTCTTTTCTTTATATTTCTTTTTTTGACTTAAACATTCTAAATGCGACAATAACGTATCATAATACTTATTCAAATAATATGATTTATAACTTTCCTTTTCTTTATCTTTCACAATTTTCATTTCAAAGTCTGGAAATCCAAAATCAAGATACTGGTAATATGGCTGTCCATTAAATTTTGGATATTTTTCTATAAATGGTAATGCTTTTTTATAGTTCGGTGGTTTAACAATATTCATATATCCCCAAATCAATGTTCCACACAAATCCATTGCCTTTAAAAAGAAAATTCCTTTTTCTGTATCATCTTTTAAATCATATTTATTCATTTCAAAATTTACATTTGAAAGGTCAAAAGGTCTATTTTTATTACCTACTCCACTAAACAACATATCATAGTAACTATCAATTAATTCATAGCGTGGAATTTCTTTATCAGACAATTCTGAAATCAATTTGTTATTGTCTTTTGGATTTTCTTCTCTTATATTCCAGTTAATTCTCCTAATTATGTATACATATTTCAATGTATTTTCATCAGGCAGTTTTAGAAATTCTGTTGATGTTAGTTTATTACTGGTTGTAATAGTCTCTTTTATAAATTTAGATGATTTTGTCAGGTCAGTTGATTTTATTTCTGCTAATTGCTCATATGTTGTTGCAGTCGGCGAATTACGAAACATAAAGTTTCTATAAATTTTTGCAAGTTCGATTAAGTCATTATTCAAATCACTTGCTTTTAATCCAGATAGACTTCCTACTATCAAAATTGCTATCAAAATTATTTTTCTCATATTATTTTCTATTTGTTATTAAATAATTAGTTTGTCTTAAATGCCCTACAACGACTAAGCTAAACTGCGTTTTAATGCAGTTTAGGTTTTGTTATGTGCCGAATTTATTCTGGTTTCATTTCTTTCTTTTCAAATCTTGTTATTGATTTTTCTGTCGTGTTAAACTGAGCATTTTCATCAATTTTAATATTGAATTTAATATCATAATATTTTTGGTCGATAAAATATTTTTGTTCTGGATTTTCAACTGAATAATTTTCGCCTATCATTCTTATAGGATAATATGTCTCCTTATCAATAAAATACAATGTTTTTGAAACACTTCCTTCATCTTCTTCAAGTTTGATTGCAAAACCTGGCATTGTCATTTTATTATCTAATCTTACAACTATTTGAAAACAATTTTTGCTATTAATAATTGTATCATTTAATCTCACAATTGAATATGAATCTGTATTGTTAAGCATATACCTAAATTCATATTGCATTCCATAAAGTGTATTATGGCTCCAAAAATGTTTTTGTTTAAGCTCTGGATATTTAACCAAATCATAAATACGTGCAAGGCTATCTTTATTGTTTTTGCGAATTAAAACATTACCATCATAAATATCTTCATAAACCACATTTAACTTATCATTTATATACATATACCAATGCCCTTTTACACCAACAATAGAATCTGAGAGCAATCTTTTAAAATACATCTCGCGATATCGAAAAATTGTTTCGTTAATATTTCGAGGATTTGTTCTCGCCATATCTTGTTTATAATAAATTGTCTCGATTGTATCTATTGTATTTATTGTTGTTTGTAATATTTCTGAAGCAGTCTTATTATTATTTAATTTCATATTTAAAAACGTATATATTCTGACCCAACTATCCGCTACCTGTTCATTTGTAGAGCCTAGTCCATGACCACCTTCAATTTTTTCATGATAATAATATGAATATCCCATATCGTTTAGTTTCATAGCCATTTTTCTTGCATGTCCAGGATGAACCCGATCATCTTTTGTTGAAGTAATAAAAAATATTTCAGGATATTTTACATTCTCTTTAATATTATGGTAAGGAGAATATTTTTTAATATAATCCCATTCTTCAGGAATATCAGGATCTCCATATTCGGAAATCCAACTAGCTCCAACCAGTAATTTTGAAAACCTCTTCATGTCGAGTAAAGGGATTCCACAAACAATAGCATTGTATAGCTCAGGTCTTTGAGTATAGGCAACACCGGCTAATAAACCGCCATTACTTGCACCTATTAAACCCAATTTTTTTGGCGATGTAATATTTTTAGAAATAAGATTTTCCGATACTGCATAAAGATCATCAAAAGCGTTTTGCCTATTTTCTTTTATCGCTGAGGAATGCCAAGCAGGGCCATATTCACCACCTCCTCTAATATTTGCTAAAACATAAACCCCTCCCTGTTCTAACCACGCTATTCCTATATTTTTATTATAATCTGGCTGTCTAGATACTTTAAAACCACCGTATGCATAAATAAGTGTAGGATTATTACCATCAAACTTAATATCCTTTTTATGTACAATAAAATATGGAATTAGTGTCCCGTCCTTTGACTTAACAAAATATTGATTTATTTCTAAATTACTTGTATCAAATTCTTTTTGCAAAGTTTTAATCGCTTGTAACTTGTTTAAAGTTAAATTATATAGAGTTGTTGGCGTAATAAAGTTATTATATGAGAAAAAAACGTTGTTAGATTGAATATCTGATGCCAATAGTCTAATACTTCCTAACTTCGGTATATCAATATTTTCACCAATCCACTTATTATTTAAATTAGTATATTTAATAAGTTTGTTTTGAACATTTTCCATAATATTCAATGTGATAAAATCTTTTGAAACAGCTACATCAACAAAACTTGATTTGTTGTTAGGTGAAAAAATTGTTTTAACACTATATTTCCCACTTATGTTATCTGGTATATTCAAACTTATTAGACTACCTGAGCTAAATAGTTCGTTGCCTATATTCCAATCAGATTTTAAAAATAATAACATTTCATTTTTAAATATACCGTACATATTAGCATCACGAGGAAAAGAAAATTTTATCTTTTTTGCATTTGTGAGATAATAATATTCTATAGTAGATATATTATCATTTATCAGGATTGTATGTACTACTTCACCATCGTTGTAAACATATGCAGATGCCTTCATGTTTGTCGAATCAATTTCAAATATTGTTTCCGCATTTTTGATGTTCGTACCTCTTTTCCATTTTCTTACAGTTTTTGCAAAACCGGAGGTTGTTAAAGTCCCTTTCCCAAAATCTCGGTATATTAATAAGGTATTTTCATCAATCCAACTAGCTCCATCTTTACTTTTTTTATGATTAAAACCATCCGATACAAATTTTTTTGATTTAGTATTAAACTCTCTCATATAATTTTTATCTGATCCTCCATCTGAAAGATATAATAAACAAATCTCATTTTTCGGCTTTAACCATTCCACCCCTTTATATACCCATTTCTTATTTTCTTTTTCTGATAGCTTGTCAATATCAAGAACAAGCTCCCAGTTAGATTTATTATTTATAAAATCATCGATTAGCATTCTTCGCCAAACACCCCGTTGATTTTTTTCATCTTTCCATAAATTATAAACATATGCTCCTGCTATTTTAGGATATGCAATTTTATCATTATCATTATATGACTCTAGTATTCTCTCTTTTATAGAATCAAACAAAGGAAATTCTTCAATTTTTTTTGCGGAAATAAAATTTTGTTTTTTCACCCATTCTATTGCTTTTTCACTATTTATTTCTTCGAGCCACAAATATGGGTCTTCATATTGGTTAGTTTGTGAAAAGCAGACATTGCCAAAAAGTAAAATCAGAATTACTAAATAAATTGAATCACTTATTTTTTTCATTTCTTATTGTTTTATTTGGCACATAACGATCAGCGATATGACGTCGTTACTGCCATACCCCTATGTTTTTTATTCTAC
>JACKQG010005507.1_pt1 | contig 13886 bp, 16 predicted proteins | sample 8237621 | NCBI WGS metagenome assembly JACKQG01 (sample SAMN15677084, study PRJNA649215) | marine metagenome | biome: marine; feature: Black Sea; material: saline water; isolation source: suspended particulate matter (SPM) from the Black Sea western gyre | collected 2013-06-09/2013-06-10 | depth...
GATACTTTACGCTGAAAATTTACCAGGCTTTCTCCAACTAACCTGGAGAAGAACCTTAAATATTTGTTCTTTTTGTCGGACAAGCGCCCTGATGGTACTGAATGGACCTGGAAGGAAAAGATGGATTTTTGGGGTCCTTTTTGGGGTATCCCCATACTGGGCATATCAGGCCTTATTATGTGGAACAAGGAGCTTGCCACTCAATTTATACCCGGAGAAGTCATCAGTTTTTGTTTAATTGCGCACAGCGATGAAGCCCTGCTGGCGGCGCTGTTTCTATTTATCTGGCACTGGTACAATGTTCATTTTTCAACCTCTGTTTTTCCCATGGGAACCGTGTTTATAACGGGGTATTTACCAGAGGAACTGATGGTGGAAGAACATTACCAATACTATAAAGAGGTAATGAAAGAAGCCGGGCTTGAGCATGAGATTCTCCCGCCTCATGGTCCCCACGCGCATGAGCATGTGGAAGGAGGATCTGTGGCATGAAAAAGTTGATCACTAAACTGTACATTTTAGGGTTCATGGTTCTGACGCTGTTTTTTATGCACATTATCTGGAAAGTGACTTTCGGGCACCTGTTTGATGAAAACAGTTTCATAAAGAAGGCTGTTGCCATAGCAAAAATGCAAACGCTGGCAGAAAAGCCGAAAGGGGAGCTTTCATTTGAAAAAGCCATCCTTGAAGGCGAAGAGAGGGTTAAGCATTACCTGGGGTACAGAGTCCTGGAAGAAGTGAGATTAAAGGATCACTTCCACCACATTGATTTTGATTTCAAGCCGGACAAGAGGTCCTACTGCATCGCCTGCCATGGCGATATGCCCCACGGCAAAGTTAAGGAGTTAAGAGCATTCGGGAATATGCACGCCTCTTACATCGCCTGCCAGACATGCCACGTCAGGCTCGAAGGAGACGCAAAAACAGGCGTCTTCAAATGGCATCACAGAGTAACCGGTGAAATCGTTTCCAGCCCTGTCAAGGAAGGTGTGTTCCCCGGGGCGTATGAAAGCAAAATTATTCCATTTGAGCGCCTAAACGGAAAGCTTCAGAGAATCGACACCCAGGAAAAAATAGATTTTGCAAAAGAATACAGCACACAGGAAAAAACACTTTCAGATCTCCAAAAGTCCAAGGCCAAAAAAATAATCCATAAAATCGTAAGTAAAAAACCATATATGTGCGAGGACTGTCACCAGAAAGAGGCTCCGGTACTGCCGTTTGAGGACTTGGGATACCCGAAAAGACGCATAGATGCTTTTGTAAGTACCGAAGTTGTCGGCATGATCAGAAATTACACCAAATTCTATATGCCCAGAATACTGCAACCCGGTGTTGAGGGTGAGGGTGAAAAGCCGGCAAATGCAAGTTGATATAGAATAAATAAAGGAGAATGCCTGTGGGCACTAACAAGTTGATGAAAATCTGTATTTTCGCTGCATTATTCATGATGCTGCTCTCAGGTGTTGCCTTTGCAAAAACAGAAGCGGTTCCTGATACGGAAAATTGCCTCTATTGTCATCGATATCCTATTATGGGACGCTATGACAAAACCGGCAAAAAGCGAATTTTCTATGTCAATGAAGAGATGTTTGCCAATTCCGTTCATGGGAACCTAAGATGCAAAAGCTGTCATCACGGGCTCGATGTAATCCCCCATACCGACGTCAAAAAGGTTGATTGCTCTCAAAAATGCCATATCGAAGAACCGTCCAGCAACAAAGAATTTTCGCACATAAATATGATAGAAAAATATGAGGTAAGTGTCCACGGCAAGAAAGTTGACGGCAAGCTGAAACCCTATGCCGAAGACCTGCCGACCTGCAAATATTGTCATAATAATCGCATGTATAATCCTTTCATGGGCTTGTGGGGCAACAGCGATTCCTTGTCTAAAGAGACTCTGGCCAGATGCATGGGGTGCCATACGGAAGAACAGTGGGCCCGTAGATTTTATTCGCATTTTACCCATCGCATGCGGCGCAGAAGAAGTCATGCCGAAATTGTAACCTTATGCACAAGCTGTCATGAAGATCGGGAAAAAATGGACCGCCACGGCCTCGAAAGCGTTGAGACTTACAAAGATACGTTTCATTGGGCCCAGGTAAAATACGGTGTTGAGAATGCACCCGATTGTATTGACTGCCACGTTCCGGTCGGTTTTTCCACGCATCACATACGTCCCCAAACAGATGCGACCTCCCCGGCTAATATGGCCAATAGAGTCATGACCTGTAGCAATCAGGGGGGAATCAAGGCCTGCCACCCCCGTGCCACGACCGAATTTGCCAGCGGCAGGGTACATGCATACGGTACCAAAGCCAAAATTATTGCCGCAAACAGCGGCCTAAACATGGAAAATCAAGCCAAAAATCTGATGGCCAAACGGGCTAAAACAGAGATTCCGGAAGATGAGATATTGCATTATAACATATTAAATATAATACGTTTATTTTATAAAATATTAATTGCTGCGGTGATCAGTTTCATGTGTGTGCACCAGCTTTTAGATTATATGCGGGCCAAGAAAAGAGAGCATTGATTTATTTAGTCCTGAAAAACCTGGCCCTTTTGACCATGGCAGAGCTGTTCGGCTCTGCCGTGAAAAACACAGCAAGAGTTTAAAGTGAACTAAAGTTTAAAGTGAGCTAAAGTTAATGTATGTGCCTTTGGCACTATCAATTTAAATAAAAACTGCTTTGCGCTGAAAGCGCTTTCCTCAACTTTAGGCACTTCAAACTTTAGTTCACTTTAGACACTTAAAGCAATGTAATACTAATCCCTTCCAGGGATAAACCAAAGCCGAGATCTCTGGGATCGGGTCTTTACTATTTTGAAAGGGTATTAACATGGGGAATAAAGAGACAACTGTTGAAGAGGTTGCAGCCGGCTTCGGGATTGAATGGGCAGAGGACAAACTGTACTTTGTCCGTTTGAATTTTTCTGAAAGGGTACAGCATATGATTTTTGTGATCAGTTTTGTTGTGCTGGTCATTACCGGGTTTATGATAAAAATCCCCGAAGACATAGTGGTGAAACTGGGGGAGACCGGCCAGATCGTGTTTTACTACCGGAGCATCATGCATCGCATTGCCGGTGTCATTATGATACTGGTCAGCATATATCATCTTTACTATCTTATCTTTAAACCGGCGGGTCGGCTCTGGCTGAAGGACATGATGCCCAAGGTCAAGGACTTAACCGATATGATCGGAAATATCCGCTATTATCTGGGTTTAGCGGAGAATCATCCGGAATTCGACCGTTTCTGCTATAAGCACAAACTGGAATATGGTGCCCTGTTTGCCGGTACGACCTTAATGGCCGTGACCGGTGTGCTGATGTGGACGGAACATCTGTGGTACAAATTTATTCTGGACATTGCCACGCTTGTTCATGGCATGGAAGCCATCCTGGCCTGCCTGGCTATTATGGTATGGCACCTGTATGAAGTTCATTTAAGACCCCATAAATTTCCGATAGATAACATGTGGATAACCGGTGTGATTGATGAAGATGAGATGAAAGAAGAATTTCCGCTGCATTATAAAAAAATTATGAATGACCCTGAACTTAAGAAAATTTATATTAAAAAATAAGACAAGGATTCGAACACCATGGTCTCAAAAAACAAAAGCCCCCGGGATGTACCGGGCACATTGGCAGGCAGGGTTATTAATAAACTAATACTATTGCCGACTTTGCTGGTAAAAACGCTTTATGTCCTGCCCTTTTTATTGTTCGGCCTGTGGCTGCTGCAACTGCTTTACTTCCCCCAGATTGAGGCCAGTAAATTACTTGAGGTTGTTACACATAAAGAAGAAGACCACCAAAATATATTCAAGGCGATTTTGCAGCAGAAAGATCCGGTATCCCGCGAGCATTTTCACATGGTTGATAAGCATATTACCGAGCCGGAACATAATGCGCCGCTTTGTCTGACGTGCCATGGAACCTATCCCCACAGTAAGGAGAAAAAAGTGCGGGCCATATTAAATTTTCATACCGGTTTTATCGCCTGCGCGGTATGCCATGCCCGCAAAGAACCAGGGGATAAAAGTATTGATTTCATGTGGGTCGACCATGAGACCGGAAATATGGCAACTAAGGTCAAAGGGGGATACGGTAAATATCCGGCCAAAATCTTTCCGGTACAAATCTTGGCCGCAGGCCAAAAAAAGATTTTCAGGCCGGTCGATGATAAAATGGCCGAGCAGTATTTATTGCATAAGGATCAATATACTCCCGACCAGGTTGCCCAGGTAAAAATAAAGCTCCATGAAGGTATTTCACCAAAACCGGTGTTCTGTTCCGATTGTCATCAAGAAGACGGCTATCTTGATTTTGCCAAAATAGGCTTTTCCATGCAGCGCATTAATCACTTGAATTCTACCGAAGTTGTCGGTATGATCGAAAAATATAAGACGTTTTATCTTCCCTCTGAAATTGACTTCGGAGTTGAAAAATCCTTCGAAAAATAAAATCGTTTTTCGATTTTATAAAGCGCGCCGGCGCGCTTGAAGAAAATGAAAAAAAAACATTTTGCGGTTCTGCCGATTATTGCATTTTTCTTAATATCTCTATCAATAAACAGCGCCTTTGCCCTGGATGAGGGCGGCTGCCTCACCTGTCACCAGTATCCCGGCCTGGTAAGACTTGCAAAAAAGAACGGGGTAAAAGCACTTCATATTGATGAAGATAAATATTTCAGTTCGCCCCATGGCAAAATACGCTGCGCAGAATGCCACATTACCGTGGAAAAGGTCCCCCACGCCGGAGAGACCGAAGTCGACTGTACCACCAAATGCCATCAAGGCGGTAAAGAGAAAAAACTGCCTGCCAACTATCGGTCAACGCTAAAGGGTTTCCACAAGCAAGAACAATCTTATATCAGCAGTCTGCAGGATGAATCGTCATGCCGGGTCTGCCATCCCTTATATCCCCATAGCGAAAATACTCTGGTAAGGGGTTTTCTTAACCTGCATGCCGGGTTTATGTTCTGTGAAGTCTGCCATATCAACAGAAATAACTTTACTAATCTGTCTTATGAATGGGAAAGCTCTGAAAATGCCGAGTTCAGCGGCATACCTTTCGGAACGCATTATAATCCGCTGACCAAGAAAGCCCTGAAGCATTCTTTACATTTTATTTCCAGAATAGCCGCCTTTGAGACCAAAAATGGGAAAAGGCACGCGCTGATGAACACCCGGGACACTGCCCAGGCCAAAGCGTTTGTTCTAAAAGAAAAAAACCTGAATCCTGATGAAAAAAAGTATGAATTAACATATTTTCACCGGGATATTGAGAAAAAAGAGATCAGTGTGGCCTGTGATGAATGCCATTCTACCAACAGTATCCTCGATTTTAACAAATTAGGGTTTGATCAGAAAAAGACCAAAGATCTGATATACCTGAATATTAAAGGCCTGGTGATGAAATATAAAACCTTTTACTTCCCGAAGCTTTTTTGATAGTTCAGGAACAGGTCAGCCACTAAGGCACAAAGAAGGGACATGCATTATAAATCTTTATCACGCAAGCACGAAAATACAAAAACACGAAAACTATTTTACTTTGAAAAGCAACCGACTAAAGACCGCTGAGCCTTATCCGGGTATATCTACAAATCACTCCTGCGTTTATTTCTTATTGCTATCGATACTATTTTTTATCTTCCCAGGCCCTGCTTTCGGGATAAAACTTGTCAACGTAAAACATCTTTTTGATATTACCGGAAAACTCAACGCCCCCAGTGATGTTGCCGTATCTGCCGATGGACTGGTATATGTCGTCGACGGCGTCAACAACCAAATCAAGGTTTTTGACCGCAACGGCAAATCAGTATCATCTTTTGGACGCCAGGGTTCCGGGAACGGTGAATTCAGATCCCCGCTGGGAATCGACATTGACCATGCCGGCAATATTTATATTGCCGACTCCGGAAACCACAGGCTGCAGATTTTCAACCGCTGGGGCAACTATAGCGCCCAGATTAAAATCCCCCCCAACAATAAAAAACCCGCAGATCCGACCGACGTCGCCGTTGATGACTCCAGGAACAGGTGTTATATCGTCGATAACGATAATCACCATATCCTGGTCTATGACCTTGCAACTTTTAAGTTGCTCAACACCTACGGCTCGCCCGGCACGGATAAGCGTGCCTTCAGGTATCCCTTTTTTATAACCCTGAACGAAGATAAATACCTCTATATCGTCGATGTCATCAATACCAGAGTGCAAGTACTGAACCCTGAGGGCCTGTTTGTGGCCTTTGTCGGCGGCTGGGGTGTTGAAAAGGGAGAATTTTTCAGACCTAAAGGGGTTGCCGTTGACAAGCAGGGCAGAGTCTTTGTCAGTGACAGCTACATGGGGGTTATTCAGGTGTTCGATTCGAACGGCAACTTTTTTGCGGTAGTGGGCGACCCGGCCAAAAAGGCGGTAAAAAAATTTCAGACCCCCGTCGGTATATTTATAGACAAAGAGATGCGGCTTTATGTTGTCGAGATGTTTGCCAACAAGGTCAGTGTCTATAGCATCGAAAAATAAAATCGTGTCACGATTTTATGAAACTCCCGCCCCACTGAAAGCGTTACGGGATCTAATAAGCAAAAGGGTAAAATTCCTATCCCCGCAGCCCCTTAAAAAAACGGGAATTCCAACCGGAGAGCATTGTCTGGAATCTGTTTTCATTGGAATAGATCCGCGTGACTTCCGGTTCGTACGAGACACAGCTCACTCCCCTCAATCCGGTAGATCAACAGCCAGTCTGGTTCAATATGACACTCACGGAAGTCCTTTAATGTGCCTTTCAACCTGTGGTCCCTGGTTGCCACCGGCAGTTTTTCCCCTTCAACCAATAGCTGTATAATGGTTTTAAGCTTCTCAAAATCCTTGTGTCGTTTTTTTAGTCGCTTGACATCTCGTTTGAACTGAGTATCGCGTCTGATTGATCGCATCGTTCAAATTCCAAGATCATCAAATAATTCTTCAGCGGAAGAAAAGGCTTTTCCTTTGCCCTGCCTTGCATTTTCAATGGCCTTCATTGTTTTTTCATTGGGAATCTGAAGTTCAAACGGCAGCCCCCGCTGGGCTATAATCTGCCGATAGTAGAGCTCAAATGATTTTGAAACGGACAATCCCAATGCTTTAAGAATGGCTTCGGCCTCTTTTTTAATTTGTGGATCAATTAATGCCCTGGCTGTGGCAGTTTTCGTTGTTCCCATAGACACCTCCATCTTCTTTTATAGCATATAATATGCCATGACGACTGTTATGTCAACAATGCATGTAGCACATGCAAAGACAAGATCACGATCCTGATGGCCTCTTTTTGTTTAAATTCTCCCACGAAGTTAGTGAAAAAAAAGAAATAAGGTAGATATTTAACTTTTACTTTAAAATAGCGAAGGTTTATCCGCCTTTGGAGAATCCCGCTCGGCGGGGACTGCAAAAGTGTCATAAAATCGTAACACTTTTTGGATTTTCCTTGACAGTCTATGCCACCATGTGGCACTTAAGTATTGGTCTTTAACATCGATGGTTTCGTAAAAAGTCAAGATTTCAACTTGTGAACTCATATGGACAGCACGGAATTCAAACATTTCCGGAAAAAATTGAAAAAGACCCAGCGGCAGATGGCCCAGCTTCTGGGAACGTCTATTAAGGCGATCCACAGCTATGAGCAGGGCTGGCGATCCATACCGCCCCATGTGGAACGGCAGATATTTTTTTTGATCTCCAAGATTGTAAAGAACAAAGGAGACCAAAGGCCCTGCTGGGAAGTAAAAAAATGTCCGCCCGAGTTTAAAGAAGAATGTCCGGCCTGGGAGTTTAAGGCGGGCCAATTATGCTGGTTCATTTGCGGAACAATTTGTGACGGCGTCGCTCATCAAAACTGGAAAGAGAAGATGAAAGTTTGCCGGTCCTGTGACGTTTTCAAATACTTGCTGTAAATTGAAGCTCCCTGTAGTCCCGCTTTAGCACGATTCACCTGTAAGAAATTTTATTGGAGGTTCAACATGAATCCAAAGAAAGATCGCCGCTTTCACACCCGGGTTATTCACGCCGCCCAGTCGCCGGAAGACTGGCAGGGCGCAACATTGCCGCCCATATTTCAGACAGCTTCTCATCGCCATATCACCGCAGATAATCTGAGCCAGACTTTCTCCGGCAAAAAGACTGACCACATTTACATGCGGCTTACAAATCCCACCAATCGCATCCTGGAAGAGAAAATGACTGCCCTTGAGAGCGGTCTCGGGGCCGTGGTTATGTCTTCGGGCATGGCGGCCATTACCAATGCCTGCATGGCACTGTTGCGCGCCGGCGATGAGTTTGTGGCCGGAAACTCCCTTTTTATGTCCACATATATTTTATTCGCCAACGTCTTTAAAAAGTATGACATTACCGCGCGTCTGGTCGAATCGACGGACTTGGAGGCCATGGAAAAGGCCATCAATCCTAAAACACGTTTTTTATATTTGGAAACCATCGGCAACCCCAAGATGGATATTCCGGACCTGGCCGCTGCGGCCGAAATGGCCCACCGACATGGGCTCCCTCTGCTGGTGGACAGCACCCTGGCCACACCCTACCTTTGCCGTCCTTTGGAATTAGGTGTCGACGTGGTGATACATTCCACTACCAAATACTTAAGCGGGCACGGTGACGCCGTCGGCGGTGTTGTTATTGACGGCGGCAGTTTTGACTGGTCACAACATCGCTTCCCTGATTTTATGCCTTTTATCGAACGCAAAGGGCCCCTGGCCTATCTTGATAAAGTCTGGCGGGAGCATCACATTAATTTCGGAACCACTCAGGCTCCCTGGCACTCCTATCTGACAATGATCGGGCTGGACACCCTGGCTTTGCGTATGGAACGGCACATGGAGAATACTATCCAGGTGGCGCGCTACCTCCAGGCAAGACCTGAAGTGTTGTGGGTTAATTATCCGGGGCTGGAAGATCACCCTTCCCATGACATGGCCCGCAACTTGTTTAAAGAAAAGGGCTTCGGCGGGATGTTGACCTTTGGTCTCAAGGATCAGGACGCCTGTTTTAAACTCATCGACAACCTGCGCTTAATCTATCATTTGGCCAACCTCGGTGACTGTAAGACCCTGGTAATTCATCCCTATTCATCCCAGTACGTCGCATTTGACGATCCCACCCGGGAAAAATTATCCATTACTCCCGATATGATCCGCCTTTCGGTGGGTATCGAGGCCCAAGAAGACATCTGTGAGGATCTGGGGCAGGCCTTAGACAGCCTTTGAAACTGATCTTTTTTAGAGTTTTAATCCTGAAGTTGGCAGTAATGTAACAATTTAGAGCTGATTGTTGATTGATGATTGACGATTTTAGGAATTAAATAATATAGAATACAGATGACCTTTTATCGACAATCGCAAATCGACAATCGCAAATCGACAATCCAAATATGAGTGAATATATAGAACATGATCAAAGCGGAATCTCGGTGGGGATTGTAGAAAAACAGGTTTACACCTTTGCGGAGCCACCCCATGAAATGATCCTGGAATGTGGTGAAAAATTAGGTCCCATATCGATTTCTTACGAAACATACGGCAAATTAAACCAAGATAAAAGCAATGTTATTCTTGTGTGTCATGCCCTTTCAGGAGATTCCCACGTGGCCGGCTATTACAGCAAGGATGATCCCAAACCCGGCTGGTGGGACATCATGGTCGGCCCTGAAAAAAGTATCGATACCGACAAATATTTTGTCATCTGTTCCAACATCCTGGGAAGCTGTATGGGGTCTACCGGTCCCTGCAGCTACAACCCTAAAACTGTTGAACCTTACGGGCTTGATTTCCCGGTGGTCACCATCGGTGATATAGTCAGTGCCCAGAAGGCGCTGCTGGATCATTTGGGAATTAATAAGATCCTGGCGATCATCGGCGGTTCCATCGGCGGCATGCAGGTTCTGGAATGGTGTCTCAGATATCCGGACATGGTCGTTGCCGCCATCCCCCTTGCCACTACCATGAAACACTCGGCCCTGGCGATTGCGTTTAACGAGGTGGCCCGGCAGGCGATCATGGCCGATCCCAACTGGAACAACGGCAACTATTATGCCGGACCCAAGCCGGATCTCGGCCTGGCTGTTGCCCGCATGATCGGTCACATCACCTACCTTTCAGACGAGTCCATGCGCATTAAATTCGGACGCCGCTTGCAGGACAAAAGCGATCTTTCTTTCAATTTCGATGCCGATTTTCAGGTGGAGAGCTATCTGCGCTATCAGGGCGCCAAGTTTGTAGATCGTTTTGATGCCAATTCTTTTCTTTTTATTACCAAGGCTGCCGATTACTATGATCTGGAAAAACAGCACGGATCAGGATCTGCGGTCAAAGCCTTTGCCAAAGCCAAAGCCCGCTTTCTGATTGTATCCTTTACGTCCGACTGGCTTTATCCGACCTACCAGTCCAAAGAAATGGTAAAGGCCATGAAAAAGAACGGTCTGGATGTAAGCTTTTGTGAAGTCGAAGCCGAATGGGGGCATGATGCTTTTCTCTTGCCCAGTGAGCGTCTGTTCACTCTGGTCAAAAGCTTTTTAGAATCCGTCTATAAGGAAAATCGAAAACAGCCCAATGCGTTACGATCTTAAGATAATAGCTTCCTGGATTGAACCGGGATCAAAGGTGCTCGATCTTGGTTGCGGTGAAGGGGATCTGCTGCACTTTTTAAAGCAAAAAAAGCAGGTCGCCGGAACCGGAATCGAGCGGCGTGAATCCAGAGTCGCCCGCTGCATCGAAAAGGGGCTTTCAGCTCTCCAGGGCGACATCAACGCAGAAGTCCTGGATTACCCGGACAACTCCTTTGATTATGTCATTTTGAGTCAAACCCTGCAGCAGGTCTATGAACCGGCGGGTTTAATCCGATCTTTGCTTAGAATCGGTAAAAAAGGAATCGTCAGCTTTCCCAACTTCAGCTATTGGACCATACGTCTGCAGCTGCTGCTGTCCGGCTATGCTCCCATAACCCGGCAGCTCCCTTACGAATGGTACGACACCCCCAACATCCGGGTCATTACCATCAAGGATTTCAGGAAGTTTGCCAGAGAGGTCGATTTTAAAATCATTAAAGAGGTGGCCATCAACACCCGGAATAACGGCAAAATTGGTAAAACCATCAAATTTATGCCCAACCTGTGCGCCACATATGGTATATTTTTGATTGGGAAATAAGTATGGAAGAATTTAGTGAAATATACCCGCTTGAAAAAGCTCCGGAAGTTGCTGCCCGCAATCTGGAAGACTATTTTTCAGATCACGGCGATGCGATTATAGCATACAGTGGAGGGGTTGACAGCACCCTGCTGGCTTATGTCGCCCACCGGACCCTGGGCAACAGAATGGTGGCCGCCCTGGCCGACAGTCCTTCCTTAAGCCGCCGGGAATTTGATGCCGCCGTAAATTTCACCCGGGCCCACGGTATTCCACTTAGAATCGTTCAAACCGCGGAAATGGAAGATCCCCTCTACCGGGCCAACCAGGCCGACCGGTGCTATCACTGCAAAAAAACTCTGTTCCAAGAACTAAAAAAACTCCGCAAAGAGTTGGAGGGATCCGGCTCTGAAGCGTCCAGGCCGATCTTTTACGGCGCCAACCTGGATGATCTGGGAGATCATCGGCCCGGCATGCAGGCCGCCGGCGAAGCTTCGATCCTGTCTCCGTATCTCGAACTGGGCATTAATAAAAATACCATCCGGGCCCTGTGCGCATATTATGACCTTGAAGTTGCCGACAAACCCGCCATGCCGTGTATGTCCAGCAGGATTCTCTACGGTGAAGAAGTGACTTTGGAAAAGCTGCGCCAAGTTGAAGAAGCAGAAAATTTTCTTTACACACTCGATTTGCGTGTGCTGAGAGTTCGGCATCACGGCTTTACCGCCAGGATTGAGGTTTTGCCCCAGGACTTTACCAAAATTCTGGAAAATCGAGATAAAATCAACAAGAAATTGCATGAATTAGGGTTTACTTACGTGGCGCTGGATTTGGACGGCTTTCACAGCGGCTCTCTCAACACGGTTTTAGAGCTACCCTGAACTGCAGTTAAAGGTGAAAAGTTATTCTGGATGCTGGATCCTTGATACTGGATAAAAAAAAGTAAGTGCATTGATCAAGATTTAACCGTACAATTATCAAACTGCAGGCACGACCTTTCCTGACACCCTCGCATTTTGTAATACAAAATGGTTATCACAGAACCACCCACCCAACTGAAATTGAAAATATCACAACAATTTCATCTGGCAAAAATAGTTTTATAAAGACATGTCAACCAGGGGGTTATCGTTTATTTCATTGACAATAAATACCCCGCCATGTAAGTGCTGGCAGACTTTTTTTCACTTTCGCCATAATATTCTCATGCATGATGCAGGTGTGAGTGGAAAGATGAATCGTGCCGTAGCTCATAGAACGAAGGAGGGATAGCTTCGACGTAATTTAGCCTATACTCCGCAAAATGTTGTGGGAAGGTTAATTAGCTTAAAGAATATTAAATGAACAACCACACCCCCTATCCATACCGCAATCCCCATCGCTGGGTGGTTTTTTCTGTTATCTGTCTGGTGTACTTTTTAGTCTATTTCCATCGGGTGTCCACATCGGTTATTGTTTCGGACCTTTTAGAAGCCTTTCACACAAACGCAACGACGCTGGGCTTCATGTCGTCCATGTATTTTTATATTTATGCCTTTGAGCAGCCGCTTGTTGGATACCTCTCGGACCGGCTAGGGCCTCGGCGAGTTATCGGCTACTGGTCCATGGCGGCCGCGGCAGGTTGTTTTCTTTTCGGTATGGCGCCGAACATCGGCTGGGCTTCGGTGGGAAGGGCGCTTATCGGACTCGGCGTGGGCGGTGTGTATGTGCCGGCGGTCAAGGCCATTTCCCTGTGGTTCAGAGAGAAAGAATTTGCCACAATGATCGGCCTTCTTATGGCCATGGGCAATTTCGGGGCTGTGATTGCCACCACGCCCCTTGCTTGGACGGCTGCTACTTGGGGATGGCGGAAATCATTTTTCCTGATCGGCGGTATCACACTGGGGCTAGCGTTTGTCACGCTGTTGCTCACCCGGGATTACGAACGTCCATCTGAACCGGTTAAGGTAAATCCTGCTTCAGCCTCTGGGAGCAATCCGGGTTCAAGAGCAAAAGCCACACAGGTGCTCGCATCCGGACGGTTCTGGATCATTGCGATGATTTTTTTCGGTATTTACGGCACCCTGATAACGCTTCAGGGTCTCTGGGCAACACCGTTCTTGATGACGGTCCTCGAAATTGAACACATTCTTGCCAGTAAGCTAAACATGCTGATCCCCATAGGCGTCATCATTGGCGCACCCCTTTTTGGTTGGCTGCCCGACCGGTTTTCTTACCACAAGGGAAATCTCCTGATCGCTATCCTGACGGTATATACCCTGACATGGGTGGGCATCATTTTTTTCTTCAGAGCGCTAGGAATCGTCGGTCTTTCCCTGATGCTGATGGTGATGGGTATTGTCGCAGGTGGTTTTATCAGTGTATTGTGGGGAATCGTCCGGGAAACCACACCCGTTGAAATAATGGGTTTGACCTCCGGGATGCTCAACCCGGCGCCGTTTTTCGGCGTCGCGGTTCTTCAAGTTCTTACGGGTGCCATCCTCGACCGGGCCCGCCGGGTCGGTGATCTCTATCCATTGTCCGGTTTCAAAAACTCTTTCGTGGCCTGTCTGCTTGTGATTATCATCTGCCTTTTGCTTTCATTTTACTTTCGTAGGTCCAAAGGGATAAAAAGCCAATCTTCCATTTAGGCTGATTGAAAGTTCCTGCCTCCATGAAAATATGAAGTCCAAAATATTTACGATTGCCTTA